>Ga0315289_10002559_pt1 | contig 27827 bp, 15 predicted proteins | sample YL17G11_40_MG_FD_203452 | JGI IMG/M metagenome (GOLD analysis project Ga0315289, IMG submission 203452) | Sediment microbial communities from Yellowstone Lake, YNP, Wyoming, USA - YL17G11_40 | ecosystem: Environmental > Aquatic > Freshwater > Lake > Sediment | place: USA: Wyoming | collected... | reverse complement strand
AGGAGGGCATCCCCCCGGACCAGCAGCGCCTGATCTTCGCGGGCAAGCAGCTCGAGGACGGCCGCACGCTCGCGGACTACAACATCCAGAAGGAGTCGACGCTGCACCTGGTGCTGCGCCTGCGCGGCGGCATGCAGATCTTTGTCAAGACGCTCACGGGTGAGTTTCATGAGTTCGTTTCTTCTTCGGAGGTCAAGTTTTTTTCGACGGGAACGACGCCAAGAACTTTTGATGAAACCCAAAACTCACTCTCTTTCTCTTTCTCTCCTCTCTTTCTCTCTCTTCTCTCCTCTCCCCCTTCGACGACCCTCAACAGGCAAGACCATCACGCTCGAGGTCGAGTCCTCGGACACGATCGAGAACGTCAAGTCCAAGATCCAGGACAAGGAGGGCATCCCCCCGGACCAGCAGCGCCTGATCTTCGCGGGCAAGCAGCTCGAGGACGGCCGCACGCTCGCGGACTACAACATCCAGAAGGAGTCGACGCTGCACCTGGTGCTGCGCCTGCGCGGAGGAAACTGAGGTCTCGTTTTGAAAAAGAAGAAGAAGAGAAACGGAGGGACGGAACTTTTTTGTTTTTCCCCTTCGAACGTTTTTCTCTCTTTCAACTGTTTTTTTACAACTACGAAACAAAGATGATTTTTTCCCATGCCCCCCCCCCCTTGATAACAGGAGCCCCCTTCAGCTTCTGCTAGAGAGAGAGAGAGAGAATGACGGAGAGAGATGGAGTTCGAGAGAGAGATGGTTCGTTTTCCTGATCCTTTTCCTTTTTTCGAAGCGTTCGCACGCCCTGAAGGTGGTGCCGCTCGGAGGGAGGTTTTGGAGATATAACGCCTTGAGCTCTTCTTCTCGCTGCTCTTCTTCTTCTTCTTCTGTTCCCCGCTCTCCCTGGTTCAGGCTTGGGGCCCCCTTTTGTCCTTTTGTGTTCTCTACGAGTCAGTGTTTTCCATCCTTGAGTGTTAACATGAAAAACAGAAAGCAAGAGAAAAAAAGTCTCACTCTTCTGCGTCTCTCAAGCATCAATATCGCTGTCTCTCCCTCTCTCTTCGCTTGTCTCGCGCGAACCCTGCCCTCTCCCTCTCGTAGCGGAGAGCTCTCGCCCTCGACGAAATGTATGCCATCAGAGTGCGCGTGACGGAGGGCGACGGAGGCGTGGACGCGGCGGCGGCGGGCCAGGACGACGTCGACAATGCGATCGACGACTCTTTTGCGTCGCTGCGGCCTCGAGAAAACAGCAAAGGCGACAACGAGGAAAAACCCGACGACCTCCCGGCCCAGGTGCCCTTCACCGCCGGGAACCCGCTCGTCGAGCACATCACGGGCATCGTGCACCTGTACCGGAGGGTCCCGACGAAGGAAGAGGCCGAGGCGGCCGCCAGGACTGGAGCACAAGCGCCGTCGTCCTCGTCACCGCAGTCGTCGTCTTTGTCTTTGTCTTCTTCCTCTTCCTCTTCCTCTTCTTCTTCTTCTTCTTCGGCTACGGCAACAGCAGCAGCGACGACGGCAGCGGCGCCCTCCGCCGCGGCCCTCGCCTTGCTCAACGAGGAGGCCGAATCCGACCAGCTCTGCATCCTGGCCCTCCCGGACGACCTCGCCGTCGCGGACCTCTGCGCCTTCCTGGGGGAGCACCTGGCGAGGGTGCGCTCGGTAAGGCTCGTCAGGCGGGCGGCGGCGGCGGCGGCGGCGGCGCCGGCGGCGGCGGCGGCCGTCGAAGAAGACGCGGGAGGAGACGAGGCAGCGGCGGCGGCGGCGGCGGCGGCGGAGGAGCCGGAGCGACGAGGCGAAGGTCAGGCAGCAGCCCTTCCTCCTCCCGAGCTACCTCCCCAGCTCCTCCCGCCGATGCCAAGGCTCGCGCTTTTGCGCCTCGACAGCCCGCGAGCCGCCCGGGACGCGCGCCGCGACCTCGACGCCAGGCCCTTCTCGTCGCTCGAGCCTGGGGTTTTGTGTCGGATCGTCCCCGTGAGGCACGTCGAGGTCGATGAGGCCGACAGAGAAGACAGAGAGAGAGGCGAGGGGGGAAGCGAAGCGGCGGCGGCGCCGAGGAGCAAGACAATGACGGGTCCTGCCCCCGCCTTGCCGCCGCCGCCAAAAAACCGCCCCCCTCCCGCGGGCACCACCGAGCTCCCTCCCTGTCCCGTCTGCCTCGAGCGCCTCGACGAACACATCTCTGGCGTCGTCACCACGGTCTGCAACCACGTCTTCCACGCAGACTGCCTGCAGCGGTGGGCGGGGGCTTCGTGCCCGGTCTGCCGCTACGCCGGCGGGGGCTCCTCCTCTTCCTCGTCGGCCGCCTTCCTCGGCGCGCTTTCAAACTTGCCTGGGGCCTCCGCCGCGGCCATCGCCGCCAACGCCGCAGCCGTTCCCTCCTCACAGTCATGCTGCTCCACCTGCTCGGCGACGCACGATCTGTGGATCTGCCTGATCTGCGGACACGTGAGTTTTGTTTTCGTTTTTTTACTTCCGTTTTTCTTTCCCCTTTTTTCCTTTTCGGCTCAGATGGAAAAAAAAACCGAACTCGAAAAAAAAACTCACTCTCTCTCGCAGGTCGGCTGCGGCCGCTACCGCTCGGGACACGCCGAGCGCCACTGGCGCGACTCTGCGCACTGCTACGCTCTCGAGCTGGAGGCGTCGCGGCGAGTCTGGGACTACGCTGCGGACGGTGAGAGAAGGAGTGTTTTTTTCTGTTCTCTTCGTTTCGTGTCTCGAGGTCGAGAGCGGCGCGTCCACAAAAAAAAACTCACTTTCTCTCGTTTTCATTTGACATCGATTTTCTTCTTCCTTTTTCTCTCTCTTCCAGGGTACGTCCACCGTCTCGTCCAATCCGAGGCCGGAGACGGCAAGCTCGTCGAGGTCCCCAGGCCCCGCAGGCGCGGGGGAGAGGCGGGCGGCGGCGCGGCGGGAGCCTCCTGCTGCGGCGGCGGCGCGAGCGGGAGCGGCGGCGGCGGCGGCGGAACCTCCTCGTCGCGCCGCCTCCACCCCTCCGCCGCCGGCGACCCCGACTCCGACGACGACTCCGAGTCCGAGGCCCTCGCCAGCGACCCGGCCTCCGCCGCGGCCATCCTCGAGTCCAAGGCCGACGCCGTCGCGGCCCAATACTCCCATCTGCTGATAACGCAGCTGGACGCGCAGAGGGCGCACTACGAGGCACAGCTGCTCGGAGCCGCGGCGGCGCTGGCCGCGGCCGAGCAGGCCGCGGCGGCAGCGGAGAGGGGCCGAGCTGCCGCGGAGGCGGCCGCGGCGGAGGAGGCGGCTCTGGTCTCCAGGGAGCGCGAGGAACGGCTGCGGGATGCGGAACGCGCGCGGGCGAGCGAGCGCAAAGCCTCGGAGGCGACCGCCGCGGCGGCGAAGGCGCTCAAGGAGGCCGCGGAGCACAGGGCCCTGAATGGTGCCTTGGCGTCGGCGGCGGCGGAGCTGCGCGCGTTGCTGGCCGCCCTCGAGCTGCGGCGGCGCGAGGAGGGCAAGACCGCAAAGGAGAAGCTGGCCGAGCTGAACGAGCAGGTGAGGGACCTGATGGTCTTTATCGAGGCCGGGAAGGCCATCCGGGAGGCGGACAGCAGAGAGGGAGGAGGAGGAGGAGGAGGGGCGGGAGGAGAGGGGAAAGGAGGAGGGAGCGGCGGCGGCAGCGGCACCTGCGTCGGAGGGAGTGGCAGCGAAAACGTCGGCGACGCCGCTGGAGGTACGGTGCTTCCCCTGCCTCCTCTTCCTCCTCCAGAGGCCGCGCGCCACGGAGGCAAGTCTCGCAAAGGCGGGAGGCGCTAGTTCCTTTCTTTGTGTGCTACGTGTGTAAAAAAAACAGCAACTTTGCTTTTGCTTGCATTCTTTCTTCCCCCCCTCTTTTTTCATCATTTCTACCTCCTCTTCCCTCCTCCTCCTCGACCTCCCGGGCCACCGCCGCGCCTCTTGCCCACGCCGCCGCCGCGGACGGCGGAGACGGCGGACTTCCCAAAAGCGCGGGCTCCGCCCTTCCCAAAGTCCTTGGGAGCCCCTTTGGGCGCGCGCCCCTTTTTCGAGCCGAAGTTCGACGGAGAAGAAGAAAACGAAGACCTTTCGCCGTAGTCGCCGCTGCCTCGGCCTCCGCTCCCTCCTCCTCGACCTCCGCCCCTTCCGCCCCTCCCGCCTCCGCCGCCGCGCTTCCTCTCGAGGTTCGCGCTCCTCCTCGCGGCCTCCCTCTCCCTCTTCTTCTCCTCGCGCCTCCTATCGGCCCGCATCTGCTCCACGTTCTTGACCTCGTCCCGCGGGCCGCGACCGCCGAGAGCCCCGTCGCCATCGCCGGAAGACGAAGCAAACTTTTTCCGCGACGTGACCGACGATGCCGGGTTGTCCCACCCGCGCCCCCCGCGCTTGAACCTTCCGGCGAGGTCCGACCCGGCCAGCCTCGACGCCTCGGCGCCCTCGGCCTCGCCCGTGGCCGCAACGTGCAGCTTGGTCGCCCGGGACCACCGATCGTAGAGCGACTTCCCCGGGGCCGGCTTCTCGCTGTCGCTCTTCGCAGAGAAGCCAAAGCCATCGCCGCGGACGCGCTTGCCGGCCTTGATCGCCTCGTCGGCCTGCAGGGCGACGTACCGCTTCTTGCGCACGTCCCAGTGCCAGCGGCGGCCGCCGCCTCCGGAACCGGCGACGCCTCCGGCGGCGACCGCCGCGGCGCCGGCGCCGGCGCCGTCGTCGCCGGCGAGGTCGAGTACCGCCGCGCCGAGCGCGCTGCGCGTGTTGCCGCCGCCCGCGGAGGCCGAGGAGCCCCCTCCGTAAGAAGAGGAGGCCCCCGCCGCTCCTCGCAGAGAGAGCCCCGCCTCCAGGTGCCTCTCGGACTGTTCTCCCGGGAGGTAAAACTCCGGGTCGCGGAAGCGGGAGCTGGAGGGCCCCGCGGACGCGAAGTCCGCCTCGGCCGCAGAGGCGACGCCGTCGCCGAGGCGCGCCGCCGACGCCGCCTCCTTGCGCGCGGCCTCGAGCGAGGCGGAGGACGACTTGCCTTTGCTCCTCCTCTTTCCTCCTCCCGCGCCGCGATCCTCCTCGTCGTCGCGCTCCAGCGCGCCGCTCTTCCCGGCCCCCGCGGCAGCAGCCAGCTCCTCGGCGGCGGCCTTCCGCGCCGCCAACACCGTCGCGCCGTGCCTCGCGCGCAGCAGGCTCATCGCGTCGCCCCGCGCGGCCGTCGACTTGAGCACCGTCGAGTCGACCCCCGAGAGCGGGTTGGACGCCGCGAGGGCCCTGTGGACGGCCCGGTTCGCGAGGGCCGCCGCGGCCGAGGGCGCGACGTCGGCCTCGAGCACGGTGGCCGAGGGCCTCCAGGCTCGGAGGGCCGAGGCCATCCGGGCGGCCTCGGCGGCCTCAGACGCCGTCGCGCGCGGCTGCCCACCCGCCCCCGCCGGGGCAGGAGAGGGCCCGCTCACGACGCCGCCGCTGATGCTGCTCCTGCCGTTCCTCTCCGTTCCCCCTCCTCCGTCGCCTCCGCCCGAGACCACCCGCGCCAGCGCAGGGTGCACGGGCAGCACCGGCGGCAGCTTCTTGGCCCTCGCCGCCGACTCCGCCGCGGCCGGCGGGCGCGTCCGCAAGTAGAGCTTCGACGCGTTGTCTGCCGAGCGCGCGAGCTGCTGCAGGTGAGGGGAGGCCTCAATGCACTGCCGCACGCGCTCGCCCTCGATGTCCAGCGCGTCCTGCGGGAAGGCGCCCAGGACCGTGGAGCCGCCAACGGCATCGTCCTCGGCGTCGTCGGCATCGCTGTCGCCACCCTTTCCCTCGGAAGGAGAGAACGAGAGGGCCCTGAGGGGCCGGCCCAAGAAGAGGTGGAGGTCGAGCAGGTAGGGCGCCTCGTCCCTCGCCACGAGCGAGTGCGCCCACCCCTCCCTCCCCGCCCTCGCCACCCTGCCCGCACGGTGCACAAACAGCTTGGGAGAGGGTGGGAAGTCGTAGTTGATGACGGCGTCGAGGTGCGGGAGGTCGAGGCCGCGCGCAGCAACGTCGGTGACGACGAGCACGGCGGCGCGGCGCGCGCGGAAGCGGCCGACGGCGATCGTGCGCGCGGCCTGGTCCATGCTCCCTGTTATTTTGCGTTTTTTCAATTTGGTAAAGAAAAAGAGCCAGAGAGGGGGGGAAAGACAAGGAGGAAGAAGAGAAGCGCGAGTGAGTTTTTTCCCCCGTCGCCGAAAAAAAAACGTCGCTCCGAGAAACCCGAAAAAAAAGAAAAAGAAAAGAGAGAAACAAAAAATCTCACCGTGAACAGCAGCCACCGACACGCCGTCTGCCTCCAGGAGGGCCGAGAGCAGCTCGACGTGGTGGCGCGTGGAGGCGAAGACCGCCGTCGGAGGCACGGCGAACGAAGGAGTAGGAGCAGGGAAAGAGCTGCTCTTGCTGCTGCTCTTGATCCCGCGCCGCTCCCTCTCGGCGGCCTCCTGCTCGGCGGCGGCCAGCGCGGCAACGGAATTGCTCATCGCCTCCCGCAGCAGCCACCGCAGCGCCGCCGGCTTGTCGTTGGACCGCACGGAGTAGAAGGCCATGCGGAGCCCGGGGGCCAGCCTCGCCTCGGCGTCGAGTCTGACGACCTCCGGGTCCCTCAGCCCTGCCGCGGCAAACTCGGCGAGCGCCGATGGCATCGTCGCTGAGAACAGCAGGGCCTGCCTCTCCCGCGGGAGGGCCTGCAGCAGCTGCGCGAGCTGCGGCGCGAACCCCATCTCGAACAACCTGTCGGCCTCGTCGAAGACGACGATCTTGGTGGCCGCGAGCGACATCCCGGGAACTTCGGATAAAAGATGTAACAGGCGGCCGGGCGTCGCGACGAGGACGTCGGGGTTGGCGGCGAGCTCGGCGAACTGGTGCTCGAGCGCGTCGCCTCCCACGAGCGCCGCGACGCGCAGGTCCGTGTACTTGGCGAGGTCGCGGATCGCGGCATGCGTCTGCAGGGCGAGCTCGCGGGCCGGCGACAGCACGACGGCGCGCGCGCCGGCGCGCGGGCTGTGCCGGCGCAGTGCCGCGACGACGGGGACGGCGAAGGCGGCGGTCTTGCCTGATCCGGTTCGCGCCATGGCGACGACGTCGTGGCCCGCCAGGGCGGGCGGGAGGGCACGCCTCTGGATCGGGGTCGGGAGGCGGTAGCCCTTGCGCTTGATGGCGCGGAGGATCTCGGGGGGGAGGTTCATCGTTTCTATTTGGTTTTCGTGTTTTTTTGTTTTTGGTTTGATTTTGTTTTCGAGGGTGAGCTCCGAAAATCTCGGCGAGGGGCCAAAGGGTCGAAGAGAGGGAGAGAAAAAAAAACCCTTACCAAAAGACCCGGCTTTCAGCTTCTTCTTCATCTCGCGCTCCTTCTTGGCCCTGCGGCCCCCCGGGTCGGCTGCGTTCTTGTCGTCGGGGCCGAAGTCGACGACGGCCGCGGCGTCGCCGCCGCTGGAGGAGAACTTGAGGACGACGCCGTCGAGCGGTTTCTCGTTCTCGCCGCCGCCGTTTCCGCCGCTGGCGCTGCCGTTTCCGTCGTCGGCATGTGAATGCTTGCCTCCGCCTTTCTTCTTCGTTTTCAGCGACATGCCGCCTCCTGCCTCCGCCCTCTTGTAGGGCGTCGAAGGCCTGGGTACCTCGTGCTTGGACGACGATGAAGAGGAGGGGCGCTTGAGCTTGGCCGCAGGCGCGTCGCGATTCGATGGGGTCTTTTTCGAGCGGCCGCCGCCGGCAACGGCAGCGGTGCTCTTCGCCATTTCGGCTTCCTTTTTCCTTTCTGGCCGGCTCGATGAGGCCACTAGCACGGGATTCGATGCGATCTGCTTCTCTCTCTCGTAAGAACGTTGCCGATGTTGATCAAAGAAAGGAGCACGAGCGCGCGAAACGGAGAGAGAGAATCCTCTTGAATTTAATGGTTTTGTGTTTCGCACCTAGCCAAGGGAAAAAAATCAAAATTTCAATCGCTTCGAATTGTTTCACTAGCCCTCTCCCCACTTTCGTTCCCCTCTTCCTTTTTTGTCGCTATGCTTCCCTCGAGCAGCACATGACTATGCGAGGGGCATCCTCGTCTCTCCTTCGCCGCGCGCTCAGCGGCGCGGCGAAGGCAGCGAGGAGGAGCGACAGCGCGTTTTCTTCGATCGAGGCATCGTCGGCGTCGTCGTCCTCCGCCACCTCCCTTTCCCTCCTCGCCCGAGCTCGAGCCCCACTCGCCTCCCGCTCCTTCGCCGCCTCCTCCCCGCAGCTCCCCTCCGAGGACGACGACTCCTCGGCCCGCGAGGGGCGCTTCGCCTTCGTGGACCGCGTCCGCCTCTGCGCCGTCGGCGGCGCGGGGGGCCCGGGCTGTTCGGCCTTCTGGAAGAACCGGAACGGCCGCGGGGCGTACGGCCCCCCCGACGGCGGCCACGGCGGCGCGGGCGGGGACGTCGTCCTCGTCGCCTGCGCCGGGACGAAGAGCCTGCGGGGGATCCGGCCCAAGCTGCGGGCCTCGCGGGGCGCTCCGGGGGGCCCGGCGAAGAGGGCCGGGGCGAGGGGGCGGGACCGGGTCGTCCCGGTGCCGCTGGGGACCCGCGTGTTTGCGATCGACGAGGGAGGAGGAGGAGGAGGAGGAGGAGGAGGAGGAGGAGGAGGGACGGGGAGAGAGGACGACGGAGAGGACGACGCCTCCGACGACGACAACGGAGGGGACGAAGAAGGAGAAGAGAACCCACGGCAGCGGGGGCAGCAGCGCCGACGCCGCCCCGACCCTCCGTCCGTCCTCGCCGCCGACCTCTCCGCCGCAGGTCAGCGCTTCGTCGCCGCCGCCGGCGGCCGCGGCGGCGCCGGCAACGCCTCCGTGCCCAGGGCCCAGCTCTCCGCGGCGGGGTCCCTCCCCTCCGCGGCGCGCGCCTCCCCCGGCGAGCATGGCGAGGCACGCCTCCTTAGGCTCGAGCTGGCGTCGCTGGCGGACGTCGGGCTGGTCGGGCCCCCCAACGCCGGAAAGTCGACGCTGCTGCGGAGGCTGACGGGGGCGAGGCCAGAGGTCGGGGCCTACGCTTTCACGACGAGGAGGCCGCACCTGGGGGTGCTGCTGCCTTTCTCCTCTCCTTCTGCCTGCTCTCTTTCGAAGTCGAAGCCGACGCCGCTTTCGGAAGGAGAAAACGGCGGCGAGAGACCTCCCCCTCTCTCCCCCTCGGGCAACCCCTTCCTGCAAGCGGCGATAGCGGCCTCCGAGGAAGACGCCTCGCTCTCTCCCTCCTCCTCTTCCTCCAATTCTTCCATCTCGGGATCGATCACCGTCGCAGACGTCCCGGGCCTGCTCCCCGGGGCAGGATCTGCGAGGGGCACAGGGCTCGGCCACGAGTTCCTCCGGCACGTGAGCCGCTGCTCGGCGCTCGCCGTCGTTGTCGACGCTTCCGGGGATTTTGCCCTCCAGGGGGGGAAACCGAGGACGCCGCGGGAGCAGTACGAAGGGATCGTCGCGGAGCTCAGGGCCTATGACGAGGCTCTGAGCTCGGCGGAGAGGCGAGGGGGAGGAGGGACAGAGAAGCGAACGCGGTGGCGGGAGGAAGGAGGAGGGGAAGAGGCGTGGAACGGCATTGTCGGCGGCCCGTCGGGCTCAGACTCTCCCTCCAACGAGCCCCCGCTTGGCGGCCTCGCCTCCGCCGCGAGGAGGGCCATCGTCATCGCCACCAAGTGCGACCTTGCCCCAGACGGCGGGACCTCGGCGCTGCTGGAGCTGCGGGAGGCCGTGAGGAGCGAGCGGCGGAAGGGGAGGAAGGGGGAGGAGAGGGAGAGAAAGCGCGGCGGTGACGGCGTCGGCGACGAAGAAGAGGAAGGAGAAGGAGAAGGAGAAGAAGAAGAGGAAATCGTGGTGGTTGCGGCCTCGGGCAGGACGGGAGAAGGGATCACCGACGTTGCCCGCGCCCTGAGAGAGGCGGTGCGGTCATCCTCGGGGCGAGGAGGCGGAAGGAAAGGCTGACGAGAAGGAGAGCGGGAGAGAAGGAGAGAGAGAACAAACTCTTTTTTTCCTTTCTCGCTTTCCCCCAACTCCGACCTCTTCCTCTCCTTCTCTCTCCTCTTCCCTCCCTCTCTCTCTCACCTCCCACTTTTGCTCTTCTGTTCTTGTTGCTCTTTCCAGAGAACTCGAGAAGGGTCACACAATTGCAAAGTGTTAAAAAAAGAAAACGAACGTCCATTTTGAAAACTCATCATTTTGAGCTCCGACGGCCGCGGCAGTAAAAACAAAACCTTTTTCCAGAAAAAAAAACCCAAACCTCATTTTCAAAAAATCCAACCTCACATCATCCCATCGAGTAAGACGCCTGCGGCATGTTGATCACCACGCTCTTCGACTTGCACATGAAGTCGAGCGAGTTGATGACGCCCTGCGACCCGATCCCGGAGTCGCGGAAGCCCTGGAACGGGAAGTGGTCGGGCCCCCGAGCCGGGGCCGAGTTGACCTGGACCGTCCCCGTCGCCATCGCGTCGGCGACGGCCAGCGCGCGGTTGATGTCCGCGGTGAACACGCACCCCTGGAGCGCGAGCCGGGAGGCGTTGCAGTGGGCGACGGCCGCCTCGACAGAGGGCACGCGCATGATGGGGAGCACGGGGCCGAACGGCTCCTCCCAGGCCAGGCGCATGTCGGCCGTGACGTGGTCGACCGCCAGGGGCCAGATGAGGCTGCCCTCGCGGCGCAGGGCCCCGCCGGCGATGGGCTTGGCGCCCTTGGCGAGCGCGTCGGCGGCCAGGCCCTCGACGAACGTCGCGGAGGCCGACGTGACGAGGGGCGTGATGTCGCAGTCGTCCTCGGGCTTGCCCACCGTCAGCTTCTCGAGTCCCGGCTCGATCAGGGAGATCAGCTCGTCGGCGACCGAGTCCACGACGAGCACGAGCTTGACGGCCGTGCACCGCTGCCCGCTGTACGAGAACCCGCCCTTCACGATGTTGGCGGCCGCGAGCTTCAGGTCGGCGTCGGCGCAGACGATCGCGACGTCCTTGCCCCCGAGCTCCATCTGGATCGGGATCATCGCGGCCTTGCGCGCGATGGCGAGGCCGGTGTCGCCGCCCGTGAAGGAGATGGCGTTGCACTTCGGGTGCGTCGTCATGTAGTCCCCGATCTCGGAGCCCTTGCCCGTGACTGCGTTGATCAGCCCCTTCGGGAACCCTGCCTGCGCGAAGCACTGCATCATGTGGAGCGCCGCGACGGCGCCCTGCGTCGGGGGCTTGAGCACGACGGCGTTTCCGGCGATGAGCGCGGGGGCGAGCTTGGAGACCGCGAGGTTGACGGGGTAGTTGAACGGCGGGACGCACTTTTTTTTTTTTTGACACGAGAGAAGGGGGGGAAGGGAGAGACGAGTTTCGGCGTTAGAGAGAGCAAAACGGTCCAAGGAGGAAGAGAACACTGAAACCAAAAAAAGAGAGCAAAAAAAGGGAAAACAAAAAACTTCAAACTCACCAGGACGACGCCGAGCGGCACCTTGCTCTCGAGGCAGATCTTCGACCTCGACGCCCCCGGGAACGAGTCCGGCAGCAGCATCCGCCCCTCGCCCAGCCTGCGCACACCCTCCTCGGCCGTGTAGGAGATCAGATCCGCAGAGCGGACGACCTCCGTCGCAGCGTCCTTCGCCGGTTTGGCCACCTCGGTGACGAGCGCGCGCGCCATCTCGGGGACGTTGGCCTTCATCAGCTCGGCGGCCTTGTGGAGCAGCTCGGAGCGCTTCCAGAGCGGGGTGCGCGCCCACTCCTTCTGGGCGCGGGAGGCGCAGTCGTAGGCCTCGTCGACCTCGGCCTGGGTGCAGGCTGTTGAGATTTTGTGGAGTTTTTTTTTATTTTGATAAACAAGTTGATTCGGGGTTGAGAAAGAGAAGGGACGAGATATCGACAAGGGGGGGTGGGAATGAGAGGCTCTCGTCGGCAGCGCCCTCCGACGGCGAGAAGAAGAAGAAAATAAGAAAGAAAAGCAGGTGGTCATGGGGGGGGGACATCCATTCCAGGTCTCTCTCTCCCTGTAGTGTCTTTGCTCTTTCTGTCCGGTCTGATTCGCAGGTTCTGATACGCTCAAACCAGCGCTGTGCTTTTCGTAGCTCGGAAAGCAGGAGAAGGCAGAGAAAACACGCGGCGAAGGATCCGACCCCGACAAAAAAAAGGAGAGGCAGCGACAGCGTGCACTCGTCCGATCGAGCGAGCGAAGAGGCACCGACGCCGCTTCATATTGCATGCCGACACGAGCACCCGCCTTTCTCTCGACGAAAGCCACTTAGGCACCTCCGCGACGTCAAAGCCTATCGTATTCCCCAACGCGCACGAGACGCAGACATAAATGAAAACGAATAAAGCGTCTTTACCTTGCACCGTGAATGCAGTCGCCTCCGTCGTCGGGTTCGATATCGACACGGTTTTTCCCGAAGTCGACTCGCGCCACTCGCCGTCGATGAACGCCTTGTAGGCGCCCGAGGCGGAGATGATCTCGGAGTAGAAGCCGGACATTCTGGTGGAAGGCAGGAGAACTAAGAGGAGAGAAAGAGAAAAGATGAGAAAGAAGATTGTTGTGGCGGCAAGAGGGAGGACAACAGAGAGCGTCGGATTTTCTTCTCGCTCCTCTCGCCGCTCTCTCGCTCTCCTTCTCTCTCGCTCTCTTCTCCCTTGATTTTTAGTTGTTTACACTTTCTACTGCTCGTCCAGCGCCACCTCGACCAGCGCGGCGCTGTGGTTGAGCCCCGCAGAGACCTGCAGTGCCCTCCAGCGGCTCAGGAGGCAAGGAGGCGAAGACGAAGAACCTTGTCGGCCCCCCCGTCCTCGTCCTCCCCGCTCGTCGCCCTGGCCGCCGCCGCCGCCGCCGCCGCCGCCGCTCCCCCACTCCACCAGGGCGAGCTCCGAGACGGCAAAGGGCCGCGGCCTGTCCAGGTCGTCCCCGGCGCCGAGCTGCCCGCCTCCGGTGCTCGTGCCCGAGGGATCCAGGGGGCCCTCGGAGCCCTGCGACCCGCCCCAGCCCCAGGAGAAGAGGGAAGGGGGAGGCGGAGGCGAGGGGCCCGAGGCCGGGGAAGAAGAAGGGGGAGCGGCGCCGCTCCGGCGGCCGAACGCGCCTTCGGCGGAGACCTCGCAGCACGCGAGACTGTGCTTCCACCCCGCAGAGACCGACCGTATCGCTCCCTGTGCGTCGAGCGCCGTCACGCGGTGGGGCCTGTCGACCGCCGTCGGAGGCGGAGGCGGGGGAGACGGAGGAGGAGAGGAGGCGGCGGCGGCGGAGGAGGAGGGGCCCGGGCGCGCCGCGGTCAGCCCGAGGGCGCCGTGGTCGCCGCCGTCGCCCCACGAGAGCAGGGGCGTCCCGCCCTCCCGCGCGGCGAGCGCGTGCGACCTCCCGAGGGCCAGCAGAGACACGGCGGAGAGGGAAGCGCCGCCGCCGGGGAGGAGGCCCGGGACCGGCGCGGGGCAGTCGAGCGCCGCGCGCCCCGCGCCGGAGACCGCGGCGCGGAAGCCGCCGTTGTCGCCCCAGACGAGGACTCGACCTCCGCTCCCGCTTCCGCCTCCCTCTTCCGCGACGACGGCCCCGGAGCGGCTCCCGGACGCGGAGATCGCCCTCACGTCGTAGCCCGCCAGCGTGCGGAGGAGCCTCGGCGCGGCCCTCTCGGCGGCGGCCCGCCCGCGGTCCCCCTTCCTCCTCGAGGAGGAAGAGGAAGAGAAGAAGGAGAGGAAGCCGCTCCCCGTGGCGGAGGCCGCGCCCTCAGCGTGGCCCAGAGCCCCGCGGGACCCGTCCCCCCAGCTGTAGACGACGCCCCGGGAATCGTCGCGGCAGAGGATAAGGGAGTGCGCACTTCCCGCCGCGACGGATTCCGCGGAGGCAATCCCCGGGACGAGGCGCGGCAGCCGCGCCGGCGGCCACGTGGCGTCGTCTCCTCCCCCCGGGGCCGCTCCGGCCCCGCCGCCGGCGCCCCAAGCCCACACCCGACCCGAGGCCCCCACGGCGAGGGAGTGCCGGTCGCCGGCGGCGATGGCGACGGCCTCCTCGGGGACCAGGGCTTCCATCTAAAGTGAAAGTTTTTCGTTATTTTGTTAAAAGGTTCTTTGAGGGTGAGAGGGGGAGACGAAGTCGAAAAAGATTGGGGCTGCTTCCGGCTCTTTCTCTCCTCCAGAAGATCTCAACAGCCTCACCGGAACCGTCACGTAGCCCGATCCTTCGCTGTGTCCCAGCTGCCCCGCGTCGTTGAGGCCGAACGAGAGGACGGCGCCGTCCGCCGTCAGCACGAGGGTGTGCGCTCCCCCGGCCGCGACCGCGACGGGCCGCGTCGAGAACGACAACGACGGGGAAGGTGTCAGAGTTCCCCCGAGGCCTCCCCCCGTGACAAGCGTGAAGCGGTTCAGAGAGGAGCACCCTCCGTGTCCAAGGCGGCCGTGGTCGCCGTTGCCGCAGGTGGCGACGGCGAGGGCGGTCTCGAACGACGACGACGACGAGGAGGACAAGTAAGAGGTCGTTGCCGTGGTCGAACACGCCGCCGCCGACAATGCGATGCTTCGCATCTTTGTCTCTGCCGAATGGCTGCACAGCGCCGCGGCTGCTGCTGCCCGCGCCAGCTGCAACACGGCTCTGCTCGACGACATCAAGATATTGGGGCCTCTGAGATCAAGAAGGAGATATCATCGTGCGAGAGGCGAAGGCGTCTTTAATTGGACAACGTATGTGGTGCTTTTTACATTTCTCAACTTACTCCTTCTTCTTCTCCCCTCGCTGCTGCTTCTTCTTCGCCGCCTCCGCCCCGACCCTGAACGCCTTCTTGCTCCGCGTCTTCAGCTTCGACCCGCTGTGCTTCTTCGAGTCTCTACGGTCCATCCTCTTCGGGTTTCGGCACCCCTTGCCCCCCTCCCAGTGCCTCGTGCCCCCTCCGTGCGTTCCGAACCTCGAAGAGCCCGCGAGGTGCCTCCCGCACCTCCGGCAGACCGCCGGCTCGCCCTTCTTCTCGAAGCCCTGCTCCTTGGAGCAGAAGCCGCAGACCATGCGCGTCGCGACCGTGGCGACTTCCGGAGGGTGGTCCGCGTCGGCGGCCGCGGAGAGCTCGTGGCAGACGTCGCAGGCGTGAACGCGGTGGCAGCAGGGGAAGCGCATGGCGCGGTGTGAGTGCGGGTAGTGGTCGCAGGCGCCGCTGCGAGGGAGTGGGGTTGCGCCCTCGCTGGCCTTCTTTGTCCCGCCGCCGCCGCCGTCGTTGCCGGCGGCTTCTCTCCTCCTCCTCCTGGTTCCCGTCCCTCCTCCTCCGATTCCTCCCGTTCTCCCTCTCCCGGCCTCGGGCATCCTCTCAAAGGAGCACTCCTCGAAGACGACCGCGAGCGAGGCGTGGCAGGAGGGGCAGGGGCGGCGGAGGGCGAGGGCGCTGCTGCCGCTCCCGCCGCACCCGCCGCCGGGCAGAGCGTTCGTCCCCCCCCTCAGGGCCGCGACGCGCGAGCAGCGCTCGCACTGCGCCCCGAAGCTGCTCAGGGGCAGCAAGACGCCCATGGGCACGCACCCGGCGCAACGCACGACGGCGACGACGCTCGAGGAGGCGTGGGCGATCCGCGGCTGCAGCGACACAGAGAGCGGCGCGCGGCAGGCGCCGCACTCGCGGAGCGGCGAGGAGGAGGAGGAAGAGGAGCACCCCGCGGCCGAAAGAGCCGGCGGAAGGACCGCGGTCGAGCAGCGTAGGCAGGAGAGCTCCAGGGAGAGGGCGGCCGGGGAGAGGGCCTCGACTCCGTCGAGCGAGAGGGAGGCGAGCGAGAGCGCGAAGCGGGCCCCTCCTCCCCCCGAGACGGCAGCGTTCGAAGAGGGAGGAGAGGGAGCGGCGGGAGCAGCAGCCGCGGCTGTCTGCTCGTCTTCGCTCTCGCTCTCGGTCTCAGTGTCGCTGCCGCTGCTGCTGCTGCTGCTCTCTTCTCCTTCATCTTTGTCGCTCTCCGTCTCATCGTCGTCGTCGTCATCGTCGTCGTCAGAGAGGGAAAACGCGGGCGCCGCGGAGAGCTCCCCTCCGCGCGAGTCCGCGAGCCGCACAAGCGACCGCAGTATCTGCTGCTGCTCTCCTCCCCGTCCCCCTCCTCCCGCGACGGAAGGAGAAGCCGATGGAGTGGGAGCGGCGGCGTTTGCGGCCCGACGCAGCGCGAGCGTCAGCCTCGCCGCGGCGACGCTGCCGTTGTCTCCTCCTCCTCCTCCTCCTCCTTCTCCCCGGCCTTTTCCGTGGCCCTCGGCCTCCGCCTCGGCCTCCGCCTCGGCGAACAGAGAGAACGATCCCGGGGCCGGGTACCGCTGAAAGTCGATCGTGCCCAGGAGGGAGACCGGGCCGGAGCGCCAGGCGGGGTCGGAGGGGGTGAACCCCGAGACGCGGAAGCGGCAGCAGCGCCGCCGCCGGCTGCTCTCTCCTCCCTTCTTCCCTTTTGTTCCCCCTCCCTCTCCCTCTTCTTCTTGTTCTTCTTCTCCTTCCTCGTCTTCCGCTCCTTCGTCCAGGATTGACAGAGCGGCGCCGAAGCGCCGCTCGAGGAAGCGCATCTCTGCCTGAGCCGAAGAGCTCTCCACCTCCTTCTGAGGCAGGAATGGGGCCCGCAGCGGCGGCTTCGGAGGCGCGGCGGCGGCAGCAGCTTCTGCCTTCTTCGCCACCGCTTCCTCCACCACCGTCACCGCCTCCACCTGAACACTGAACCTCCGCACGGAAGCCCCGCTCGCGTCCACGGTCTCGTAGGGCTCGATCTCGGCCAGGGACTGCACCGCGGCGAAGAACGCGGCCCCGGCGGCCGCGGGGAGGGCCTCGAGGGGGAGCGGCGGCGGTGTCGACGAGGCGACGGCGGCGCGGAGCCCCGCCGTCGCCCTGTCGAGGACGTCTCGAGGGAGGCCCTCGCACTCGAACGAGGAGACCGAGATCGACAGGGCGTTGCCATTGTTCCCGTTCCCGTCGGCCGCTCCTTCCCGTTTCTCCGTCGCGCGGGGCGAGACGGATGCGAGGAGCCAGGCCGCGGGGACGTCAAAGGCCTCCGCCGCGGCCGGGAGCGACGCCGAGGTGATCGGCAGGCGGACATCGACCGGGAAGAAGGGGTCGGCATTGTCGTCGCCGCCCGTCGTCGTCGCCACTCCTCCTCGGCTGCCGTCGTTCTTCTTCAGCTTCGCTCCGGGTACGCTGATCTTGAGGGCTGCCAGAGCCTCGAGCGCTGCCGCGCGTCCTGCGGAGGAGGGCGACATTTTTTTTGCCGAGGAGAGGACCGATCGATGTGGCGAGTAGCTTCTCGACGAATGGAAAAGAAGTGGAAAAAGGAAAAACAGTGTTTTTAATTTGACGAAGACTTTTCGCTTCTATTTCTACTCCACTTCTATTTCGTTTTTGTGTGACAATGTTTACAGCAGTCTCGTGTTGTTTTCTGTATTTTGTTGTTGCTCTCAAGGACCAGAGGTCACAAGAGAGGCTCCCCCCCCCTTCCTCCGTCAAGCCCCCCCCCCCTCCCCCCCTCTTCCTCCGCCGCCGTGCCCCCTCCTCCTTCCTCATACACCTTGAGCAGCTCGTCCGCGGCGCTCCCGATCTCCGCCGGGGTCGCCCCGACCCCCTCCCACCACCACCGAGGGGGCAGGGAGGAGGCAGAGGACGGGGGAGCAGCGACAGCAGCAGCGGGAGCAGCGGAAGCCGGGCCCTTCTGGCCGCTGCCGCTCGGGGCGGAAGGAGGAGGCAGGGGGGAGGCGGCCGGCGCAGAGGTGGCGCTCGCGGCGGCCGGGCCCACGGCGGCGGCGGCGACGTCCGCGCCGTGCAGCCGCAGCGCCAGCAGGAACGCCGCCGCGCCCACGGCCTGCGGCCTGTGCGTGAGGCAGAGCCTGGTACGCAGCGAGTCCGCGAGGAGGTTCCAGGCGGTCTGCGCGAGCGCCTTGGCCCCGGGACCGGGCAGCGGAGGGGCCGGAGGGGCCGGGTGAGCGGCCCTCGCGGAGGCGGTGCTGCCGGCTGCCGCCGCCGCTGCCGCCGAGGAGGAGGGAGAGGGCGAGGCCCCGCCGGCGACGGTCGCCGAGTCCCCGTGCTCCTTGGCAAGCGACAACGCCGTCCTGAACGGGTGCTCGACGTCGAGCCGGAACCCTAGTGAGTAAAGCAGGGCGCGCTCGGCGGTCATCAGCGCGTCGACCGCGGAGAGCATCGTGCCCTCGTCGGCGGCGAGCGGCGGCGGTCGCGGGGGCCGGGGCGGCGCCTCCGCTGCTCCCTCCCCCCCGCCCTCCGGGCTCCGCGTGGAGGGGGCGGGGGGCCTCAGAAGCGGCACCAGCGCGTCCACGGCGGTCAGCACCTCCCTCGCCCTCGCCGGCGTCTCCTCGACCTTCCCTGCTAGGTAGAGCGCCGCAGCGGCGACCAGCGCCCTGCAGTTCCGCGCCATCGACCTGACCGCGAAGAAGCGGTGCGCGAAGGCCGCGGCCGTCGCGATGGCCACGGGGCTGAGCCTGAGGCGCATGCCGGCCTCCTGCAGCAGCGCGACGACCTCGGCCCGGGAGCGCGCCTCGTCCCGCGGGGAGACGCCGTCGAGCGCGATCGTTGGCGCCGTCGCCTCGAGCCGGCGCGCGGTGAGGAGCCTCGCCGGTCCCCTGAAGGCTTCCTCGGTCGTCGAGGTGACCGCTGCTCGGGTCAGCGCCGCCGGAGAGAGCGGCGAGGGTGAATGCGGCGGGAGGAGGTCGGAGGAGCCCGGGGGGGGAGGAGGTCGAGCGGCTCGAGCGCCGTCGCCTCGCCGCGTGGGCGGCGACGCCGACGCCCTCGGCAGCGGCGGCGGCGGCGCATTCGCGTTGCCACCGCCGCTCCTCGGCCTGTTTGCGCGCTCTCGCTCTCCGTTGTCCCTGTAGCTCGGCGGCGGGCTCCGAGAGGAGCTGTGCCTGCTCCTGCTCCTGCTCCTGCTCCTGCTCCTGGATGAGGCGGCGCGGCGGCGCCTGCCGGCCCCACCCCTGCCGTTGTCCCGGCTCCGCGATCGGCGGCGATAGGAGCCGCGAGGGGAGCGGGAGCGGCCCCTCCGTCGATCTCGGCCGCCTCCCATCTCTCTCTTCTTCCTCTCTCTCTTCAAGCGTCGCGCGTCTCCTCGACAGCAAAGTTGCCGCGCGCTGCCCTGCGAAAAGAGGCAACACCAAGGAGGCCCTCCAAGAAGAGAAAGCAGCAGGAGGCTGCGCGAAAAGCGAGAGAGAAAGAGAGAGTTGGGAATGCTCTTTTGTTTTTTGTTTTCGTTTCTTTCAATTTTCTCCTCCTCCTCCTTTCCCTTTCCCTTTCCGCCTCGTCGCCCCGAAGAGCCCCCTCCACCCTTCGTTCCCGACGGCGGTCCTCGCCAGCGCCTCGAAGGGCAGCGCGAACACGGGATCTATCGAAGCCACCTGCGACAGGCCCGCGTCGAAGCCAAGAGCCGAGTCGAGCCGAGAAGGAGTCTTCGTCGCCCCCCCCTCCGTCGCTCCCCCTTCTCCCCCTCCTCCCTCGCCTCCTCCTCCCTCCTCTCCCTCTTCCTCCTCCATGCCGTCCCTCAACAGGCTCAGGCCGGACACGCCGAAGAACGTGTGGTAAACGTCCGCGGCGTCCTCGGGCCGGTCAGCGATCCCACCAGAGTCCCCGTCCTGAGCGGCGAGAACAAACCGCGCGAGCGCCGCGCTGTCGATCCAGCCGACTCTCCCTAGAACCGCGAGCGAGCTCACGCACCACCACGAGTAGCAGACGTCTGGGAGCTTCTCGGGCCTGCCGTTGAGGCCTCCCGAGGGGGTTTGGCGCTCGGAGAGCCACCAGGAGAGGGCATCTCGGCCCGCGGGGTTGATCTTTTGTGCTGCTTTGGGTCTGCCACTTCTCTCGACGTCGTCGTCGTCGTCGTCGTCGTCGTCGCCGCTTTGACTTTCTCCGCCTCCTCCTGCGCTTCCGCTTTCTTCGCTTCCGCTCCCTCCGCCCCCGCCTCCGCCTCCTCCTCTTCCTCCTCCTCCTCCGAGCAGGTTCAGCCTCCCTGCGATCGCCAGCGCGGCCACGCACACGAAGACCTGCCCGGCGTGCGACTCCCCCCCCGGCTGCGCGCCGAACCCCGCGTCGAAGTTGGAGCAGCGCAGCGCGACGTGCCTCGCCGCGGCCTCGACGTGCAGAGCGTCGAGCCTCCCGAGGAGCGCCGCCGTCGCGAGGGCGCAATAGGTGAAGCGGGTGTCCACCTCGCCCCACTTGTCCCCGGCGAAGGAGCCGTCGGGGAGCTGAAGGGAGGCGACGTCTGTTTTTTATCGAGTTTTTGGAGGGGAGGAGGAGGGAGAAGGATCGGAAAGAAAGGGAAAGAAAAGGTGAGGAAAAAAAATGAGAGGAAGAAAAAACCCGAGTTTTTTCTTGTGCGAAAAAAGTTGAGAGAAATTAAAAAGTCTCCCTCATCTCACAGCTCATCACCGCGTCCGCGTCGATAAGGTCCATCCTGTCTATCAGCGCCGCGACCTGCACGGCCGAGAGCGTGTAGAGGAGGTGGGCGTCGTGGCGCTCGGCGCCGCCGAAGCCGACGGAGCGGGCTGCCGGCTTCTTCCTCTCCTCTCCGCCGCCGCTGCCGCCGTCGCTTCCTTTCCCTCTCGAGCTGCTCGAGGTCGAGACGACGCCCTCCGCGCCCTCGCGGGCGCAGGAGCTGACGAACGCGGCGACCTCCTCCCGGTCGAGGCCAGGGCCTCCCTCGTCGAGCTTCCCCAGCATAGCGAGCGTCGCTAGGCCCCAGTATACGCCGGAGAGGCGGAGGTGGTCCGTCGCGACCGCCTCGAAGGTGGTTCGGTCCTGAGTTTTTTTTTGTTTTGAGAATTTGTTTCGGAGTTGGTCGAGGTTGAGAGAGCGTCGATGACCGAGCTCTCTCTCGATCGAACCGAGACATCGACTGCCTGAAATCTCCTTCTTCTCTATGCTTGACTCACTTTTGCAAACCCGGCGACGAATTGGACGTGCTTGTCTGCGAAGAGAGGCACGTTCTCTGAGGAGGAAGCGGCGCTCGCGGGCGAGGGAGGCACCATTTTGATGTTCGGATTCGCTTGCGAGACGATCTGTTGCTGCTTCGGTTTGTGAAGGCTGTTTTTTCTTTCTTCGTTTTTTAATGCTTATCAAAGCCTCGTATTTGGCCCACAAAACCACAGGGCGCGTTGCCGTTTCCCTCGTTTTTACACGTCTCGCAAGTGATAGTTATGAAAAGAAGAAGGGGGGGCTGCTATCTCCTGATAAAAAAAACTGCCGCTCTTCTCTTTTTCTTTACGCCTAAGAACCCACAGGAGCAGCCGCAGCGGCCCTCGGCGTCCCGGGCGCAACCCCGCTCAGCACCACGCTGATGCTCGAGCTCGTCGCGCTCTCCAGAGCGGGAGAGGAGGAAGGCCCGCCGTCTTTCGCGCCAAAGCTCTCGTCCACGGTCGAGGGGCGCCAGGGCGCAGACCCCAGCGGCGGGCGAAGAACGCTGCTGCTCGCCGCCGCCGGAGCGAGGGCATCGCTCGAAGAGGGGGCCCCCCCGGCCTCTGCTTCCTTTTGCTGCTGCTGCTGCTGCTTCGCTGCCTCCTCCGCCGCGAACGCCACAGCAGCCGCGAGCGCCCTCTCCGGGTCCGCCGTCGCCGGGAATGGCCTCGCGACCTCGAAGTCGACGCGGGCCACGCGCGCGCAGCAGAGTACCGCCTCTGGCAGCTCCGAATTGCTCCTCCCCTCGACGACGAGCGCGTTGTCGAAGACGACGGACGAGAGCCGCGACAGGAAGGCGGTGAGGGCCCGCCGGGCGAGGAACGCGTAGGCGTGGACGTCGAGGTCGACCTCGAGGTAACCTGATCAAGGTTTTTTGTTTCGTTGTTGGGAGAGCGAAGGGGGAGAGAAAGTCGAGGTGAGCGAGGAAGGGAGAAGAGAGGGGGGGGGGGGGGAGAAAGATAAGAGGGAAAAAAGAGGACCGAGAGCAAAAAAAACTTGAAAAAAGAAAACTTCCGAAAGCTCACCGGGCCCGTGGAAGAACTTGTGCTGCGGCCTCGTCAGCAGCGGCTTGTCGTTGTAGCTCGCCAGCAGCCTCGTCTCGGCCCCGGACAGCGGCGCCTCGCGCCCCCACTCGGCGGGGTTGGCCACTCGGGCGATCAGCTTCAGCCGGTCCCGCGTGGGGGTGCCGTCGCCCTCTCGGCCGTTGTGGACGAAGCGGCGCGCGAGCCCGAGGGCCGGGCCCGCGGCGGGGTGCGAGCGCTCGTAGGAGGTCGGGTCCCAGTTGTCGGGGAGGCGGAAGTAGAAGACGAGGGAGTGGCCGCGGCCGTCGGCGGTCGAAGAAGAAGAAGAAGAGGCGTCATCGTCGTTGCCGCCGCCGCCGAAGAGCCCTCCTAGCATGCCCCCCCCTCCTCCTCCTCCGCCGCCCCCCCAGATCGACGCGGGATACGTCGGCAGCTGGATGTTGAGGACCAGCAGCGGCGGGAGCCTGTTGTGCGGCTGCAGCGCCGCGTGCGCCGCCGAGGGAACCGGAAGAGCGGGCAAAACGACGTGTTTCGCAATATGGCTGATCTTGAAGTCGAACGAGTAGAGGTCGGCGGCGACGAGCTCGTAGATCGCGGCGGGGCTCGCCTGCTTGACCTTTGATCGCAAATAGTCCTTCGAGCGGACCTTGAAGGTGGTGGCGTCACAGGGGCCGTAGGTCTCTGTCAAGAAAGGAGGGAAGGGAGCAGCGGGAGGTTTTTCGCCGTCTCGCGTTTCCTCGCCTTTCCCACCCCGCAGCTTCTTCCGCGGCGAGGTCGGACTCCAGTCGAAGCGGCGGTGCCACTGCGGCTTGCCTCCCTCCGCCGCTTTCGCTTCTGCGCTTGTTGTTTCTGCCGCATATGCTGCAGGAGCTGCTGTTGCTGCTGCCGTTGCCGCCTCCGGGGAAGAGGCCAAAGGAGGAGACGAAGAAGAGGCCGCCTCGGCCCCCACCTCTCCACCACGCTCCTCTTCTTCTTCTTCTTCTTCTCCCTCTCCTTCTCCGTCGGCGCTTTCGCTCTCGCTTTCATACTCCGGCGCCCGCCTCAGGCCCGAGTCGCCGGCGTTCGGACGCACCGTCTGCACAAAGGTGGTTCGCTGCTGCTGCTGCTGCCGCCTCAGGCTGGCGAGGTGGTGCCCCCCGAGCCCGAGCCCGCGCGCGCCGAGGCTCTCCCTCGCCAGCGAGAGCAGCGGCATGCACGCCCCCGGCACGACGACGCCGCCGCCGCCGTGATCTCCTCCAGGCAAGCGCGGGCTCCCGTACGACGACGGCTCCGGCTGCAGCACGACGTCGGCGGGGACGACGACTCCGGGGGCCAGCTCCATCGAGGGCTGGCCTCCGGGGCCGGCGACCGGCCGCGGGTTGAGCGAGAGGGAGCGGCGGGGGTTGGAGTGCCGGTCTCGCTCGCCCAGCCCCGGCGTCGCCGCCGCTGCCGCGAAGGGGGAGGCGCCCGCGTCTCCGTCTCCTCCTCCTGCCGCCGATGGCATGGAGTGGGAGGAAGCGGACCTGTGGAGCGAGAACCAAGGGAAGGCAAACGGAGAGGAGGAGGAGGACGCCGGAGCCGCCGCTGCTGCCGGAGTGGGAGGCGATGGAGACGACGGACCGTCACCAAACCCAAGCCTCGCCGCGACGGCGGCCGCGATCCCCGCGAAGAAGCCCGGCGCAGCTGCAGACTCTCGGCCGGGCGCCCCCCCGACACTGCCCGCCCTCCGCCCAAAGGACCCGAGGGAGGGCCCCGCTGCCCCCTCGTCGGCGCCCGAGCCGCCGCCGCCGCCGTCGTCCGAGCGGGCATCGAAGAAGCACTCGTCGTCCTCGGAAACGGCAGCGAGGCCCCCCGAGGACGAGGCGAAGGAGTCAACCTTAGCCAGGTAAGGGGACGAAGATATGGCGTGGGAGGTCAGGGCCGCCGCTGCTGCGTCCCTGGAGCGGAAGCCTGTTTGGGGGAAGGAAGGAGAGGGTCGAAGGTGAGAGCGTTTGTGTCGAATCGTCTTGCCTCTCTCTTTTCCGATTCCCTTTCCCGAGCTCTCTCTTTGCATCTTTTTCGCCTTTAAGGAACGGGAGAGATGTCGAGACAGCGCTCTGAGCCCGTATCCATCGATGGAAGGCATCCGAGGGCCAGCAGCAGCGCGAGAAGAAAGGAAAAATAGGGCGAGGTGCAAAAACAAAAAACTTTCGTGGCGTCGCTTCCTTGCATCTTCTCTCACCTCGCCGCGCTGCTGCAGCAGCCCCGTTGCCCCTCGAGTGCTTCTTGATGGCGTCGCCTGTATCTTGCCCGTCGTCAGCCGCGGTGGGGCGGCAGCAGGCCGCGCCCATCGTGTTCTGGGAAAGGAGAAAGAGAGAGAACGAGAGAGGGCCCTTGTGCTTTTGCCGTTGCCTCTCCCTTTTTTGTTCTCTCTGTTCTCTCTTTCTCTCTCGGAGCTACTGCTCTCTCTCTCTCTCTCTCCCTCCTTCCCCTCCCCTCTTGATCCGCTCGGACGTGTCTCTGGATATCACAGGGACACACTGGCAGAGACAGAGAGACAGAGAAAATAAGACAAGAAGCCTGGAGAGAGCGCCTCCGAGAGAGAGCACAAAGAGAGAGAGTGATGATCGATCGATTGGCTTTTCTTCATTTTTTTACTGCTGTCTCTCAACTTTTGCTCCCTTCTCAACAACGAACCCCTTCAACCTTCCGCCACCACCATGTTGTCGATCAGCCTCACGCACCCGAAGAACGCCGCCACGGCCACCAGCGTCCTCCTTCCCTTCGATCGAGAACAGATCGCGGTTTCCTCGGGGAGGAGGCAGAGGCCGTCGGCGTCTACGACAGAGACGTAGTCGACTTTGGAACACCCGCCCTCCTCTATCCTCCGCTTGACGAGCGCAGCGACCTCCCCCGCGGTCGTCACAGCTCCTCCCGCTCCCTCGCCTCCCCCTCCCACCTTCCTCTTCGCCTCGAGCAGGGCTGCATAAATGCAGGGAGCCCTGCTCCGTTCCTCCTCAGTCAGCAGCTCGTTCCTCGACGAGAGCGCCAGACCGTCCCCCTCCCTCACGATCGCGCCTCCCACCACCTCGACGGCAAAGTCCAAGTCCCTCGCCATCCTCTTGATGATGGCGAGCTGCTGCCAGTCTTTTTCGCCAAAGGCCGCGACGTCGGGCTCCACGATGTTGAAGAGCTTGGCGACAACGGTGGCCACGCCGCGGAAGAAGTGCGGCCGCGACAGCGAGCAGAGCTTCCCGCGCGAGAGGCGCTCGACGGAGACGAAGGTGTCGTGCGAGTCCGAGGAGTCGTCCTCCTCCGCGGCTGCGCCGATGACGTTGTTGGCGTCGCCGCCGCCTTCTGTTGCCTCGTCACCGCCCCTCTGCGCCCTGTGATAGAGCGTCTCGGGCTCGAAAACGGCCTCGACGCCCCTCGAGGCCAGCCGCGCCCTGTCGGCCTCGCGCGTGCGCGGGTAGCGGCCGAAGTCCTCGTGGGCTGCGAACTGGGTGGGGTTGACGTAGATCGAGACGACAACAACGTCCGATTTGGTTCGAGCAAGATCGACTAAAGAAAGGTGGCCGGCGTGGAGGCAGCCCTGTGTGGGAGAGAGACGAGGTTGAGAAAAAAAAAGAGGAGAGTTGAGAGAGAGAGACGGAGCGAGGGAGATGTCGAAATCCGGAGTCCAATCGAGTTCTTCTTTTTTGCTTCTTCTTCTTTCCCATACCATCGTGGGAACAAAGCCCACGCTCTTTCCCGCGAGGCGCTGCTTGCGGGACCAGTTGCGCATCTCCGCGGCAGTGGTGATGATCTCCGGCGTGGAAGGGGTAGAGGTCGACATTTTTTTTTTTTTGCTTTTGTTTTCTTTCTTCGATCGAAATAGTGGGCCAGCAACATAGTGGGCCAGCCAGAGTGGTTTCTCTTCGTCGAATTTTTCACGACAAAAGAGAATCCGTTCTTTCTCGTCTCCCCCCTCTCCTTGAAGTGCTTTTTCTCTCTTTGCTCACAGCAAACAAGATGGATTTTTACGGCTCCTCGAGTGACGATGACGAGGGTGTCAGCAGCTAGTGAGTAGTAGAGTAGCTAGTAGCATCCAGCAGCAGCTGCTGTTGCTTTTGAAAGCATGTTTTAGCCGTCGCCGTCGACGTGTGCCATCTTGCCGCCTCTCTCAACCCTCTCTCTCCACACTCACGCTCTCTCTCCCCCTCTTTCGTTACCATCTCTCTCATGTACAAAGCGCCCTTCATGATGCTGCCGACGCGGGAGATGCGGAGACCCTCCGCTCCTTGCTCGCCAAGGCCGCGGCAGGAACAGCTGATGCGGACTTCGACCCGAGCGCCGCCCGTGCGAATGCCGACGACGGCCCCGATCTGGACGAGCGCGACGACGAGGGTTGCACCCCCTTGCACGTCGCTCTGCTTCGAGGTGAGTACAGAGGCGATCTTGATCTTTCTTGCTGAGACTTTGCACAGTCGATTGGTGAGATTCAAGCACGGAAAACGGCGGATGATTGGTTTGCTGCCGTCGAAATCAAAATCGCTGCTGGTGCCGTCGTTCTCGCCTCACCCTTTCCTTTTCCACCTCACCTCTCTCCCCCCGCAGGCCACCTCCCCTGCGCCCAGCTCCTGCTCGAGGCCGGCGCGGACGTCAATATGGGCATCGAGGGCTCGCCGCCGATGCATTTAGCTGTTAGCGTGGGGGCCCTTCCCGGCCGTGGCGGCGACGCCACGGCCGCGGCGGCGCTGAGGCTGCTCGCCTTGGGAGGGGGGGCTGCGCTCGCTTCCCCCTACAGCCGAGACGACAACGGGAGGACGCCGCTGCACTGGGCAGCCCACCACGGCCTCGAGAAGGCCATCGAAGCGCTCTTCGAGATCGCCGGGGAGGAATCCGAGAGGGTCAAGGCCGAGGCCGACGCGCGGCAGAAGGAGTTTGAGGCGGCGGTCGCTGCTGCCGCGGCGGCGACGGCGGGAGGAGAAGAACACGCTCCTCCGCCGCCTCCGCCCCAGGCGACGCTCCCGCCCTTTTTGCTCGACGTCGCAGACAAACAGGGGAACACGGCCCTGGCTCTCGCCGCCCGCGCCGGCGCCTCGCGCGCCGTGGCCTGCCTGCTGGCGGCCGCGAAGAAGAGCGGGGAGCAGGGCGCGGCCGGAAAGGCGGCAGCGGCGGCGAACAGGGCAGGGCTCGCGCCGCTGCACGCCGCCGCCGCGGCGGGCTCGGGGGCCTGCTGCGCGCTGCTGTGCGCCGCCGGGCCCGCCGTACTCGAGGAGCGCTGCAGGCGCGGGTGGATCCCCGCGGAGTGGGCCAGAAGGCGCGGGCACGAGGCGCTCTCGAGGGCCCTGTCTCCGGGGGCCTCCGCTCCGGGGGCCGCCGAGCTCGCCGCCGCGGCCCTGGCCAGCGACGGCGGGGACGACGCCACAGCCGAGAACACGAGGCTGCTCTTGATCGCCCCCGACGAGTGCCTCGAGCATCGCACTGCCCCGGAGCCTCGCCCGCGCTCGGCCCCGGAGCCCCCTCCCGAGAACGTCGGGAGGCTCAGGGTGCTCACCGACCGCGTCGACGGCCTGCTGTGCGGCTCGGACTTCGTCGCCCGGGGGGGCGAGGACGAGGACGAGGCGGCGGCGGCCGCGGCGGCAACGACGACGAAGGGGCGCAAGAAGGCCTCGTCGACCCTCGCGGCCGCCCCGCACCCCCCGCTCGCCGTCTCCCGCCGGGCCCGCCGCGCCGCCGCCGCCGACGTCCTCCGCGTCCACGAGTGGAGCTACGTCCGCGCGCTCCAGGCCGCGTGCGCGTCGATCCCCGACTCCCCGTCGCTCATCGGCCACCTCGACGGCGACACGGCCGTCTCGGCGCGCTCGTTCGATGCCGCGCTGGTCGCCGCGGGCGGCGTCTGCGACGCGGTCGACGCGGTGCTCGACGGCCGCGCCCGCCACGCCTTCTGCGCCGTGAGGCCCCCCGGACACCACGCGGGCCCCTCGGGCGTCGTCCCCTGCGCCAACGACCCGCAGGGGTCGCACGGCTTCTGCCTGCTCAACAACGTCGCGATCGGCGGCGCCTACGCGATGGGCGCGCGCCGCGACCGGCACGT
>Ga0315289_10002557_pt1 | contig 27836 bp, 20 predicted proteins | sample YL17G11_40_MG_FD_203452 | JGI IMG/M metagenome (GOLD analysis project Ga0315289, IMG submission 203452) | Sediment microbial communities from Yellowstone Lake, YNP, Wyoming, USA - YL17G11_40 | ecosystem: Environmental > Aquatic > Freshwater > Lake > Sediment | place: USA: Wyoming | collected... | reverse complement strand
ACGGTGTAACGGAGAAGAACGAAGGCTTTCTTTCCCCCTTCTCCGTGATCAGGCCATCAATAACGGCACCGCTACCCCGGATCTGCAAATTTCAAGCATCAATACGGGCATTCGCGCAACAGGCTCAGATATGGAGTCGATTCAAAGGAGGTCCGCGAGGCGATCGCGATGCAGGAAGATAATCTGCTCTTTTCCCGGTGGATCGATCAATCCTGTGAGCAGCTATCCTCTCTTTACGCAGGAGAGTTGCCGCGGGAAGGGAAGTTGAGGGAGAGGGAGAAGATCTTCCGATCCCTCAAGGAAGATTTCCGGGCGATCCAGGGACAGTTCAAAACGGACGGTTACACGGATATGGAGAAGGTGGACCTCAACAACGCAGCTCTTATGGCGTATTGGCAATACGTCCACGGGCTCGAGCGGTTCGAGGTCCTCTACCAGGACTGCGGCCGTGATCTCCGGAAGGTCGTGGAATATTTCAAGGAAATCCGGCGATCGGGGGAAGAGCCGGCTGGCTTTCAATGACCTGGGGATCGAATGTATACCCGGCCTGAGGGCAAGCGGGTGCACGAGCCCTGAAAAAAATCTACGACTCGAGGAGAAGACGATAAGTTTCGCCTTGCTTTTTCGCGGGATTGGGAATAATTTTCCGTGGACTCCCAGGGTGGCCCCTTGCCCCTGTGGTTTGTGGGCTCATCACCCAACACGCTCCGCCACCAGGGAGTCGTCTCGTCCATTCTCAACCATTTCCTCATTCCTCATGGTCCCATGACCACCCGCGAACAATGAGTATGGATTCGGGCGGCCATCGTCTACGCAAAGACGGCAGCCTTCCTTCGGTCAAGAGCCGGAAAGCCCCCATTGTCCATACAAATGAGAGATCGGAGGTGAAAGCAGTGACTCAGTGATGAGGATCGGCTGATTTTATTTGCAGGTTTCCCGCAATAATCGTGCAGGGAGGAGATCGTCATGGCAGAGAAGGAGATAGAACGTACCATATTGCCGATTCCGGATCGCCAGGAACCATGGCTGATGACCTACGACGCCAGGGACCCGGATGCCAAATTCCCGCCCATCGAACTCCTGCGCCCGCCCAAGGGTGCGCCTAATGTTCTCATTATCCTGCTCGACGATGTTGGTTTTGGCGCCTCGTCCGCCTTCGGCGGCCCCGTCAACACGCCTACCGCTGAGATGCTCGCCCAGAACGGCCTGAGGTACCGCCGTTTCCATACCACCGCCCTCTGCTCGCCCACACGCCAGGCCCTGCTCACCGGCCGCAACCACCACTCGGTCGGCATGGCCGCGATTACCGAGATGGCGACCTCGGCGCCCGGCTATAGTTCCGTGCGCCCGAAGTCGAAGGCGCCTTTGCCTCAGATACTCAAACTCAACGGCTACTCCACGGCGCAATTCGGCAAGTGCCACGAAGTGCCGGTGTGGGAGACCAGCCCCATGGGCCCCTTCCATCAGTGGCCCACAGGGGACAACGGCTTCGAGTATTTTTACGGCTTCATCGGCGGCGAGGCTCACCAGTATTACCCTGAGATTCACGAGGGCACGGTTCCAGTCGATCCGGAAAAGACTCCGGAAGAGGGTTATCATCTGACGGAGGATTTGGCAAACAAGGCGATCAAGTGGGTGCGGCAGCAGAAGGCGCTCATGTCCGACAAGCCGTTCTTCATGTATTTCGCTCCGGGCGCCACGCATGCGCCACACCACGTGCCCAAGGAGTGGGCGGACAAATACCAGGGCAAGTTCGACCAGGGTTGGGACAAGCTGCGTGAGGAGACGTTCGCCCGGCAGAAAAAAATGGGCGTCATCCCGCCGGAGGCCGAACTCACCAAGCGGCACGCGGAAATCCCGGCCTGGGACGACATGCCCGCAACACTCAAGCCGGTGCTTGCCCGGCAGATGGAGGTTTATGCCGGGTTCCTGGAGCACACCGACTATCACGTCGGCCGGGTCATCGAGGCGCTGAAGGACCTGGAGGTCCTCGACGACACCTTGATCTACTACATCCTCGGCGACAACGGCGCATCCGCCGAAGGGACGCTGAATGGCGTTTTCAACGAGTATTCCAGCCTGAACGGCATGGATAGCATCGAGACGCCCGAGCTGCTGCTGGCCAAGATCGATGATTTCGGCGGGCCGAAGGCGTACAATCATTACGCGGTGGGGTGGGCCCATGCCATGTGCACACCTTACCAGTGGACCAAGCAGGTCGCCTCGCACTGGGGCGGCACGCGTAACGGCACGATTGTCCATTGGCCGAAAGGCATCAAGGCAAAGGGCGAGTTCCGTTCCCAGTTCCATCACGTCATCGATGTGGCGCCCACCATCCTGGAAGTCGCCGGCCTGCCTGAACCTACAATCGTCAACAGTTCGCAGCAGTCGCCGATGGAGGGCGTCAGTATGCGGTACTCCTTCGACGATGCGAAGGCGCCGGAGCGCCACGAAACCCAGTACTTCGAGATGTGGTGCAATCGGGGAATCTATCGCCAGGGCTGGACTGCCTGCACCCGCCACAGCCTCCCCTGGGCCCTCGGCGCTTTGCCCGCCCTGGATGACGACACCTGGGAATTATACGGGCCGGACGACTGGACCCAGTCCAAGGACCTCGCGCAACAAAACCCGGAGAAGCTGCATCACCTGCAACGGCTCTTCCTGCTTGAGGCGGCCAAGTACAACGTGTTGCCGCTCGATGACCGGAGGCTGGAGCGCGCCAACCCCGACACGGCCGGACGGCCGGTGCTCATCCGCGGAAATTCGCAAATCCTGTTTGGAGGCATGGGGCGCTTAAGCGAGCACTCGGTCCTGAACATCAAGAATAAGTCCCACGCGGTGACCGCGGAGCTCATGGTTCCGGCGACAGGCGCCAGGGGCGTCATCATCGCGCAGGGCGGAAATGCGGGCGGCTGGAGCCTCTATGCGGTCGAGGGCCGCCTGAAATACTGCTACAACTTCCTCGGACTGAAGTACTTCTACGCCCAAACCTCCGAGCCTCTTCCGGCGGGCAAGCACCAGGCGCGCATGGAGTTCGCCTACGACGGCGGCGGCCCGGCCAAGGGCGGCACGGTCTCCCTCTATGTGGACGGCCAGAAAGTCGGCGACGGACGGGTAGACATCACGGTGCCGGTGATCTTCTCCGCGGACGAGACCTGCGACATCGGCGACGACACGGGCTCGCCGGTGTCTCCCGACTACGGCGCCAAAGGCAACGGGTTCAACGGCGAGGTCAACTGGGTGCAGATCGATCTGGGCGCGGACGCGAAGGACGCGGACCACTATATCTCGCCGGAGGAGAGGTTCCGCGTCGCCATGGCGCGGCAGTGATCGAGTGAATAGACGGTGGCGGGGGTGGGCAGGGTTTCCCCTGCCTCCGCCAATCCGCGAAGGATGCAGGATGCGATTTGTCTTACCCCAATCGTTCATGTGTTCTTTTCGCAAATAGTGAGACGGGAGGCAAAGCAATGGCACTCAAAGAGTATAAGCCAGGGACGACTTTTACCGGAGTTATCGGCCGGACAGTGGACGTCTCGCAGCCGGCCTGGCCCCAACCGCTGCGCGCCAAGGAAGGCATGCCCAATGTCCTGATCATCGTCCAGGACGACACGGGTTTTGGCCAGATGGGCTGTTACGGCAGCCCCATAGAAACGCCGAACATCGACAGCCTGGCCAAGCACGGTCTGCTCTTCAGCAACATGCACACGACAGCGCTCTGTTCGCCCACGCGCTCGTGCATCCTGACCGGCCGCAACCACCATTCCAACGCCATGGCGTGCATCACGGAAGGCTCCACCGGCTATCCCGGCAGCAACGGCTACATTCCGTTCGAGAACGGGTTCCTGTCGGAGATCCTGCTCCAGAAGGGCTACAACACGTATGCCTTGGGTAAATGGCACCTGACGCCGGCCACCGAGATGTCGGGGGCTGGACCCTACGATCGCTGGCCGCTGGGCCGCGGGTTCGAGCGATTCTACGGTTTCCTCGGTGCCGACTCGCACCAGTACTACCCGGATCTGGTCTATGACAATCATCAGGTTGAACCGCCCAAGACGCCGGAGGAGGGCTACCATTTCACCGAGGACATCACCGACAAGGCCATCAGCTTCATCGCCGACGCCAAGCAGGTCGCGCCGAACAAGCCCTTCTTCATGTATTTCTGCCCGGGCGCCGCGCACGCGCCGCACCACGTGCCCAAGGAGTGGGCGGACAAGTACAAGGGCAAGTTCGACATGGGCTGGGATACGTACCGGGAGATGGTGTTCGAGCGTCAGAAGAAGCTGGGAATCGTTCCCCGGGATGCCGAGCTTTCCCGCCACGACCCCGACGTGAAGCCGTGGGACCGGTGTTCGCCCGAGGAGAAGAAGGTCTATGCCCGCATGATGGAGGTGTTCGCGGGATTCCTCTCTCATACGGATCATCATTACGGCCGCCTGTTCGAATTCCTGAAATCGATCGGCGAGTGGGAGAACACGCTCATCATGTTCATCTCCGACAACGGCGCCAGCGCCGAAGGCGGCCCGACCGGGTCGGTCAACGAGAACCTGTTCTTCAACTCCGTGCCCGAGTCCCTGGAAGACAACCTGAAAGCCCTGGATGATCTCGGCGGGCCGAAGTACTACAACCATTACCCGTGGGGCTGGACCTGGGCGGGCAACACGCCGTTCCGACGCTGGAAGCGCGAGACCTATCGGGGAGGCATCAGCGACCCATTCGTCGTCCACTGGCCCAAGGGCATCAAGGCCAAGGGCGAGGTCCGCACACAGTACGCCCATGCCATCGACATGGTCCCGACGGTCCTTGAGCTCCTGGGGATCGAGCCGCCGACCGAGGTCCGGGGCGTCACCCAGTCGCCGATCGAGGGCCTGAGCTTCGCCCCCGCCCTGGACAACGCCAATGCTCAGCCCCAGCACCTCACTCAGTACTTCGAAATGATGGGCCACCGGTCCATCTACCATGACGGCTGGCGGGCGGTCTGCCCATGGCCCGGCCCGTCGCTCACCGAAGCGGGCAAGCCGGTCGGCGAGCCCATTCCCGCGGCGGCGCTGACCGAGCTCGACGCGAAACACTGGGAGCTCTACCACGTGGCCGAGGATTTCGCCGAGAACCACAACGTGGCCGCGGATAACCGGGCCAAGCTGATCGAGATGGTGACCCAGTGGTACGTCGAGGCCGGCAAGTACAATGTTCTTCCCGTGGACGGCCGCATCATGCTGCGCGCCCTGGAGGAGCGGCCCCGGATCGCAGCCGACCGCCTGAGCTACACTTATTACCCGGGCACACAGGTCGTGCCGAGCCCCCCCGGCACCTTCAACCGGCCGCACAGCTTCACCGCGGACGTGGAGATTCCCGCGGCCGGGGCCCAGGGTGTGCTTCTTTCGATGGGCGGGGTGGACGGGGGATATTCGTTCTACGTCAAGGAGGGGAAGCTCTGCTACGTCCATAACTACGTGGGCAAGGAGATCATGATCGTCCGCTCCAGGGACAGCGTGCCGGCGGGGCGCCACGAACTGAGGTTTGAGTTCGAGCCGACGGGTGCGCCCGATATCCGCAAGGGCAAAGGGTCGCCCGGCCGGGCCCAGCTCTACATCGACAGGAAGCTGGTGGGCCAGATCGAGATGGCGGTCACGACCCCGGCGTCGTATGGGATCGGTGCCGGCTTGTCTGTCGGCGCCGATGTGGGCTCGCCGATCACGTCGGATTACAGGGCGCCTTTCCCGTTCACGGGCAAACTCCACACGGTGAAAGTCGATGTCAGCGGGGAGCTGATCCAGGACGACGAGCTGACCATGAGAAAGATCATGGCAAGGCAGTAAGAAGAGAGTGACGAGGGCCGAGTGTCGAGGGAACAGACAAGAAGAAAGACTTCTTGCACTCGACACTCGGTTTGTCACTCGGTACTCGACACGCGGTACTTTCTTGAGGGGAGATAGAACATGACTGCACTAGATGAGAAGAACCCCTACGGGGCGCCGCCGGGCATGGGCATCTCCATGCCGCCCTACTACCTGCCGACGCCCTCGGTCAAGAACCGCAACAGTTGTTTTCATACCCCGCACTATGGCGCAGGCTACCTGGCCAATCTGGTGCAACCTCGACTGGCCATGGCCACCCATCTTTCCTTCGACCGGGAGCTGATCGGCGAGATGATGGCCGGCGTGCGGATGCACTACAAGGGCCTGTTCGCCTTCGGGATCGATCACACCGTGGTCAATGTGACCAAGGATCGTGTCTGGCTCCGCGAGGCCGCGCTCCCGGAGACGACCAATATCGCCCGCCCGGATCTGCAGTGGCTGATCCAGAACCAGTTCGACGGTAAGATTCCGACGGAGGTGACCTTCAAGAACACGATAGCGGACAATCAGGAACAATCTGTCCGCGACCTGGAGATCGATCCTGCGCTCTTCACCCCGAAGGACCAGATGCGGCAATGGGCTCGCGGATTCTCGGGGAAGGTCAACCTGGCCGATTTCTTCGGCGGCGGCTCGCCGCCAAAGGGATAGGAAGGGATGGCGATGAAACCAAACATCCGCTGGTTCCACGTCGACAACCTGGGTCTGGGCGAGCTGGGCTGCTACGGCGGCGGCAAGGTGCGCGGCACCGACACCAAGCGGATCGACCAGTTCGCCCGGGAAGGCCTCCAGCTCTGGCACTATGTCGTGGAGCCGCAGTGCACGCCGTCGCGCTCGGCCCTGTTGACCGGTCGCCACGCGATCCGCAGCGGGACTCACACGGTGGCCATCGGCGGCGAAGCGGGTGGAATCGTGGCCTGGGAGCGGACGATTGCCGACGTGCTCTCCGCAGCCGGCTACGCCACGGCATGCTTCGGGAAGTGGCACATCGGCGCTGAGGACGGGCGTTGGCCGACCGATCACGGTTTTGATGAATGGTATGGCCCGCCCCGCAGCTATGACGAGTGTATGTGGCTTGACGACCCGTGGTACGACCCACAGGTTGCCCCAACCGCCTGCATGCTGGAAAGTCGTAAAGGGGAGCGGGTCCGGGAGCGACGGGATCAGCAGCTCTCCGTTGCCCTCAAACGCGACGTCGACCAGGAGTACAAGCGACGGGCCTTCGACTTCATACGACGGAGTACGGACGCGAGCAAGCCTTTCTTCCTGTATTACAATCACCCGCTGATGCACCTACCGCTGGTCCCCCGTGAAGCATTCAAGGGGAAGAGCCGCAATGGCGATGCTGCGGATTGCCTGCTGGAACTGGACCATGATTTTGGGGAGATGCTCGATTTTGTGGAGAGCAGCGGGATCAAAGAGAACACGATTGTCATCTTTGCCGGCGACAACGGGCCGGAAGAGATGCTCCTCTGGCGGGGATCTTCGGGCGTCTTCGAGGGGTCATATTTCACTTCGTCGGAGGGTGGTCTGCGTACGCCGTGCCTGGTCCGGTGGCCCGGCCACGTGCCCGCTGGAAGCTCAAGTAATGAGCTGGTCCACCAGGTAGACATGTTCCCGACTTTGCTTGGGTGGGCGGGGTGTGAGGTGCCGCAGGACCGTGTGATCGACGGCATCGATCAGAGATCGTTCTTCCTGGGGCGACAGGAAAAGTCGAACCGCGAAGGCTGCCTGGTCTGGGTAGGAGAGCGTCTGCACGGAGTCAAGTGGCGCCACTTCAAGGTTCTGTTCGTTAAGCAGCGGTACTTCTACGACGATGCGCCACCGGCCGGGTCTCCGCACATCATCAACCTGATCACTGATCCCAAAGAGCGGGAGGCGATAAATGCGCAGTATCTCCACACCTGGGTCATGGGACCGGTCGGGCAGCTCCTGAAGCGCTTCCAGGAGAGCGTCAAGCGCGAGCCCCTAATCCCGGCCGGTGCACCTGTGGATTTTGTGCCGAAGCGGTAGAAGTGAATGTCGGCCTTGAAAGATGATGGTCCTAAAAGGAGGCTTCTATTGACAGATTCGGCGGACCGGAAGCCTACAACCACTATGCCGTGGGTTGGGCGCACGCCATGGACACCCCCTACCAGTGGACCAAGCAGGTCGCCTCGCACTGGGGAGGAACGCGCAACGGGACGATCGTCCACTGGCCCAAGGGCATCGGGGCCAAGGAAGAGATCCGCAGCCAGTTCTGCCATGTGATCGACCTGGCGCCGACGATCCTGGAAGTGGCGGGGCTGCCCGAACCGGCCTTCGTCAACGGCATCCAGCAGAAGCCGTACGAAGGCGTGAGCATGCTCTATTCGTTCGACGATGGCAGAGCCGCTGAACGGCACGAGACGCAGTACTTCGAGATCATCGGCAACCGCGGCATCTATCACAAGGGCTGGACGGCGGTCACCAAGCACCGCACGCCCTGGGAGACCGGCGCGATCAAGACCATCCCCTTCGACGACGACGTCTGGGAGCTGTACGACACGAACACCGACTGGACGCAGGCCCACGATCTGGCCAAGCAGATGCCGGATAAGCTCCACCAGCTCCAGCGCCTGTGGCTGATCGAAGCGGTCAAGTACAACGTGGTGCCGCTCGATGATCGTCTCGCCGAGCGCTTCAACCCGGATCTTGCCGGCCGCCCACAGTTGATTCGCGGCAACCGGCAGCTGCTCTTTGGCGGGATGAAGGGCTTGTCCCCGCACTCGGTCGTCAGCACCCTGAACAAGTCCTACGCCCTCACGGCAGAAGTACTGGTGCCCGAAGCGGGCGCGGAAGGAGTCATTTTTGCGGCTGGCGGCATCACCGGCGGGTCCAGCCTCTATGCCAAGAACGGCAAGCTCAAGTACTGCTACAACTTCCTGGGGCTCAAGCATTTCTTCGTTCAGGGCCTGAAGGCCATCCCGGCCGGCAAGCACCAGGTGAGGATGGAGTTCGCCTACGACGGCGGCGGCCTGGCTAAGGGCGGCACCGTGTCGCTCTACACGGACGGTCAGAAGGTCGGCGAAGGCCGCGTCGAGATGACCCAACCCTTCTGCTATTCCGCGGACGAAACGGTCGACGTGGGCATGGAAGCGGGTTCGCCGGTGTCGCCGGACTATGGGCCGCGAGGCAACGCGTTCAGCGGCGAGGTCAATTGGGTGGAGATCGACGTAGACAAGGAGGCGCTGGACCAGGATCACATTCTGACGGCCAAAGAGCGCTTCCATGTCGCCATGGCGCTGCAATAGGACCCGAAGGTGGCCTGCCGCTCGCTGCCCAAGCCGGAGGATGCCGAGCACGACCTCGTCAGCCGCAGGGGCAAGGTTACTGGAAATTTTTGAAAGGGAAAGGAGATTCCTTTGATGATGCGATTGATGGATAGTGGGTATCTTTTCCTCGGCGCGGTCGCCATCGCCACCTTCGTGGGAACCTGGCCAGTGGCGGCACGGGCCGAAGCCGACCCTCTCCCCTCATGGAATGAGGGGGAAGCCAAGCAAGCCATCGTCCGCTTCGTCGAACGCATCACTTCCACGGGTGGCAAGGACTACCTGCCTCCAGCGGAGCGTATCGCCGTCTTCGACAACGACGGGACGCTCTGGAGCGAGCAGCCCTTCTATTTCCAATTCTTCTTCGCTCTCGACCGCGTGAAGGCCTTGGCGCCGCAGCACCCGGAGTGGAAGTACAACCTGCCATTCAAGGCCGTGCTCGAGGGTGATACGAAGGCCCTGCTCGCCGGCGGCCAGCGCGGATTGCTGGAGATCGTAACGGCCACGCACGCCGGCATGACGAGCGCAGAGTTCGAGCAAGCTGTCTCGGAGTGGATCGTCTCAGCGCTTCATCCCAAGACCAGGCATTTATTGACGGAGATGATCTACCAACCCATGTTGGAGCTTTTGGCCTACCTACGCTCGAATGGCTTTAAGACCTACATCGTGTCGGGTGGCGGCATCGAGTTCATGCGACCCTGGGCGGGAAGGGTCTATGGCGTTCCGCCGGAGCAGGTCATCGGCTCCAGCATCAAGGTGAAGTTCGAGCTCCGCGAGAGTGGCCCCGTGCTGGTACGGCTTCCCGAGATCGACTTCATCGACGACGGTGTAGGCAAACCGGTCGGTATCCACAAGTTCATCGGGCGGCGCCCCGCTCTCGCCTTCGGCAATTCCGACGGAGACCTCCAGATGCTTCAGTGGACCGCGGCCGGGGGTGGCCTTCGTTTCATGGGCCTGGTGCACCACACGGACGCCGAGCGCGAATGGGCGTACGACCGAGAATCTCCGGTCGGACGGCTCGATAAGGCGCTGGACGAGGCACGAAGCGGGAACTGGACGATCGTGGACATGAAGCGCGATTGGAGGGTGATCTACCCGTTCGAGAAACCACTCCGATAGCCGTATTGGCTTTCCCGACGACGCAAGGGGGTCGAGCCTATGTTCCAACTTGCACCCATGGCCGCAGTCGGCATATTCCTCGTCAGCACCATGCTGGCCATCGGAATGACGGTGTCACGGGAGGAGATATCATCTACCCTCCGTGACCGCAGAACGCTTCCCCGAGTGCTCATGGCCAATTTCATCTTGGTGCCGCTTCTGGGGATCGTCCTGACGCATATTTTTCGCTTCCCTCCGGGGACCACTACGGGTATCCTGTTGTTGGCGATCTCTCCGGGCGGGCTGACGGCCATACAGTTCACCGACAAGGTGAAGGGGAGCCTTGCCTTTGCCGCGGTCGTGGCTTTCGTGCTGACGATCGCATCCATTGCAGCATCGCCGATCATCGCCCATATCCTGATTCCGCAGGAGTCTCCGGTCCGGGTGCCATATTTTGGTGTCATCGGCGGCGTGCTCTTATTTCTGCTGCTGCCGGTGCTGTTGGGATTCCTGGTCCGGCGGCTATTCCAGACCGCAGCCGGGAAGATCGGCAGGATCTTGCTCGTCCTGTCGAACGTGTCGTTCGTTGCATCCATCGTTTTGACCGCGGCATTCAAGAAACATGCGATGAAAGAGGTCGGGCCGAGCGTGATCGCTGCGCTGCTGATTCTTATTGTCGGCTCGATGGTCATCGGCTGGCTGTTGGGGGGGCCGGACCAGGGCAGCCGGAGGGTCATGGCCGTGTCCACGAGCATGCGCAATGCCGCCCTCTGCCTGCTGGTGGCCATGAGGAACCTGCCGGGCACCAATGCGGATGTCTTGGTCGTCGCCTTCATGGGATTGATGATTCCCCCGAATATGCTGTTTACCCTTTATCATACGGTCAGGGAAAAAAGTAAGGCCGCGAAGAGGAAAACGGCGGGTTCCGCTTAGGGGTGCGAGTATGGCCCATAATGTCCTGCCAGCCTTTCATGTGATGGCTAAGCCTACCGGCCCGCGGTGCAACTTGGACTGCGCCTATTGCTTTTTCCTGAAAAAGGAGCGGCTCTATCCGGGAAGCGACTTTCAGATGTCGGATGAAGTCATGGAGTCCTACATCCGCCAGACCCTGGAAGCCCACCAGGTTCCCGAGGTGACCATCGCCTGGCAGGGGGGGGAGCCGACGCTCATGGGTCTGGATTTCTTCCGCCGCGCCGCCGAGATGGAGAAGAAGTACGCGCTCCCGGGCACTCGGATCGAGAATACCCTGCAGACGAACGGCGTTCTGATCGACGAGGAATGGTGCCGGTTCCTGCACGACCAGGCTTTCCTCGTCGGCTTGAGCCTGGATGGGCCCAAGCATTTGCACGATGCCTACCGGCGAGACAAGGGAGGACATCCCGTCTTCGATCGAGTGACCCGCGCCGCCCGGCTGATGCAGGAGCACAAGGTGGAGTTCAACATTCTCTGCACGGTCAACGCCGCCAATAGTCGGCATCCACTCGAAGTGTACCGCTTTTTCCGCGACGAACTGAAGGCCCCCTACCTCCAGTTCATCCCCATCGTGGAGCGCGACAACGACTCGGGCAACCAGGAAGGATCGAGCCTGACGGACCGCTCTGTCCCTTCGGAACAATACGGACGATTCCTGATCGAGATCTTCGACGAGTGGGTGCGCCGCGATGTGGGCAAGATGTTCGTGCAGATGTTCGACGGGGTGCTGGCGTCTTATGTGCGCGGTCGCTCGACCCTGTGCGTTCTGAGCCCGACCTGCGGCGAGGGCTTCGCTCTGGAGCACAACGGCGATCTGTATTCCTGCGACCATTTCGTGGAACCGCGCTTCCTCCTGGGAAACATCATGGAGCAGTCCCTGGCGGATCTCGTTTCCTCGGAGAAACAGCGCCGATTCGGACAAGCCAAGCAGGCCACCCTGCCCCGCTATTGCCGTGAATGCAGGTGGCTGTTCACCTGTTATGGAGAATGTCCCAAGAACCGCGTGTTGGCCACCCCGGATGGAGAGGAGGGGCTCAACTGGCTCTGCGAGGGACTGAAGATGTTCTTCTCCCATAGCGAACGGCCCATGCGCATCATGGCAGACTTGTTGCGCCGCGGCCAATATGCGGACGGCGTCATGCGTATCTTGGCGGATGAACGCGAGGAACGCGAAGGAGGCAAGGTGCCGCGAGCGCCGGATTTCACCCGCGCCCCGGGCCGAAATGACCCTTGCCCGTGCGGAAGCGGCCGGAAGTACAAGAAATGCCACGGCGCAAGAGGATGAAAGGAGGTGAGGAAACCCATCAAGATGTGCAGGCATTCAGGTGAATAGTCAAGCCCTATGACCATTCACCAGTGTGCAGGTAACAGTCACTAATCTTGGGAGGATGCTTATGGACGAGAGGCCAAATATTCTCATCTTGTGGGGCGATGACATCGGGTGGTGGAACATCAGCTACAACAACCGCGGTCAGATGGGCTATCGCACGCCCAACATCGACCGCATCGCCAATGAAGGGATTGCATTCACGGACTATTACGGCCAGCAGAGCTGCACCGCGGGACGGGCCGCCTTCATCACCGGCCAGAACCCCATCCGCACGGGCCTCACCAAGGTAGGGGCGCCGGGGATGGATGTCGGCATGCCGGCAGAGGATCCGACCATCGCCGATCTGCTCAAGCCCCTGGGCTATGCCACTGGCCAGTTCGGCAAGAACCACCTGGGGGACAAGGACGAGTTCCTGCCGACGGTGCACGGCTTCGATGAGTTCTTCGGCAACCTCTATCACCTGAATGCCGAGGAGGAGCCGGAGAATCCGGACTACCCGAAGGACCCCAATTTCAAGAAGATGTTCGGTCCGCGCGGCGTCCTGCATTCCTGGGCTGACGGCCAGGGCGGGCAAAAGATCGAGGATACCGGCCCGCTCACGAAGAAGCGCATGGAGACGATCGACGATGAGGTGACCGAGAAGGCCCTGGACTTCATCGACCGCGCCCACCAGGCTGGCCGGCCTTTCTTCCTCTGGTGGAACTCCTCGGCCATGCATTTCCGGACCCACTGTGCCAAGAAGCACGAAGGCAAGAGTGGCCAGGGGTTCTACAACGATGTGATGGTCGCCCACGACGAGAACGTCGGCAGGATGCTCAAGAAGCTCGATGACCTCGGCATCGCCGATGACACCATCGTCATGTACTCCACCGACAACGGCCCGCACTACAATTCCTGGCCGGACGCGGGCATCACCCCCTTCCGCAGCGAGAAGAACACCAACTGGGAGGGCGCCTGGCGCGTCCCGGCGTTTGCGCGCTGGCCCGGCAAGTTCAAGGCCGGCACGGTGTTGAACGGCATCGTTTCGCATCAGGACTGGCTGCCGACGCTGCTGGCGGCGGTCGGCGAGCCGGACATCAACGCCAAGCTGCTGAAGGGCCACAAGGCCGGCAGCAAGACCTTCAAATCTCATATCGACGGCTTCAACATGCTGCCGTACTTTAGCGGAGAGACAAAAGAATCACCCCGCAATTGGTTCTTCTACATCAATGACGACGGCCAACTCGTCGCCTTGCGCTACGGCGACTGGAAGGTGGTGTTCATGGAACAGCGGGCCAGGCAAATGGCATGCTGGGCCGAGCCGTTCGTCCATTTGCGACTGCCGAAGCTGTTCCATCTGCGCCGCGATCCCTTCGAACGCGCCGACCAAGACTCCAACGCTTATTGGGACTGGCTGCTTGACCACCTCTTCCTGCTGGCTGGCCCGCAGGCCTTGGTGGCACAACAGATTGAGTCCTTCAAGGAGTTTCCGCCGCGCCAGAAGCCCGCGGCGTTCAACCTGGATCGCATCCTTGAACACCTGAAAGACAGCTCGGGAGGCGGAATGCACTGATTGGTCTTCCACGGGCAGACCGAGGTGGAGTTCGAGAAGGATGAAGGAGGAGCGAGAGAAGGGACCGACCGGTCGTGGCGTGTAACCTTTCTAATCTATCTTGATGGAGGCATGAGCAGATGAGCGGCGAAGACGTAACGCTAAACATTGAGACGAAATTATCCATGCAGCGTACGCGGAACTCCGCCGAGCGCACGCTGATGGCGTGGGTCCGCACTGCCCTTTCCATGATTACCTTCGGATTCACCGCGTACAAGTTCCTGGAATACGTGCGACAAGCGGAAAAAGGCAGCTACGCCGTCCGGGTGCATGGTCCGAGAAATGTCGGTCTTGCGCTCATCGCGCTCGGAACCCTGGGGTTGATCGGGGCACTTTGGCAGCATGTAACCATGATGAAGGAGCTGCGCCAAGCCGGGGGAAAATTCCCGCTTTCCGTTGCTTTCGGTATTGGGGTGCTGATGGCGCTGTTAGGCATTACACTTTTCCTGACGGTGATGTTACGCTTTGGGCCTTTCGAATAATCTCCGTGTTGTGGCGCCATGCCGCGGGATGACCTCGGAGGCTGCGAATCTTTCCGCCGTCTCCGAGCGCTCCCGCGTGCAGGGGTCCTTGCTGAGGGTAATTCATGCTCCGGTTGGAATCCTTTGTTGCCGCGCTGGTCCTGGCTTCTGCCTACCTGCTGGGGGGCAGGCTGCGCGCAGCACGCTTCCCACGCCGCAGGAGGTGGCTTTCGGCCGCTGCCGGCGCGTCGATCGGGTATGTATTCGTGGATATGCTGCCTGGGTTGGCTCGCGCTCAGCATCTATTCACCCAGGCGACCGCCCGTCTGTCCCAGGTCACTACCCAGCATGAGATCTATCTGGCAGGACTTGCCGGCTTCGTGGTCTTTTACGGACTGGACGACATGGTTTTCTGGTCCAGGCGCGAGAGTGGAACCGCAGCCGCGGGCCGGACGGCCTATTGGGCTCACATGGCGGGTGCGGCCTTATACAGCGTGACCATCAGTTACCTGATGGTTCACGAGCCGCGGCACCCCATCCAGCTCGCGCTCTATTGTCTTGCCATGGGTCTGCACTTTCTGTCGTTGGATCATCTGTTTCGCGAGGTGCATGGACGAGCATACGAGCGTACTGGCAAATGGGTGCTGATCGGGGCTGTCCTTGCGGGATGGGCGCTGGGAATATCCCTGACCGTGTCCCCAGTGAGGGGGCCGATTCTGTTGGGTTTCATCTCCGGCGGAGTGGTGATGAACACCGTTCTGGCGGAATTGTCCGCAGACAAGAAAGGACGTTTCCTGCCCTTCTGCGGCGGAGCGCTCCTGTATTCCTTGATTTTGCTGGTCGCCTCGGCGAGGCCGGGTGGCTGAGCATGGCCAAAAGGCCCCCAACCTGTTTTGCTGCTTCAGGTCTTAGGAAAGGAGGGGAGAGGGGAACGATTGTGTCCTTGCCGCGACCTCGGAGAGTGGAGGTCGCATGAGCACTGCACCGAGAGGGGGAGCCATGAAATCGATATTCGCGCTGATAGGGATTTGTCTCTTGGTCTTATCGGTCTTGACGGGTTGCGCGGCCACCAAGCAGGTGGCGGTGAAAGAGGACCCGGCCATCTGTGCATTCCTCGGAACTGAGACCTGCGGCCACCTCACCGCCGGAGGGAAAGGGCAGGCCGGCCTGCGGTGGATCAATCCTGACGCCCGACTAACTCAGTACAACAAGTTGATCATCGAGGCGATCGGCTTCTTCGGCTCCGATGCCGCACAGGTGCCGCGCCATCAGCAGCAGGTCCTCACCGACTATTTCTACGACGCGCTCACCAGCAAGCTGACCGAGATCTACCCGATCGCGGATCGGCCAGGTCCCGAGGTGCTGCGGATCCAGGTGGCGATCTTAGACGCCGAGGCGGCGACGCCGGGCCTGCGTACGGTCTCGATCGTGATCCCGCAGATAAAGCTGATAGGCGCCGCAGCCTCTGTCCTGCGAGAAGGGAAATTCCCGTTCGCCGGGAGTATTCAGGTGGCGGTGAAGTTGACCGACTCGGTGACGGGCGAGGTCCTCGGAGCCGCAGTGGATCGGCGAGTGGGAGGGGGCTCGATCAAGGCCGCAGCCCAGTGGGAGTGGGGGGACGCTGAAAACGCGATCGACGCCTGGGCCAAGCTGTCGGCCGAACGGCTGCATGCCTACACCTCGGGTGCCAAGAAGCCGTAGCGCCGGGCAAGGCGGCGCGGTGTCAGCAAACCATGGCCGGCGCTCCGCCCCACGACACGAACCCCATGGGCCGCTCGGAAGATCCGGCCCAAACGAAAAGGAGAAAAGCACATGCGAAGGATGTTTCCCTGGCTGCTGGCAATGGTCATCGTAGCTGGAGTGGCGGCCCCCGCATTGGCGCAGGGGGAGGGAGGCGACAAGCCGGGCATGGTGGTAGTGGATCAGACCGTGGTGAAGGCCGCGGTGGAAGCGATCGATTATGAAAATCGCCTGGTGACGCTCAGGGGGCCGGAAGGAAACATCTTCACCGTAAGGGCGGACGATCGCGTGAAGAACCTGGACCAGGTGAAGCAAGGCGATCTGGTGATCGCCGAGTACTACAAGTCGACTGCCCTCTTCGTGCGTGGTGCCGGAGAAGGACCGAGCTCGGGACAGGCGGATACCGTCCAGGTGGCACCGCGCGGGGAGAAGCCCTATGGGGTGAGAGTCAGCACCAGGGAAGTGACGGCCACGGTGGAAGCGATCGATTACCTCAGCCGCACCATTACCTTGAGGGGACCGGACGGCAAGATCGTCACTTTCTGGGTGACCCCCAGCGTGAAAAGGTTCGACGAGGTGAAGGTGGGAGACGAAATCGTTTCCCGCTATACCGAGTCGGTCGCGATCTCCGTTCAGAAACCGTGAGGAGCGGGAAGAAGGGGATGGAGTGAAGGGATCTCACGGTCGAGCAACCTCTCGGGGCATACCGGATTTGCTGAGGTCAGGCGGGAGAATAGGCTTTACGAGAATAGGCTTTACGAGGGAGGGACGAGGGATGGAAGGAAGGGTCCAGCCTCCGCGACGGGGCATCTCGGTGCCGGGGGAACGACTTCGGCTCGGACGCCGGTGGGCGACGATCCTGGCCGCTTCGCTCCTGATCGCCGGGTGCGCCCACTATCCGCTGAACCAGCCGATCACCAAGACCGATCCCGGCAGCGGGTACCGGGAAGGATGTACCGGGACGCCCGGAAACTCGGACCATCTTGTCCTGTATCTTACCTTTTCCGGGGGAGGCACCAGGGCCGCCGCCTTCTGCTATGGCGTCCTCGAGGAGTTAAGGGATATGGTGGTGACTTTCGACGGCAAGAATCGTCGCCTCCTCGATGAGGTGGATTCGATATCGGCAGTATCCGGCGGAAGCTTCACCGCAGCCTATTATGGTCTCTTTGGAGAGCGAATCTTCCAGGAATTCGAGACCAAGTTTCTCAAGAAGAACATCCAGGGGAAGCTGGCGAGCAAGATCATCTTCAACCCGTATAATTGGTGCCGGCTGCTCTCTCCCGCCTTCGATCGGAGTGACCTGGCCGCGGAGTATTATGACCAGCACATCTTCGATCATGGGACCTTCGCAGATATGGCGGCGCGGAAAGGTCCGATGATCTTTATCAATGCCACGGATATGGTCACTGGAATACGGCTCGGGTTCAGCCAGGACTTCTTCGATATGATCTGCTCTGACCTCTCGAAGTTCCCGGTGGCCCGGGCCGCAGCGGCTTCCTCGGCCGTGCCCGGCCTCTTGACGCCGATGAGCCTGCGGAACTATGCCGGTTCGTGCGGTTTTACTCTGCCCGGGGGCCTGGAAAGGGTGCTCCAGGAGCAGGACACCGCGTCGCGCCAGTATCACTTCGTGGATGACGCCAGGCCTTATCTGAATGTGGACGAGAAGAGATACATCCATCTTGTGGACGGAGGCGTTGCGGACAACCTGGGGCTGAGGACGGTATTGGACCGGGTGACGCTAGCCGGCAGCGCGTGGAATGCGCTGAAGCATGTGGGCGCGGACCGTACTCACAAGTTCGTTTTCATCGTCGTCAACGCGGAAACGGAGGTGAGCCGGGATTACAGCTCCTGGCCGAATCCCCCCGCATTGGCGACGATGCTCAAATCCTACTCGTCGATTGCGATAGGCCGCTACAACTACGAAACGATCATGCTCCTCCGCGAGAGTTTCAGGAGGTGGACCGAGGAAGTGCAGAAAGGGCGGTGTGGGGAAGGTGCGGTGTCCACGGAACCCGGCGCCTGCGGAGACATCAAGTTCTATCTGATCGAGGTCAAGTTCGATGCCTTGAAAGACCCCGCTGAACGGAGCCATTTCAAGGGGCTGCACACCACTTTCAAGTTGCCGGAGGAAGAGGTGGACAAACTGCGCGAGGTGGCCCGGCGCATACTCAGCCAGTCCGGGGAGTATCAACGGCTCTTGAGGGACCTGCAAAATAGCCCAGAGGGGAATTAGGAGGGGATCCAGGGACACAGCATTTCAGGATGACAGGAACTAATTCCCTGTCTTGAGCAGACCTCTCCGCGCACGCCTCAGACAACGGCCAGGGCCGCTTCGATCTCCCTTCTGGCTGATTCCGTCGTCTCGCGCCTCAAGGATGCTTCAAGAATTTGACCGGCCTGGCTTCCTCCGATTTGTCCCAATGCCCACGCGGCATAACCCCTCACCAGCTCTTCCGCATCCTCCATAGCCGTGGCAAGGGCGGGAATGAACACAGGATCATGGGTGTTCCCTATGGCAATGGCGGCATTCCTCTGAAAGTACTTCTTTTCCTTGAGGTAGTTGTACATGAGCGGCTGTACTCTCCTGAGGTAAAACTCGTCCGTCAGGTTCAGGACCTTGGCAAGCTCGAAATCCTCTGCCACTCTTTCGAGGAATTCATTGCGCGGGAGGTTGGCTTTCAATTTACCCTGATTCCTGGGACATACGTCCTGGCAGATGTCACAGCCGTGAATCCAGGTCCCCATTTTCTCTCTGATTTCCGGCAGGATATAGCTGGTCTCTCCGGGCACGCCATCTTGAGTCCAAGAGGTATTGTAGGTGATGCATCGACGCGGATTCATCCTGGGGGGATCGTAAATGGCCTTGGTGGGGCAGGCCTCGATACAGGCCGAACACTTTGCTGGGCATTTGATCTGAAGCGTTGAATCAGCGCATTCAAGCTCTGCGTCCACCACAAAGGAGGTCAGCATGACGAAGGATCCGATTCCATCGGCGAAAGCGAAACTGTTTCTTCCGTAGGTAATGATCCCCGCCCGCGCGGCGGTGAGCTTTTCGGGAACGGTGATTTGCGGTGCCACTTCGATTCCATTCTTGCTCAGGAAGTCGAGCATCAACTTTCGTCTCGCCCCGTTGATGCGGTGCTCAGGGGCATTATAGCACCTGGCCTGATAGAGGCGGGCTATCTTCCCCAGAAGGGGCTCCGGAAAAGACTCCTTGTGGTAATCGTAGACCAGCGAAATGATCGATTTGGCAGAGGGCATGATGCTTCTTGGCTGTGCGCCCTTGAGGGGCTGGCGAGCGCCCTCGAGATACCAGGTATACATCTCGTGTCTGGACTTGAGATCCTCGATATAATCAGGAAACCCATCAGCGGCCGTGATGCCTACCTTGCTATAACCCAAATCCAGGGCATATTCTTTGATGTCTTGGGTCAGAGACACGGTTTTGCCTCCTCATGTATGAAGATACGGGACGTACCTGGATGTCCCCAATGCCTCCAGAAACTCAGGCTTTCTGGCAGATTTCGATGAGGACTCCCCTCATGCCCTCAGGCTTGAGGAAGGCGATGGGCACCCCGTGCAGCCCGATTCGAGGCTTCTCTCCCTCAGCTGCCAGGCCCTGGGCCTTTGCCTCCTGGAGCGCTGCCTCGATGTCTTCCACCTCGAAGCATAGGTGGTGGACCCCTTCTCCCTGCTTTTTCAGAAACCCGCCGATGGTGCTGTCGGGGCGATGGTCCTCGAGCAGCTCCACCTCGTCACCCCCGACATACGCAAAAATCGCCCTCAGCTCGCCCCGCTGCTTCAGGTCGCTCAGGTCGCAGCCCAACAGGTCCCGATACAGCCGGGCCGCTTCCTCTACGCTCTCCACCGCCACCCCGACGTGATGGAGCCGGGTGACCCGCATCTTTCCCATTCCCTTCAGGCTGGATGGCCCTGAATCACCACCCTCAGCCTTTGGCCCCGGTGACAACAGTGTCTGACAAACTGCCGTGGCCGCAAAAGCGCCCCCCGCTGCCCTCAAAAACTTCCTCCGGTTCATACGCTACTCCTTTCTTAAGTTGCTGAGATCTTGGCTCTTCTCCATCTCTGGTGGTGACTCATAAAGGCAATAATCCGGAAAACTTCCCCATCTTGTGGGGAAATAGGGAAATGTCCCTGATTCACGCCTCATTCACCCTTGGGTATGGTCAGTCCTTCCGGGGCCGCTCGTCGAGATATCGCTCAGTTGGGGGCTACCCAACAGAACCTCCATTGCTTACTTAGTCCCGTGGGTCTATTTTGTCAAGCCCAATGTATTGAAGTACCGCTGATCGAAGACGGCGGGTCCTTTGAAAGTCGAGCGAATTCGACTACTCGCCCAGTTCGCCTTTGAGGGAAAGGTCGGCCCACATGCCCCGCTCGGCTACGGGACGGGTGCGCGGCGAAACGGTACCGAGAGCGTCTGTATCACCCTCACCCCGCCCTTACCCCCTCTATGCACCCTCGGAAAGGGGAGTTGCTTGTCCACAGGACCTTGCCCCCCCCTCAGCCTCGTCTGAGGGCAGGGTTTTCCACCCTCCTCGATCAGTGGCAAAAAAGAGGGAGACCCCGGCAAGGAGGCCCCGAAGGGAAGGTTTTTCCCTTTGCAGAGAAATTGTTGACGTGCTATTTTCCCCTATGTCGCTCTTCGGCTGAAAGAAGTCGCAGATTGGGGACGGTAATGGGTGCGCCTCCTTTGCCGGTCTGGTGCGGATTGAGAAATAGGCCCGGTCGTCCTTTTCGCTCCATCCACGACCGCCACGGCCGTCTTAGAGGGGCGTCCCGATGTGAACAGAAAACCCTATTGGCGTTCATGGAGGATCGATGCTGTGTTTCCACAAGTGAACATCTGCGAGGTGGCTCTTCGTGACGGGCTTCAGAATCTTTCCTTCTTCGTTCCCACCGAGACAAAGCTTTCGTTATTCGGACGTCTGGTTGGATGCGGCGTAAGAGAGCTCGAAGTCACTGGCTTCGTCCATCCCAAGGCCATTCCCCAGTTTACCGACGCCGAGGCCGTCCTCCAGGCAGCCAGCAAACAAAGCGAGGTTGCCATCAAGAGTCTTATTCCCAATGGCAAGGGCGCCATAAGGGCTCTGGATGCGGGCGCCAAAGAACTGGTATTCGTTTTTTCCGCGAGCGAGGCTCACAATCAGAGCAACGTGAATATGACCGTCGCCCAATCCCTTGATCAACTCCAGTCCATTACCGAATTGGCAAAGGATCGAAACGGCGTCGGATTGCAGGTGGACTTGGGCACGACCTTCGGATACTACCAGGATCCAGTATCTCTCGATACGATTGAATCTCTGACCGAAAGAATTATCGGGCTGGGCATAGACAAGATTATGTATTGCGACACGAGCGGCTTCGGCGATCCCCTGAGAATGGCGGCATTGATTCAACGAATTCGTCCGGCCTACCCCCGGCTCACCTTCGGCTTTCATCTTCATGACACCTACGGGACCGCCATTGCCAACTGCGTAAAGGCGTTGGAATCCGGAGTGGGCTATTTTGAGAGCTCCATCGCAGGGCTCGGAGGATGCCCTTTTGCGGTCAATGCCTCTGGAAACGTGGCGACGGAAGATCTGGTCTGGATTCTGGAGAAAATGGGCATTGACACCGGGATCGATATGGACCGGTTGATAGAGACCGGATCGTTTATCAAGGAACACATCCTGAAGGGTCAGCCGGTTACGAGCAGAGTCTATAACGCGATGGGCGCTCCGAAGCGGACAGGGAATACTTTCTGCAGGTAATTCAGCATGAAAGGAGTCCAAGACGAATATGGAAGACGACATCGGGCAACTTTATCTCAGAGCAAAAGAGGCATTCAGGCAGATCGAGTTTTGGCCCCAGGACCGGGTTGACGAAATGGTGGCCGCGGTAGGATATGAGCTCCAGAAAAAGGAGATTGCTGAATCTTTGGTCAAAATCGCCATGGAAGAAGCCGGGTTAGGCGTGTACGAGCACAAGGTAGGCAAACAAATCAATAAAGTCAGGGCCGCGATCAGGGATCTGAAGGGCGTCAAGACTTGCGGAGTGGTGAAAGAGCTGCCCGAAAAGGGGATCAAGATCATCGCTAAACCGATGGGGGTGGTGGCAACGGTCGTTCCCTGTACAAACCCCACGTCCACGCCCTCTTTCATCGGTCTGAACCTTCTGAAAACCAGGAATGCAATGATTGTCTCTCCGCACCCTCGTACGAAAAACAGCACCTTCCAGACGATCGAGTACGGGCGAAAGGCTCTCCGGCAGGTTGGAGCTCCCGAGGACCTTTTTCTGTGTATCAAGGAGCCGAGCAACCAGAAGACGGTGGAGTTGATGAGCTGTTGTGACTTCGCCGTGGCAACGGGTGGAGCAGCGCTCGTGAAGGTCGTCTATGCGGCTGGTACGCCGGCGCAAACGGTGAGTTCCGGGAATGTGGTCTCGATAATCGACGAGACCGTAGACCCTGGTATCGTTGCCCAGCGAATCATGCTCTCCAAAACCCTGGATAATGCTTCCGGATGTTCGGCGGACAATGCGATAGCGATCCACGAAAGCATCTATGAAAAGATGATTGCAGCCCTGGAGGCCGTAGGGGGCTATCTTTGCCCGAGGGATGAAAGAGAGAAGGTACGACATGCGCTCTGGCCGGACGGAAAGAATTTGAATAAGGATGTCGTCGCCCAATCAGTCCAGCGCATTGCGAAGATTGCGGGAATCGAGATCGGAAAAGATGTGAAGTTCCTGATGGTGGTGGGGGAGAAGGTAGGTCCTGAGGATCGTTTTTCCGGCGAAAAGCTCTGCCCGGTCCTGACGGTCTGGAAGTGGACCGATTTTGATGAAATCGTAGAGCGGGTCAAGGGGATGCACCAGTTTTCCGGGGCCGGCCATTCCGTTTCCATTCAGACCCAAAAAGAGGAGCGGATGTTAGATTTGGCGCTCAGGGCCAATGTGGGCCGAGTCTGCTGCAATATGCCGCATGCCATGGCCAACAGTGGCTGCTGGTTCAGCGGTCAGCCGGTCACGACCACACTGGCTTGCGGAACTTGGGCCGGTAACATGAGCAGTGATAATATCAATTGGAGACATTTCCTGAATTATACCTGGTTGGCCCTGCCCATCGAAGAGCACGTTCCAACGGATGAGGAGCTATTCGGGGATTATCTGCGGAAATGGGGCCGAGGCGATTGATGGAGCCTGGTGACTCGCATCCCGCCCATTCTCTCCAGGCTGGATGGCCCTGAATCACTGCCCTCAGCCTTTGGCCCCGGTGACAACAGTGTCTGATAAACTGCCGTGGCCGCAAAAACGCCACCCGCTGCCCTCACACATGTCCTTCGGTTCATGGGCACTCCTTTCTTTCGTGGCTGAGATCTTGCCTTTCCTTCCTCTGCGTACCTCCTTAGTCCTGGATTCCGAACACTTTCAAGAGTTATGCAACGTAGGAAACAACGTTCCTAAATTCTCGCCTTTTCCACTCCGCAACGCTGTCTTGGGCGAGCCGGTTGCGTCAGTCTCATGGCAGGATGCGCTCCTCAATCAGGCTCTGGATCTTCTTCACGTTGAAGCCGCCAAGCTCGTCCGTCTCAACCAAACGGTCCGCAAGGCCATGCCGAATGTACCATTCGCGACGCCGCACAACGCTCGCCTCATACGTCGGGTCACCTAGTTTTCCCCAGTGCTCCCAGTACAGTTCCGTTGGCCCGTCCGGCGTCTCGATGGGGATCGTGAAGTCCGGTCGCCGGATTGTCCCGTCATCGGCAATCAGAAGCTTCTCGTAGTAATACGGCACCTTGGCCTTCTCGAGCAGCGTGGCGATCAGCGCCTCGGATTTCGACGCGACGAGCTCGTCGCGCAGCGTGCGGATGACCCGTTTCTCGGGCCGCCAATCGTCGATGTTCGCGATCGCGCGCTGCGCGGCGTACAGGCACGTGTGACGCCGCAGGAAACACGACGCACCCCGCCACAGCCCGATCCGCACCGCATCCAGATCACCCGGCTGCCCCTGCACAAGCAGGTACATCCGCCGCGTGAAGCGCGTCAGTGCGGTATAGAGCAGTTCCCGCGTCACCAATCGGACGCGCTCCTCTTTCGGCACCACCACGATCACGCCGCCGAAATCGGAACCCTGGGATTTGTGGACGGACATCGCATACCCGAGATCCAACGCCTCGCCGGCCCACCCGCCGTCAATCGAGATAGTCACCCCAGGATCGGTCTCAAACCGGGCCCAGCCGAACTTCTCTTTGCCTTTCTTCCCGACCTTCATCATGCGGCCGAGTTCCCCATTGGCCAGGTAGAAGTCGACGTTCTTCTTGCCGTTCCACGCAATTCTCGTCTTGGCTTTGATTCGCTTGTTCTGCACCTGGAGGATCTTGTCCGCTCCGATGAACTGCCGCCCTCCAGGCTGGCCGAGCTTCGCGGTGTACCGGTTGCTGAACAACTTCCCTCTCAGCAGCTCCTGCAAACGCTGGTTCAGAGGGTCGGAACCAAAATAGCCGCCCCGATAGGGAGAGAGCACCTCGAACGCGTCGAGTCGCCAGTCTCCGATTTCGCCTCGAAGCCCATGCAGGGCGTCGTACGCCTCCCATGGCCGCTCGGGGTCGAAACGCTGCTTCGTCCCGTCCAGCTTCAGCAACTCGTTCAGCGCGTCCTCCACGAGCTGGATCACGCACCCGGGCAGATCCGTTTCGTCCCTGAAGAACCGCACCTCCAGATCGATCCCGACGCGCCCGCCCGTCGCCATTTCCTGGAAAAGCTCGTCCGCCGTTACGCGATCTGCCTTCGCAGTGAACTGCTCGGCCAGCCTCAGCGCGGAACTGTGCTCCTGAATCTGCCGGCAGTTCACCGGCAACGCGCACGGCCGGTGCGGAGGTGTGCCCGAGGCGGCCAGGTGATCCACGATATTCTTGAACGGCGCACCCGTGCCGATCGGGGGCAACTGCTGCGGATCGCCAGCCAGAATCAGACGCTTGAGCTGTTGGCTAGTCCAGTCGATCGACCGGATGATGGTGGCTAGCATCGGCGTCTCCAGCATGGAGCATTCGTCGATGATCACCGTGCTCACGTCGGACTCGACCGGTTCGCCCTCCCGCAAAGGCCGGAATGTGTCGCCATCCATCCATGAATGGCGGACCAAGTAGCCGTGAATCGTCAGCGGCTCCAGGTCAACGCCGGCAATGTCGTTGATCTTCCGCCTCATCCGCACGGCGGCCTTGCCGGTGGGGGCCAGGAGAAGGAACTTCTCGGTCGGGTCGGCTTCGCGCAGTCCCTTGATCAAAGCCGCTACCACTGTTGTCTTCCCGGTCCCTGCGCTCCCCGTGAGCACCGAGAACGGTTGCGTACTCAGCCGTTCCAGGGCCTCCCGCTGAGTCCGTACTGCTTCACGCAGAATCTCAGGCGGCAGACCCGCCCCCGTCGGCAAGTGCTCTGCCCAGTCCCTCACCGCCACGGTGTTTGGTTTCCGGCCTTGCAGCTTCTTGATCCGCAGACGGATTGCATCTTCATCGTCCGCCATCACCTTCAGCATCCACCCTTTGAAGTCACCCCCGTCCACAAGGCTCAGAGTCTCCTCATGGAAGGGAAGATCGCGCGCTAGAACTGCCGCGCCCAAGGACTCCGGCATTCCAGGCAGCCGCTTCCGCGAGATCGCCGCCAGTAGGTCATCCTGCGGCAGGAAGGAATGACCGTCTCCCAGCGCGGCGCGAAGGATAGACATCGCAACCGCCCGGATGCGCCGCTTGTCATCCATGTCGAATTGGTCGAAACCGGGGACTTTCAGTCCGCCTGTCGCCCTGGGCAGATACACGCCTTGGTCAATGCGGTAGAACGGGATTCGCTTATCGCGATCCACGGGATCGTACTCCTCGACGATCAGGAACGGGTTTTCCGCAATCGCCTCCACCGTGGACACGAGGCCGGCGGCCAGCCGGTCCCCATCCCCTGCCAGTCCGTTCCCGGCAATCAGACGAACCTGGTCGGGCGCAAGCTCGAACAGGCAAAGCCGATCAAGAAGCAGTTCGCGCACGGCCCCAGGAAGCACACGCAGCATATTGCCCACGGTTTCGTAGCTCTTCCGGGCCCGCGGCGTCTCGGCCTTCGTCGGGTCCGCTATGCGCTCCAGAACATGCGACCGAACATCTTTCACGCCCTTCGCGATGATGTACCGGTCCACATACAGAATTGCGTTCTTGAAGCTCAGCGCTTCCAGAACGGCGCCCATGCCTGGGAACGTGCCGCGGTCCTTGAGCACTCGATCGAGCGCCGTGTTGATCCATCCGATCTGACGCTCCCAGTCCCAATCGACCGCCCCCGCATCTCTCCCACGTTCCAACGTCGCCAACAGCTCGCGCAGAAGCATCGCCGCCTCGTCGTCGGTAAACGCCCGGCAGACATACTTGAAGTGCTGCGAAATCTCATCAGGGATCTCGACCAGCACATCCGAAGCATCAAGCCCTGCCTTCAGGTAGAGGTCGTACGGGATACGTGCGCCGCGGCCGTCGCCGTAGCCGTTCGTGATGAACCGGTTCCACACCATCCGTCCGTAGATCCGGTCCACGTCGGGATCAATCTCCTGCCACGCGAGCTGTGGCGAAATCTCATCAATCTCCGCTGCGCCAACTAGGACGTACTTCCGGCGCTCCGAATTGAGGGGATTGTCGTAGTTCAGGTAATAGAAGCCGATCGACTTGCCGAACTTCAGCTCCCCGAAGATCTCCTTGATGTTGTAGACGGCCTCCTCGGGATCGTACCGCTTAAGGAACTCGTCCGGCGTGTCGTCCGGTGCGTCCTCGGCCTGACGGAACACTTTGTCGTAAGGCCATGTACCCGAGCAGCAGCAGGGGATCTTCTCGGGGATTGGTGTGATGCGCACCTTCTCGGTATTCAGGAACTCCTTCGGTTCGTTCAGGAAGCCCAGCGGCTTCCTTCCGCCGAAGGTCTGGATCGTACGCAGGCACGGCGGGTGATAAGCACCCTCATCGAGCGATTCGACCGGCCGGCACTTGATCACAGCTTCCTCGGCATCGACCTTCTTGTCGCGGATGCCGTGTGCCTTGAGCCCATACTCCCCGGAACAGTACACATTGGCAACCGGGTTGTCACAAACGTGCCCATCCCAGCCACGGTCATGCCACGGCAACCTTAGAGAGAGGTGTGTTCCCAAAGTCTGCTCCTTCTGATCGTCAGAACCTGCCCACAGCGTCTACCACGACCTGAATGACCATTGGGGGGGAGCCGGGGGTGACATCTTCAACTGCCATTTAACACTCCCATGTCATCACGATTACTTCCTGCTAACACCGAGGCCCGGGGTCGGGCCTACACCCTTGGCAGTCTTGGTATGGTATCTAAGCGGCGCGCGTTGTTCTTTGAGAAGCTGTCCAACGGTTGATTTTGGAAAAGGAGAGATATTTTTTTCTTGATATGTCTATGTATATAACTATAATAGTGCCATGGGTTATCCAACCAAATTGCAATGTATCAAGCGTAAGAACGGCT
>Ga0315289_10002556_pt1 | contig 27837 bp, 21 predicted proteins | sample YL17G11_40_MG_FD_203452 | JGI IMG/M metagenome (GOLD analysis project Ga0315289, IMG submission 203452) | Sediment microbial communities from Yellowstone Lake, YNP, Wyoming, USA - YL17G11_40 | ecosystem: Environmental > Aquatic > Freshwater > Lake > Sediment | place: USA: Wyoming | collected... | reverse complement strand
CTTCTGCCATGCTTGGGGGCGGGTGGGCTGGGTCGGGCCGTTCGAGGTGCTGCCAGAGATGCAGAACCAAGGCATAGGCACGTCGCTCATGCATCGTTGTGAGAACTTCCTTGCTTCCCGGGGATGCTCCGTGCTCGGCCTGGAGACCATGCCCTATTTCATGCGCAACCTGCACTTCTACTTGCGTATGGGTTATGTTCCCGGAGAACTGACGTTCATCACGGAGAACAGGGAGCTTGCTTCGGAAGAGGGGGCGGGGGTCGAGGAACTTGACCATCCGATGGGGGACATCCTCGCAACTTCGATGGCGAGACTGAGCAATTCACTGGCTCCAGGCCTCGACTACTCCAAGGAGTTCGAGATGACTCTGAAGGCGGGTGTCGGGCGTTGCTTCGTCCTCCAGCGGGGTAAGGTCCTCCAAGGCGCTGCCATCGTGCACGACTACTATCCAAAGGAAGAGGCGGACCATGCCTCCCTCCGCCTGCTACTGGTCAATCCCAGGATCAAGGAGGGGAGAGAGGCTTTCATGGCACTGCTCGATGCCTGCGAGAATGCGGTGAAGGAAGAGGGTCGCAAGAGGCTGTTCGCGCGATTCTCCGCTTCTCATCCGCTGCTGTACGACGAGCTACGTCGTCGGTCGTACAAGCTAGAAGGGGCGAACATCCGCTTGGTCAAAGGAAGGTATCATGAGAAAGGCGGATACCATCTGAGCGCGTGGGCGGGGTAGGCAGTTTCGGGGCCATTGAGGCAAAGGTCAAATAGCGAGTTCTTGGTTGTTAAGCACAGAAGCGCATGGGACTCCTCAGCTCATTGCCAGAGAGCCTAGTAGAGGACAAGGACACCTTCGTCATGCCGCATACGGGCAACAGCCCTTGCTCCCTATGCAAAGGGTCGAAGATGCTGTGCGGCAAGGACCGCTGTCCGCTCATGATCAAGTTCTATTCCCAACAGCGAACTCGGAGCCTCATCGATTCCTTGGACATGGCTGGTAGCTCCCCTCCCGGAGTGTTCATCGGAAGGTTCGGCTACCCCAAGGTGGACATCGGTCCCCTCGTCCCTCCAGAGTTCGGTGACACCTCGATTATGGACACGCCGGAGAGATGGATGGGCAAGAGCATCGAGGAGATCACCGACTTCCGTTTCCGTTTGGTCAGAGGCAAGTATCGGGTGGACGTGAAGGAGTTCCAGAGCGCTGGTAAGGTCATGGACTACACGCGGGAGCTGGCCTTGGCCGTCAATTGCCCTGACGTAGAGATGAGCTTCGCAAAGAGACCTGCCGGAAAGATTGTCCTCGATGACGAGATACAGCCGTTCGGACCTTCCGCCCGGCTCACCCAGATGGACATCACCAATCCGAGGTACGATCACAAAGTGGAGAAAGCGTTCTACGACACGGACCTCAGGGCCGCGGAGGCGGTCAAGGGGCTCTACAAGGAAGGGGTGCTGATATCCAAGATCCAGAAGGCCTTCAGCGTCGGCGCTTTCGGGGTGGAAAAGAACCGCAAGCTCGTGCCGACCAGATGGAGCATCACCGCGGTCGATGACATACTGGGCAAGTCGCTCCTGCAGAGGACCAAGACCTTTCCCCTGATGGACGAGTTCAGGGTGTATGATTGGGACCAATTGGACAACCGCTGGAGCGTTCTCTTCCTACCCACCTCCTGGCGCTACGAGCTCATCGAGGCCTGGTACCCCAACACCGCCTGGAACCCTCTGGGCAAGCAGATAGACATCATCTCCAGCCATGAGTTCTATGATGGCAGGACCGACTACGCGGAGATAGGCGGATGCTACTACGCCGCCAGACTGGCTGTCAACGAACTGCTGGAGAAGGAGCGCCGGCAGGCTGGGGCAGTGATACTGCGTGAAGCTCATCCTGGCTACGTGATGCCAGTGGGGGTCTGGAACGTCCGAGAGAACGTGCGCACCGCCTTCCGGCAGACGCCCCTCAGGTTCAGCAAGCTGGAGGAGGCTCTGGAGCACATCGCCACCCGCATGGATATCTCCGTACCACGCTGGATCAGGAGCAGCGCCATCCTCACCGACTACCTGAGGCAGAGGAGGATCGATGACTACGCGTGATCTGGACTCTTTCTCTGGTGATGCGCCGAAGCCGCAGTCTGATAAGTATAGATGCATAGAGTGCCGGACGGCCCTCTCCCGCTCGAAGCTCCCCGGCCTGGATTTCGCCCTCAACCCCTACGTGGGATGCGCGCACGACTGCATCTATTGCTACGCACCATTCATCCTGGGAATAGAGCGAGCGAAGTGGGGTGCGGACATCGCGGCCAAGAGCAACATTCCTCGCCTTCTGGCCGAGGAGGCGCAGAAGGTGAAAGGCACAGTGGGCGTGGGAACGGTCACAGACCCTTACCAGCCAATGGAGAAGGAGACCGGTCTCACGCGCAGATGCCTGGAAGTGCTCGCTGCCAAGCGAATCCGGTTCAGCATTCTGACCAAGTCGGACCTGGTGCTGCGCGACCTGGACCTGATCAAGCGCTGTCCTGGATCGGAGGTTGGGATCACCATCACCACCATCGATGCTCGGGCAGCTAGCACCTTTGAGCCCCATGCCCCCTCTCCAAAGCGGAGGTTGGAGGCAGTTCGGCAACTGGTGTCGTCTGGCGTCGATGCCTACGTGCTCATCGGACCGGTCATTCCCACGGTGGTGGAGAAGGATATGGAGCTTTTCCTCCAGGCCATCGCGGACACGGGAGTGAAGCGGGTCATGACCGACCGTCTGCGCCTTCGTCCAGGCATGCTCGAGCTGTTCGGCCAGTTGCCAGCCATGAAGGGCGACGCCTGGGCGCGGTTCCACACCCTGGCCCGGTCTCCGGGCTACCTTAGAGAGGTAGTTTCAAAGGTGGAAAGCGTGGCGCGGAAGAAAGGTCTCGTGGTCGAGAGCGCTTTCTGAACTCGACGATGGAGCAGGCAAGCTTAATGTGCCTCCGTCAAGATTCTGAGAGCATGAAGGTCACCTCCATCGATCCCCGCACTGGCGAGATAATCGCCAGCTTTCAGGCCGCCAGGGCCTCCGAGGTGCTGGGCGCGGTGGAAAGGGCCCGAAAAGGTCAGCAGAGATGGTGGCTGGAGCTGACCAGGGAGGAGCGGATCGAGAGGCTGAGGACTCTGGAATCCGTGCTGGCCCGGAACAAGTCGGAGGTGGTGAAGACCGCCTGCCTGGAGACGGGCATCCCTCAGGCATCCGTGGCAGCGGGCTTCGATAGCGCTATGCGCGGTTTCTCCTACTACATCGGCCGTTACGAAGCGCTCCAGGACAAGCCATTTCCATTGGACCAGGCTTCGTGGCAGGAGACCAACGCCATCGTCCGCTACGAGCCTCACGGGGTCATCGGGCACATCGGCGTCTGGAACTACCCGTTCTGGCAGACGATGATCACGGCCATCCCCGCGCTCCTCACCGGCAACTCCATCGTCTTCAAGCCCTCCGAGCTCGCCACCATGACCGGGCTGAGGATCGCCCAGCTGGTGCACGAGGCGGGCATTCCCAAGGATGTCTTTGTGCCCATGGTCGGCGGTCCGTCGGTGGGAAAGGCGCTGGTGCGGTCCGACTGCGACGCCATCGTGTTCACTGGCAGCATAAGCACTGGCCAGCACATCATCAAGCACGCCGGCGTCAAGCCGCTCGTGCTCGAGCTCTCCGGAAACGATGCGGGATTGGTGTGCGAAGATGCCAACATAGAACAGGCGGCCCGGGGCATCGCCTCAGGCACGTATTCTCGAGCTGGACAAGTATGCATACGCATCAAACGGGTCTATGTCCATCAGCACGTCGCTGAGCCTTTCCTGAAGAGATTGGTCGATATCACGTCCCGCCTGAACGTCCGAGAACAGATCGGCCCCCTCATCCGTGAGGAGGCCAGAGCCAGGGTGGATAAGCTGGTGCAGGAGGCCATCGTCCAGGGGGCCAGAGCTATGATCGGTGGAAGAAAGATGAAGGGGCCAGGGTTCTTCTACGAACCGACGATCCTTCGGTTGACGGATGACCAGGCAGAGGTCATTCGCAAGGAGACGTTCGGACCAGTGTGCTCGGTGCGAGTGGTGCAGAACGACGAGGAAGCCCTGAGGCTGGCCAACGATTCGGATTACGGCCTAGGTGCCACCATTTGGAGCACGAGCATGGAACGGGCCGCTCAGCTTGCGTCGAAGCTGCAGGTCGGCAACGTCTGGATCAACGAATTCGGCCGGACCCTCAACTGCGGCGAGTACTTCCAAGGATGCAAGTCCAGCGGCATCGCCAGCTCGCAGGAGCGCCTGATGATGTTCCTCAAGAAGAAGACCGTCATCGCTCATACCACGAGCGAGCCGAGGAAGTCCTGGTTCTCCTGAGCACGTTCGGTCCGGGACGGAGGTTCCGGGGCGGAGGCATTCCAGAGGGTTCATCATCCTGAGATATGCTTATATAGAAGCACAGAAATACCGGGGCAACGGTGTTTATATGGGTTATTCAATGGGAGGACAACAGCCTATCATCGTGCTGAGGGAAGGCACGGAAAGGTCAAAGAACCGGGAGGCGCAATCGAACAACATTGCCGCCGCCCGAGCAGTGGCTGACGCGGTTCGCTCGACCCTGGGTCCGAAGGGCATGGACAAGATGCTCGTGGACTCGTTGGGCGATGTCGTGATCACGAACGATGGCGTTACCATTTTGAAGGAGATCGATATCCAGCACCCCGCCGCCAAGATGGTGGTGGAGGTCGCTAAGACGCAGGACAACGAGTGCGGAGACGGCACGACCACCGCGGTCATCATGGCAGGCGAGCTGCTGAAGAAGGCCGAGGGACTGATCGAGCAAGGCATCCACCCCACCATCCTGGCGAACGGATACCGCATGGCCGCAACCAAGTCCCTAGAGATCCTGGAGACCATCGCGATCAAGATCACTCCTAAGGACGAGGAGATGCTGAAGACGATTGCCCGCACCGCTATGACTGGGAAGAGCGTAGGCGGCCAGAGGGACTTCCTCGCCGGGCTTTCGGTCAGGGCAGTAAAGGCAGTGGCCGAGGAGAAGAACGGCAGGTTCCAGGTCGACGTAGAGAACATCAAGGTGGAGAAGAAGCCCGGAGGATCCATCTCCGACACCAGTATGATCGAGGGCGTCGTCATCGACAAGGAACGTGTGCACCCGCGCATGCCTAAGACCGTGAAGGACGCCAAGATCGCCCTGGTTACCGGTTCCATGGAGATCGCCAAGACGCAGGTCGAGGCCAAGATCCAGATCCGCGACCCCCAGGCCATGCAGCGCTTCCTAGACGAGGAAGAGGGCACCCTGAGGAAGATGGCGGACCGCTTGAAAGAGATCGGAGCGACGGTCGTCTTCTGCCAGAAGGGCATCGATGATCTCGTCCAGCATTACCTGGCGAAGCACAACATCTACGCCTGCCGCAGGCTCAAGGAGAGCGACATGGAGAAGATCGCCAAGGCTTCCGGCGCGAAGATGATCAGCAACGTCATGGATATCGAGAAGGGCGACCTGGGCGGCTCTGCAATGGTGGAAGAGAAGAAGATCGGCGACGACAACCTCACCTACATCACCGGCTGCAAGAACCCCAAGGCCATCAGCATCATGATCCGAGGCGGGACTGAGCACGTGATCGAGGAAGTGGAGCGCGCCCTGCATGACGCGCTGCGCGTGGTCGGCATCACCGTGGAGGACGGAAAGGCCGTTCCCGGCGGCGGTGCACCGGAGATCGAGCTCTCATTGCGCTTGGCCAACTACGCGTCGAGCGTCGGCGGCCGGGAGCAGCTGGCCATCGAGGCCTTCGCACAAGCGATGGAGGTCGTCCCCTGGGCCCTGGCGGAGAACGCCGGTCTGGACGCGATGGACGTCGTCATCAAGCTCAAGTCCGCGCACGAGGGCAAGAAGGCGAACAAGAACGCGGGCCTAAACCTGGTCAACGGAGAGCCAATCGATATGCTCAAGGAGAACGTCATCGAGCCCCTGCGGGTCAAGACCCAGGCTGTGAAGTCGGCCACAGAGGTCGCCAACATGATCCTGAGGATCGATGACGTCATCGCTTCGCGCAAGGCGCCCCCCATGCCTCCCGGCGGAGCGGGCGGCGGAATGCCTCCGGGAATGCCCCCGGGCATGATGGGTTGAGCGCTCGAAAGCGAAACCTGACGATCAAACCCCTTCCGTTATTCATCTTTCTTCAGGTAAGTCTCCGAGAAAAGTCCAGATTTCAGTGTCTCCTCCCGATCCTCGAGAATCGAAAGAAGCCTGACAGGTTGCCTCATTGATCTCGGGCCCCAAAAGAGCGAACGCTCCTAGAGGGAAACGAGAGTAGAATGGATTGGGGCGTTAGGAGGGTCCCCATCGAAGAGCTCAGATCTTCTCGATCTTGCCCTTCTTGCCCTTGCTGACGTCGGTGCCGAAGTCGCTCTTCTTCACGTAGCAGTTCACGCAGCGCAATTTGGTGCCCGGCTGGATCTCCAACGTTTCCACCAGGTCGACGTCGTCATCCCACAAGGCCAGTCGGCAGCTGCCGGTGCCATCGCGCACGTTGAGATTGCGAACCCTTCCTTGTCCACCGGTGCGCTTCTCGAACTGCCTGGTGTCACTGACCTTGACCACCTCTAGCTCGATCGTCACTTCCTCTCGGTCCTTGAGGTCCGCCACTTTCTTCGCATTGCTTGTCGGAATCATAGGTAATCCCTTCTCGTCCAGCGCAATCCTGCGTAAGGTATCGTCCTCAATCAGGTCGCCGAACTCCTTTCTCAGTTGGGCGATCCTTGATTCAAGGTCATCCTGCGGTTGCATCGGTGGAGAGTGCATCGGATTGGGTGTCATAAACCTATACTTCGCGTCATGCTAACATTAAATAATATGTATCGCTATCGCATTTACTATTATACTTAGTTCATCCAATGCACATAAATGTTCACTTGTACGACATATATATATACAATTCATAGACTTATGTCAGACAGTTGTCGGCTGAGGGATGGGTAGCACTCCGCCAGCAGCATCTGGACGCTTAGCGGGAGGTTCCGCGATGAGAGCTGCGCTTTATGCCAGGGTGTCCACCGAGGACCAGGCCAAGGAGGGTTTCAGCTTACCTGCCCAGCTCAAGCGCCTCAATGCCTACTGCAAGGCAAGGAACTGGCAGCCATCGGCGGAATACGTGGACGATGGCTACAGCGGCCGCGACGTCAAGAGGCCCGCCTACCAGAGGATGATGCTGGAGAAGGACAACTGGGACGTGCTGCTGGTCTTGAAGATGGACCGCATACACCGCAACAGTCGCAACTTCGCGGTGATGATGGACCACCTGGAGGAATGGAACAAGGAGTTCAATTCCATGCAGGAGTCCTTCGACACCACCACCGCCATCGGTCGCTTCGTCATGGACATCATCCAGCGCATCGCGCAGCTGGAGAGCGAACAGATCGGCGAGAGGGTCAAGGTCGGCATGACCCAGAAGGCGAAGAAGGGAGCGGGATACCTGGGCTTCGGGCAGCCATACGGATATCAGTATGCTGAACGAAAGCTCTCTGTCATCGACCCAGAGGCGGAGGTGGTCCAACGCATCTACACCTGCTATCTGGATGGCAGGACCGTCCAGGAGATCGCTGACCGATTGAACGAAGAAAGCATCCCCACCAAGAAGGGCGCGAAATGGCAGAAGGGCACCATCGCCAATCTGCTCACCAACCCAATCTACTGCGGCTACGTGCTCTGGGATGGCATATTGCGGCGGGGCAAGCACCAGCTTTTGGTGAGCGTCTCAGATTTCAATGCCGTTCAGACGTTGATGACATCGAAGGCCAGAAACATCGGCCAAGATCACATTCACCTAGAACCGGAGGAGGCCGTGGCCAATGCCTAGAGTGGCCATCTACACTCGGGTCTCCACCGAGGACCAGGCGAAGGAAGGCTTCTCGCTCGAGGCACAGAAGGAACGCCTCCTGGCCTATTGCGACGCGCAGGGCTGGGAACTCGCACGCTTCTACCAAGAAGACGGGCATTCCGGACGCAACACCAAACGTCCAGCATATCAGAGGATGCTGCAGGAAAGGGATACCTGGGACATCATTCTGGTCATGAAGATGGACCGCATACACCGCAACAGCAAGAACTTCATGATCATGATGGAGGACCTGGAGAGATGGGGGAAGAAGTTCACCAGCATGAACGAGTCGCTGGACACCTCTACCGCCGTCGGTCGGTTCGTGGTCGACATCATCCAGCGCATCGCCCAGCTGGAGAGCGAGCAGATAGGCGAGAGGACTTATATGGGCATGAGGCAGAAGGCGGAATCCGGTTCAGGACTACTGGGGTTCAACATACCTTTCGGCTATCGGTTCGAATGCGGAAAGCTGGTGCCAGTCGAGCAAGAAGCCGCTCTAGTCAGGTATGTCTACGCATCCTATCAGAGCGGCAAGACCATGAACTGGATGGCCTGGGATCTGAACAACAATTCCCTTGGGACCAAGAGGGATGGAAAATGGTCGGTCTGGTCCATAAGCAGGATGCTCCGCAATCCTCTGTACGCTGGTTATCTGAGATGGGATGGCCTGATCATTCCCTCCGATCATGAATCGGTCGTAACCGTAGAGGATTTCAACAGGGTCCAGTTGATGATCACATCGAAGATCAAGGATCCTCGTCACAAGAGGTCTATCCAGCTATTGGAAAGGAGCGCGGGTGCGCACATGCAAGGAGAAGCGAGTGTCGCTGTTCTCTCGGAATCCACCACTATCTGACATTTGTCGATAGAGAGCACTGCATGATGATACCTGTCGAAAACCCCTCTGGCAGTGGATTCCCAGGATGCTTCCACTGGGGGTCAGCCCTATCCAGATAGACGATATTTAAGTGTTACGGAGAATCGCCCTCTTTGTGGCCATGATCCTTCAATGACCCACAAATGTGCCTAGGAGCATCGTTCTGCCTCCCGGAAGTAGAAAAAGCTTATATTCTCGGGTCCGGATGATAGGCCCGTTGGGACTGCTAAGCGCAATCCCGGGACATGACTGGAAGGGAAAGGGGATTACAATGGGGGTGATGTGCAACACCATTGGGTCAATCCAGTGGTTAGGGCACATCAACTGGGGAATTGAACCTGGTCTCATCCTTTTCCATTGTCCACAAAGGAGGAGAAAAGAATGGCAGAAGAAAGAAATTTGCACATGAAGTTGGCCGGGGCCGAGGTCCTAGGGCTTGTCGCGATTGGCTGGGTCACCTTCGTGTTGGCGTTGTATGGGCTTAAGGTGTTCGACATAGGGGCGGGAATAGGCACGATTGCAGCAATACTGCCCTGGGCTGGCGGCGCTTTGCTGCTGTGCACCCTGGCCTCGTTCATTAACGAGAACATGCTGTTGACCGCTGTGTTCGGGCCGTTGGCGTTCTTCTTCATCGCAGCCCCAGGCTTCATAACGGCTGGGACTCCGGCGATGTACGCCACCATCTTCATCGGCATCGTCCTGTTGCTTGACGCCTTGGTGGCGTTCATGCAGCCAGTGAGGATATTGCCGATACTGTTGCTCGTGGCCGCGATCCTGTTCTTCGTGCTGGGCGCATGGGCAGGCGACGCGCCGAACTACGACACGTCCGGCATGCGCATGCTGGTCGGTGTGTTCTCGCTGCTGACGTTCATCCTCGCAATATACATTGCGGCGGCGATCGGAATTCTGACCGTGAAGGGCAAGATGCTATTGCCCCTCCTGGTCAAGAAGTAAGCAGGGCACCTGGCAACAACGGTCAAAACCCTTTCCCAATTTCTCTTATTTCTTGACGTACTCTGCAAAGAGCGGATAGGCTACCTCCCAAGTCACCGCAGATTGATCGATTCGCCTCTCACTAGCTTCTATCATGAATGAGTATGAGAATCGCTGGGCGCTACCTGACAGGCACTCGGCCATCTTATGGGGGAAGGCGCGAAACCGGCAGAGCATCAAAGTGGTACTGGACATATTGGGCGACTATGCCAACGACGAACCAACCGCGTCCAAGGCCACAAGCGACCACCTGGATCTCCTCAAGCTGCTCGCCACGGAAAGAATGTTCGCTGCCATGAGCGTCAAGGTGAGCACGCTAGGCTTCTCCTTTGACAAGGATGTCTGCCTACTGAACCTGCTCTCGATTGCCAAGGAGGCTTCGCTTCGCGGCATCGGTTTCGAGATTGACATGGAGGGCAGAGCTACAGTCGATTTCGCTCTGGACGCCGCAAGGGCGGTCGCGGAGACCAGGTATCCAGTGACGGTCGCGCTGCAAGCGTACCTCGACCGGACAGCAAAGGATATTGAATCGATGGTGAAGAACGGGATACGAGTGCGACTGGTGAAAGGTGCGTACGCGGGCGACGCTCAGGACTTCGAAGACATCCAGGGCAGGTTCAAGAACCTGATGAGGGTTCTGGCCGATAGCGGACAGGATTTCTGCATAGGCACCCACGATCCGAGCTCATAGTTTGGGCCACGGTGAAGATGCAGGAACGACCAGAGAGGGTGGAGTTCGGCTCGCTCAAGGGCCGAGCGGATCAGAACAAACTAGATTTTATCAAGAACAAGTGGCGGGTTTCGGAGTACGTTCCTTTCGGCCCGAACAGGGCGGCCTACGAAGAAAGGCGCCGAACATACCTACGGAACATCGAGAGACTCGGGCGGACCACGGCACCCTAGCCTTCTGCACCGGGGAGCCGCCCCTTTCATCCTCAATTGCCTGCTTCTCACCCGCTTTGCATCGTTTCCAAGTTGATATTTGGGAGACCGTCGTTGACTAAAATGGATAATATCGGACATTGAACTATTGAAATGATTAACTTAGATAGCACTATTTTCAATATACAATTAGATAATTACAATGTTTATTATATTAATATTGTAATGCATAGTTATAATGTGTGCAATAGTAAATATAGTTCTATTGCAGCATACGGATCAACGGGATTAGGAAGGGATTAGGATGGTCGACGAGAAGACGACGATACAAGTGACGCCGCGAACAAGGGACCGACTCTACAAGCTGAAGTTCAGAAGGACATATGACCAGTTCCTGAATGAGCTATGCGATCTGTATGAACGGGAGATGGAAAAGGACTGAGCAATAGGTTCGATTCGCTGAGCATTTATGTGCATTAATCTACCGTGTGCAATTTGTTTAGTATATAGCTATACATACAATATTTGATGCAAGGCATTCGCGAATGCACATCTTTGCTACTCCTGTCACACCAAGAGGCTCGAGATTCTCTGAATCCAAAATAGTCGAGCAAAGGAGCTGATGTCTTTCAAAGAACGATCATATGTGGAAGAGCATCATTCCCAAGTTATCACCACTAGTTAAAGCGATTTGAGTTCTGGCTGGTGCTTCACGCGATGGGAGCATCTGGAATAGTAGAAACAATGGACAGATGCGGTTTCACAGACAAGGTATTGGCAGTTCTACTAGGAGAGATAGGGGGCAGTTGGGGAGCGCCTTGTGTGACGGAATTCGCTATTCGAATCCGCAATAGTCTACTAATCAGTTAAGCGATAGAGAATGAGCGAGGTTCCGTTGGACGGAGTCGTACATTCAGTCATAAAATAATTAAATATTAGCTGATATCGTAACTAACGCACAAATACATCTGAACACTATAATCAATCCAATGGACGAGAATCTTGTTGACTCTAGAACGCTCAGTATAGTATATTACTAAATTAGTATAATGTATAAAGATATGATAGCAACGAAATTAGTACATATGTAGTCAAAGCTTGAGTGAGTTGCATCCATATGAGAACATTCTTCGACCGTCGCTCCTTCATGGCGTGGTCTTTCATGGGTCGCTCTTTTACATGCTGGATGGCTCTCCGAGCGTCTATTATTTTAAATACAAGCCAGCGTATACTTTACACAATCAGGTATCAACCTGGAGGCAGAAGGATGGGAAATTCACGTAAAGCGATAGTGCTGGCGCTCATGTTCCTCGCACCTGCTCTTTTCGCGGGGGTTTTCGCGAGTGGTCAGGCTCAAGCAGCCGTGATCTTGTTACCGAACACGGGGTGGCAGAAAGGCACTCTGGATTCGGTTGGGGTCGGGGAATGGCCTTCAATGGCGATCGATGCCAAAGGCAGTCTGCACATCAGTTACTATGATTTCGATCACAATGATCTGAAATACACTTCCGATGTGACCGGGACGTGGAATGCGGTAGTAATCGATTCATTGGGCAACGTGGGTCGATTCTCGTCGATCGGCGTGGACTCCAATGACCGGGTCCACATTAGCTACTACGACTCTTCGAACCACGCACTCAAGTACGCCACCGATGCAGGTGGATCTTGGACGACAACTACCATCGATCGGGGCAACATCGTTGGAGAGTTCACTTCCATCGGGATCGACTCACACAATAAGGTGCACATCAGCTACTATGACATCGACGCTCGTTCGTTGAAGTACGCCACCAACGCGGCTGGGACATGGACCAACACCACGGTCGATGATCCGAGCACGGCGGAGGTGGGCGAGTACACATCTCTAGCTCTTGACTCAAACGGCAAGGTGCACATCACCTATCTGGACACCACTAACAACAATCTCAAGTACGCCACGAATGCCGGTGGTAGTTGGCAAATGATGGCAGTGGCCAGCGGAGATGGGGCAGCAGGGGTCAATGATATGATGGTGGATGCCCAGGGTGTTCCACGACTAGTCTATGTGACCCAATCAGACCACGTGCTGCAGTTCGCCTCGAAGATCGGGGGATCCTGGACCGTGGCTCCCATGACCGGGAATCCCACAGCGGAGTATTCCGGCTCGATCTCTATGGTCCAAGATCACAACGGGGTGATGCATGTCACCTACATGGACCATGTTGGGCAATTCTTGATGCAAGCAGTCAACAGCAGTACCACCTGGTACTTCTCCACCATCGACGCTAGCGCCGGAATGGGGTTGTATTCCTCGGTTGCAGTTGACCTCAACAACAAGGTGTATGTGGCTTACTTCAACTCCGGAGGGAAGCTAGAGTTCGCCACCAATTCGGGAGCCAGCTGGTATGTGCAGACCGTGGACAGCATACCATCGACGGGCACCATGAACTCGATCGTGGTCGACAGCCAGAACAACATCCACATCGCCTACAAAGGCGTTGACCCCGATCGACTGATGTACGCCAAGCGGACCGCTACTGGATGGGTGAATCAGGTTGCCGATGGGTCTCGCGAGCCGTCAGGTGACGGAATATCTCTGGCCGTGGACCTTGAAGGCAGGGCGCATATCACCTACTATGACCTGGCTGCCAACTCGCTTAGATACGCCACCAATACGGGTGGGACGTGGACCAGCAACATAGTCGCTGGTGGTGAGGCGACTCAAAGCTCCGTGATGATCGACTCCAACGGTCGCGTTCACATTCTGTTCGTGGATTCTTCGCCTCACAACCTGATGTATACCAACAACACAGCTGGGGGCTCCTGGCAGACCACGGTCCTGGACGGTTCAGGCCTGGTGAGCGGCGGACCAAGCGCGCTAATTGACGATAATGACGTTCTGCACGCCATTTACTTCAAGTCCGATTCGGTGGTGTATGCCACCAACAAGGGTGGCAGCTGGCAAAAGTTGGACATAGACACGGAATCGTTCCCCAGCGGAAATGGCATATCGCTGGCCCAGGATAGCAAGGGACACTTGTACGCAGCGTACTACGTTCCCTTCGGGGGCTACCTGATCTATAACACAAATGCCTCAGGATCCTGGTCGCGTGAAGTCATTGAGGGTCTAGGATTCATTGGTTCCTGGTGCTCGGTCGGTGTTGGTCCAGACGACGTTCCTCGCCTAGCGTACCATCGCAACTCGTTCCTAGGGACGATCGAGTATCTCACGAAGCCCAAAGGGGTGTGGATGAATCAAGTGATAGGCACGTCCGACGTCGGCAGCTATGGTCAGATGGCCCTGAACGCCTTCGGTCGACCCGTGGTCTGCTACTACGATTACATCAGCTCTAATCCGAAGATCGCGGAGCATGTCACTTTGCCTTCCCAGGCCACCGAAGTAGCAACTGCGAGGGGCAATGGCATGGTCGAGATCACCTGGTCCTCACCGGAGGAGAAGGGAGGATCGGTGATCGGAGCCTACAGGATCTACAGAGGGCTTAGTCCAAGCAACCTTTCGATGGTAGCCAGCGTGAACGGCAGCACCTTCACTTACTCAGACCTCGGATTGACGAATGGCGTCAGGGTCTACTACGCCGTGGCAGCAGTGAACGTCGAAGGCCAAGGGGCGGGATCGACCGTGGTGAGCGCCGTTCCGGCGACTCTGCCATCGGCCCCGAGAGAGCTCAAGGCCACCGCGGGCAGCGCCAGTGTTCAGCTATCCTGGCTGGCACCTGCCTCCGACGGAGGTTCCCCCATCACCCATTACCGGGTCTGGCGCGGCAGCAATGCCACCGTGCTGAGCTTCCTAGGCAACTCGACCGGCACGAGCTACATCGATAGCTCGGTCGAGAACGGCAAGACCTACTATTACCACGTGACGGCGGTCAACGATGTGGGCGAGGGAGCCAACTCCACGACCGTCTCTGCTTCGCCGACGGCGGATGACACCTTACTACTGGTCGGTGTCGTGGCCTTGGTGGTCCTGGTGGCAGCGGCAGCGGTCTATGTGTTCATGCGGCGCCGATGAAGAGCGCAGCCTCAAACCCTTTCATCTCTTCTTATTCTTTCCTCACTTCTGACTGGCCTTCCGATATGGTCTGCCCATCTCTGTCTTCAAAATCAAGGGAGTTAAGTTTAAAACATCAATTGCAAATCACATCTCAGAGGTGCGGGAAATGGGGAGGCTAGGAAGGGGCTGGCAGCTCACCAAGCTCAGCTTCAGGGTGATCAAGAAGGACAAGGAGATACTCCTGTTCCCAGTGATATCTGGATTGGTGCTCATCTCTCTGTTGGCATCGTTCATGGGTTCGTGGCTTTTCCTCAATGGATTTCAGTTCTCGAACATAAGATCTGACTGGACCTTCTACATTTTTTGGATCGCGTTCTATTTCGTGGGCTACTTCGTGGTCATCTTCTTCAACGTGGCCATGGTTGCCTGTGCCACGAGGCGGCTGGAAGGGGGCGATCCGACCGTCCGCTATGGCCTGGGCTTCGCCGCCGGCCGGTTGAAGTACATCGTGCAATGGGCACTGTTCGCTGCCACGGTAGGTCTGATACTCCGAGCCTTGAGCGAGAAGGCGGGTTTCCTAGGCAAGCTCATCATCGGCTTGGTGGGAGCGGCCTGGTCCATAGCCACTTACTTCGTCGTGCCGATCATCGCCTTCGAGGAGGTCGGACCGTTGAAGGCGATCAAGAGCAGTCTGAAGTTGCTGAGGGGCACCTGGGGCGAGGCGCTCATCTCCAACCTGGGATTGGGATTGGTGTTCATACTGCTGGGAATCGTGGGCATCCTTCCGCTATTCATTGCCATTGTCATCGGATCTGTGGAATTGATCATAGTCACCGTGGTCGCTGTCGTCGTCTACTGGATAATCCTGGCTGTTCTGGCCACGGCCGCCAACCAGGTCCTCATGGCAGCACTCTACCGCTATGCGAAGACCGGTCAGATACCCGACCTGCTGCCCCCGCTCATGGTCAAGAACCCCTGGCAGTATGGAGGACGGAACTAGGCTAGCGATGGGATCATAAAATGTGAATCAGTAGTTTCGTCACTTCGTGGAAGTCGCTGAAGGCATGGGTCTTCAAGCCCTCGTGCGCGAGCATGCCTAGGAGCGGTCGTCCTTTCACGGCGAAGCGTATGTCGGCGATACGGGCGGCATCGATGTCCGAGAGGCCATCGCCCAGATAGGCCACTCGTCGACCCCGATCGCGCTCGGACAGCACCAGATCGTCTTTGAAGCTGTGCGCCTCGGTGTGCTTCAGGGCAGGGAAGCGCAGCCTTATCGCCGCATCATCGTAGGAGGCAATAGCGGCGTGCACGGATACCTGGTCCTCAATCGCCATCCCCTCTAAATAGTGATGAATGACGAAATCCAGGCCGGCGCTCGCTATCATGAATTCGACCTCGGCTTCGCGGCAAAACCCTAGAAGCTCGATCAGCCCTGCCCTCATGCCTATCTTTCCTTCTAGCTCCTCGAGGATAGCATCTTGGTCGAGGTGGACCATGGCGAACTGACGGCGCATGCACTCCTCCAGGCCGATCTTGCCCTGCAGGAGCAGCCGGTCCGGTTCCCTCCAATCCCCATCTGCGAAATGTTCCAGTATGTATTCGGCCGTGTCCACCGTGGTGATCGTGCAATCGAAGTCGCAAATCACTGAAAGTGCGCTCTTCGTCATTGCTGCAATGCTCCTCGGTCAGGCGCAGACGAGATCACTGCCGATCACCAGCGATAGAATGGGCTTTTTTGGCTCATAAACCATGCTGCTGGTGGCCACTTGCGAAGCGCCGTGGCGCAATTTTATATCGAGGCGGGGGATAGGTATGCACGATGCCCGACGATTGGACCGAGCTGTACCGTCCCAAGAACCTGGCGGAGGTTGTGGGCAACCCCAAGGCGGTGAAGGAGCTCAAGGACTGGGCCATCACCTGGGAATCGGGCAGACCGGCAAAACCGGTGGCGGTCCTCATGGGTCCACCTGGGGTGGGGAAGACCAGCGCCGCTCTCGCCCTAGCGAACGAGTTCGGCTGGGGCGTGATCGAGATGAACGCCTCCGACCATCGAAGCGGGGAGGCGATCAGGAACGTGGCATTGCGCGGGGCATTGACGGAAACTTTCACTGACGACGGGACGTTCCTTTCCTCAAAGGAGGGAATGAAGAAACTCATCGTCATGGACGAGGCGGACAACCTCTTCGGCCGCGAGGACCACGGCGGCGTGCAGGCCATCGTGGAGTTGATCGCCCTGACAAGGCAGCCCGTGGTGCTCATCGTCAACGACTTCTATGCCCTGAGCCGGAAAAGCTCCGTCATCAAATCAAAGACCATGCAGATACGCTTCGGCAGGATACAAGCGCTCACCGTCAGAGGGGTGATCAAACGCATTGCCAAGGAGCAAGGGGTGGTGATACCCGAACGAGCCTTGGAGCTGATATCCAAGAATAGCAACGGCGACCTGAGGGCGGCCATCCGCGACCTGCAAGCGCTCGGCCTCGGTGCTGATCAGGTGCGGGAGGAGCAACCACTCGTCCTGGATAATAGGCTCACATCCAAGTCCAATTATGATCTCATGGCGGAGATACTCCACGGTTCAAGCCCGCCGCGAGCCCGTTTCATGATGAGGGACATCTCGGAGGATCCAGACACGATCATGAAATGGGTGGACGAGAACGTCCCCATCGTCTACCGAGACCCAGAGGATCTGAAGCGAGCATACCAGGTACTTTCCCGGGCAGACGTCTTTCTTAGCCGGGTTACCCGCAGGCAGTACTTCGGCCTCCGGTCATATGTGACCGACCTTACGTCCTATGGAGTATGCGCGGCCAAAGGGCGCCAGTACCACGAGTACGCCCGCCTGCAATTCCCTCTGATACTGAGCAAGCTCTCCCGAACGAAATCTATGCGCAGCACCAGGAAGTCCATCGGGCTGAAGATCGGCGCTGTCTGTCACGTTTCCTCCAGCCAGGCCATATCGGACATCCTCCCTTACTTCGTGAAGATGTACGCCACCGACCGCGAGTTCCGACTGGAGACGACCATCAGCTTCGGCTTCGGCGAAGAGGAAGCTGCCTTCTTGCTGGATGACAAGGTCGATTCCAATACCGTCAAGCATCTCATGCAGGAGGTACAACGGAAGCTCAAGGGCGAGGAGAGGGACGACCACGATCTGAGATCGGTCAAGATCGAGGAGATCGCTGACCATGCTCCAGAAGAGAAGAGGAACGAGGACGATGCGCTCAAGCAGAAAAGCCTGTTCGAGTACTGAGGGAGCGGCATGAGGCCGGAGCTCAAGAGGAAGCTGGAGAAGCAGCAATATCGGCTGGTGGGCAACCACGGGGCGGTCAAGCTCTGCCATTGGATGAGGCAGTCCATGCTCAAGGGCCGAATGTGCTACAAGCAGGCGTTCTACGGCATCAGCTCGCATCGCTGCCTGCAGATGACCCCGGTGGTGCAGGACTGCAACCAAGAATGCATCTTCTGCTGGAGGGTGCGGGGTTTCGAAGGCCAGGACGACGCCTGGGACGAACCCAAGGAGATGCTGGGCGAGCTCATCAGACAGCAGCGGCTGCTGATCACCGGCTTCCCGGGCGACCCGCGCTGCGACCTGAAGAAGTACGAGCAGGCGAAGGAGCCTAAACACGTAGCTATTTCGCTCGCCGGAGAGCCCACATTGTATCCGCACCTGAGCGAGCTGATCGGCGAATGCCACCGCAGGGGAATGAGCACCTTCCTGGTGACCAACGGCACCATGCCCGAGGTGATCGAGAACCTGGATCCTCTGCCGACGCAGTTGTACGTCACATTGGCCGCGCCGAACAAGTCCATCTACCGTGAGGTATGCCGGCCTAGGATGGCCGATGGATGGGAGCGGCTCATGCGCACCCTGGAGATCCTGCCATCGCTGAGCACCAGAACGGTGATCCGCCACACCCTGGTTGCCGGACACAACCTTGGCTACGAGGCGGAATACGCGGATTTGGATAGGAAGGCAGATCCGACGTTCATCGAACCCAAAGGCTTCGTGTTCGTCGGTTCGTCCCGGGAAAGACTGAGTATCGACAACATGCCCTCACATCAGAGCATCGTGGAGTTCGGGTTGAGGCTGGGGGAGATGCTAGGACTCGATCTTCTGAAGGAGAAAGCGGACAGCCGAGTGGTGTTACTGGGAGAGAAGACCGTCAAGGTCGAGCTGGACCTTTGAGCGGGCGAGCTCACTTCATCCTGATGGTCTCGAGGTTCATCGGGGCCCTGGTCTCCACATTGAACTTCTTGTAGAGGGCGCTGGCCAGGTCGATGCACTTGTGCTCTTCGCCATGACCAATGATGATCCTCTCCGGCTTGGGTTCCAGGGTGGCGATGTAGTTGATGAGCTGCCGGCGGTCGGAGTGCCCGGAGAACCCATCCACCGTCTCAATGGCAATCTTGAACGTGACCGTTACGGGCTTACCTTTCTCCATCAGGGTGAGATCGCTCACCCCTTTCTGGATCTTCCTTCCTAGCGTTCCTTCGGCCTGGTAACCTACGAACACCAAGGCACTGTTGACGTCGTCCGCCCAGGACTTGACGTATTCCATGACCGGGCCGCCATTCATCATGCCGCTCGTCGCCAGCACGATGGCAGGATCGGGGTCATGGCAGATCCGCTCCCTCATCTCTGAGGAGTCCACGCGCTTGAAGATGTTGGATAGGAATGGATTCTGTCCCATCTGGAAGATCTGGGTCCGTAGCTGGGAATTGAGATACTCAGGATAGGCGGTGTGGATGGCGGTAGCTTCCCAGATCATTCCGTCCAGGTAGATGGGCACCGTCTCGATCTTGCCCGTGCGCATGAGCTCTTCTAGCACCAGCATGACCTCTTGGGAACGCCCCACAGCGAAGACGGGGATGATTATCTTGCCCCGGCGCTGCAAGGCACGCTCCACCACCGACTTCAACTGGTTGGCGGCATCGGTACGGCTGGGCTGGATGTCGTGGTAGCCACCGTAGGTCGACTCGATGACCAGAGTTTCCAGCCGGGGGAACTTGTTGACCGTGGCGTTGAAAAGCCAGGTGCGTTCGAACTTCATGTCGCCGGTGAAAGCCACGTTGTAGAGACCGTCCCCGACGTGGAAGTGGCAGACGGCCGAGCCCAGGATGTGACCGGCGTTCTGGAACGTCAAGCGGATGTCCGGAGAGATGTCCGTCGTCTCCCCGTATTTCAGGGGAATGGTGCGCATGATCGCCTCCCGGACATGCGACGATTCGTAAGATGCCTTCTTCGCCTCCCCGAAGGACACTTTGAGCGCGTCCAGGAGCATGAGCGACATCAGATCGCGGGTCGGAGGCGTGCAGTAGATCGGACCGGTATAGCCGTACTTGAAGAGCACGGGCACCAGGCCGCAGTGGTCCAAGTGCGAATGGGTGATGACGATAGCATCGATGGAGTCGAGCGGCTGCAGTTCGGGCGCAGCGAAATAGGGTGTGTCCTGGCCACTGCCTCCAGCTCCGGGAAGGGCACCGCAATCGATGAGGATCTTGCTCTCCCGGGTGGAGAGCAAGCTGCAACTCCGACCGACCTCTCGGAAGCCGCCCAGGGCGGTCATCCTAAGCCAGGAGTCTCCTTCGGCCCTCTGCCGGTAGAGCTTGCGTCCCACCTTCTTCAGGAACTCCCGGCGATCGTCGTGCACGTGGCGTAGGTAGTTGCGTATCTCCGAAACGGTCTTGGAAGGGATGGGAGGAGCTCGTGCGACCTTGGGTGCCCAGCCCACCTCCTTCTTGATCTCGTTCAGGATAGAACCTTGTCGTCCGATGACCAGGCCAGGGGAGAGCGCTTCGATCGTCACCTCGCCCGTATCATGCTCGAAGTAGATGTCGGTGATTTCCGCTTCAGCGGGGATGATCTCCCGGATGCGCTTCTCCACGCTCTCGGGATCGGCTAGCATCTCCGGATCCGGCCGTATGGCCACCCGGCGACGCATGCCCTGCGCCAACTGCCTGATGATGTCGTTGTTCGAAGCGAAAGCATCCAGATCTCGGGTGTAGACGACCACCAGCGGTCCTTCGAAATCGATGGACGTGATGTTGATGGTCGACGGTACGATCTTGCGCACTTGTTCCCGTGCTTCTTCCAGTATTCTATCAGCGCTCATGGATCGTTCACACTTCGATGCAAATTACATTCAAATGTAATTATATAAACCAACTATATTATAATGATGAATGGTTTAGCGGGCTTTGGGGTAATCAATGCCCAGTTTCACCGCCCTCTTTCTTACCTCGTCATCGGTCAGCTCGCGGAACCCGCTATCCGAGATGCAGATGATGGCCATGCCATCGCCGCTGGCGGAATCGCGTTTCATCGCTGCGTTGAGAGAACGAATGGCTAGATCGGCGCTCTGCTCCATGGACATTCCCTTCTCATAGCTGTCCTCGAGCACACCATAGGCGAAGAGCGATCCCGAGCCCACGGACACGTAATCATCCCGGATCGAGCCTCCCGCAGCGTCGATGCCGTAGACATGGCCGCCGGATTTGTCCACGCCGCCCATGATCAGGCCCACGTAGTAGTATCCGCCAGCCCCGCCGCCCCGGTGCAATATGTTGGATAGCAGCGTGGATGCGGATTTGATGGTGATGGCCGTTCCGCGCTTCAGGCGGTAGAGCTCCACCTCGGCCTTTATGTAGCGAGCCAGAAGCTGGGCGTCGCCCACCAGCCCTGCTGTCGTGAGGCCCAAGTTCTCGTCGATCTTGAATATTTTCTGAACGTCCTTGTGAGCGATGATGTTTCCCATCGTGGCTCTGTGCTCGGAAGCGAGCACTACACCGTCCCTATTTACGATACCGATTGTGGTCGTGCCTGTCTTGAGTTGCTGGTTTTCCACCATTCCATCACACCCTCATAAAACACATCGAAAAGATGGGGGTCTTAGATTTGCGCCTCTCATAAAGTTGAGGCTATATATACCTTTTCCCGAATGGCTAATGTTCCATCGGCCGATTCATCGATCGTCTGGCGAGGGTTGGGCGAGGTCGCTTTTCCTGAATGTCTTGGTCGCGAAAAGGTGAAGCAGCATGGCTACGCAAAATCCAGCCAAGAGCCCGGTGATCGCCCGAAGCAAATTGCTTGATTGATAGTCCAGCACGATCTGCGCTCCGCCGTCTAGGGCGATCGGAACGAAGCCCAGCATCACCAACCAAAGGTTCGGCCGCGGAATCGCGAAGAGCGCCAGGGCCAAACCGATCACCAACCCCGCGAATATGCTCACATCCCGAGCACAGAAGGGCATCTGGTTACCGTTCAAGAAGAAGGATCTCGCCGCTATCTGATGGCAATTGGCATCTCCCAGCCAATAGACGGCGGCCGCCAATGGGTTCATTGAGGAGAGCTGGCCTCCATTGTCTATGTTGCCCACCCGACCCGAGAGGTCGGTGACCTGGCCTGGGGTCAGTGTGAATGGCACCAGGAATACTAGGAGAGTGAAGAACAGGAAGAATGCCAGCATCGTGCTCTCTGCCCTCTGGAGAGCCCCTCGCGGGTGCCACACACACCTTGCCAAGTTGGAGGCTCTAGATAACCCTTCCTCTCTCGAAATCCAAGCGGCCGTGCAAACCTGGATGCATAATATGGCAGAAAGAATCATAAGTCGCCTCGAGCTAATGAATATCCATGGAAATGATGCCCGAGGAGCTCCGGCAGCTCAAGCGATTCCATGGCCACCTCGGTCCCTATGTGGTGGTGGGCTATCGCATGGGGTCGATAGCCCGACAGAGAATGGAAGGGCGGCTGTGGGCGGTATCCTTCACCGGTACCCAGGTTCCCCTGTCCTGCATCGTGGACGGCATCCAGTTCTCCTCCTCTTGCACTTTGGGAAAGGGCAACATCTCTATCCAGGACAAGCGAGAGGCCAAGGCGCATTTCGTCAATGAGAAGCAGTTGCTGGAGATCAAGCTCCTGGACGAGGTCCGGGAGCGCATCGACGCCACCATGAGCCACGAGACGGAAGAGCTAATGGCCATCGGGCTTTTCAATGAATCTGAGGAAGCGATCTTCAGCATCATACTAGTTGAGTCATTGTCACGCGAGAGAACAGTGAAACTAAAGTGAAGAGCGCCAGCGCCACCGGGGCTCGGGTGCCGAAGCGATAGAGCATCTCATCCCATCGGCCATCTCCGCGGAGGAAGGTGGTGAAGTAAGTGATGAGCAGCACAAGCTCCAGGATGTAGACTCCGGTGAGAGCCGTGAGCACGCCCGTCTGTTGCAGGCCGAGGGCGCTAATGTTCTCCGTGAGGCTGAACAGGCTCGCGGTCACGCCCAATATGATGGGAGCGAAATAGGTGCTGGTGGCCTGCATCATCTCCACGGTGCTCCTTAGCGTCTCATCCGTCTTCGTGCGGCACTTGCGGATATCGTCCAGGTTGCTGGCAAGGTTCAAGGCCACCTTTCCGGCCGCCCGAGCGTCCCTTGACGAGCTCTCGGCCACGGTCAAAAATGCGCTCCATATGAGAGGGAAGCGGGAACGGAACACATCGTCCTCGGCCAACGCCACGTCCACTGTCATCCTGGACACCCGGGTTCGATGCAGTAGGACGCGAGCTCGGGATTCGAAGAAGCCATCACCGCGGGAGCTGGCGGTCTGCTCCAATGCTTTCTCAAAGGATGCGCCCCCTGCCATTCGATTGCCGACCTGGAACAAGGCAGAGATGAGATCAACCTCCGCCCCCCGGTCCTTCAGCGTCGTTCTATGCGAGGCATTGCTGCGCCAGACCAAGTAGAGCGCTGGAGGGATTCCCAGGATGAACAGTATTTCGTACGGATGCTCTTCCAGAGGGAATAGGATAAGGAGGGTGAGCAAGGAGGCGGCCCACATCCCGCCCGCCAGCAGATCAACCTTGACCACCTCAGGCCTTTCCGCCCTCTGTCCGACTGGATTCTTGACCAGGATGGAACGTGAATATGCGAACGCGAAGAGAGGAAGGATGACAAGGAGCAGAGCGGCCATCTCTGCCACAGGAATGGCCGCAGAGCCTGTGGACCCTTGAACGGAACTCGCCCCAGCTATGGCCTGCAAAGGCATCATTGAGAAGAGGAGGACGGGTACAAGAATGCCCACCGCGAAGAGCACCATGGTGGGCGTGCTCAAGCTGGACACATAGAGCTCTGTGGAATCGCGCACCCCTTGAAGCACCACCGCGTTAGCGCGGTCAAGAAGTCGCTGGAGCCCCTCTCGGCCCGATTCATGCATGGCGGCAAGGAGAAGGTGAAAGGCCTGGCGGACGCAGTCGTTGGCATCCGACAACGAAGCGGTCAGTTCCAGCAGAGATGTCTCCATGCCCTCGCTCGCCTTGGTGAGGGCCCTCCAGGCCGCCTCGCGCAAACGGCCCTGAAGCGTTCCGGGTTGCGAGGAGGCGAAGGCGATAGCCACCTCCAGCGAAGGACGGAGGTGTATGCTCATGATCATCATCCCCACGACCGAGGGGGACTCGCGCAGAATGCTCGTTTCCTCGGCAAGGCACTCGGCCTTGGGCAGGTTCGCGATCCATGAGGAAATCAGAAGCGGCAGGCCCAGGCTTGCAGCGATGGCATAGGCCAGGCCCTGCCAGTGAAGCGTCAATATGAGAAAGAGGTCCAATGGCAAGGAGATGATCAGGCAGAGCTTGAACGCCCCCCAGGCCCTGGACAGAATATCCTCGATGGTGAGATGTCTTCGCTCCATGAACGCTTCCAGTTCAGGGGTCATCTTGGGTCTGAGGACCTTGGCCATCACGGATGGTGGGGGAGAACCAAGACGGTCCAGCGTTGCCAGGGAGAAGGTCGGCTGGCGCCTCATGTTTAGCTCACCAATCGTCGGAACTCGCCCACGATGTCGCCATAGCCTTTTCCTTTCTCCACCCTCTGCCAGAAGAACGCGTTCGCCCGGCACACCCATTCCGGCCCCAGATATTCGTTCCCTGACCGGCAGGCCGCCTGGATCAGCAGAGAACGCATCTCCACCCGGGCCTGTATGTTCTGCAGCGCCTCCAGATAGTCCATGTTCCAGGTGCCGGCGATCCGGGAAATGATGCGCGAAGGGGAGGTCATGCGTTCGGTCAACAGGCCCGCGCCATAGTCGAAGTCCATCAGCGCTCTGAAACCTCCTTCCTCGTCCTCGGGGCTCTCCACGATCTGCAGGAGTCGCCTTTCCGGCGTCTGGGAACCGCGTGGCCTGTGTAAACCGATATTGATGATGATGTCCGTGGCCAGGAAGGCCCGTTTGGGGATGCCCATCTCGTGCACCACCCGGTCCAGCACCGATTCGGGGGAATCCCCATGGATGGTGCCAAGAACACTGGACCCTGCCTTTCCGGTGCGCATGCTGTCGTAGAGGACCCGAGCCTCCCGTCCTCGCACCTCGCCCACGACGATGGCCGATTCCCCGAGTCTAAGGGACACGCGGAGCGCTTCCTCGCTCTTGGACTCTCGGTCCTCGCCCATGGACGGTTGCACTACCAGCGATTGCACGTTGTATCCCAGGGACTGCATTCGTTGGATGGGGAGTTCGGGAGTGTCCTCGATGGCCAGGATGCGATGGGCCACGGGGAATTCGAACATGGCGGCGGACAGGAGGGCAGATTTTCCGGCGCCCCTTGCCCCGCAGATGAGGATGGTGCTGTGGCCGTCGATGAGGAAGGAGATGAGACCTGCGGCGAAAGGGTCGATGGTGCCATTAGAAACCAGACGGGGCAGCGTCCAGGGTATGTCGGAATGACGGCGCAGGGCCAATGCTACACCCTCTTGGCTGAGAGGGGGTCCGATGACGGTGGCGCGAGCGTTGAGCTCTCCCAGGTCCGCTTCTAGGATGGGGAAGGCTTCGGAAAAAGGTCGGCCGCTGTAGTAGCGTATGCGAGATACCAGACCGTTGATCTCTTCCAAGGAGGAGAGCACATTGGTGGTGGCGCGCATCATCGTCGGTTTTCCTCCAATGCCGTTGAGCGTGAGGAAGATGGGGTTGCGGGAGGCGGGAGCGTCCACGTAGATATCCTCCACGTGCTCGTCGGCAAGCAGTATCTCGAATAGGCCGAGCCCCACGGTGTTGCGGACCACGCAGGCTGAGATCCGATCGATGATATCTCGGGAGCCATTGCCCTCACGGGCTATGCGTATGCCAGTGTTCCTCGCCAAGCGGAGCAGCTCGTTTCTCGATGTCTCAAGCATCTCTTCCCTCAATTCCTCTTGGCTCAGATCGAGACGGGCCGGAGGATGCGAGGAGATGTGATCGATGACGGAGCCCACCAGCCCGAAGAGATCGGGCGGAAGCGAATGCTCCCATGGCTTCAACACGTAATAGGTGCGCATCTCCTCCTCGCTGTGGAGTATTCTCACCTCCGCCTCCTCCACTCTATACTCGCATATGCATGTGGAGCCCCGGGGCAGATAGTCGCTGATCCAGAACCGAGAGAACGCTGGTCGACGCTTCTGCTCCCGACGGAGCAGGCGCTCCAGTCCCCGTAGGTTCAGTCCATCAGCGCCCTGCGATGCGGCCGTTCTCTGACCTGGTGTCAATAGCCTTCTCAACCTTCCCTCCCTCCACGATCAAGAACGCCCTGCGGGTGAGCCGCACCTCCAGTTCGCTCATCCGCCGGTCCACGGCTTCAATGATGGAGCGCGTCTGCACGTGGCAGTCGGCGCAATCCCCTTCCAATGTTGTCGGGTTCTGTCCTATCCGCTGCTTGGTCCCGTTGCGAGATGGGAACCTTTCCACCAGGTTCTCAAAGAGCGGCCGAGGAGAGGATGGGCATTGGGCACAGCTCTTCTCCGGCAAAGGCAGTCGAGCCGCCTCGTCCAGGGTGCAGAGTATGGACGCCAGCACGTGGAGGTCCGCTACCGCCTCCCCTTCGTAGCGCACCTCCCAACCGCCCGAGAGAACGATCGACCTCGCCGAAGGATGATCTCGCATCTGCCGTAGCACTCCCTTCAGGCACCTTTGGTCCACCAGGTCCTGGGGAGACGGACAGTCCAGGCAATCCACTTTCAGCGTGTGCCGGATGCAGTCAGCGCGGCAACCGGTGACATCCTTCTTCCTCTTGGTCAGAACTGGTGACACTGATCCGATATTCAGCCTCATCCTCCTCGTTCTTGACAGGGGTTGGGAGGTAATCCCCGCTGACCCTAACTGCAGCCTACTCTCTCAAACCCCAGCGGTTATTAGGCCCGTGGGACATCCAATGCTCATGGAGGTCTTGGCCCCGGCTGGCTCTGTGGAGGCGTTCAAAGCGGCCCTACTGGCGGGAGCGGATGCCATATACCTTGGAGGTAAGCGCTTCGGAGCTAGGAGGTTCGCGGAGAACTTCACCGATGCGGAGCTGCGGGGGGCGGTGGCTCTCGCTCACGATAGGAATGTCAGAGTGTATGTCACCGTCAACACCTTGGTGAAGCAGTCCGAGCTAGGGGAGGTTCTTGACTACCTGGACCTCCTGAAGCGCATCGACGTCGACGCCGTCATCGTTCAGGATCGAGGACTGGTGCGATTGATCAGGGATGAGGTGGGAATGCCCATGCATGCCTCCACCCAGATGGGAATTCACACTCCGGAAGGTGTCCTATGGGCCAAGGAGAACGGTCTGGACCGGGTGATCCTTTCCCGCGAGCTAACCCTAGAAGAGATCGGGATCATCGCCGGGAGCGCGGACATCGGGCTCGAGGTGTTCGTCCATGGAGCGCTGTGCTACTCGTTCTCGGGGCAATGCCTCTTCTCCAGCATGGTCGGTGGACGAAGTGGGAATCGGGGAATGTGCGCGCAGCCTTGCCGGAAACGCTATGCGCTTGGAAATGACACTGGCTATCTGCTGAGCACGGCGGACATGTACTGTGCGGATGCCTTGCCCGAACTCGCCCGCATGGGAATAGCGGCCGTCAAGATCGAGGGCAGGATGCGCTCCCCTGCCTACGTTCATTTCGTGACCAAGGCCTACAAGCAGGCGATCCTAAGACTGGAGAATGGCGAGGAGCCGTTGATGGGGGAGAGGGAGAAGGAGCTGATGCTCGTGGCCTTCAACCGGGGCTTCTCTGGAGGGCACATGCTAGGGGACGACCCGATGCAGAAGCGCCACCCCGAATCCCGGGGCCTGCTGGTCGGGACCGGGACCGTGGCGGGCGGAGAGCTTTCCGTGCGGTCCTCCAGCGTGCTAGCGGGGGATGGCATCACCCTGTACAGCGAGGAGCGCAAGATCGGAGGCTTCGAGGTCCCGAGCAAGAGATCCGATGAAGGCTATCGCATCCC
>Ga0315289_10002551_pt1 | contig 27860 bp, 27 predicted proteins | sample YL17G11_40_MG_FD_203452 | JGI IMG/M metagenome (GOLD analysis project Ga0315289, IMG submission 203452) | Sediment microbial communities from Yellowstone Lake, YNP, Wyoming, USA - YL17G11_40 | ecosystem: Environmental > Aquatic > Freshwater > Lake > Sediment | place: USA: Wyoming | collected... | reverse complement strand
GTGATGAATCGGCCAATCTCGGGGCGGGTTGGATTGGTAAAAATGTAGTTTTCGTTGGTGCCGCCAACATCCACGCGACTCAGTTTTCGCTCACGGAATCCCACGGCGCGCTGAGTCTCCGCCCACGGAGAGACGGCCACAGCGAGCTCGCTTTCCTCTTCGATTCGGCGCATGTGTTCCAATGTGATGTCCGGGCGTTTCAGCATCTCTCGCCAATTGTGGCTGAACCACTCAAACTTGTTCACATAGACGGTGTTGCTTCCCAAGAAGGCGAACTGTCCCGCGACGGATTTGTTCAGACCGAGAATAATGCAAGTCATCAGAATGACCGTCGTCACCCCTATGATAATGCCGAGGGTGGTCAGGACGGATCGCACCTTATTGGCACGGAGTGCCCTGAACGCAATGCGCAACCCCTCAAGGATTTCTACAACAAATCGAAACATGCACGAAACCTACGCGATCGAAGATACGAAACCGAGACAGAAAGCTGCAAGTTGTCAGGAAACATATTCGTCTCTCTCGATAAGACCGTCCAACAGGCGCACAATGCGTTTCGCCTTGCGGGCGATGTATTCCTCGTGAGTCACCAGGATAATGGTATTGCCTTGCCGGTGGATTCCATCCAGGACAGCCATAATCTCTTCGCCGGTGACGCTATCAAGGTTGCCGGTCGGTTCATCAGCGAGAATGAGGGAGGGATTATTGACTAACGCGCGGGCAATGGCCACACGCTGGCGCTGCCCTCCCGAAAGCTCGTTGGGTCGGTGATGGGTGCGGTCGGCCAGTCCTACGGACGCCAGCACCTCACGAGCCTTTTGGCGACGAAACCCGATGGGTTTGCCCGCGTAGACCAGCGGCAATTCAACATTGTGCAGGGCGTTCGCACGCGGAAGCAGATTGAAAGTCTGAAAAACAAACCCAATCCGGCGGTTGCGGATTTCCGCCAGGCGATTGTCCGAAAGCCGCGAGACATCCTCACCGGCCAGCATATAGGTTCCCTTCGTCGGAGTGTCCAGGCAGCCAATCAGATTCATGAGGGTGGATTTTCCGGATCCTGAAGGCCCCATAATCGCGAGATATTCATTCGGTTTCACCAGCATCGTGATTCCACGCAACGCGGGCACTTCAATCGTCCCCACCTTGTAGATTTTTTCGATATCGCGAAGCTCTATCAGATGATTATTCTGCATCTCGTTTTCCAACGCTGGTTTTCTTTTCTTCTTTGCGAGTGATCTTCGCGCCATGTCGAAGATCCTTGGCCAGGATTTTAAAAGGCCCTGTGATTACTTCTTCACCGCCCTCGAGGCCGGAGAGGATTTCGATATGAGTATCCGAGGAAATTCCCGTTTTGACCGGAGTCCAAACCGCCGAATCATTGCGCATGATGAAGACTCCCTGGACGAGGTCTTCTTTTCGCATGATGCGTGCTGTATCCACACTGGTGCCACTGCTGACTTCTTGAGCTCGTTGGCGGGAGGATTTGCGCTGAGGCTTCTCTTTGAGTTCCACCGGATTGCCCTCCTTGCGGTCGCGTAACGCGACGGACTGGATGGGCACCGCCAAAACGCTGTCCCGCCGGTCAACCTGGATATCCACCGTGGCGGACATGCCGGGTCGAAGGGCCGCAATGTAGTCGAGAATGGCGATTTCTACATCGAAATTCGTCGCCTCTTCCTGCGTGCCTAAACCTTGGACGACCGCCGACTGAGCGATTTCAGCCACGGCACCCACGAAGGAGGTATCAGGAAACGCGTCAATTTCACAGCGTACCGTGTCCCCTAATTCGATACCGACAATGTCATTCTCGTCCACCTCGGCCTTGATTTGCATTCGCGAGAGGTCAGCGACAATGAGGATCACATCCTCCTGAAATGTGGATCCGAGGGTCATTTCTCCTTCTTCCTTGTTCAAGCGGCTGACAATTCCAGACATCGGGGACAGAAGAACCGTCTTGGAGAGGTCATCGCGGGCTTGTCTCTCACCCGCGATCGCTTGATCAATCTGTGCCGCCATGAGCTCGGCTTGGGCTTTGGCCGCGTCCAGCTCCGCCTCGGAGACCATCCCGCGTTTCACAAGTTCTTCGATGCGTTTCAAGTCGGCATTGGCCTTGTCAAGCTGGGCGCGCGCCGCCCGCAGGCCGGACTGTGCTTGTTCGACGACGGCTGCGTAGCGCTCTCGATCCAGTTCAACCAAAAACTGGCCGGCGGTCACCTCGTCGCCTTCCCGCACAGCCAATTTGGTAATGCGAGCGGGTATCTGAGACGAGACCTTCACCTGAACCACGGGCTCCACCTTCCCCGAAGCCGAAACGGTCGCAAGTAAGGACTGACACGCCACTTTTTCGGTGGTTACGGGGAGCTTCTTATCGCCGCGCCCGCGACTGACGAACACCACCACGGCAATCAGGACCAGAAGAAGAAGAGCGGGAATCCAATAACGCTTCTTGATTTTCATCGGCTTTCCAGTTCGATAATTCTATTCTCTGTCTGTCAAAGGTCTTTATGTTTTAGAGCGACTCAGAAAGCAAGAAGTTGCAGTCGCCATGTGAATCAGGGGTTCAGAGTCCCGACCGCCTATCCCAAGCCGGAGTCTTTCAATGGCCGGCCGATGTGGGCATGCTTCTCGGTTGACTTCTTTGAGCAAACGCCTCCAGAATCCCACTGCAGCGTTGTTCCCAGGTGTAATGGGTCTCGACTTTTCGCCGCGCGGCTTCGGCCATTTTGCCACGGCGTGATTCCTCGACACCTCGTTGGATTGCTTTGACCATCTCGGTCAGGTTATCCGGCTCGAAAAGGATCGCATCCACCCCATCCTCAAGCACCTCCACGACTGTTGGGAAGGCAGGACCGACAATCGTGCGCCTGGCTGCCATGTATTCAAACATCTTCAGAGGCGAACAGGTGGCGATTGTGGGAACCTTCCAAGTCCAAAGCATCAGAAGCACATCCGCCGCAAAAAGATAGAGGGGAACGCGGGAATGCGAAACGAAACCCGGAAAAATAACATTCGCGACCCCGGCCGAATTTGCCGCCTCCTTGGAGCGAGCGATATCACTTTCGCTTCCCCCCAGAATCCAGAAGCAGTAATCCGGCAAGGCTTTGGCTGCACCAAGGAGCAAGTCAAGACCGCGATCCTGATAAAGGGACCCTGCATAGAGAACGACCGGCCGGTTTTCCTGCAGTTCAAGCTGCGAACGCGCCTCCCCAATGGTCAACATCGGCTCAAAGAGAGAGAGGCTCACCGCATCATGCGCCACATGAATCTTCTCCGCAGGAATGCCAAGTTTCCGCCAGACCTGTGCCAGTGCTTTCGAGATAGACACAAGAAGATGTAGGTTGGGCATGCGGGACGCGCGCACCGTCCGCGAACGAAGTATCCTGTCAATAAGTCCGAACTCTTCGTGAAGTCGGGTGGCGTGAGCCTCAAAAATGACCGGCGGGCCTATCCGCGCCAAAGACAACACCTCCCAACTTCCTCGGCAATAAATCAGCTCGGACTGCGCTCCCCTTATCGCTCGAATTGCGCCCGGCAAACCTCCAAGCATCTTGAACCGACCGAGAGCCATGCGGCTGGGGAAAAAGCGCATCGGGAAGGGAATCTCATCACCGTACAGGGCCTTGATACGCTCCAATCGCGTCGGCAGGGACAAGTCGCGCCCTCCGGCGCTATAGAGTTCAACATGATGCCCCAGTCGAGTGAAGGCGCGACACATTTGTATAATTTGCACGCCGTAGGCTGCTCCCTGAGTCAGATCATGAAGCGTGACATAACTGATTTGCATTTCGACAAGTCACTTGGCAAATTTCTTCTGTCATGAGTGGGGCAGTCCGCCAAAGTGCCGGCCTCTATGACGGAATCAACATCAATATAAATATTTTGAGAGAAATAGGAAAGTCTATAGCATGAACTCGTGACACGCTAAAATCTCTGGGGAGAGACCAAGCATCGGCGGGAAACAACGGGCTCAAGCCCCTTGCCTTCTCACCCGATGCGAAGATACTCCTTCCCTACGGGCGGGCTCTGCCTGCCCGACTTATGATTCTCTATCCGAAAATGGGCGGCCGGAGGCCGCCTCTATGGATGCTTTCTTTTTGTTTTGCGGGTCATTCATTATGCCCGCGACAAATGAGGAGATCGCTGCAATTTCGAATCAGCCATGTCGCATATTCTGGAGAACTCTCAAGAATCATGACATCGTCGGAAGGCACAAAAAAATCCGCCGGTGCGGCGGACTTTGCATGAGGGCAAAAGGTGGGCGTGTCTATTTCACGGGAAGGGCCGACAACTCTTCAAAGAAATAATCGGTCGGATCAATCGGAGTGCCGGCAACTCGAATTTCATAGTGCAAATGGGGTGCTGTCACTCGGCCGGTGGCCCCGACAGTCCCGATCTGCTGCCCTTTTTGGATGAAATCTCCGACCGCTGCGGATATCGCATTCAGATGGCCATAGACCGTCTGGTAATCGTTCCCATGATCTATGATGACCAGCTTACCGTAGCTGTAGTAGCGATCCGCGTAAACCACTTGCCCATTCGCCGTTGCGACGACCGGTGTCCCTACTTTTTGTGGAATGTCCACTCCGGGATGCATCTCTGTCCGGCGAGTGAACGGATCACGGCGATAGCCAAAGCCCGAACTAATGTATCCGCCCTCGACCGGTCTCAAACTCGGAGTGCGATCCATGATTTCTTGGTTGGCCGAGAGTCGTGCGCTGATCTCCTGAAAACTGGCCGTTTGGAGCTGGATTTCGCGCTCCACCCTTTCCATCGTCCAGAGCACGGATTGCATTTCAGGGGAACTCGGGATGCTCCCAAAATCGTCCGGCCCACCTCCCACACCCACTTCACGCACATCGCGGCTGATCGCAGGCAGATTTGCAAACAGCCGGAGAAAATCGTCCGTCTGCGCCAGACTTGCCAAATTCTCTTCTGCATGGGAAAGACGGCCATGAATGTCACCAACTTGCCCCTGGAAAGCAACTCGCTCAGTCTCGAAGGCCGAGACCCTTTGCGCCACAAGGAACTTGGAAACAGAAAGGCTAATGGCAAAATTCACAAATAGACATGAAACAATAAAAGCCGCCCCCAAAACGAACACTTTTGTTCGAGACAGGGTCAGCTCGACTTTTTTGCTGAGATCTTCGGAGAAAAAGATAATTTTAAACTTCTTATTTACCATTCTATATCAAAATACAACATTCAATGCTGATTGGCATGAAGACCGAAGAAAGAACATCTTATATCACGAAAAAGCTACGGCAATCCCGATTTCTGGATGCGACAACAACCGCCTTCTAACGGAGAAATGCTAAAGCCAAGTATAAGGAACTTTTTGGAAAATGTCAAGCCTCAATTTAACAAAATCGTGGCCTCCGCTTTCCACCGAACCGCTTGTTTGGGAAACCCTCTCCCCCGTTATGTTTCGGGCAGATTAGGGTAAATATAGTTCATGGCCAGTGATTTAGTTTTTGCCATAAACAAACGGCTTGATCAGCGGGGAAACTCTTTGGGCGTGCTTAGGGCAGCTTCGGCGGATCAGCCAAGATAGCTGCGCAAAGCCTTGGAACGGGAAGTGTGGCGAAGACGGCGCAGGGCCTTTTCCTTGATTTGACGAACGCGCTCGCGAGTCAGGCGGAATCGCTCCCCGATCTCTTCGAGCGTCAAAGGATGCTCAAGATTCAAGCCAAAATAGAGACGCACGACTTCCGCTTCGCGGTCGGACAATGTGGCCAGAGCCCGGTCAACCTCCTGGCGAAGCGATTCCTTCATCAGCCCATGATCCGGAGGGGGCTGCGATTCATTCTGAATGATGTCCAGAAGCCGATTGTCTTCGCCCTGACTGAATGGAGCATCCATGGACAAGTGACGACCCGACATCCGCATGGTATCGGTAACTTCAAAGGGCGTGATCTCGAGGACTTCTGCAATCTCTTCGGGTGTCGGCTCCCTTTCGAACTCCTGCTCGAGATTCGAATACATCTTGCCAATCTTGTTAAGGGCGCCTACCCGATTCAGCGGCAGCCGCACAATGCGGGATTGCTCGGCCAATGCCTGAAGAATGCTCTGCCGGATCCACCAAACGGCGTAACTGATGAACTTGTAGCCTCGCGTCTCATCGAAGCGCCTTGCCGCCTTGATGAGGCCCAAGTTGCCCTCATTAATCAAATCACCGAGAGAAAGCCCTTGATTTTGATACTGTTTCGCAACAGAGACGACAAACCTCAAATTCGCTTTGCACAGTCTCTCGAGCGCCTTTTGGTCACCGCGGCGAATCTTCTTGGCCAGCTTGACTTCTTCTTCGGGGTCCAAAAGATCGACTTCGCCAATCTCCTGAAGATACTTCTCGAGCGATTGATTTGCCCGGATATTAGCCTTTTTCAAGAGTTTTGTCACAAATGCCCTAATTTTTCTCTGCTACTCGGGGATAATTCAGCAAACAAATTTAACGCCTTGCTTGCCTCACAAGTTCCCGCGCAGCCGCCTCGCTTCGAGGCGCATGCTCCCTGTATGACCTATGCCACGGAGTATTTCTCAGCATCCTTGTGTTCAGCTCGCGCACATTCGGCTGACGGAAGCAAGACGGTGAACGCGGCTCCCTGATGCGGTTGCGACCATACCTCGATCCTGCCGTCATACCGAGCCAATAATTCCCGGCTGGCTGGAAGCCCCAGTCCTGTTCCGGTGGGCCCTTTCACAGGCTCGCTATCGGGCGGCGGTTTTGTCGTAAAGAAAGGATCAAAAATCCGCGACAGGATGTCCTCTGTCATTCCAATGCCGCTGTCCTTGATTTCCACGGTCACCCAGCCATTTTCGTGGCCTGTTCGAACTTGGAGGGCCTTCTTTGATGTGGAATAGATCGCATCAATGGCGTTATTGATGATATTCAGAAACGCCTGTGAAAAATCTCCATATACACCCAACACCTCAGGCAATTGGGGGTCGAAATCGAAATGCTTCTCCACCTCATGTTTGAAGAAAAGGTTGGCCTCCAAAAAAGCCAACTCGGTCTTCAAGAGCTCGTTGATCTGAATGCGTCGGGGTGTTACTTCCTCTTGGTGGTGAGCTTTGAGCAGCAGGGTGCGGATAATGTCTTTAATCTTGTGCACCTGTTTGAGAATGATATCCAGCTCGGTCAGTTCAGGATGGGTCATGCGCAGCAGTTCCGTGAAGCCTTGAATCCCGCTTAAAGGCCCGTTCAAGTTGTGGGCGATGCCGCTGGCCAGAAGGCCGATGGATTCAAGTTTTCTGGCTTGTTCCAACTCGCGCCGGACGCGTTGCTGCTCCGTCACATCAACGGCAAGGGCTAAGCGAGCCGGACGACCTTGAAATTCAATGTCCACGGCTGAGATGCTCACTTCAACCAGCGCTCCATCCTTCGTCCGATGACGGAGGTTATCATAATGGGCAGGGCTGTGTCGAACTCCTTGCGCGATACGACTTCGAACGGCTTCGCGATCTTCAGGGGGATGCAAATGCAGAATGGTCATATCGAGCAATTCTTCGCGCGTGTAGCCGTAGCGACGCACGGCAGATTCACTGATATCGAGAATTCTCGAGGTTTCAGGATCATGGACAATGACCGCTTCGCCGATGCTATTGAAAAGGGTTCGATAGTTGAGTTCGGATTTTGCAAGACGCTCATAAAGCCGGGCATTCCAGATTGCCGCCGCGCCCAAATTCGCCAATCCCTTGATGAATTCGAGGTCCGCCGGTGTGAACTCCCACTCGCCGAGCCGGTTCAGAGTCATGACTCCGATGACTTCATCTTCGTACTTCAGGGGTGCACAAAGAAGAGACTCGGCCTCAAGAGGTGTGCCGGGAATTAGAAAGCCGCGGCCGGTCAAGTCCACACGATTGACGATTTCAGCTTCACCATTAACGGCGACCCCGCCGCTGATCCCCTGGCCAAGTTGCAGCGGAGTGCTCAGAACTTCTTCCGAATAGTTTTCAAAGGAAACCAGAGGCTTGAGGAACTCGCCTTCAATCAGGTAGAGCGTCACGCCGTCCGAATGAACGAGGTCTTGTGCGCGGCGAGCCAGAGCCTCCAAGAGCTCCTTCACTTCGAGCTTGCCCGCCAGCTCCTGGGAGGTCGCCAAGAGAGCGGAGAGCCGAGACAGAGATTTCGACCCCTTAGAACCGACTCGATTCCTGTTTGAGATTGTATCCATTCAACTGGGTCCAGAATGCAGATTCAGCCAGCAATATCTTGCTCAGATGGTGGAGCATTCATATCATGCGGTTGCAAGACTCGTGCCTCTTTTCCTCGCGGGCAGAGCCGGTAGCCTATGGCGAGAGATATAGAGAGTTTCAAGTCCTTCCGTACAATTGCAGCATATGTCGAGCACACGGCCGCGTGTCAGTAAAAGCCGCCGAAAAGCTTGATATTTTTCGCCGCGCCAAATCTCGGCAAAGGGGCGCTGGTGGATATTTCCCATCGCCAGAGTCTCATCTTTGTCGAAGCAGCAGGGAACCACCGTGCCATCCCAATCAATTTGACAAGAAAACCAAAGGCGGCGGCAACTGTCACGCTTTCGCCGCAGCTCCCAACGACCGCCGTGCCGCTCATAACGGGAGAGCTGGGGAGCCCGCGGGAGAAACTGCTCGGCCTGTTCCTGTTCATAGATCTGAGTGGTCTTCACCTCAACGGAGTCGGCTCCCCATTCCGCGGCCTTCGCTTCTAATAGAGGAAGTTCCGCCTCGTTGTGTTTCATGGGCAGCCACTGCAAAATGATCTTGGGTCGGCTCCTTCGCTGTGCCTCTCTCTCGCGACGCAACATCTGCATTCCCACGACGACATTTTCGAGTTTGCCTCCAATGCGATAGACCTCATAGGTTTCCGGAGTCAATCCATCTATCGAAACAATTAGCGCATCCAATCCAGATTGAACGAGTTGCTTGGCAGTATCTTCCCGCACCAGAAGTTGGCCGTTGGTGCTGGTTACCGTGTATATGCCGCGCTGGTGAGCAAGGCGCACCATCTCAGGTAGAACGCTGTTGAGAAGTGGCTCGCCCTGATTCCAGAGATAGATTCTGCGAAGCTGCGGGCCGATGGCATCCAAAATCTTCTGGAAATCGCTGAGTGTCATTTCTCCAACTGGCCGCGTTAGCGTTCCCGCCCCTGTGGGACAGAGAGGGCAGCGCAAGTTGCACCGATTCGTCGGCTCAATCATGACGCTCGTCGGAAGTCCCCAGACCACCGGCTTGCGCAGAAGGTGCGAAAGGAGGCAACTCAGCGCGCCCAGCCCGAAATTCCAGTAGGAACGAATATTCATTTTTCCTCAGAGAATCGGGTCATAAGAAAGAGAAAACCGTCAGGGTGAGAACCTGACGGTCTATAACAAAACCGGCTCTTTTCAGAGCGCGGAGTAGTTGCCTGGAATGGATGACGGGAAGCTTGGGACTCATTTAGATGGCGACGGCTAACTCATCTATAAGGGGTTTCTCTTCCCGAAGGTCTTCAGGGATCGGCTGATTCCTCTGCAGAAGAGACAAAAGGTGGCACCTTATCGCGTCCACTGCCATCCTTTTCGCTTCCTCCAAAGTGTCCCCTTCAGTGGTCAAGCCATTTAAAGCAGGCACATGAACCAGATACCCGCCTTCCTGTGCCGGTTCGAAGATCACCGTGTATTTATATTCTCTCACTTTGGATCTCCATACTGCTTTAATTGTGATGGAATTCAGCTAACTTGCTGCGGATTTGAATTCCACCTTTAAACGGCAATTCAAAGCCAAAGTCACCTTGAGCAAGGTGCTAATGGAGAGCCGCTCGTATTCACCACTCTCAAGGCGGGCAATGGCTGATTGAGTGCTACCGATTCGCTCGGCCAATTCCTTTTGGGATAGGCGCGCAGCCTGACGGGCCTCGTGGATTCTTTCAGCCAGTTTCAGCCGTCGGCGCTCTTCTTCCACAAGACGCGCCAGGGTGCGATCTTGTGATAAGCGGCGCTTGAGGATTTCGATGACATCAGTTGTGGTTTTCTTGGGCATATTATGAGCCTAACTCAAAATAGTGACATCGGCGCACTGCGCGCGTTGAACAAACGACTCAAGCCAATCAGATTACTCGATTTGTACGGATTCAAAGGTTCGCGAAAGAGCGTTTCAAGCGGGCAAATCGGACGACTTTCCTTATTTCAAGATAGGCTCTATATCTCCATCTTGAAAGTATGCTTTTGGGGATCTCCCACAAAAAGCTCTTTTCGTTCAATCGCCATCTTCAGATCTTGCCTTGGAACCTTGCCTTCCTTGGTGAAACCGTGCGCTAAGACAACCACTTTCCGACCGTGAAAGAAATAGAGAATCCGGTAGTTCACTCTTTGCCAGGCCCAACGCAACTCGTAAATGTCATCCTGTAAGTAGTCTGCTTCTGGTCGCCTAAGCTCATGCCCCTTTTCCGCCAAACGGAAAACCCGGGCAATTCCTTTGGCTTGAATCTTCCGAGGTAGACTTTTCAGCCATTCGTCAACCGGAGCGTTACCCTCTTCATCGGCACAGAAAACTACCTTGATGGGTGGCATATTACTAATATAGCAAAATTGAGATTAAAATCAAGTGCTTTCGCCCGTGCACCCATCTCGCCTCTGGGCTCGCACGGGCTCAAAAAGCGGTTGCCCATGCTTCCAGAATTTTCCAGACGCACGGGCGTCTTGGAAGACTCTCAGCGGATCGTCGAGCGATGGTGCGCTCCTCGAAGCGATACTTTCTCTGGGTCAAGTCCCCATTTCCCACGAGGCAAGATATTTTTCCTGCTCGGGGGTCAGGGTGTCAATCGCGACTCCCATGGTTTCGAGCTTCAAGCGAGAAATGAAGTCTTCGATGTGAGCAGGAACACGGTGAACATGGACTTCGAGCTTGCCCGCGTTTTTGATGGCGTATTCGGCGGTCAGAGCCTGCGTGGCGAAAGACATGTCCATCACCGATGCCGGATGGCCATGCGCGGCGCTCAGATTGACCAGCCGTCCTTCCGCCAAGATAAAGATGCGGCGGCTTTCATCGAGATAGTACGCATCCACGAGAGGCCGCACACCTCGTTCAACCCGATGAGCCATTTTGGCAAGTCCCTTCAGGTCAATTTCAATATCGAAGTGGCCTGAATTGCAGACAATGGCGCCATCTTTCATTCGAGCAAAATGCTCGGGCCTGATGACATGCATGTCGCCGGTGAGCGTGCAAAAGACATCCCCGATAGGGGCGGCATCCGCCATCGGCATCACTTGAAATCCGTCCATGCGAGCTTCGATCGCGCGAATCGGATTCACCTCGGTGACGATCACATTCGCGCCCATTCCTCGAGCACGCATGGCAAAGCCCTTGCCGCACCATCCGTAACCTGCGACGACAAAATTGCGTCCGGCGACAAGAATATCGGTTGCACGGATAATGCCGTCCACCGTGGATTGACCGGTGCCGTAGCGATTGTCGAAGAGGTTCTTTGTTTGAGCGTCGTTAATCGCAACGACGGGAAACTTCAGCCTTCCTTGCCGTTCCAGCGCTCGCAAGCGAATCACGCCGGTCGTTGTTTCTTCCATTGAAGCAACAATATCCCCGGCATATTCGGCGAATTTTGAATGGAGTCCATGTACCAAATCCGCGCCGTCATCCATCGTGACCGATGGGCGATGGCGGATGGCGGTTTCAAGGTGCTTGTAATAGGTTTCGTTGTCCTCGCCTTTGATGGCATAGACGCAGATGCCAAAGTCCTGCACGAGGGACGCGGCCACATCGTCCTGCGTCGAAAGAGGATTCGACGCGCAAAGAATGAGGTCTGCGCCGCCTGCTTTGAGCGTGCGCATCAGATTGGCTGTTTCCGCCGTTACATGCAGGCACGCCGACATCCGGCGACCCGCCAAGGGTTTTTCTTTGTCAAAGCGCTCCCGGATTTTGCGCAGTACAGGCATATCTATGTCGGCCCAATGGATACGCTTTCGTCCGCTGTCTCCCATGGAAAGATCTCGCACATCGTGCGGCGGCAGGTTTTCGGGCACCGATTTGCCAGGCATGGTTGAAGTGATCGTCAGTGTCATGAGAGTTCGCTCACTTTGTCCAATTGTTCCCATGTGAAATTCTCACCGTCCCGGCCGAAGTGGCCGTAGCTTGCCGTATCAAGATAAATTGGCCGACGCAAGTTGAGCGCGTCAATGATACCGGCCGGCGTAAGGTCAAAATGCTTTCGCACGAGGTCGTGGGCTTCCTTCTCGCTTAGCTTGCCAGTATTATTCGTGTTAATCAGGAGCGATACGGGCTCAGCCACGCCGATGGCATAGGCAAGTTGGACGAGGCATGAATCGGCAAGACCCGCGGCAACGATGTTTTTGGCGATCCAGCGGGCGGCGTAGGAAGCGGAGCGGTCCACTTTGGTCGGATCCTTGCCCGAAAAACATCCGCCGCCATGCGGAACATAACCTCCATAGGTATCCACAATCGTTTTGCGGCCTGTGAGACCTGCATCCGCTTGCGGTCCGCCAAGCACAAAGCGACCCGTGGCATTAATAAGATACTTACAATCCCTCGATAGCATCTCCGGTGGGACAACCGCCTCGATAACCTCACGCTTGATGTCCTCCCGAAGCTGGCCCATTTCGACATTCGGATCGTGTTGTGCGGCAATCACAATGGTCTCGACCGAACTCGGTTTCCCATCCACATAGCGAACCGACACCTGCGTTTTGCCGTCCGGCCGCAGATAACTGAGCTTGTTCGTGCGCCGCATTTCGGCAAGCCGTCGAGCAAGCCGGTGAGCCAGGGAAATCGGCATCGGCATCAGTTCGGGCGTTTCGCGGCAAGCAAAACCGAACATCATGCCTTGGTCGCCGGCTCCTGCGCGATCTACACCCATCTTGATGTCCGGGCTCTGTTGATTGATGGTTGTCAGCACCGCACAGGTCTGATAGTCGAATCCAAATTCAGCATTTATGTAGCCGATTTTTTCCAGAAGACGGCGCACCAGGTCCGGCACATCCACATAAGTCGTCGTCGTAATCTCGCCTCCGACCAACACCAATCCCGTGGTGACGAAGGTTTCGCACGCGACGCGGCCGAAGGGGTCGTCTCGCAAGACCGCATCCAAAACCGTATCCGAAATCTGGTCGGCGACTTTGTCGGGGTGGCCTTCCGTGACAGATTCACTCGTGAAAAGAAATTCGCGCATTGTCGTTTTCCTGTCTATATTGATTCTACCAATGAACATATCCGTGGCGCCCGCGAGCATAAGCAAAGCCAATCGTGAACATGAATCCTTGTGTCTGTTCATGTTCGAGTTTCCTCAGTGTGCGGGCGATATATTGATAGCGCAAATCCGCGGTAATATGAAAGTCATAGGTTCGAAATAATACAATACCGCCTCCGATGTTGAGACCAAATCCAGTGCCGCTGTCTTCACTCCGTTCGCCATACCACTCGTTCTCGGATGGAGGCTGCTCCTCCCAGGCGGCGATGCTATGAAATCCTAATCCACCGCCAAGATAAGGAGAGACATCCGTGACAGTCAGAAAATAATGATAACTGAAATCGAAAAGAACCCAGTCGAGGGCGCCATTTTCTTCTGTGGCGCCCACTCGGAAGCCCGATAATGGAACAATTTCGAGCTCCCATTTGGCCGTCTCATAACGGTAGACAAAATCCACCGCGGTCATTTTGGGAACCCCACCCCAAGAATCCTCTGTTGGCCACAGGTAGCCTACCTTCAGACCCACCGAGGAAAATGAGGCCCGACGACGCGGAGTCTGTGCCTCGGTTGCCGTAACGGACTCCACGGTTACCGTCTCGCTCATTTTCTTGCCTGTCGCCACGCCCTTTGCCAATCGGCGCATCACGGTCTCCAAATCCTCGGTACTTTGGGAGGTCAAACGATCGCTGTAGACGATTTCACTCGTCGCAACCTTAACGACATTGACTTCCGCAAGAATCTTGTTGCCAAGCTGGGACAGTGAACCGTAGACCGCCATCTCGACATCACTGCCAGCAAGGCGCGCCGCTTCCTGAGGGGATTCAGTGGGAGCGACATCTCGTCGATCAACCACTGCAATTCCCTGAGCACGCAGCTCAGAAAGCAACAATCCCGAGGCGACTCGTGCGGTGATTGAATCCATTCCAACGGGCACGAAAGGCAATACCGCATACGGTCCTGCGCCAAGGCTTAAGGAGGCGCAAGCCAGGACTGCGCATAACAAGAGAATGTGTTTCATGGTCATCTCCTATTTTCGAGCGCATCTCGAAATTATCAGAAATAACCCCTTCCGACTTCCCCTACTGAAGCAGGGGAAGAGCCGATTGCGTCCCCCTACTTCAGTAGGGGGACAACAGGGGGTTTGTTGATGACTACTCGGTATTTCGCGCGGAGCCCGAGAGAATCTCGCTTGAATCTCCGACATTGAATCGCTGAAATTGGCCAACGATTTCCGCATTGTTTCCGACAAGCGACTCCTCGACCAGCGCCGCCCGAACCTCGGCGCCTTGACCCAAAATGCTGTCGCGCACCATCGCATCCCGAACGATAGCATTCTCCGCGAGGGTGACATAAGGGCCAATCACGGCATTCTCAATCCGTGCACTGGGATGAACATACACCGGTGGAACGAGGACGGCTCGCTCGCGCGGGATGGGATTGCGGCACTCAGGATCCTTTCCCAGAAGATAGCGATGTGTCTCCAAGAGCGTCTCGACCTTGCCGCAATCATACCACCCATCAACGGGCAAAGTGCGAATAGGCTCCCCTTCCTCGATCATGAGTTGAAGCGCATCCGTTAGTTGATATTCACCGCGAGTCGTCAGATTCCGTTTGAAGAGCGTCTGTGTGGCGTGGTAAAGAGCCATGCCGTGGCGGACGAGGTAGATACCGGCGATCACCAGATTCGATTTGGGTTTCTCGGGTTTCTCGACCAGACGCACCACCCGGTCACCTTCTACTTCGACGACGCCAAAACGACGCGGGTCCGCGACTTCTTTCACGCCGATGACGGAAGTTGAGCTTGTTTGAAGGAGCGAGGCAAGGTCGAAATCGAAGATGGTGTCTCCCAAAATGATGAGAAGCTCTTCGTCCTCTTCCTTGAGGGCCAGCGAAACCGCATGACCTAATCCCAGAGGCTCCGCTTGAGTAGCAAAGGTGGCGTCGAGGTCATAATGGTCTCGAACATATTTCTCGACAAGGTCCCCCATGGGACCGACCACAAGAGTCACCTTGCGAAGACCCGCTGCTTGAAGGTAGTCCAGGATATGCCCAAGAATCGGTTTTCCGGCGACATTGAGCAAAACCTTGGGGATGGTGAAGGTGTGCGGGCGAAGCCTCGACCCCACACCCGCGACGGGAATGATGACTCTTAGCGGCATGTGATAATTATTTGGCTTTTTGGCAGCAAGCTGCCTTTGTTACTTCTTAGTTCTGTCCATAAAAAGCTATGCTCATCACTACAGCGTATCTCAAAAATAACCGAGGGAAAACCCGCGCCGCGGCACGTGCCTCACGTGCCCGGCCAAGATACTCTTCAGCGGGGCAGGCGAGACGCCTGCCGCCGCGATACGAACTTCTCCTCTGATATTTTTGGGATATCTTCTCGTGCTGCTTGCGAACAGGGTTGATTGTGGAGTCATCTTCAGTATTCGGCAGGGCGCAAACCCCTTTTCGGGAACGATGGGAGACATGCAGACTGCGTAGCGCGCAGCTTGCTGGGCTTAATGCTGCAGGAGTTTCCCGACGGGCATGCGTCCTGGCGATTCCGGAGAGTAGCCACGCCCGAATTGGTCAACATCATCATAGGCGATTTGATAGCCCAGCAAGCTGGGCGCTACGAGTTGCCAGCAGCCGACACCGCCATTCGGCAACACGCAAACCTTAATGAAAGCAGCACCAGTGCAGAAAAGAACGAGACAACCTTTCGAGAAAGGCCTTAGATATTCAGTATAGTCAAATTCCTTGTCAAATTCAAGCCTTTTTCTGCAAGCTCTTCATCTTTGTTATCGTCGGAATCTCCGTAGGGTTCTCGCCCGAAATGAGTCCCAGAAAAACCGAGACGGCGTCGAGAAAAAGCATTGTCCTCAATCCTTCCAATACGCGAGATAGTCGGAAAGGTGCATTTGAAGCGAATTCAATGTGCTTCCGCTCGATTTTCAATTCCTTGAGCAGCGTTTTAATGGGCGGGCAAGGGTCCGGGAAATTCGCAAAAAGCCATGCGCCAACAAAAAGGACATAAGGCGGAGGAGCGAGCTTTGCCAGCACAGGAAAAGCTTCAACCTCGTTGTGGGCCATCTCAGGCAAGACGGCGGCATGCGACCATCTTTTGGAATTTTCGGCGAATTGTGCACAAGCCCTCCGCACAAGAGAGGGACCCATTATGGGATCTGCGGCATAGAGAACCGGCGTTCTCCCTGCGAGACTCTCTGCCAGATGCAGCGCCGGATTTTCGGCGGGATTTAGCGATTTATACCTTTTGGCATCCTCAGTTAGAATCTTGGTATCCTCTTTTGACCAGGGAAGGCCTTCAAGAGAAAGCTCCGCAAAAAGCGCCATAAACGCTCCGAGCCCAAATCCGACGGCGGCGCGAGGTGGGTAGCCTTCGGGCAGCATTAGATGAGGAATGCTCATTTTCGATGCTTTGACACGAAGCTCGCCACCACTGCTTACCGAAAGCCACATTTCTTTGAGGGCAAGGCCTTCGTTGAAGGCATGAAGCGCCTCACGCGTCTTCCCGGAATAGCTGTAAACAACGCGAGGATGCATGGGATATTCAAGGGTGATTTCCGGCTGCCGCCAGACATGCAGTGGAACAGGCGAGAGACCGAGACCTTCGATTAAGTCACCTACAATGGCCGACCCGCCGAGGCCGAACCAATCGAGCTGCGGAGGTAGTGTGAGTTCCGTCTTCGCCGCGAAATCTTTTCCAAGAGCAATCCCTGTCTCGATTTGCCGCCCGAGCTCCAGAGTTTTGCCCAGCATATCGTCCGGGTCGAGAGTTCGTATCTGCGAGGCAGTCAAGTGAGACTTCATTCGAGAATCCTACCCTTCAGTTGTGAACCAGATGGGCAAGTCGGCAAAGCGCCGTTTCATTTCCTCTTCCAGCAGTGTTCGCACCTCTTCCGCTGTCGGAAGTTCACGCGCTCTTGCTGCAATCTCCTGACAATCAGCAAAGCGTATCGAGCGGATTATCTTCTTAATCTCGGGAATAATTCCCGCGGACACGGACAGTTCATCCACGCCCAAGCCGATGAGAAGCGCCGTGGCCAAAGGATCAGCGGCAAGCTCTCCGCACAGCCCGACGGAAATTCCTGCTTTATGGCCGCATCGGACCGTCTCGAGAATCGCCCATAAAACCGCTGGATGATAGGCATCATAGTACTTCGCCACCATCTCATTGCCACGGTCGGCGGCCAGTGTGTACATGATCAAGTCATTCGTTCCGACCGAGAAAAAGTCCGCTTCCCGGGCCAGTTGGTCAGCCAGAATCACCGCCGATGGCACTTCAATCATGATTCCGACGGGCATCTTTTCGTCAAACGCAATGCCTTCTTGACGCAATTCCATCTTGGCTTCGTCCAACGCCTTCTTGGCGTCTCGAACTTCCCATAGACTGGCAATGAGCGGGAACATGATTCGGACATTTTTCTTCACCGAGGCGCGAAGAATGGCTCGCAATTGCGTGCGGAAAAGGTCGGGATGGGAAAGTGAGACACGAATGCCTCGCCATCCCAGGAAAGGATTGCGCTCTGCCAGGGCGCTTTGACCCGGATGCAGTTTATCCCCGCCAAGGTCGAAAGTGCGAATCGTAATCGGACAGGGCCACATGCCTTCGGCGGCTTTGAAATAGGCTTCGAACTGCACCTCTTCACTGGGCGGGGCTTCACGAGTCAAGAAAAGGTATTCGCTGCGGAAGAGTCCGACCCCTGTGCCTCCATGAGTGCGAACGCTTTCTACTTCGTGAGGCAGCTCGATGTTCCCATGCAACTCGATGGCATGTCCATCACTGGTCTCTGCCGGTAAGTCGCGCAGCCCTGCGAGATTTGCCAAGAGCCGCTGATAGCGCTTGTGCTTATCGCGATACTCTTTGAGTGATGCTGCCGTCGGAGCGATGACGACTTTGCCCGAATTACCATTTAAGATAAGAGTTTGGCCGGATTTGACGCGCGCGCTAATATCCCCCAGTCCAACAACGGCGGGAATTTCAAAGGAACGGGCCAGAATCGCCGTATGCGAAGTTGGGCCACCCAAATCGGTGGCAATGCCCATGATATGAGTCCGGTCAATATGCAAGGTGTCCGTTGGGGAGAGATTGGCTGCAACCAGAATCGAAGGCTCATCGGGATTTTCCGGAGCCGCGTCCTGTCCTCCTTGCAGAAACCGAAAGAGCTGAGCGCGGACATCCCTCACATCCATCGCCCGTTCACGAAAAAGTTCGCCCTTTTGTTTCTCCAGAAGCTCGATCGTGCGCCCCATCGTATCGTAGACAATGAATTCCGTCGCAAATTGCTCGCGTGCAATCCGCCCGCGCACCTCCTTTTGGAGCTCCTGATCCTCGAGAATCAGTAGATGAGCGTCAAAAATGCGTCCTACGGCGGTCCCCGCCATGGCCACGGCGCGCTGGCGCGATCGAAGCATCGCCGCTCGGGTTTCCTCAAGCGCTCTCTCCAGTCGCTCAATCTCCGGTTCCACTTCCGCCGGCGCAATCTTGCGGGGCGGCACGGCCGCAACATCGCCCCGCAGGAAGTGAACCTGTCCAATCGCAATGCCCGGGGAGGCCGGGATGCCGCGCACGATGATTTCTCTCGCGGCATGGTGCGAGGCGGATACTTTTGTTTCGCCGTTCTTCCGTGTCATTTCAGTGGATTCACTCCTCGTAGAACTTGTCTTCGACAAGCTGGACGAGCTTCGCCAAAAGCTCTTCCTCGTCTTCACCCTGGCATTCAATGGTGAGACTCGCCCCTTTCTCAGCGGCCAACATCATCACTCCCATGATACTCTTGGCATCAATGCGCGCATCATCCTTCACCAAGACGACATTCGACTTGTATTGCGCCGCAAGGCGAACCAGATGAGCCGCGGGGCGGGCGTGGAGTCCGAGTTTGTTCTTCAGTGTGACCTCTTGCGCCACCACGGTTCGTTACCATCCGCCCAAATGAAAGAGTTGCGCCAACCACGCACTAAAAGGGACAAAGCCCACGGCGACAACCAGCGAGCTGATTAAGGGCCAGCGAGCTGCCATGCAGCCCCAAAGGAGCAGGCAACCGAAGACAAATTGCCCCATCGCCACGGGAGCAAAAAGAGTGGATTCGGCAAAGCTCGTGCCCAAGAGCACACCAAAGAGCACAGCCCCAATCCGGTCGCTCCAAGTCCTAGCCTGTTTGAAGAAAGACTTGTCCAAAGCCTGCAAGACCTCTCTGCCCCGATTCCATCCCTCCTTCAGTTCCCACAGACGAAGTCCCCAAACGGGCATATTGTATAATAGCAGAACAACAAACGAAAAGAGAAGAAGGCTCTGCGCAGTACCGAGAAGAAGCAGAACGATGGTGGCCAGCACGAAGACAAGTGGCTTCAACCCATCCCAAATCAGCGTGTCTCCGAGCGTTCCGAGTGGGCCGCAGAGTCCTTCACGCCAAGGTTGCCATTCGTGCTCGTCGAGTTCCTGTTCACCTGCCATCCGGCGCAGCATCGCTCCCAAAGCCAGAGGCGCAAGGCACGGATGTGCATTCATGAATCCCGACGAAAGGCGGATCAAATTCTCTTGTTTCTCGGGGTCAGACTCGACGCGGCGCAAGAAGGGTAAAAGAGCAAAGAGAAATCCCTCTCCTTGCATGGCGCGATAGTTCCAGAAAATCTGGACAAAGAGGCTGCGCCACGCAAGGCGGAGTCTGTCGCCGAAGTGAAAGCGCATCAGAGGCATAGAAACACAACCAACGCAATCACAAAGCCGCCCATCGTCCATCTCAAGGTATGTTGCCGAACGAATCGTGCTGCCACAATCCCTGCGCCCGCGCCCAAGAGAGCGGGGCGAAGGCCAGCCCACAGCTTGTCCGTCAATTCGGCGCTCTGTGCCGAAAGGGGTATCTGCGCCGACACTCCGAGAAGCCCGTGCATAACAAAGAGAAAAACAAAATAAAGTGCGAGGACATACAGCGCGCCTGCCACGGCATTGAAAAATAGGGCAGCAAGAAAAAGAACGCCCGCGCGTTTTCTTCGAGCTTTCAGCAGGGCGGATTGATAGGAATCCGCAAAATGCCTCAACCCATGTCGTACGGCCGGCGTTAGGTGGCGACCAAAGCCCGCTGTGAGCAAACCGGCGAAAGAGGCATAGGCCAAAATGAGCAGGCTGGCCGCCTCACCGGGGAGCGGCGGAACCGTTGCTGCCAATGCGGTTGCAACAAGTGCTCCGAGATTCCCCTCCGGGAATCGAGCGGCTCCTACAGGCAACGCCTTCAGCCAAAGAAGCTGGAAAGTGACGCCGAAAAAAAGCCCGATTTCCGGTCTGCCGATTATCATCCCATAGAGTGGACAGGCAATAATCGGCTGACAAAACATGAATTGGAAGGCCGCCGTCGTGTCAAGATAGACCACCGCTCCGAACAGCGCAACCCAGCCGACCATCAGAACTCACGCTCCGTCATGAGTCTGGCCCAATCGGCCAAAAGGTCGCGGTAGTACGACGCCGGCACTCTCTCCAAACAGGGGATAGCCTTCTGAATGCACGCTTTGGCCCGCTCTTTCGTGTATTCGATACCTCCCAAATCCACGAGAAGGGCGGAGACTTCTGCAATTTCATCTGAGGTCGCGTGCTCATTGCCCAGGACTCGATTCAGCAGTTCGCGTTGGACAGAGGAAGCCCTGCGATACGCGTACTGCACAATCAGCGTTCGCTTTCCCTCGCGGATGTCCGAGCCAACGGGCTTGCCGAGAAGTTTTTCATCGCCGATAATTCCCAAGATGTCGTCTTGAAGCTGAAAGGCCGCCCCGCAAGCACTCGTGAAATTCGAAATCGCTTCGACCAAAGGATGAGAGAAATCGGAGGTGTTCAAGCCAATCGCCGCTCCCGCTGCGCCGCAGAATTCGTAGAGCGCGCCCGTCTTTTTCCACAACATCTCTTCGATATCCGATTCGGTGAGCGCCTCAATCGGCATTCTCGACTGCTGAACATCGAGCAATTCACCTTCCACAAGGGTTGTCAAAACATAGGTGTCCAGCGTATCAATAAGTTTCAGGGTAACGGTGGGGTCAATTCCATAACGCGTCGTCAATTCTGTCATGAGGCTGATGCCCCAACCGTGCTGGACATCACCGGCCAGAATCGCCACCGAAACTCCATAGTGATGCGCGCTTGCATCATCGCTCTGAAATCGGCCGTTCCGGAGAGATTTCCGGCAGAAATACTCATGCACCGTTGGCTGGCCGCGCCGAAGGGAATCGCGGTCAATGATATCATCATGAACCAGCGTCCATGTATGGAAGATCTCGACGGCGGCGGCGGCACTGATGGCTTTCGATTCATCACCCCCGACGGCACCGCACGCAAAGAGAAGCACCGCGGGGCGCAGCCGTTTGCCCCCGGAACGAAAATAGGCCGTCACAGCCTCCTGCATGTCTTCCGGGGTAAATCGGCGGACATAGGACTCGCTCAAAACATAGTCCTGAATCAGCTTCATGCGCTTTTCGATTTCCGCGAAAAGTCTTTCCGACATCCGCGCACTCCGTTCGCCCAATAAGACCTGACCCCGGCCTGGGATGGGCATAAACGCCAACCGCGCCGGGGTCGCGCAAGCATAAATTACATAAAATATTATCATGAGTCAAGAGGCTGCCAAAATTCGTTTCATGGGATAAGCCTTTCCGCATCCATCTATGCTTGACCCGTAGCGTATTCTTTCGTAAATTTATGCAAGTATTCTGCCGCAAGAAAGGCGGGCTTCCCAAGTCTTATTTGCCGATTAAAAGAGGTCGCTTACATGAATTCTGCCGCTGAGTCTCACCCCGCGATTGTGGACCTCAGGGGAGTTTCTTTCCGCTACCCTCAGGGTGGAGGATTGCATGAGATAGGTCTTCGCATACTCAAGGCTGAGCTTGTCGGTATCGAAGGGCCGACAGGTGCAGGCAAGACGACATTGGTTCGTTTGCTCTCCGGCGTGCTGTCGCCGCAGTCGGGACACGGTCAAGTGGTTGGCGTTTTTCTGGGGAATGAAAAAGGAGCGTCTCTTTCAGGTCTGCGTCGGCAATTGGGGCTCGTTTTCCAAGAAGAACACTTCCTTGAACACGAAACGGTTCTTGCGAATGTGGCGGCACCTCTGGCAATAGATGGCAAGCCGATTGGAGAGCAAAAAGCGCGCGCAATGAAAATGCTGGTTGAAGTGGGCTTGGCTCGCTCGGCTCGCCGAAGGCCGTCCCAGCTCTCCGGCGGGGAAAAGGCTCGCCTTCAAATCGCCCGCGCGCTCATTCGGGAGCCGATGCTTCTTATTGCCGATGAGCCATTCGCTCACTTGGACAGCGCGTCCGCTTCGGAAATAGCAAGCCTGATTCTTCGAGCCCACCAGCGAGGGACGACAGTCCTTGTCATGACGAATCGTCAGGATAGCTGGCCCTATGAAGCCCGAAAGCTGACACTGGAAGGAGGGCGTCTGCGCGAGTGAAAAGTATCGGCTTCTATGCGTATCAAGGATGGAAGACGCTTTGGCTTCGTCCCGGTCTTTCGCTGCTTGCGGGACTGCTTTTGGCCTTTGCTCTCTGGCTCTGCGCGGCTCTTCTGGGCACGCTTCTTCTTCTGGAGGACTTGCGCCGCGACCTTCTCGCGAATCTGGCGACCGACATTGAACTTTGCCATGATGTAACCGATGAGCGGAAGACGCATGTCGCTGATTTGGCAAAGAAGTGGCCGGGGGTTGCCGAGGTGCACTACATTTCGCCCGATAGTGCATTGCGTGTCTATTCCGCTGAAGTCGGAGAAGACCTTGATGACCTGTTCGGAGGCAATCCGTTCCCTCCGGTTTTGCGCGTGCGGTTTGAAGGAATCTCGCACCTCTGGATGGATAGTCTCGCCGCGAAAGCGTGCCAATGGGAAGGCGTGATCGGAGTCGTTTACCCTCGCGAAATCTGGCAACGCATTGATCAGCTCGCCGGTAGAATTCGTGGCAGTTTTGGGTTCGGGGCTCTCGGTCTCTTCTTGGTGTCGCTCATGATGGTGACTTTGGCCCTGCGCGCCCAATTCATGGCGCGACGAAAGGAATGGCGGCTCCTCACGCTTCTGGGCATGGGGCCCAGCGGACTGCGCCTCATCGCGCAGGTTCATGCGGCGCTGATTGGTGCTGTGTCTGGCGCGCTGGCTGTTGGGGGAGTGTGGGTGCTATTATTTCTTTATCATCTTGCTTTCCTTGAAAAGTTGGCGCTTCCGGTTTGGTTCTATGCGGTGATTCTTCTGGGGGGGATTGCGTTCATGATTCCAATCGGCTCCTTGATTGGACGCGCTGTGAATTTTCATCGAGTTTAGGGGCCGCGCAATGCGTAGCGCCCAGCTTGCTGGGCCATGAAATCATGCGATGAGTATCAGAGCCCAGCAAGCTGGGCGCTACGGGCAGAAAGGAGGAGTTATCCCTCATACAGCACAGTCGTTTTCCTTGACAATTTTCAATAAAATCACTATACTATAAAGATGCGTCAAGCAATCACACTGACAGAACGAGAGGAACGGGTACTCCGTTTCGTGATCCAGAACTTCATCTTGACGGCCGCACCCGTTGGCTCACGGCTTCTGGCGCGCCATAGCCGTCTCGGGCTCTCCCCTGCCACGATTCGGAATGTGATGGCAGACCTGGAGGATATGGGGCTGCTGTCGCATCCCCATACTTCGGCCGGGCGGGTGCCCACCGACCTTGGTTATCGCCTCTATGTGAACCAACTGATGGACACAACCGAACTCTCGGCGCGGGAGAAGGAGTCTATCGAGCAGGTGTTTGCCGAGGCATCCGGTGAGGTCGCGGAGATCCTGATGGTGACAGCGCGTGTCCTGTCCCAGATATCGAAACTCTTGGGAGTTGTTTTGGCTCCCTCTTTGGATGAGGGCGTGCTTGAGAGAATTGATATTGTCCGAATCGCGGAAGGCCGGGTACTGATTGTCATTGCCGTTCGACTGGGTCTTGTCAAGACAATTATGGTCGAGATTTCCCAGACGCTCACGGATGAGCAGGTGCGCCGAGTTGCCGCCGAACTGAACGCTCGCTTGACCGGCCTGACGCTGGAGCAAGTCAAAAATGAAATTGCGGCGCGAGTCGGAGACCTGCCGGAAGGGCGCACCGAACTTGTGCGTTTCTTCGTGGATTCCGCGGAGAAGCTCTTTACCTTCGCCGGCCCGCAAGACCTCCGCATCGGCCCGACGGCGCAAGTGATTTCACAGCCGGAATTTGCCGATGCCAAGAGATTGCGCGGGATTATAGAACTTGTTGAAGACAAAGACATCATCATTCATCTGTTGACGGGCATGTTGGATGAAGAGGAAAAGGTGCGAGTGACGATCGGCGGTGAAAATCCGGAAAAACGCGCCAAGAGTCTTTCGGTTTTGACTTCGCGCTATGAGGCGTCGGGCGTGCGCGGCACACTGGGTATCATTGGCCCGACACGAATGAACTACCCGCGCCTGATGTCTTTGGTGGATTACACCGCGAAGACCATGGCCAAACATCTAACGAAGGAATCCTGAGGAAATCCTTATGCCAGGACATCCAGAGGAAAACCTGCACGAAGCCGAGCGCGAGGTGCTGCCATCGGGGACAAGTGACCCGCAGGCAAACGGCGGGGAAGCTCCGTCCGTCGAGGAAGTTGCGGCGGAAGCTTCGCTCGAACAGACTTTGCGCAAGGAAATCGAAGAGTGGCGAGACAAATTCCTGCGCAAGGCCGCCGAACTTGAAAATTATCGCAAGCGAACCCGGCAGGATATTGAAAGCGTCGCCACAGCCGTCAGGCAAGCGCTCATTCTGGAACTCCTGCCGATCGCGGATGATTTTGAGCGGTTCCTCTCGAACACCGAACCGGAAGATATCGAAAGCCTGCGCGAAGGAGCGAAGCTCATTGGCGACAAAATGTCCCGAACCCTTGCCTCACTCGGCATTGTGCGAATCGAAGCCAAGGGCAAGCCATTTAATCACGATGAACATGAAGCGATTCTAACGGTGGAATGTGCTGACTGTGAGCCCAATACAATCGTATCGGTCGTGCAATCCGGTTATAAAATGAACGGCAAGGTTATCCGGCACGCTCAGGTCGTGGTGAGCAAGCTGTCGGGATCGAAATCCAATTCGGATGAGCAGACAAAAGACGCGAGTTAAATGGCCAAACGCGATTACTATGAAGTTTTAGGTGTGGAGCACAACGCCAGCGAAGAGGAAATCAAGAAAGCCTATCGCAAGCTGGCGATGCAATACCATCCCGACCGCAACAAAAGCGACAAAAGCGCCGAAGAGAAATTCAAGGAAGTCGGCGAGGCCTATGCGGTTCTCAGTGACTCAGACAAGCGGGCTCGCTACGACCGCTTCGGCCATGCCGCAACGGGGCCGGGAGCCGGTGCAGGCGCCCCGGGGACTTTTGAGTTCGACCTCTCGGATGCGCTGCGTCAATTCATGGAAGGAGGGGTCTTTGGTGACTTCTTCGGTGGGCTGCGCTCGGAACCTCGCGGGCCAACGCGCACCCGCGGCGGCGACCTTCAGATTTCCCTCAAGCTCACGCTGGAAGAAATCGCCACAGGCGTGACGAAGAAAATCAAGGTGCACCGCTATCAAAGCTGCGAAGAATGTGGCGGAAGCGGCGCCCGCCGCGGCACGAGCCGCACGACCTGCTCCACTTGTCGAGGCAGTGGGCAAGTCAAACAGGTCAGCCGGTCTATTCTCGGCCAATTCATCAATATCACGACTTGCCCCCAATGCCAAGGTCAGGGAACGATAGCGAAAGATCCATGCCCCACCTGTCGTGGAGAGGGACGCGTGCGGGGCGAATCGGTTGTGACCGTTGAGATTCCAGCAGGCGTGGCATCAGGCAATTATATTCAATTGCGCGGTCAAGGCAATGCCGGGCCTCATGGCGGCCCAACGGGAGACCTTATTGTCGCTATTGAAGAGAAAGATCATGCCTATTTCACTCGTCGCGGCAATGATATTCTCTATGAAATAATCCTTTCCATTCCTCAAGCGGTCCTTGGAGACGAGATGGAAGTGCCCACACTCACCGGTCGGGCGCGTCTGCATATCGAGCCGGGGACTCCTCCGGGGCGCGTTCTTCGCATGCGGGGTCGCGGACTGAAACAGCTCAATGGCTATGGCACAGGCGACCAGCTTGTGGAAATCAAGCTCTATGTCCCGGAACGCTTGAGCGCGCATGAGCGACGCCTTTTCGAGGAATTGAAGGAGAGCGAGAGTCTAAAACCAAAGACGGACCAAAAGAGCTTTTTCGGGAAAGTTAAGGACGCTTTCAACGCATAATGTGGCGTCTCTCGTTTTCGCAGCAAACGGCTATCTGGCTCCTCGCCATGGCCTTTCTGATTGGCACGGCGATTCGCTTTTTCCAAGCGCGGCAGCCAATTCCTGCGGCACTGGAGCATCAGCTTTTTCCCGATAGCACTGCCGCCGTCGCCTTCCGGGAGCGAGCGGCGCAGGTCGGGCAGCTAGCGGAGGAGCTCGCCCATCGGCCTCTTGACATCAACACGGCCACTCGCGTCGAATTGGAGAGCCTACCGGGGATTGGGCCGGTTCTGGCGCAGCGCATTATTGACTATCGTGAAAGACACGGTCCATTCGCTTCCGTGGAGGCAATAGACAATGTCCCTGGCATTGGGCCCAAGCGACTGGAGGCGATGCGCGAACATATCACGGTAGATTCGGCGTGGGCCGCAGCGGGAGAATGAAACATGGTTCAGCATATTGCATCGCGTGCTCGGCGTGGCGAGAAGCCTCGCGGACTTCGACCGACGGCCGCACGGACGCTGGAATCTGTCTTTGACATGTTGCAGGGCGAGATTGAGGGGCGCACAGTGCTCGACCTCTTCGCCGGAACGGGCGCTTTCGGAATCGTGGCCTTGAAGAGAAACGCCAGCCTGGCCGTCTTTGCGGATTCCGCGCGTGAAGCTCAGCGGCGCATCCATAAAGCTCTGGAGCAATATCATCTCGATGAACGCGCCATCGTATGCCACGAAGATGTCTTTCATTTTCTGAATCGCGTCTCGAAAGACGGCCGCGCCTATGATATTATCTTCGCGGATCCTCCCTATGACCTTTATCCGATGGCGAAGATGATTGAGGCCATTTTCGATGCGAGGGTGCTGGCGCCGGGGGGAGTGCTCGTGTTCGAACATTCCAAGCGGGAAGCGCCGCCGGAGTATCCGGGCCTCGTGCTTCGGCGGTCACGCGTTTTCGGCGATACGACCATTAGCATTTTCGACTTTTCATGAGTGCCTTTTCCGCAAAAGGGCTTTGCAAGAGCTTTGGACATGAGCAAGCACTTGCCGGGGTGGACATCGAAATCCGCAAAGGAGAATTTTACGGTTTGCTTGGCCCTAATGGCGCGGGGAAGACGACGCTTTTGCGAATTCTCTCCGGCATTCTTGTGCCCGATGAGGGGAGCCTTCAATTTCTCGGAAAGGAAGTTGCTCGCTGGAGACCATCTCCTGCTTTGGGCGTTGTGCCGCAAGAAGTTGCCCTTTACAGGATGCTCACAGCGCGACAAAACCTCGCCCTGTTTGGATCCCTTCACGGGCTAAGTGGCACAGAGTTTTCGGGGCGAATGGATGCCGTACTTGAAGCCGTGGGGCTGGAAGGTCGGCGCGATGGTCGCGTGAAGACCTTTTCCACGGGAATGAAAAGGCGGCTCAATCTCGCCATCGGCTTGCTTCACGACCCCGAGGTTTTGCTCCTTG
>Ga0315289_10002550_pt1 | contig 27861 bp, 19 predicted proteins | sample YL17G11_40_MG_FD_203452 | JGI IMG/M metagenome (GOLD analysis project Ga0315289, IMG submission 203452) | Sediment microbial communities from Yellowstone Lake, YNP, Wyoming, USA - YL17G11_40 | ecosystem: Environmental > Aquatic > Freshwater > Lake > Sediment | place: USA: Wyoming | collected... | reverse complement strand
AACCATGGATGTGAAAAAATCAGAATTCTATAACAAGCTTATTTTATTGGACCTAAGAAAATATCTGCGTTTGAAAAAGAACAGCTGTTTTGCCATAAGAACCATGGGATTCTCCTCCAGCGGGAAAGAGCCTCAAAGATTATATCTGGGGGGAAGTTGGTCATTGCGAGGCTACGATCGAACGGCATTCTATGGTCGACATCTAATTTTGATAAATAACGAGCTGAGGTTTCCTCTCATTGATAATCTCTCCATCGGTTTTCCCATTGGGAAAATTTCCTTTCAAGCTATCCGGGGAGCCTTGTTTTTCGATGCCGGGAATGCCTGGGACGATGATTTTGGAAGGCTTTACGGAAGCTTTGGGCTTGGTGCCCGGGTGAACTTGGGAGGGTTTATCGTTCTGAGGTTTGATTTTAGTAAAAGGACCGATTTTAGAAAAATTTCTAAAGACACTGTTTTCGACTTTTTCTTTGGGTGGAGCTTTTGATGGCAAATGCACTAATACAAATATAACTGTTTTTAATATGATGCTACCCCTCTCCCTAACCCTGCGAAGCATTCATACGAATCTCCCACAAGGGGAGAGGGATAAAAGGACGCTTGTCTGGGCACTGGGTGTCTGACCAAATACATGGAGATTTTGTGCGAAGAATTTTGATCTTCTCTTTTATCCTTCTTTTTCCCTTATTGATATTTTGTGCGCCAGGGTTTAAACTGAAGCAGACTAAACTCTTTGATTCTCCAGATTGGCAAAGCTTCAGAGGAAATGAAAAAAACACAGGATATGTTCCTTTCCCGATAAAGACACCTAATAAACTTTTGTGGAGCTTTGAAACTAAGGGACATTTAAAGTTTTCCCCTGTCATTGCCAAGGGAATCATATTCATCGGCTCTCTGGGCAAAAAAATCTTCTTTGTGGATGCCCTCTCTGGAAAAGAGTTAGGAAAACAAAAGATCTCCACATCCATCTCTTCCTCTCCTTGTGTAGGCGACACCATTCTTTATTTTGCTTGCGAGAAAGGAGATGAGACTTTCTTTGCTTTAAATCTTTTAACCGGTGATCTTTTGTGGGAAAAGAAATTGGGGGATATTTCTTCTTCGCCCCAAATAGACCAGGATAAGATATTCATCGGTTTAGACTCCGGCTTCCTTTTGGTTTTTAATAGATATACCGGAGAAAAAATCTGGGAATTCAAAACCGGAGATGCAGTTATTTCCACTCCTGCCTGTGGTGGCTCGACTGAGCTCACCCCAAGTGGAGACATCGTTTGTTTTGGATCAGTGGATGACCATTTATATGTTTTGGACGAAGAAAGTGGTGAGCTGAAATGGAAATTCAAAGCTGGTGGGGGGATATATTCTTCTCCGGCAATAAAAGACGACAAAGCCTTTTTTGGCTCTGTGGATGGTTATCTCTATGCTTTGAAGATCGAGGATGGCTCACTTGTTTGGAAATTTAAGACTGGTGCGGATATATATTCCTCTCCTGCGGTGACAGATAGTTTGGTCTACATCGGATCGAATGATTATTTTATGTATGCAGTGGATTTGAGAACCGGCGAGCTTAAGTGGAAATTCGAAACCGAAGGTATAATCCACTCTTCTCCCATAGCCGTAGGCGACAAGCTTTTCTTCGGCTCTTATGATGGCAATTTTTACGTCCTGGACAGATTCTCAGGTAATCCCCTTTGGAATTATCAAACTAAAGGAATGATTTCCTCTTCGCCTGCTTATTACGATGGAAAAATCTATATTGCCTCCGAAGATGGAACCCTTTACTGCTTCGGCTTCTGAGCACTTCTCTTCATGGTAACGGACACCTTGTCCGTTCACAGTGAATCCGTTCAGGATGAATCCGTTACCCTAAAGCGTCCCGGATTTATCCTGATCCCCCGCCAAAGGTGGGGTGAACGGACAAGGGCAGCCATGACGAACGAGGGATTCTATAAAAGGCTTACGCCTTAAATCCAAAAAGGAATTCCTATTTTTTCTTCTTTATCTCTTTTAAGGTTTTCTTGTAATTCTCGTTATTCGGGTCTAATTTTAAGGCTTCCTCCAATTCTGCAATTGCCAGATCGGTTTTCCCTTGCAGATCATAAACCATCCCCAACCGCCAGTGTGCCGCTGACCAATCCGGGTCACCCTTTTTGGGTTTGATTTGAAGATATTGCTTAAAGCACTTCTCCGCTTTTTCTAAGCTATCTTTAGCCAGAAGATATGTGCGTCCGACCTGATACAAAGCTCCGGTCTGGTCTGGATGCTCATTATAAAGTTTTTCAAATACCTCTGCCGCCTTATGATATTTTTTCTGTTGTTGCAGGAAGAAACCTAATTGATAGGTGGCTGAATAAGTTGAAGAGGTATCTAACTCCACTGCTTTTCTGAGATAGGTTTCAGCCTTATCAAAATCCTTCTCACCTTGCCAATAAAAAGCCCCCCAAGCATAAGCACCATATAAAGGATCCATTTTTTCAATTATTTCTGCCTGTTTTTGTGCTTTCTTTTTATCTCCGCCTGCAATCCCGGGTGCCTGGATATAATACTGCATAAGATCAAGCCTGGCATCCAAGTTGATCGAATCCAATTTCACCGCTTTCTCAAATTCGTTCTTTACCTTCTTCGCTCTGAATATGGCTTTTACTTTGCTTCCTTTCTGTGCTTGTACCCCGTAGGCGCGCCCCAGCCAGAGATGATAGTCCGATTCGGAGTCTTTGAGTTTAGCTGCTTTTTCCCCATATTTGATGGAACTGTCATAATCATCCAAGATTAAATAAACTTTACACAAAATGAAATTCGCCTCAGGGTTTTCAGGTTCCCGCTCTACGACTTTCAAAAGGGCTTCTTTTGCCTCTTCGTATTTTTCCTCGTCGAACAGCCTTTTTCCCTCTTCCAAAGTATAATTCTGGGCGAATATTACGCCATGAAAAGATAGAAAAAATGCTAAAAGCAATATAAAGCATGATTTTTTTAAACTGGTCGAAAGAAGATATGGTAACATTAGAACTCCTTTCTAAATGTTGTTTCCATAAATCTACGTGGGGGATGATTTCCTTGTTTCATGTATGGTCTTATTGAAGGCAGACTTTCAGAGATAGATTAGTTTTCCAAAATCGGTACATTCCTTTTTGGTGTAAATGGAATCTTGGTCTCCATTTCTTCTGCCTGATAGAGAGTGACTCAGCGTTGAGGATTATATTACACTCTCGACAAGACTTGACTTTGCATATCGTTTCGATTATACAAAGACTTTCTTTTAAAGGCAAGCACTTTGGCTGTAATTATCTTGGAATTTCTGGAGCTTCCCCATTTTTTAGCCTCACCTCACAGGCTAACATTCGTCTTGTCCTCCGGTCCTTCTCCCCCGCCAAAAGCGGGATGAGACGGAGTATAGAGTCGAAGATTCACAACAGAAGAATAAGAGTTTGTGGACTATGGCTCGACCTTCCTTGATTCCGCTCAGAAACCAGTAAGGTGTCAGAACGGGGTTCTGACACCTCGGGGGAATTGTATCTTCAGAAGTCAAGAAATTTTTCTAAATTAGAATATTACCGAATAAAAAATGAGACAATCTTAGCACTATAGTTGTCTCATTATTGAGAAGGAATGAAGATTAAATGCTTTGCTTTATTTCTATGAGTTCTTTTTTGAAATTGAAGTTTACCTCATAATGATCGAAAAAACCATTATGACCTAATACCCCAGTCACACTTGCATCCAAGTCACTGCTGAATCCCACAATACAATCATGTCTCCATCCTCCAACTTCAAGAGTTACTTCATGGAAATATGCCATACCAGTAGCCGTAACTCCTCTAAACTGTATTTTTTTACCCTGATCTACTGGTATCTTGAGTTGTTCTCCTATGGATGCGGGGAATAGACACCAATCCGCTCCGCTATCCACAAGTGCAACAACCCGTATTCTCTGGTCTTTATATATTATAGCAATATCAATTACGGGACGAAGAACTGAGTGTTGGTTAGGAAAGGGCTCAGTAGGATTGCAGGGGAATCTTGAATATGCGAACTTCATCAAATTATATAAGCACAGGATTCTTCTGGCGCTTTCATTAAAATAGGATCATCAACTTTATGCTCGTGAGCTTTTTCAACAGCTTCCTTAATTGAAACTCCACTTCCACTAATTACAATTTGTCCATCTTTCATAGATAGGGCTACCCATTTCCCTTCAAATCCCTTGAGAACTTTAGACATATCTCCAAGAATGAATGTACTTTTCATCGACATTTCACCTCCACTTCTTTTATCGACTAAAAGAGTGGTGAACTTCATTTAATTTTAATTTATCTGTAAAGAATGTTTTCCAAATCTTATCCAGTTTCATTATACGTTATAAATGAATTTTTGTCAAGCTAAAAATTTGAAAAACAATTTCAAATTAGGACACTACCTAAAAATTTGATATTTTTAAAATTAATCTCAAATAAGTATCAATCCGCAAATTTCACGCCCATTTCGCAAAAATCGAAATTAGGACAGCACCTGGGAACGGAGATGCTGGACCTGCGAAACTGGTATTTCTGACCTTACTGGCGATTGTTTTTGGTTGATTGTCGGGTAGCTCGCAACCCGATTTACAAAATTTCTTGCGGGGCTGGGAGCCCTTCAGGGTAAATCCCTTTCCTTCGACCCTGAGTCTCAGGACGAAGTGCAGGACCGAAGGGCAGGATGAACCCCGCCTACGAACTTGCTGGACATGCTGGACATCCTGGACTTGCGGATGGCTGTTTTTCATTTTTTTCATCGTTAGAAAATGTATTTTGAGATAGAAGATTGTCATCCCAGAGGATGGCGTAGGTTCCGGCATGAGTTTTCGCCTTTCTGAATCCCATGGTGGAAAGGAGCTGGCCAATGCGGCGATAAGTAAGCCCGAATTCCGGGTCTTGAGACTGGCTTTCTTTTCCCCCGCCAAAGGCGGGGGATCCTTCGGAAGATCTCCCTTGCTTAAGAGTGTCAGTAATGGTTTTAACTGGAAGAATGCCGTTTTTTACCTGATCCTTGAGGTCTATTATGGTCCTCAGAAGTTGAGCCTCGAGGTTTTCCGCTTTATGTCGGGCAAGCTCGACTGTTACACTATCGGCTGAGCTGTTTTGGTTTTCACGCTCAGACCTTTTTATGTCCTGGATAAATTGCCAAAAGGTTTGTTCGGCTTCAGAAGTTGGAGCCAACTTATGCTTAAGTTGAATTGCCTTTAAGGCATCTTGAACTTTTGGCTTCAAGGAGCCATGTTCTAATCTTTTAATGATCTTTTTGATCAACAGGTCAAGAAGCCTCAAATCCATGGGTTCGGCAAGCCCCGAACCGATACGGTTCGGAGCAAGCCTACTACAAGTAGGATCTTTGGTCTTATCCGAATTCTTTTCCGCTGGGGTATCCGTCCGGACGGGACTTTTGTGTTTAGCTTTCTTTTTCATGGATTTATCCTTTGAACCTTATTCTGCACTCGTTTGGCAGTTACGAAGCTGGCTTAACGGTTTCGATCCTCGTATCGAGGCTGGAAGCTCGGTGCTCGAAGCTGGATAATTCCTAACAGAAGTAAGAATTTCGAGCATCCCGCCTTTGGCGGGGGAGAAAAATTTTCTATTGTTCACACGTAACTCATTTACTCCCAAATGATAAAAAGATAAAACCAAGTCATAGTTTAACAAACCCATTGTATTATCTCAGCTCTCCTATAAACGTGCGACCTATCCTTATCACCATCGAAGTTCTATTCTTTTTGCTGCCCCCTATTGGAGAACAATGGGTTGGGCGTTCCCAAGAGTCGCTCTTGTGTTTCAATAGCTTATCGAGATGTGCTGTAAGTTGCGTCGGCAAATTGTTCTGAAGGATCAATTCTCCGGCTTGTTTTCCCCACGCTATGCTCTGATAAGGAAAAATCAGCATCGGGATTACAAAATCCCGATGCAACAAGGAGCTGGAGCCCGGTTTTTGTGCTTAACTTTTCTTTTCATAAATTTTGCCTTTTCTCCGTCTGGCAGGGGAAGAATCTAGGAAGTTAGTTGAAAATCCGGTTACAGGCGCAGATGTTTCGCTTCGCTCAACATGACATGAAAAATAGCCGATTCTAATGCTTTTGCCTCCATAGTTCTATTTTCTTAATCCCCCTGAGTCCCCCTTTAAAAAAGGGTGATTATAAGTCCCGTTGCAACAAGAGCTTAGTCCACTTCAAAATCTTGGGGACAATTCTGGTTTTGTTCTCTCAAGGATGCGCTCGCTATCTTGTAACTATTGTTCTCCCATAAACGCGCTCCCTATCCTTATCACCATGGTTCGACTTCCTTCAGGACGAGCCTTCAGGACGAGTCCTTCGACTTCGCTCAGGACAAGTCGCTCACCATAAATCAAAGTCGTGGTCTTTTTGCGAACCGGATTCGGGCGAACATGAAGCTCGCCCTTACGTCTCTCCACTAACATGCACCCTATCCGTTTCACCATGGTTCGACTTCCTTCGACTTCGCTCAGGACAAGTCGCTCACCATAAATCAAAGTAGTAGTTTTTTTGTCCTCTGGTGAAGAGAACTGTCAACGGTATGAACCAGGAGGAGTTTCCCCATTTTTTCGTTCCCTGCCCCCCGCCAAAGGCGGGACTACCAACCGCCCCCTCATTCTATAAACTCCCCTTGTTACACAATACCTTAAGTCTTCCAACTACCATGAATAGACTTTACGTATTTCGAAATCAGCCCCCGCCTTCGGCGGGATCTCCGACAAAAACTGCTTTCCACACGACAAATCATATATGTCCTTATCTGTTGCTTACTTAGACTTCTATTCTCCAAAATTTTGGGGAAAGTCCAGTATGAACCAGATGGTTTATACCAACGGATTCAAGGGATTAAGCGAATATGGTGTCGGGATAATGGCTGTGGCAGACCATAAGAATGCGCAAAAAAATGAGAGCTTCTCGGATTTTCTACTTGACAAAATCGGTAAACAAGGTTATCTTAAAAAATGAAGGGGTAAAGGGGGAGGACAAAATTCTTTAGGTTAGAATGGGGCCAAAAGTTACCATCCTGAGGAAACTGGGCAGAAAAAACTTCTTTGTAGAATTTTCTATAGCTTTTTATTAAAATTTTTTAATTAGTTTTGTCTAATTCTCTGGAGAGGAAGTTGTCCGAATTATGGATCCACAGGACAAAACGAAAGGATAAGTATTTCTATGGATTGTCCCGGCGCAAATTAGTATGAATGCATACACTTCGCCCTGCGCTCAGTGTCGAAGGACGCATCTTGTCGAATCTAAAAAAGGATGAAAGAATCAAAGCTCAAATTCAAACTCTTAAAGAATATTTACCATTCTCCGATCTTATGAAAGGAGGTGACCCCCCAATTTAAGGAGAAATTGGGACAATTCTTAATTAGAATGAAAAACTTAAAAGTTTAAACTCAATTACCATTAAGGAGGTGATTTTGTTTAGATATTAATGGATGCATTTATTAATATTGGTTCTTCTCCACTTTAGTTGTCGTAGCTTTTGATAAGAGAAAGTGTCTTTTTAACTTAAGTGGTATGATATCCTGAGAACTCACCCCCTTTTGTTCCCCCTCTCTTATTAAGAGAGGGGGAACAAAAGGGGGTGAGTTCAAAGAAGTCCGCTGGTTTTTTAGGGACGCAGAGCATAAAGGATGGCACACAATGATATGAATGCCTTGCATAAGCCTATTCTTTAGCAACTTTTTTGGAGAAGAACCTTAATATTAAACCCTTTTTAAATCAGAAAGGAGAGGAAGATGAGAAAAAAATTTCTGTTACTTGGATTAACCATGGCAATAAGCTTGATCTGGGCGGGTGCTGGTGCCCAGACCTATCTAGTCACCAATGGTTATTTTGAGGGTGGGTTTTACGCAAGTGGGGACGATCAAATCCCTAACGGCTGGACTAAGCTTGAGACTAATGAACCCCCAGAGAACTCCGTGATTACTTGGGCGGCTGATAATGGTCCTACCCATGGAGGATCCAAGTCACTACATTGGGTAAGATTTAATGGGGGGACGGGTGGAGACTGGACTGCTTGCGAGCAAACACTGAACTACGACGTCTCAGACTGCTTTCCCCTCAAGCTGACCATTGATGTTAAGGTTTTTTACCATAATTTAGGAGGATCGGGTTGGACCCCCGAGGACTGGGAATATCCTGTAACCATCAGGATTGATTATACCGATACCGAGGGTAACCAGAGATACTGGCAATGGGGCTGGTATCTTTGGACAGATGCCTCAACGGCACCTGCTCCGAATCATAAGCAGGTACCTGGCAATGGAGTAGTCACCGCTGAATCGGTCGGAGTCAATGTATGGGTAGCAAAATCCTTTGATCTTTCATCGGAACTTTACAACCCCAAGACAATTAATAATATCAGTGTGGGGGGAACGGGCTGGGATTTTGAAGGGAGGGCAGATAATGTCCAAATCATCTGCCAACAAAAAGGCTGGTACCGAAAGCCGTCGTATTTGGATTACGCACCCTCCGGCATGCCGGATTTTGATCAGAAGCAAGACAACTGGAAGAGGGGTTGGCAATACACCTTCTGCGGACCTGTGGCCGTAGCTAACTGCCTCTGGTGGTTCGACTCCAAGTATAACGTCCCGGCCGGAGTCCCAGGAGATGCAAATGATAGGTTCCCTCTGGTCAGAGACTATCTGGATGCCCTCGCTCCACATGTGGGCTTGGACGATCATGACCCATGGAACGTTGACCATGCGGGAACCGCTTGGTTTCCCGGAGGAACGCCACCAGCCACTTCTCAACCTTTTGTTCCCGGAGCTCAGGCACCCGGCGGAGGACTGACATCCTGGGGTGAGTTGGTGGAGAGATTGGCCTGGTATATGAATACAGATGGTCGGCGCACCGGGAGCAATACTATGGGCACAAAGGTCGATTCCATGCAGGCTGGAATTGGTAGATGGTTCTTAAGCGAGCACTTCCAAAATGGTAGCACTTTGGCAGATACTCTGTATGAAAGAACTTGGAAGAAGCCTACCTTCGCTAAAGTTGAATCCCTGGTGGAAAAGTCGCAGGACATGATCCTGCTATTGGGCTTCTGGTATGAGAATCCTCCGGGAAGTGGACAGTGGTTTAGATGCGGCGGACATTACGTTACCGTGGCAGCGGTTAACTCGGATTCATTTCTGATCGCTATATCCGATCCATATTATGATTGGGCAGAGGCAGGAAATCCCGGCAGAATAGGAAATGGTTGGTATATTCCCCACACTATTCCCCATACTGATCCGATCATGCACAATGATGCTGGAAATGTCTCCCAGGACATATATGCGGTGATTCCAGCGTCCCCCAGCCCGGGTGGCGTGTGGTCGCTTCCCAACTATCCAGTCTCTTTAAATCCTAGCCAATGTGAGTTCTTCGATACAACGAACGTCCCGGATGAGTTTAAACCTGTGTCTGCGCCTTGGCCTGGTTCTTCTCCCATCTTCACCGAGGTGGAGTATGCGGTTGAGATCAGCCCGTGGGATTATCGGGGTGATATTAATGTCCCTGGTGGAGACGGTAATGTAAATAGTGCCGACGTGACCTTCATAATTAACTACTTGTTCGTCGGCGGACCTGCACCGGCTCCGTGGTCAGAAGGAGATGTTAACTGTGATGGGAATATAAACTCTGCCGATGCCTCCTTCTTGATCAACTACTTGTTCGTATACGGACCGAAACCGAGGTGCTACGATCCGTAATCGTCTGGGATGATAGACCAGAACTGAAAAGAAGACCCCTGCCCATTGGGTGGGGGTCTTCTTTTATATTCAGGATCGAATTCCATAAATATATCTCGTTTTTCATTGACTTTTAAATCTTTTTGTTGACTTTATGACAGAGTCTCTATATATTCCTCCTACGATTGGACTAAATATGAAACTGAAGTTTCAGCTTTACCTATAGATTTAACCAACTCACCATAAAAAATAAGATGAGTCCAAAGACAAAATCATTTACTGAACCACAGGTCACCCCGAAATTAGTCAAAGAGCACGGGCTTTCTGAGGAGGAGCATAAAAGAATAGTTGAGATTCTGGGAAGAGAGCCCACTTATACCGAATTGGGCATATTTTCGGTGATGTGGTCTGAACATTGCAGTTACAAAAATTCTATTGCCGTGTTGAAAACTTTTCCTCGCGAGGGGAAAAATCTTTTAGCTAAAGCTGGCGAAGAAAATGCTGGGGCGGTGGATATAGGTGATGGTTTGGCTATAATATTCAAAATAGAAAGCCACAACCATCCCTGCGCGGTGGAGCCATATCAAGGCGCCGCCACCGGAGTGGGGGGGATAATGCGGGACATATTCACCATGGGGGCAAGACCTATCGCCTGCCTTGACTCTTTGCGCTTTGGAAATCTCTCCACACCCCGGGTGAAATATCTTTTCGATGGAGTGGTCAGAGGAATTGGCGATTATGGTAACTGCTTCGGGGTTCCCACAACCGGGGGGGAAGTTTATTTTGATGATTCCTATACCGGAAACCCATTAGTTAATCCTTTATCCATCGGAGTAGTTAAAGTAAATGAGATGGCCAGGGCGAAGGCGGAGGGAAAAGATAACCCGGTTCTGATCGTGGGAGCCTCCACCGGACGGGATGGAATTCATGGGGTTACTTTTGCCTCGGAGGAGATCTCCGAAAAGTCAGAAGAGAGGCGACCCTCGGTCCAGATCGGCGATCCATTCATGGAGAAGCTCCTTCTGGAGGCAACTTTGGAGATCATCAAAGAGGATTTAATCGTGGGAATTCAAGATATGGGAGGAGCTGGTATCTCCTGTTCTACATCGGAAACAGCGGCCCGCGGAAAAAGCGGAATGGAGATAGATGTCTTTTTGGTTCCGCAAAGAGAAGAGAACATGACCCCCTATGAGATAATGTTGTCCGAGTCTCAAGAAAGAATGCTGGTGATAGCTAAAAAAGGATATGAAAAAAGAGTGCAAGAGATTTTCACTAAATGGGGACTCTCCTCAAAAATCATCGGAAAAGTTACAGATGATAAGATGCTTCGGGTGAAGAATAATGGAAAAGTTGTAGCTGAAATACCTGCGGCTTCGCTGGCGTTGGGGGGTGGAGCTCCGGTATATATAAGAGAAAGAACCAAACCGAAATATTTGGAAGAAAAAACCAAGCTGAATTTATCGGAGATAAAAATCCCTACGGATTTCAACGAGGTTTTTCTAAAACTTTTGGCTTCTCCCAATATCGCCAGCAAAAGATGGGTGTATGAACAATATGACACCATGGTGAGAACCGGAACTGTGGTGGGACCGGGATCGGATGCCTGCGTGATTCGATTGAGAAAAACTAACAAAGCCATAGCCGCCACCACTGATTGCAATGGTCGTTATTGTTATCTTAATCCCCGCATGGGGGGAAGAATTGCGGTGGCGGAAGCGGCGCGGAACTTAGTCTGTTCCGGAGCCAAACCTTTGGCTATCACCAATTGCCTGAACTTCGGCAATCCTTATGACCCTGAAGTTTACTGGACCTTTGTGGAGTGCGTGGCGGGGATGAGCGAATCCTGCCGCACCTTCGATACCCCGGTCACCGGTGGAAATGTGAGCTTCTATAATGAAGATCCTCAAAGGACTGTCTATCCCACCCCGGTGGTGGGAATGGTGGGCTTGATCGAGAATTTGAAGCATGTAACTACCCAGTGGTTTAAGGAAGAAGGCGATGTCATCGTTCTTTTGGGCGAAACTCAAGAGGAATTGGGAGCAAGTGAATATTTGAAAGTAATCCATAATCTGGTCAAAGGAAATACCCCTAATCTAAATTTGGACGAGGAAAAAAGAATCCAAGATGCTTGTTTAGAGATGATCCAAAAAGGTCTGATCAAATCTGCGCATGATTGTTCTGAGGGTGGATTGGCAGTAGCTTTAGCAGAATGTTGTATTTCCTCTCCCCATCTGATAGGAGCCAACATAAAGCTTAATGGCAAAATAAGATCGGATGCTTTGTTGTTTGGGGAGTCGCAATCCCGTATCGTCATCACCACTCAAGAAAAAGATTTGGAGACTCTCAAAGAGATTGTTTCACAGCATAAAATCCCCATTTCTGAGATTGGACGGGTAGGAAAAGAACAGTTAAAAATCTCTCTTGAGTCGGATGAATCTGAGATCCCGCCAAAGGCGGGGAAGGTTTTAATAGATTTGCCGGTGGCAAAATTGGCTGACTTATACGACCATTCCATTGAGCGAATAATGGAAGAGAAGGTGAATTGAGCAACTTGTAAAAGAGAGGAGCTTTTTTCTGCTCCACGCGGGATATTATCATCCCACCGCATGAGAGTGGATGATAGCATCCACCCAAACGCGGCCCCGACTTCACTCTCAGCAAACTTTTGTATGCTTCGAGTTCTTTGTCCGGATACACCTGCGATGGTAGCCGGAACTCGTTGGAAGGCAACCGATTTCAATTGAAAATGGTCGCTTCGGAATGTAAGACGAACGTTCTCTGCTATTATCTGTTCTCGGGAATTACATCTGTTTCAGGCCATCTACCCTCTCTTTTTCATTGACAACAGGTAAATTGTTGCTTTAATTACATGCAAGCGGACAATCTTTTATGAGAAGGGCGAAATGATCGGTAGAACCGTTTCTCATTACAAAATCTTGGAGAAGTTAGGCGAAGGTGGAATGGGTGTGGTCTACAAAGCTCAGGACACCAAGCTAAAAAGGATCGTTGCTTTGAAGTTCCTCCCCCAGGAGCTTTTGTGCGATTCTGAATCCAAGGCTCGATTTATCCATGAAGCTCAGGCAGCTTCCGCATTAAATCACCCTAATATAACCACTATATATGAGATCGACGAGGTGAACCAGAAGTGTTTTATCTCCATGGAATATATAGATGGTATCTCACTGAAGGAGCTCATCTACAAGAGGACTCTTGCTATTGATGAAATTCTTGCAATTGCTCTGAAGATAGCGGAAGGATTGAAAGCGGCACATAAAAAAGAGATAGTGCACCGAGATGTTAAGTCAGATAACGTGATGGTGACAGATGAGGGTGAGGTCAAGATAATGGACTTTGGCTTAGCCAAGCTGAAAGGTGTTACCAAGCTAACCAAAACCGGAACTACTCTGGGGACTATACAATATATGTCCCCGGAGCAAGCACAAGGGATGGAAGTTGACCAACGTTCCGATATTTTCTCCTTTGGAGTCATTTTATATGAAATGGTCACGGGTCAATTTCCCTTTCAGGGTGAGCATGAAGCCGCCATAATCTATTCTATTGTAAACGAGACACCTGAACCTTTGGCAAGGTATAAAGCCAATGTTCCGGAACGACTGCAAAGGATAGTTGACAAGGCCCTAAAGAAAGACCGCAGCACCAGGTATCAGAGCGCGGCTGAGGTCATAGCGGATTTGAAGGAATTGCAGAAGGAGACGACTGCCGGTGTTGGGGTAGAAGCCACGCTGCCCAGGCGCCCGCAAAGATTCAAGCAGTTAGCCTGGGGAATTGCTTTAGTTCTTCTTGCTGGGATAGCCATAACAGGTGTGTTGGTGCTCAAGCCATGGCTGGTCTCAAAACCAGCAGAGGCAAAGTCCTTAGCCGTTCTTTCTTTTGAGAATCTTGGCACCGAGGCGGATGGCTACTTAGCCAGTGGGCTAGCCGAGGATCTGGCTATCAAACTCCGTAAACTTGCTGGATTTCGTGTAGCCAGTAGTGAAGATATACGTCGGCTTAGCAAAGAGGAGCTTTTGCCCAGACAAATAGCCTCTCGCCTGAAAGTCCAGTATGCGCTGGGAGGATCTCTTCTAAAGGCTGGCGATTGGATTCAGGTAAATGTAGAAGTGATTGATCAAGCGAGCGGAGAGGTAATCTGGTCCGAGCAGTTCCAGCGAAAATTCACTGATATCCACGAATTTCATGATGAGGTCTCTCAAAAGATTGCTAAAGCCCTTAGGGTTGGACTTAGCCCGGCTGAGCAAATTGCCCTAAAACAGAGACCCACAGATAGCCCCGAGGCATACGACCATTACCTGAAGGGTCGGTACTACTACTATCGAGTGACTTTCAGGGATAACGAGCTTGCCAAAACAGAGTTTGAGAGAGCTCTGCAACTTGATCCGAACTATCCTCTGGCGTTGGCGGGTTTAGCCGATGCGTTTATTCAGCGCTACAAGGAACGATTTGACTATGATGAATACTGGCTGGATTCGGCTGAGGTGCTCATAGACAAGGCACTGGCGCTTGAGTCGGATCTTGCAGAAGGATATGAGTCGCGTGCTGAAGTGTTGTTGCAGGAAGATAATATAACGGGCGCGTTCGAATCTGCTGAGAAGGCGAAAAAACTCCGACCTGACTGGGATGAACCGTGTGTTCATCTTGGCAACATCTATAAGGAGCGCGGGGAACGCAGCAAAGCTCTGGCTATGTTCGACACCGCCTTAAGTCTTAGGCCAAGCGTAGATGCGTTATGCGGCAGGGGCAACATTTTTCAAATACGCGGACAGATGGATTCGGCTAAAGCGGCTTATCAATCAGCACTAAAGGTAAATCCTGATCATGACCGACCCTACCTTGAACTTGCAGGCTTATTCGAGGAGATGAGCGACTGGAAAGAAATGGAAAGTTTTGAAAGACGTGCCATCGAAACCCGACCCGACCACGCCGAAGGCTATCGACGGCTTAGCTGGACGATGTGCAACCGGGGAAGTGTTCAAGAAGGGGAAAACCTTCTTCGGGGTTTTGTGGAGCGGTTTCCTTATAACTGGGATGGTTATGAAGCACTTTACAACTATGTTGCATGGTGGAGGGAGAACTACCCGGGTGCTGTCAAGATCGTGGAGGAGGCTGTAAATCGCAATCCGAATCGTGTGTGGCCCCATCTCCTTTTGGCTTCTTCCTATGCGGAAAAAATGTCACCTGAGGCGGAATCAGATAAGGCAGTGCCAGCATCAGATAAGGCAGTGGACGCGGTTGAGCGAGCACTTGCCCTGCGACCCAATTCTGGCAGAGTATTGGAATGGGCAGGTTGCGTGTACTGTTCTCTCAATCGCCTTGAAGAGGCTATGAATTACTTCAATCGGGCGGTGGAGGCCAGGCCTGGTTCCAGCGGTCTGCTCTTACACTTTGCACAGGATCTTACGTACATGAGACAATATGAAAAAGCGGCTGAGTTCGGGCGCATAGCGGTAAAGCAGTCACCGGGAGATGTGACATGCTATTTTTGGCTCCGGGAGTTCTTGGTACGCCTCAACAGATGGCAGGAATATTTTGACGTATTCCAACAGGCCGCTAGAGAGTATGGAGATGATCCAAGGTTCCTTTATTACCTTAGTCAAGAGCAGTGCCTTGCAGGTCAGTATGAAGAGGCAATAAAGACGGCTCGGCGGGCCTTGCAAATCAAGAAAACCCAATTCTCTTTGGCGCAGCTTGCTGTTGCCCTGTGGCTGTCCGGGGAAGCGCAAGGAGCGCTGGCCAAGTTTAGAGAAGCAGCGACTACTGGCTCTAACGTTTTTCCTGGTTACTGGATAGTTGCTATACTGAAATCAGAGGGCAGATTCGACGAGATCGAGCAATATCTTCAAAGCATTAAGGAGCCGACACCAGTCCGTTTATCAGGCATGGAGTATTGGGCGCAAGTTGCAGGTCCATACTATATGTCGATGCGACGGTATGACGATGCCCTGGCTGTTTACACCGAGTTTCGGCGAAGTGGCGAGGAGACCGAGTCAGTTTATAATTCAAGGGCAATAGCAAAATGCTATAGACAGAAAGGGAAAATCGATAGTGCCAGACATCTCTTGGAAGGATTGGCTGATTCCTCAACTGGTGCTGACCGGCCTTACATACTTATGGACCTAGCACTAATACGGGCAATAGGTGCACAAGATCTTACAACAGCTCTGGAACTGGCAGAAAGAGCGCAAGCTGAACTAAATACTCCGGAAGACCGGATGACCGAACCTCTGTTACGCTTGCAGTATGCCAGCGGGAAGATAGATGATGCCGCAAAATCTCTTGAAGAGTTGGGGAGCTTTTGGACGTGGGGGAACGCTAGCCGTCACTACCGAAAGGCACAGTTAGCAGCAACTGGATCGAGTGGCGCTAGTAGGTATCTTGATGAGGCAATCTCGAGCTTGACCCGTTTAAGCCGTGGAGAAAGCAGGTTTCTTGGCATAAGTGATGCTACCGCTTTTCTCGCTCTGGCGTTAGCCCTGGCGGAAAAGCCAGATGAATCTGCACGTGAAATCAAACGGGCGCTGAAACTGGAACCGGAGCGGGAGGACATTGCCTATGATGCTGCTTGTGCCTATTCTCTTATTGGCGACACTGCTCTGGCTTTGCAGTGGCTTGAGACTGCCGTCAAGAGAGGATACCAGGAACTGTGGTGGGCGCGGGTTGATCCCGACCTCGACCCTCTCCGCAAATTCCCCCGTTTTCAAGAAATTATGAACGACTGGGATACCCGCTTGCGCAAGCTTTTCGATTGACCTGACTACCTCTCAACAAAAAGTAGGCGTTATTTGAACACGGAAGAGAGATGGTCGATAAAACCATCTCACATCATAAGTTCCCCAAAAGAGAAAAACAGAAGTACTTGCTCCTCAAGAATTTTCTTACAACCACCCTCTCTAACCTTATGTAACACGGCGGATTAAACATGCGGGGGTTTGTGTTAAAGAAAAATTGTGATTTTTCTTTTTTTCTTGACAAGTCAGGGGGCAAAGATTAGATTAAAGAAAACGAAGTTTAACTTCGTAAAATTAAGGAGGAGGTGAAAAAGAAAAATGAAGAAACTCGCTTGGATTTTGGTTTTGGTATTCATAGCTTCTCTTTTTATATGGGGATTTGCTCTCGAAGATCTATCGATTTCCGAGCAGAAGGCTCCCACTCCTACCCCGGCTGATACAATTAAAAAGGAGGCACCCAAACCAGTAAAGCCTGACTCTACTAAGAAGGCAAAAGAGCATATGTATGTGGGCGCAAGCAAATGCAAGATGTGTCACAACCAACCAGCATGGGGAAAAATTTACGACAAGTGGGCGGCTACCAAACATGCCTCAGCTTATGCCACCTTAGCCAACGAACAGTCAAAAACCATTGCCAAGGGGATGAAGATTGAAGATCCCCAGAAGAGTGAGAGGTGCTTGATCTGTCATGTCACTGGCTACACTTCTCCAGCTGTAGCAAAAATTTTTGAGAAGGGCGAAATAGCAAAAATTTACGAGAAGGGCGAAATAGCAAAAATTTACGGGAAGGAGCAACCACCAAAAGGGGAAAAATACAGCCTGCAGGAAGGGGTAACTTGTGAAGCCTGCCATGGACCAGCTGGAGATTATCTTGCCTCTCACATTAAGAAAGACAAGGCACTTGCCAAGGCGGATGGATTGATCCTACCCACAGAAGCACTTTCGAAGCAACTTTGCGAGAAATGCCATAATAAGCAAAGTCCTACCTACAAAGAATTTAAGTATAAAGAGGCTATAAAGCTGGTGGAACATCATAAGCCTCCAGCGGCAGCACCGCAGAAATAAGAAACCAAAGGCAAGTAGTTATACAGTGAAAGATGATTATTTGTAAAAGGCGACCCTGCCACAAACGGGGTCGTTTTTTTTAATAGCTGCCCAATTCGTTGGGCTTTTTAGCTCGATGAATCGAGCAACTACGCCCAGGGAGCTTTTTCGGAAATTCTTAAGAAAATAGTTGACAGTTGCTTTTGTTTTCTTAAATTCAAAGATTAAACTATCAAACCCGTGCTGTTGGCGGAAGAAAGGGAAAACATGGTTTCAGGCAGTATATTCAATCAACATAAAAGATGCATGTTCTTTTTATTTTTCCTCACTTCGTTCATCTTTGTTCTTCCAACTGTCGCAGAAGAACCCCCAAATGAGAAAATTGTCCTTGAATATCCCTCCCAAAATCCCAAGGTTGATATTAAAACCAGAAATTTGTTGAATGAATTGGACCCAGACTCCGCCATAGCGGTATGGGTATTTTTCACCGATAAGGGGATCAAGACATCGGGCGAATACGGAAAAGCGGTGGAAGAGTGTAAGTATCAACTCTCTGAAAGAGCCACCGAAAGAAGAAAGCTAAGAGGCAAAAAGCCCATATTTGATTTCACAGATATTCCAGTGAAAAAGGAATATCTGGATGAATTAAGAAACTTAAATCTAAAAATAAGGGCGGTCTCCAAATGGTTTAATGCGGCAAGCGTGATGGCAAACAAAAATCAAATCGGAGAAATTGAAAAATTGCCTTTTGTAAGAGCTATAGAAAAGGTGGTGACATTCTATCGAAAAGAGCCCATTCCAATAGAAGAGAGCTTAAAAAAAATCTACGAAGCACCACAAGATCAAACTCTCAGCTATGGGGAATCTTACGCTCAGCTGGCACAGATTCAAGTGCCGGAGCTACATACTTTAGGTTACAGCGGCAAGGGGGTTTTGATAACCATGCTGGACACAGGCTACCTTATTCACCATCCAGCTTTTGACTCTATATTGAATTCAGGAAGACTTTTGGCTACTCACGATTTCATTAACGGAGATGACAATGTGGAGGATGGGCCGGCAGATGGCCAGAGAAATCACGGTACTTATACCTTCTCTGCGGTAGGGGGATTTGTAGATGACACCTTGATAGGACCTGCCTTCGGTGCCAAGTTCGCTTTAGCTAAGACAGAGAGAGTCGACTCAGAGGTTGTGTCAGAAGAAGATCATTGGGTAGCTGGAATCGAATGGGCAGATAGTTTAGGAGCGGATGTGGTCTCAAGTTCATTGGGATACAACGATTGGTATACTTACGAAGATATGGATGGCAACACCGCTTTGTGTACCATTGCGGCGGATTTGGCGGTATCCAAAGGAATAGTGGTGGTGAATGCGGCTGGAAACGAAAGGGACTTGCCTTGGCATTATATTATCGCTCCGGCTGACGGAGACAGTGTGATAGCTGTGGGGGCGGTAGACTTACAAGGTCAGTTGGCTTATTTTAGCTCTGCTGGTCCAACTTATGATGGCAGAATTAAGCCGGATGTGGTCGCCTGCGGAGTTAGCACTTTTTGTGCCTCCCCATATGGATATGCAAGAGTACCCGGCACATCTTTGTCTACCCCCTTGATAGCGGGAGTATGCGCTCTGCTTCTGGAAGTTGATTCAACTTTAAGCCCTATTCAGTTGAGGCAAGCTTTATGGACCACCGCCAGCCAGGCTGACCATCCAGATACTCTCATGGGATATGGCATTGTGAATGCGTCCAAAGCCAGTGATCTTGCTTATCTGGTTTTATCCCCAGAGAGGTTTGAATTCGAAGCAAGTTTGGGAGATACCCAATCTCAGGCGGATACAATTGTTATCACCTCCACAATGGCTGAATCCTTAAAATGGAGAATCAGCCAAAGCCCATATTGGGTGAGGATCGAACCGGATTCTGGTATAACTCCCTGCACTTGCGTTGTGTGGGTCAATCCAAAAGAGTTGCCGGTGGGCGTTCACCAGGATACCATAAAAGTCTTGGCAGAAAAAGCTGTCAATTCACCTCAGAGCACAGTAGTGACTCTAATCATCCGTTCGACAGCAAATATATCCGCTTTCCCCAATCCTTTCAGCAATAGTCTGACCGTGTTTGTGGATAAATCCGATACAAAAGATAAGATAAAAGTTTCTATCTTCACCGTTGCCGGGGAATTAGCTTATCGATTTCCTGAAGAAGATGGGGGAAAAGTTTTTCAAAAGACATGGGATGGTAGAAACGAGAATGGAAGAAGGGTGAGTGGGGGAATATATCTGCTTAAGGTTGATATTAATGGGCATTCTGAGATCGTCAAGGTTGCTAAGATAGAGTGAAAACAGTTTGGAGTGTTCACCTTTAGGGCGTGTTGAAAAAGTCATATTCTGAGGCGGGATGAATTCCCGCCTCTATGAGAGACAATAAGTTATCACCCATAGAGCAGGGCATTTAGCCCTGCGGACGGGGTTTTTCAACAGTCCCTTTAGTTGAACCGTCTAAAAGTCGCGTAGCCAAGCTTTCATGGCTTGGCTAGCAAGCCGTAAAGGCTTGCCTACGCGTTTCGTTGCTTCTTTATCGTCAATTTCGAAATAGAAAGGAAATAAAATGGCTTCTTATAGGTTCGACAGGCTCGATAAACTCACTGCAAGCAAGCTCACTACAAGTAGATGTCCTAAAGTTAGGACTAAGCTTCCTGGTCCAAAAAGCAAGAAGTTGATCACCAGGGACGAAAGGTTCGTTTCACAGTCTTATGCTAGAATGTATCCTGTGGTGCTCGACTTTGCCCAAGGAGCATATATCTGGGATGTGGATGGAAACTGCTATATTGATTTTCATTCCGGAATCGGAGTCTGCTCCACTGGTAATTGTCATCCCCGGGTGGTGGAGGCAATCAAAAAACAAGCGGAAAAAGCGATCCATATCCCCTCAGCCAGCTTTTACCATGAGCCGGTCGGCAAGTTAGCTGAAAAGTTAGCTCAGATCGTCCCCGGGAAGAACAACAAGAAGACATTTTTCTCTAACTCCGGAACCGAAGCAGTGGAGACCGCATTCAAACTGGCTCGATATAACAAAAGAAGACCTCGTACTATCGCCTTCATCGGAGGATTTCATGGCAGAACCATGGGAGCTTTATCTTTGACCTGCAGTAAATTGAACCAGAGAAGATATTTTGCCCCCATGGTGCCGGAGGTGACCCATGTTCCATACGCTTATTGCTATCGCTGTCCATTTAATTTGACCTATCCCAAGTGTGATATAGCTTGTGTTAAGTTCATCGATGAGGAGATTTTGCAGAAGGTGGCGCCTGCAGATGAGGTGGCGGCAATAATTGTGGAACCGATTCAGGGAGAGGGAGGATATATTGTTCCCCCTCCGGAATACCTTCCCCGACTAAAAGCTTTGGCGCAAAAATATGGGATTCTTCTGATAATGGATGAAATCCAATCGGGGATGGGAAAAACCGGGAAGATGTTTGCCATGGAACATTGGAAGGTGACTGCGGACATAGTGGTCATAGCCAAAGCCTTAGCTTCGGGTATGCCTTTGGGGGCTTGCGTGGCAGACAAAGAAATTATGTCCTGGGAGCGCGGTTCTCATTCAACTACTTTTGGAGGAAATCCAATTGCCTGTGCCGCTGCTCTGGTCACCATTGAACTTTTACAAAATGGCCTCATGCAAAATGCCGAGAGAATGGGAAATTATATCATGAAACATCTAAAGAGGATGAAAAATCAATATGAGATAATAGGCGATGTGCGGGGCAAGGGATTGATGATCGGGATCGAGTTTGTGAAAAACAAAAAGACCAAAGAGCCAGCCGGAGATTTGTCCACTGCGGTAGCCAATGAATGTTTTCAAACCGGACTCATGCTTTTAACTTGCGGAAAAAGTGTAGTTAGATTCATACCTCCTTTAATCATCAGTCAACATACGGTGGATCAGGCATTGGACATTTTCGAGAAGGTGGTTAAAAAAGTGCAGGGGAAGAAGGGTCAACGGATTAAACGGATGTAACGGATTATGGGAGAAGCGGCGGTTCGTATGAATGCATACGCATCGGCGGACGGCCGACAGCGGACAATTTTAAACAAAGGAGTATCTCTTGAGACTTTACGAATACGAAGCTAAAAAGCTTTTCACAAAGTTCGGCATACCCATAACGACAGGAGAAGTGATCGAAACTCCTCTCCAAGCTAAAACCTTTGCAGAAAAGTTGAATAAACCTTTGGTTTTGAAAGCTCAGATTCTTTCGGGAGGGAGAGGAAAAGCGGGGGGAGTGAAGTTTGCTAATAGTCCAGAGGAGGCAGGAAGAAAGGCAGAAGAGCTTTTCGCCACCAAGATCAAAGGATTTCCAGTGGAAAAGATTTTAGCAGACGAGAAGGTGAATATCGAAAAGGAATTTTATTTAGGGGTAACCATCGATCGGATCAATTACAAATTGGTGATTTTGGCAAGCTCTGAAGGAGGAGTTGAAATCGAAGAAATTGCCCGAAAGTATCCCCAGAAGATAAAAAGGATAAATTTAGATGTGGATGAGCCATTCTATCCTTTTCAAGGTTTGGCTTTAGCTAAATGGCTTGGAGTGAAGGGTGACAATTTGAAGGTGGTGGGGAACATTGCGGTTTCCTTGTTCAAGCTATTTAAACAAAATGATGCCAAGTTAGTGGAGATAAATCCATTGATTCTGACCAAGGAGGGCAAATTCGTAGCCGCCGATGCTCGCATGAGTATAGATGATGATGCTTTGTTTCGCCATCCTGAGCTTTCCGAAATGGGTATAGAAAAAAGGCATGAAGAGGGGGAGATGACCGAAAGGGAAAAAATCGCACGGGAATGGGAAATACCATATTTGGACTTAGATGGAGACATAGGAATGTTCCCTGGTGGCGCAGGATTCGGCATAATGGGGAATGATTTTATTCAATATTTCGGAGGAAAACCCGCTAACTTCATGGATTCAGGTGGTGGTCCCACTCCTGAAAGGCTGGCTCGTATGCTCATCCTTTTGGATGAAAATCCAAAGGTGAAAGCCATCTTTGGAGCAAGGTTCGGCGGTATCTCCCGTTGCGATGATTTCGCCAAAGGGGTGGTGATGTTTCTCAAAGAGCATGGACTTTCAAAGCCCATGGTTTTAAGAATGACGGGAAACATGTGGGAGGAAGGGGTAAGAATTTTCCAAGAAGCAAAAAAAGGTAATCCGGAGATATTTAAAAATATTGAAATCCACGGCATCGAAACCCCCATTGAGGAGATCGCCAAACGAGCCGTGGAATTAGCCAAACGAGTTAAGAGCTAAGAGCATAGAGCATAGAGCAGAGAGCATAGAGCATAGAGCATAGAGCATAGAGCAAAGAGCAAAGAGCATAGAGCAAAGAGTATAGAGCATAGAGTTCGGAGTTGGAGTGCAAAAACTTGTCGTAGCGGAGCGGAGATCCCGCTCAGACAGGCTGGGCTGTCGCGGTTTTAGTGTTTTAAGAATTGGTTATGATCGGTAATTTGTTGTGCGAACTATGGAGAATCATTTCAAATATGAGACCTGAATGGATCACGGCTATAGCGACATTTGTATATGCGGTTCTTACCTTATGGATTATTCTCGAGATGCGCAAAGATCGTAAGCTACTGCATAAGCCCGCCTTGGACGCTACACTCAAAGATGCGGTTTACCCTGATTGGTTACAATTTAGCGTAAAGAATGTTGGCAAAGGTCCTGCACTGAACTGCATGTTTATCTGTAAGGATGACGGTGAATTGGAATGGAGACTCAAAGAAACTGGAATGCCAATCGGGAGTGGTGAAACGGTTGATCTAAAATTTGAGGTGGTGGAGAAATACGAAAGGAAACTTGGTAAAGTGATTGGCTTAGACGTCAATTACAAAGATATTTTCGGTAAAAGTTATAAACAGAAAGTCTATGAGGGCGATTCAGAAAATATAATGAAGACTTTCAGAGTAGGCTAAAAACTGCTTACTATCTAAATGTAGTTGCCTGATTCATCAGGCAAAGCTCGATAAATCGAGCAACTACACTGCGGACGAAAACGTGAGGAGAATTTAATGGCGATTTTGGTAGATAAAAATAGCAAGGTAATTGTTCAGGGCATCACCGGCGGCGCGGGAAGATTTCACACGGAGCGAATGCTGGCTTATGGCACAAAGATTGTTGCGGGAACATCGCCGGGAAAAGGTGGAGAAAAGATATTTGACGTGCCGGTTTATGACACTGTGGAGGAATGCGTGAACAATCAGCAGGCAGATACCTCGGTAATCTTTCTGCCTGCTCGTTTCGTGAAAGAGGCGGCGATTGAGGCGATCTATGCGGGAATAAAGTTGATTGTGGTGGTGCCTGAACATGTTCCTATCCTCGATATGATGATGATCAGAAAAGAGGCGCAAAAGTTTGGGACCATAGTCCTGGGCGGAAATACTGCCGGAATCATCACTCCCGGAGAGGCGAATTTAGGAATCATGCCGGATATTGCTTTCAAGCCCGGCAGAGTGGGAACCGTTTCCCGATCAGGCTCTTTGACTTATTATGTTGCCGACACCCTCTCCCGAACCGGCTACGGAGAAACCACCTGCGTGGGCTTAGGAGGTGATCCTGTTTTGGGCTCCACCTTTAACGAGATATTGGAGCTTTTTGAAAAAGATGAAAAAACTAAGGCAGTAGTTTTAGTTGGAGAGATCGGCGGAGTTTATGAGGAGATGGCAAAGCCGGCAATTGAAAAGATGAAAAAGCCGGTAATCGGCATGGTGGGTGGTCTTTTCGCACCACCGGGAAAACGAATGGGGCATGCCGGAGCCATAGTCGAAGGAGAGATGGGCACCGCCCAGAGCAAGGTCAAAGCTTTGGAAGAAGCCGGCGCTTATATCGCTAAGACATTTCTGGATATTCCAAAAATATTAGAAAAACTAAAAATATGATGACCCAATATGGGACCAGCTTCACCAAATGGTCAAGGGTGAGGGCACCCTTGACCAACAAGTAAAAGGCTTACGCCTTAAATCCAGAAATAAAGGAGTTAATCCGCAAGGATTTTATCAGATGAAAAAAGAGGCGCTTTTCTGGGAGAAAAGGGAAGACGGAAAAGTTCAATGCCTTCTCTGTCCAGTTGGATGTGTTATCGCTGATGGGAAGATCGGCGTGTGCATGGGAAGGAAAAATGAGGGTGGAATTCTCTATGCGATAAACTATGGCAGATTGGTTTCTTTAGCCATGGATCCCATAGAGAAAAAGCCTTTGTATCATTTTCATCCCGGCACCCACATCCTCTCCACTGGTCCCAACGGCTGCAACTTGAGTTGCCAGAACTGTCAAAACTGGGCGATCTCTCAAGAGGAATCTCCCACCGAGTTTATGTCACCAGAGGAGTTAGTGAAAGTCGCTTTGAGAGAAAATTCCGTGGGCATTGCGTATACCTACACCGAACCTTTGATCTGGTATGAATATGTTTTAGATACCGCCAAAATTGCTAAAGAAAAAAACTTAGCCAATGTGCTGGTCACTAATGGATACATCCACGAACAGCCTCTTTTGGAATTATTGCCCCTAATCGATGCTATGAATATAGACCTCAAATCTATGGATGAGGATTTCTATAAGAAAAATTGCAAGGCTAAACTTCCCTTCGTGCTAAAGGCTATTGAATTATCTTACCAACATGGAACTCATATTGAGATCACCAATTTGATAATTCCCAACATGAACGACTCCGATGAACAAATTCAAAGGTTGGTCGATTTCGTGGCGGGTTTGAGCGATCGAATACCCCTTCATTTCTCTCGATATTTTCCGGCATATAAAATGAACATACCCGGCACCCCTTTGGAGACTTTGCAGAAGGCTTTCCTCTTGGGGAAAAGAAAACTGAAATATGTTTACGTTGGCAATGCCTATATCCCCAACACCTCACATACATATTGTCCTGATTGCAATGAACTTCTGATTAGAAGAGATGGTTATTATACTTCCATCGTTGGCATCTCCGCCGAAGGCGGATCCGCCTCTGGCGGAAAGGACAAAAAGTGTAAAAAGTGTGGTGCACCGGTGGATGTGGTAATGAAATGACGAATGATTGATGACGAATAACAAATAACAAATAACAAATAGCAAATAACAAATAACAAATAACAAATGGTGCTGGTGTCGTAAAGCTTCTTGCGGTCGAGAAATTATGGGATTTGACCCGACAGTTTTAGGAAGAACGGGATTGAAAGTGGGCGATTGGGAATCAGTGCCGGTTATGGAGTTCCTGCGAGGGCAATCGAGGAGGCGTTCGAGCATGGAGTGAACCATTTTTATTGGGGAGCGTTCAGGCGGGGAATGATGGCAGAGGGGATCCGCCGAATCGCCAAGAAGAATAGAGAGAAAATAGTAGTAGTTCTTCAAAACTATTGGCCCATAGCCTCTCTGATTCCCAAAAGCGTTAAAAGGGGATTAAAAGAGCTTGGGCTTGATTATGCCGATATTCTCCTTTTCAGCACATTCAGAAGAAGACCTAATCAAAAAGCTCTGGACATTGCTCTAAAATTGAAAGAAAAGGGGCTGATCCGCTATCTGGGGCTGGCTTCACATAATCGACCACTGTTTCCCAAAGTCGAAAAAGAGAAAAGCTTTGATGTTTTTCATGTTCGATACAACGCAGTGCACAGAGGGGCGGAAAGGGATGTTTTCCCTTATTTGCCAGAGCAAAATGGTCCTGGAGTGGTCTGCTACACCGCTACTTGCTGGACAAAGCTTCTGAGGCAAGATTATATGCCCAGAGGAGAGAGAACCCCAAAAGCAACCGATTGTTATCGTTTCGTTCTCTCCCACCCTTCGATGCATGTGTGCACATCCGGTCCCAAAAATTTGGAAGAAACCCGCCAAGCCTTAAAAGTCCTGGAATTGGGACCCATGAACGAAGAGGAGCTCGCCTGGATGCGGAGAGTTGGAAATCACATATACCAGAAAAAATAAGTCCGCCGTCCGCTGACCGCCGCTTAGACGGAAGGTTGTTTTCTTAATCCCCTCACCCTAACCCTCTCCCCGTCAAAGGGGAGTGGGAATCTTGTTTTCCTCTCCCCTCTGGGGAGGATGTACAGACTGGGGACATGCTTTCTTCCTCTCATCCCTACCTTTTTCTCTTAAGAAAGCAGTTGTAGGTCGGGTTGCGACGGAGACCCGTATGGGAAGCTACCAGACATTATAAAATTCATATGAATGTGCGTGCGTATGCACTCATAAGAGGATGTAATGTTATTCAATTTACAAAGCGAAAGAAAAAAAGTCTGAAGAAAGTGGGGTTATCTTCAGAAGATAAAAAGCGGGCGGAGGCAGACCCTATTCGGTAGAGTTGGGGTCAGTGCGAAGCCTCGCGACGAGATTAACCTCATCTGCTTGAGTTTTTTTCTTCTTCACATATTTTGGATAATGTATTTGTAAGCATTCCGGGCAGATGCTGTGACTGAAATCTGCCTCTGTATGCTTGGCTAAATAATCCTCAATTTGCTGCCAATAGTTTTCATCGTTTCTGATTTTCTTGCAGAACATGCAGATAGGCAATAGTCCTTTTAGTTGTTTGACTTGAGCTAAAGTCTCCAAAAGCTCTCTGTTTTTTTGACGGAGCGTTTTTTCAAGCTGAATGACCCGTTCCCCCGCTCTCACCCGGGCTAAAAGCTCGGTTCTTTCGAATGGCTTGGTGATGTAATCATCAGCGCCGGCATCCAGCCCTTGGATAATATTTTCCTTTTGAGTCAATGCAGTCAAAAGGATTATATAAACGTAGCCGGAAAGCTTGAGATCCCGCACCCGACGACACAGCTCCACCCCATCCAAATCCGGCATCATCCAGTCGGTGATGAGCATATCCGGCACCTTCTTCTGCATCGCATCTAAAGCTTCTACTCCATCTTCGACTGCGACCACGTCATGACCAGCCTTAATCAGGGTCATTTCCAGTATTCTTCTGGAGATTTTTTCGTCCTCGGCGATAAGTATTTTCATTTTTCACTCCTGGGTTTCAAGCCCCCAGAGGGGGACGTCTGCTCTGCCCTCTGCTCCAGGCGGGTGTTCCATGGCTGGCAGGCTTCACCCGCCGCTCATTTTCCGCTCCGACTTTGGCGGGGTCAAAAGCAAAAAATCTCATATTGAGATCTCTCATTTTATGATTTCAGTGCAATTTTATCCTTGAATGATTGGTTAAAGTATTCCTCTAAGCGTTTGAACTCAGCTCTCAGACTATCCATTATCTCTTTGGCATCAGTCAAATCATCTGTTCGTCCTAAAAGCTCCAGCTTGAGGGCAAGCTCGGCAAGGCGTTTGGCACTCAGATTACCTGCGGCACCTTTGAGGCGGTGAGCTTCTCTCTCTACCATCTTAGCGTCACCTTGCTTTACCCC
>Ga0315289_10002548_pt1 | contig 27873 bp, 23 predicted proteins | sample YL17G11_40_MG_FD_203452 | JGI IMG/M metagenome (GOLD analysis project Ga0315289, IMG submission 203452) | Sediment microbial communities from Yellowstone Lake, YNP, Wyoming, USA - YL17G11_40 | ecosystem: Environmental > Aquatic > Freshwater > Lake > Sediment | place: USA: Wyoming | collected... | reverse complement strand
TCCGAGGTCCCGTGGCCCTCCGAATCCGAACCCGACGAGCAGCAGCAGCAGCAGCAGGAGTTCGCGGACCTCGACAGGTCGCTGCTGCTCGCCGGCATCCACCCCGCCCTGACCGAGCAGCAGCTGCAGCAGCTCTGCGCGTTCGCCGGGGAGGTCGAGGCGGCGGCTTTTGTCGGGAAGCTCACGCCGCAAAACACCTACAGCAGCCCCTTGGTCGTCGCCGGCGGCGGCGGCGCCGCGGCGACTCCGGCGGCCGCGGCCGCCCTCGCCCGCACGCACCTCGGCGGCGGCCGCTTCGCGCTCGTGCGCTTCGCGGCCCCCTCGGCCCCGCGCATCGCGGCCCCGGCGCTCGACGGCCAGACCGTGGCGGGACGCGTCGTCAGGGCCGAGGTCGCCGGCTCGACGCGGCCCGTCGCGCTGGCCGTGGCCGCGGCGCGGCTCGCCGCGCAGCCCGGCGCGGCGCGCGACCTGCGCGAGCGCGCGGCGGCCTCGAGCGTCGTCGACAGGCTCGAGGCCGCGCGAGCCGCCGCGAAGCAGGCCGCGATCCTGTCCTCCGCCGGCGCCGGGGGCGACAAGGGTGCCGGGTTCGGGAGGTCGGGGGACTGGAGGGACAGGAGGCCGCGGTCGCGGAGAGAGGAGGAAAGGGCGGGGGGGGGAGCAGCGGTCTCCTCCCCCGCTCGGACCGGCGCTCCGTCCCCCGCTTCACCTAACGACGCCCCAACGAGAAAGACGGCAGCGACGGCACCCTCTTCACCTCCTTCAAACCAACCCTCTTCCATCGAACAGTCGAAGCTGGCCGCCATGTCTCGGCTGGCGGCGCTGCAGGCGCGCCTCACCGGCGGTGGAACAGGTGTGGCGAAAACAGCAGCGGGAGCAGCAGCAGCGGGAGCAGCAGCAGCGGGAGCAGCAGCAGCGGGAGCAGCAGCAGCGGGAGCAGCAGCAACAGCAGCAGCGGGAGCAGCAGCAGCAGCGCCGTTGCCGCCGCAGCCGCAGCGCCGCGGAAACTCATCCCCTCCCGACCAAAAAAACCACCAAACCTCAACCACCTACACCAATCACGACGACGACGACGACAACCGCATCCATCGACGAAGCAGAAGCAGGAGCAGGGAAGGCAAGCGGGCTGGCAGCGGCGGCGAGGACGGGGAAGGGGTGCGCTCTTTCCGCGGAGGAGAGAGGGGAGGAGCCGAGAGAGGAGGAGAGAGGAGACGCTCGAGGTCGAGGTCGACCGGCCGGCAGAGGCGGCGCCGGGACTGAAAGGCAGCTCTTCCCCGTAGTTGTAATTTAAAAAAACAATGGTTGTCCGCTTGCGTGAATCGAGGAAACATAAGCCTGTTGAGGTTGGATCGGAGAAAATCTCTCCGGAGAGGAAGAAGACGCGGGGAGGAGAAAAAGAGAGAGCGAGCGAGAGAGAGAAACGCGAGAGCCCCTCATTTTTTTCATCTTTGACGACTCTCGCTCGCCGCCTCAACGTTGAATTCTCGTGTCGCTTTTACAGCGACCCCCCTTTCCCTCCTCGATGGCTGCCTGCGCCGCTGCCATGAGGCGCTCACGCGCGGAGTTTTATCGCCACCATGCGGGGAGCACGGGCAATACGATGCGCTGCGCTGCTGCTGCTCCAGCGGCGGCCTCTTGTTTCACCGGGCGTCGTCTTCGTTTGGCGAAATGCGCCGTCGTCGTCGCTGCCGCCGGCGATTCCAATCGAGGCTTCGGCGGCGCCTCTGCGGCTCCCTCCAAACGCGCCACCGTTTCCAAGAGCGGATCCAGTGGCTCTGAAGACATCAGCGCGGCCAAGCAGCTGGCGGAGACGCGCGCAGCCCTGCGCGAGGCGCTCGACGAGCTCGCGGCAATGTCGGCAAAGGCCGAGGTGAGCAAAACGTTTTTATCTTGTTTTCTTTTTTTTCTTCCCCAACTGGCAGCCTCTTCTCGCGTTTGTTGCGTATCCTGGAGCTTTCCCGCCCCGCGCAGGGCGGGAAGATCGACGCGTACTTCGCCAGAGCTGGCAAGTATTATTATAAAGCCTCCTTCGTTGAACGCCAAGGCGGCTTTACTAGATTGCAATCGCGACCTCACCTTTTTTTCTTCGACCTCGACCTCATCAAAAAAAAAAAAAAAAAAGGCCTCCGCCGACCTCCAGCGCCAGCTCGAGTCCCAGGCCTCCGCGCTCTCCGCCCTGCAGCAGAAGGAGTCCGAGGAGCTCAGGGAGCTCGCCCAGGCGAAGAAAGAGCTCGCCGAAGCCAGAGTGGCGGCGGAAAAGGCCTCCGCTTCTTCCTCTGTCTCGGAGGAAGAGCTGGCGCGGCTCCGGGAGAAGGCTCAGGCCGACGTCGCCGCGGCCGAGGCCTCCGCGCGCTCGTGGCAGGCCGAGGCGCGGAGGGCGCAGGCCGTCGCGTCGCAGGCCCTGGCGAACGCCGATGAGGCCGCAGCGCTCGTGAGGGCGTCGACGAGGCTGGAGGGGCTCCTGGACGCGAAGAGGGGGGGTGCGGCGGGGAAGCAGCAGCAGAAGAAGAGCGGCGACGCCGCCGCCGCCGCCGACGCCGAAGCAAAACAACTCTCGGCGGAGCTGTCGGCGGCCAAGAAAGCGCTTGCGAAGGCAGAATCCGAGGCCCAGTCTTCCCTCTCGGAGGCCGGCGCCGCCAAGGCCGAAGCCGAACGGGCTGCGGACGCCGCGCAGGAGGCCCGAGAGAGCCTCTCCGCTGCCCTCGAAGAGCTCGCCGCTGCGAGGGCCGCGGCCTCGGCCGACGCAACGGCCGCCGCCGCCGCCGTCGACTTGGTCCGCAAGGCCGCCGCCGAGGCCGGCGCCGCCGGGGACTTGCTTGAGCGCGCCAGGGAGGCCGCGGTGGCCTCCAGGGAGCAGCTAGAGCGGGTCAAGGCCGCCGCGGCGGATGAGGTGGCGGCGCTCCAGTCTCGGCTCGAGGCGGCAGAGGCGGAGGCAGGAGAGGCGACGGCAGCGGCGGAGCGAGCCGCGAGCGCCGCTGCCGAGGGAGGGGAAACCGCGAGGGAAGCCGCCGCTGAGCTCGCGAGGGCCCGGGCAGCCAGCGCCAAGCGCGTCGCGGAGGCCGAGGCCCGAGCCGCCGCCGCGACGGCGGACGCGCAGGCGTCGAGGGCGGAGGCGGCGGCGGCGAGGAGCGCGGCCGCGGCCGAGCGCGCGCGGGCCGCCGCCGCCGCGAGGGCGGCCGCCGGCGCGGCGGCCGAGCGGGGCGCGCTCGCTGCGGCCTTGGCCCGCGCCGAGGCCGCCGAGGCCGCCGCGGCGGAGGCCCGAGCCGCCGCGGACGCGCGCGCCGCCGCGCTGTCGAGGTCCAAGGCGTTCGTCGCGGGGTACTTGGAGAAGTTCGAGGCGGCGGCGGCCGGGGCGGCGGCGGCGGAAGAGTAGGGAGAGGAAACCCTTTTCTTTTTTTGCGCGCGCTTTTTCTCCTTTCTTCTCCTTTCTTCTTTCTCTCCTTTGTTTGCAAAAAAAGGCAAGTGTGTACTAAAGACGTAAATAAAAGTGATAAAACAGAGCCAATCGACGGAATCTCAAGGAGCCAGGACCAGCCTCTCGGTCACGAAGCGGGTGACTCCGACGGGGGCCACCGCCGAGAGCGCCTGCGCCGCCGCGTCGGCGTCGGCGTAGGCCCCCGCCCCCCTCTCTCCCGCGTCCCCGCGGCCCGCTCCCGCGCCGGCGGGCCCGGGCGCTCCTGCGGCGACGAGCGCCTCGAAGTTCCCCCCCGAGTGCGTCGTCTCCCGCAGCACGTCGAGGGTCTCGGCGCCGCCGCGCTCCCCGAACGTGGCGACGACGCGGGACTCGAGCAGGCGGACGAGCACGCCGTCGACGCGGACGAAGCACCGCACGACGGCGTACCACCTGCGCGGCATCGCGCGGATCCTCACGGTGACCTCGGAGAGGCCGCAGTCGTCGAGCTCCGAGGCGCAGAGGAGCACCTCGTCCCAGAGCAGGAGCGGGTCCCTGGCGCTGAGTGCGGCGCGGTCGAGGCGGTCCGACGTCGGGATCCAGGCCGGGTTCGGCTCCGTTTTCCTCCGGGTGGAGTCTTCGGCGGCGGGCTCCGCTGCCGCTGCTGCTGCTGCTGCCGCTGCTGCTGCTGCTTCGTCGCCCTCCTCTCCCTCTCCCTCTTCTTCCTCCCCCTTCCTCCTCCTCACCTCGACGTCCCCGCCGTAGGGGCAGGTGAACGTCCAGTCGTACTCGAGCTCGGGAGCGCCGTGCTCGGCGATCTCCCTGGCGCGGGAGGCGCGCCACCTCTCCGCGGCCGGGACCTTTGGCCGCGTCAGCGCCGCCGCTCCTCCCCCTGCTCCTTCTCCCCCGTCGCCGCCCTCGCCGCTCCCCCCTCCCCTCCCTTGGGCTCGCATCCACGCCTGCAGCGCGCCCTCGGCGCTGAACGACACCGTCACTCCCGTCGCCTCGTGGGTCGCCTCGACGGCGGAGGAGCCGTGGAGCTGCTCGGGCAGCGCCGGCGCGCCGCCGAGCGAGGCGCGGAGGAGGGAGCGGGCCCGCTCGGCAGCGATGGGGCCCTTCGCCGTCCGGATCTCCCAGCCTCCGACGCGAATTCCTCCTCCTGCTGCGTCTGCGTCGGAGGGGAGCAGGGAGCCTCCCGCAGCCCTGGTCGCGGCTTCGTCGATCCTAGGGCCGTGCGGAGGCACTTCCGCCGAGGACATGATGAAAGATAAATCGGGCGATCGAGAGAGGGAGAGCGAAAGATGGAAAAATGACGAGGGGACAAAAAAAAAGGAAAAGGAAAAAAACGTTTTTTTTTTTTTACAGCATCGGAGCAGAAAAGCAGAAAAGCGGAGAGGGCGCGCGCAGGACAGGTCCCAGGACACTGAGGAAGGAGAAGACGTCAGAGGACGGAGAGAGCTCCAGTCCTCTCAACTCCCGCACTAGTACTCCCGGTCCCCCTTCCCCAGCAGCCTGGCGGCGAGGCTGCCCGCCCTGCCGCCGCCGCCGCTCCCTCGCCTCGACGAGGAGGCGATCGCCGCCGCGGTCGCCGACGTGCCCCTCCCGCCGCCGCCGCCCCTCCTTCGTAGCCGGCGCCTCCTCCTCGAGGAAGAGAGGGAGACGAGTCCGAGGACGGCAGCCCCCGCGAACGCGAAGAGCACCGCCGAGCCCTTCCGCCTCCCCTGCTGGCTGCCGGCGCCGCCGTCGAGGGGGGGGTCCTCGCCCGGGGCCGCTGCGGCGGCCGAGGAGGAAGAAGAAAGAGAAGACGAAGACGCGGCAGAGGGCAGCGAGGAGGCCCTCGCTCGCCGCGCCCTCGCGTAGACGGTTGCGAACTTGGCGGCGGAGGCGGCGGCGGCGGCAGTGGCTGCAGCGGCGGCGGCGTCCTCCTTCGTGGAGCCCATCGGCGCCGCGGTCGTCGTCGCCGCGAGAGAGGGCGGCGGGAGGGGCCGCGCCGTCGCCCTGGCCTCCTCCCCGCTCTCCTTCGTCGCGGGAACCGCCGGCAGCCTCTGCTCCGCGCTCGCGTCCGCCGCCGCCGCCGAGGCCGCGGCGCCGCCGCCGCCGCCGCCGCCGCCGCCGCCGCCGAGGGCGGGCGGGGGCGGCACCGGGGCGCACGAGACGGACACGGAGGGGGCCGACGCGTACCCTCCGGCGTCCGCCTTGACGGCCTTGGCGGCGCCCTCCGGCATCAGGTCGGCGGCGAGCCTCCAAGAGCCCCGAGGGACGCCCTGCGGCGCCCGCTCGCCGGCGGTCGTCGCCGCGGCCGCGCCGCCGTAGAGCGCGACGTCCCTCTCGTTGGGCGAGGCGTGCAGGGCGAGGTCCCAGTCGTTGAAGGTGCGCGAGAACCAGAGGACTCGAGGGGGCGCTCCTTCGCTCCCGGACGCATCGGCGGCGGCGGGCTCGCCCTCCTGCTCCGCCCGGCGGCGGTAGACCCCCCTGCCGTGGAGGCACCCCGAGAGGTCGTAGGCGCCGTCGACGGGCCCCTCGTCCTCGGGCCTCAGGCCGCCGCGCACGAGGGCGTCGACGCCCGAGACGAGGACCGTGGAGCAGGGGCGCGGGGCGTTCGGGTCGCGGGCGAGGACGGGAGGGAGGTCGAGGTCGAGGTCGTCGTCGAAGTTGAAGGAAGAAGAGGGAGGAGGAGGGGAAGAGCGGCACCAGCCTCCGTCTGCTTCGTCGTCTTCCTCCTCGTCGTCGTCGTCGTCGAAATCGTCGTCATCGTCATCGTCAGACATGCCGTCTACGTCGTCGATAAAGTCCTCGTCGATGTCCTCGTCGTCGGCGTCGTCGTCGGCGTCCTCCTGGAATAGGAGAATTCGTTTGTTCTCGGAGGAGTTTTTCGCGAGCGAGAGAGAAAAAGGCTGAGCGCGAGAAAGTGGGCGAGCCAGGGGGAAAAGGAGACCCTCTCTTTCCTCCTCTCCCTCTCTGCCGTTTTTTTTATTCGTACCTCTTCCCCTTGAAGCCACAGGTCGACCTGGCGCTCGATCTCGGCGTCTGTTTTTTTGGTGTGTTGTTTTTGTCGTCGTCGTTGTTGTTTGTTGTTGTTGTTGTTGTTGTTGTTTCGGCGTTTCTTGGTGAGGCAAGCGAGAAAAGGTTCAGGTAGACGAGAGGGGGAAAAAACTCTGCTTGCGCGATCGGGGATGCCTTTCGCCATCCTTTCCAACGCAATTGCGCCACGAAGACGGGTTCAGTTCGTCTCCTTCGAGCCGCCAGAGCAAGGATATCATCAGAACTGATCCCTGGCGCACTGAGGAACGAAGTGAGAACGACTCCAAGAGTGCGGGAAAAGGAGCTGCCTCTCTTTGCTCTCTGATCGTCGGCGAGCAGCATTCGAAAAAGAGAAGAAAAAGCTCAAAATCGCCTTCTCTCTCCCCTCCCAAACCGATTCTCCACGGACCTGTCAGCTCCGCCGTCGAGTCCACGGGGAGCTGAACATCTTTTCCAGTCGATGACGCCGCGGCGGGAGGAGGGAGAGTGTCGGCCGCGGCGGCCACGGCCAGCAGCAGCAGCAGCAGCAGCGCGAAAGCGACGAGGGGGAACCTCATCTTGAAAAAGTGGGAGAGCAAAAGATCGAAGGGAAGAGAACCTCTTCCCTTTCCTCTCGGCGTCCAACTCATTTTCTCGAAAGAAAACAAAACAAAACAAAAGCTCTCTCGCCCCCCCCTTATCTCTGCCCTATTTTCAAGCCCCGCGACATGCGCATTCTCGCCTCCAGCCGCGGGACGAGGCCCGCGCTGCCCGGGGCGTCGAAATCGGCGCCGTCGCAGCGCGCGGTCGCGCCAAAGGCGGCGCCCAACGCCAATGGAAAGACCGAAGCCGCCGCCGGCGCCGCCGACGTCGGTGTTGCTCCCTCCTCCGACGCGACGTCGTCGGCGCAGCGTCGCGCCCTCGCCGCTGCGGGTCTCGCGGCCTCGATCATCATGGTGCGTAGAGAGTATCGTGATCTAAGCAGCACCTGGAGGTCCCGATTCCCTGTCGAAGCTCTGTCGGCAGTACTTTGGGCGCGGAAGAGAGGCCCTGCATTTGTCCATACATCGTCGCTTTATCGCCTTGATTCGAAAAATTCCAACTCAGCCTCGCCCCCTCCCCTCCCCCCTCTTCTCCTTCCTCCCTTCAACCTCGACCTCCTCCAGGCCGCCCCCTCCGCCTTCGCCGCGTCGCCCACCTCCGCCTACGCCTCGGAACTCTCCGCCCTGGCAAATGGGGGCAAGGGGCTGCCGGAGCTCACCGCCTCCCCGGCAGACAACGTCCGCATCCTGCAGCGCGCGAGGGGCGCGCGCTCGGGCCCCGCGACCTCGGACGAGCTCGAGGTGCTGCGCGCCAGGGTCCAGGCCCTGCAGCAGCAGCAGGGGGAGAGGGGAGTGGCGCCTGTCCCCTCGCTCGCCGCCCCCGCCGCCACCGCCGCCGCGCCCGCGCCCGCGCCCGCGCCCGCTCCCTCGGGGGGGGAGCAGCCCTCCTCCCCCGCCGCCGCTGCGTTCTCCGCGGCCAACGCCGTCGGCATCGTCGCCGCCGGGGGCCTCGCGGGGGCCTGGCGCCTCGCCTCGACCAGGGCCGCTGCCGTCGAGGAGGCGGCCTCGGAGGCGGAAACGGCAGCGAAGGCCGCGCTCTCGAAGCTGAAGAGCGAGGTCTCTCTTGCCTTTGAGGCGGCAGAAAAGGAAAAGGAAATGCGCGCCGCCACAAAGGCCAAGGCAAACGACGCGGCCACGGAAGCAGCTCGCGCCCTGAGGCTGCAGGAAGCGGCGACTGTCGCAGCGGGGGCAGAAGCAGCAGCAGCCGCCAAGGCTCTCGAGGCGGAGAAGGAGCGCGCGAGGGCCGCGCGGGCATCTGCCGCGGCTGCGCTCGACGCGCGCGATGCCGAGCGCGCCGCCAAGTTCGCGAGCGCCGCCGAGGCGAAAGAGCTCCGCGCGCAGCTCGACGATGTCATCGTCAACCTCGCGATGGAGCGCTCGTCGTCCGCGGTGGTCGGCGAGAGGGCCGCGGCGCTCGAGGGGAAGCTCGGCGAGGCGAGGCTCGGCGCGGCGGCGCTGGCGGCCGACGTGCGGACGCTGCGGGACGAGGTTGTTTCCGCCAAGGACGCGGCCGCGCTGGCAGAGGCGGCGTCGTCCGAAGCAAGCAAGATCGCGAAGCGCCAGCTGACCGACATGACGTATGCCAAAGAGGCTGCCGCAGCGAAAGCAGATGAGGAGGGGGCCGCGCGGCGGGAGGCGGAGGCCGCGGCGAGGGCGCTCGCGTCGGACGTCGCGTCGCTGAAGAGCGAGTTGGTCGTTGCCCGCGACGCCGCCGCCGCCGCCGCCGCCGCTTCCTCCGAGGCATCCAAAATCGCGACGCGGAAGGAAAACGAGGCCACCTGGGCGATGGAGGCACTTTCGGAGAAACTGGGAGAAGAATCCGAGGCGCGAAAGCTCGCCGAAGACGCCGCCGCGAGGGCCAGCGCCGCTGCCGACGACGCCCGCAGAAGGGCTTCCGCCGCAGCAGCAGCGGAAGATGCGGCACGCGCCGAGGCAGCCGCCGTCGAGCGTCGCGCCTTGGCAGCCGCATCGGCCGCCGCCGTCTCGGACGCCGAACTTAAAAAGGAGAAGAGGGAATCGCTTTCGCTCCGGGAGGCGATGGCCGTCATGAAGGTAAGGTTTCGGGGAGAGAGGGGGGAGAGAAGGAGAAGGAGAGAGCGAGAAAGGACAGGACCAAGGACAGCAAGAGAACTCACCTTTTGCCTTCCCTCTTCAAACTCTTATTAAAGACTAAGGCCGCAGAGGAGGCCGCCCTCGCCTCGGCGGCTGCGGCAGAGGCCGACGCCGAGTCCACCCGCAGCGAGGCGCTGCTGCGCGCCGCCGCCGCCGACCTCGCCGAGGCGCGCAGCGCGCGCGAGTCGCTCGAGCGCGAGCTGGCCGATAGCCGCGGCGCGCGTGCGGCGGCACTCGAGGAGATCGAGCGCCTGACGCGGCAGCTGACCGAGGCGCGCGCCGCCGCGGAGGAGGCGAACGCGCGCGTCGCCGTCGCCGAAGAGGCCGCCGAGCGGGCGGCCGAGGCGGCCGCGGCGGACCGCGGCGCGCGCGTGGCGGCCGAGCGGAGCGCCGAGGAGGCCACTCGCAGGGCGGAACTGGACCGTGCCGCGCTCGTGATGGCGCGCACCGAGCTCGGGGCCGAGAAGGCGCAGGCCGCGGAGCTCCGCGAGGCCGTCGCGGCCCTGCGCAACGCCTACGGCGACGCCTCCGACGCGCTCGAGGCGGGGCAGGGCGCGGCGGCGATCGCGGAGCGCGCTGCCGCGGTGGCTGCGCGCAGGGCCGCCGAGGCCGAGGCCACGGCGAGCGCCAACAGGAGGGCGCTGTCGTCGGCCGACCAGCGCGCGTTTGACGCGGAGCGCGAGGCCGGCGACGCGCGCAAGGCGGCCGACGACGCCGCCGCTCGCGCTGCCGACGCGACGCGGGCCCTCGAGACTCTGCAGTCCGCGCTTTCCGAGGCGAGCTCCGAGATGGAGTCTGCGCGTCAAGCGGCGGAGGACGCCGCCGCCGACCTCCTCCGCGAGAGGGAGTCGCGGGCCGCGGCCGAGGGGGAGGCGCTGCGGCTGCAGGAGGAGCTCGTCGAGGCGAGGCAGCGGGCCGAGCGCGAGGCGGCGGTCGCGGCCGGCGCGGGCTCCATCCTCTCCGGCGGCGGCGGCGGAGGCGCCGCCAAGCGGAAGAAGTCGACCATGGTCGTCGCAGACGGGGCTCCCTCTGCTCCTCGACGCGGTGCTGCCAAGGAAGGCGCAGAGGCGAAGCCCAGGGGCAGGCCGCGCAAGACCGCGGCGGCAAAGGCCGACGAGTGAAGAGGGAAAACAAAACCGACAGAAAAAACGAAAACAATGAAAAACACAAAACAAAATCACACACTTTTGAACATCCGTCCTTCCGATAAACCCCCCACCCCACACACAGACGCAAACAAAATTAGTCAGTTAAAAACCCCAGGGAGAGAGAGAGAGAGATTGAAAGAGAGATACCGCGATTGAGCGCGCGGGTCATGTGATTGCCCCGCGTTTTCGCTGAAACAGTTTTGATCAGATGAGAGACAGGGGGGGCACCTTGATCGTTTTTTTCGCCTCTTGTTCTTAGGTTTTGCATTTTTCGACAAACACGACAAACAGAGAGAGAAGCACGGGGAGAGAGAAAGTGTAATCAGAGAGCGACACCAAAAAGAGAGAGATAGTGGTCTTCGGAGGGGGCGAGGAGAGAGAGGGTTCGCGGAAAAAGAAGAGGGGGTCAAGACGAGATCGACCCACGACGCTTGCTCACTCTTGAAAAAACTATCTCTCTCTCTCTCGAGCCGAATTTGCGGCTGCTTAGCTCTTGAAAGATGCTCGCGCCTTCCTTCACGGCGCCTGTCGCCTCCGCTGCGTCGGCCTGCGCAGCCGGGGCATCGCCGCGGTGCCTCGCGGCAGCTGCTCCGCCGCATTACCAACTCGGACGACGACGACGACGAATTCACTCGCCGGACGAGGCATTGTCGCCCGTCTTGGTCAGCAATGCCGATCGGCGGTCATCATTCCTCCGCGCCTCGACCTCCGACGACGTCGACGCGCTCCCCATCGAAGGGATCCCCCCGCGCAGGGGCGGCGAGTGCGACGAAGAGGTCTGCACCGTCTCCCCCGCTGTGGAGGCCACTGTCCGCTCGCTCGGCCGCGACGTCGCCCGGTGCGCCGGCCAGGCTTCCTTCTTCGCGTCCAAGGACGCCGAGGGCGGCTCGAGGAGGCCGCGCTCGACCTGGAACAGGGTCCGGTTCTCGCCCGGCGTTCGCTACACCGACGGGTTCCGAACGTTCGTGGGATTCGATGGCTATGATAAGCTGACGTGGATCAGGGAGCTGCTGGACAAGCCCGACGTCGTGAGTTTGGTGTTTCTTTTTTTTTCCTTTTCCAGTGTTTCCTCTTCTTTTTCTTCTCATTCTTCTTCTTCGAGTCTCTTTTCTCTCTGTCCGTTTCCTCTCACCTCGTTCTAAAAACCTCATCCACAGACAGTCATCCGAATCAGCATGCCGGATATGGCCACGGCCATCATCGAATGGGAGCTCAAGGGGAAACTCCGCTCTCCGCCGGGCGGGAGCCTCGCCGCCGCGATGACATCGACGTTCGAGCTCGACCAGATCACGGGGAGGGTCAAGGCGCACTCCGAGTCGTGGGACCTCGGGAGCAACGAGTCAACTTCCCTTCCCGCAAAGATCACCGCCAACGCCGCCCGGAGGGCCTGGGCCGCCGCCAGGGCCGCCGAGGACGCCGCGGACATGTCCTCGAAGCTCCTGGACTCGCTGTCGTCGTTCGACTCGGACGACGAGGGAGAGTACTTCGAGCCCGACCCCACGGACCCGACCAAGTTCTTCCAGGGCGGCAGCGACGAGGACCAGATGATGCGGGACGCGTTCACGTTCGCCGGAGTGCTGGCGATCTTCTGGGCGCTGTCGAGGGCGTGGGGGCAGCTCGAAGGGATGAAGTTTTGAAAAGGGCGAGGAGAGAAAAAAAAGGATTTTTTCTGCTGTTTTTTGCACAATTTTTTTAGTTTTTTTGAATGAAAACGAAACAGTACTTTTTTCTTCGACTGGTCTTCCGCCGGCTCCGGCCGGCAAGGGCAGTCTTTCAAAGCTCTTTTACACCTCCCTCTCGCCCCCGATCTCTTTCTCTCTTTCTCTCTTGATGTTGAATGTGGCAGATAGTATTGGAATGAAGGGAAAAGGCAGTGATGATGCAAGTGTGTTAAAAAAAAAAAAAAAAAAAAAAGGAGAAAAAATGTGGAGACAAAAAAGAGAAAGAAAATGCGCGCAAGGCTCTGTTCTCCACCTCGTTCTCTGGTTCTCTCTCTCTCCTTTCCTCCTCCGAAAAACAAAACAAAAAAGGGGAGGCAGAGAACTCTCTCTCTCTCTCTCTCTCTCTCTCTCTCTCAAGTGCACAAGTGTAGTTAATTGATGAAATGGAACGGGAAACAAAAAGAAGGGGGAAAGGGTACAGTCGTGTAGTGTCGTTGTCCGTCAAAAATTATTTTTTCGTCTTTCTTGTTTCTTCGTCCTCCTGTTTTCTAAATCGCATGCTGCTGCCTGGCACCCAGCGCCGCGCGCTTCTCGGCCCGCCGAGCCCGCCGGCCCTTCTCCGCCGAGGAGGACATGGCCCCGGCGCTCGTCCCTGCCACGGCGTCGAAGGATGAGCCCGGGACGAACGAGCCGAAGCGGGCGCCGCCGCTGTTGTCGAGCGAGGAGAACGAGGCGCCGCCGGCACCGCAGCCCACAGCGAGGACGGCGGGGGCCTTGCCCTTGCTGTTGATCGCGACGGGAGCGCTCGCAGAAGCAGCAGAAGACGAAGAAGAGGATCCTTCTCCCGTCGAAGGGCCGGCTGCCGCAGCCGAAGGAGAAGGAGAGGCAGCAGCAGCACCGGGCGCCTTGCCCTTGTTGCCGTTCTTCGCCGCCGCCTTCCCCTTGCCCTTGCTCTCGAGCAGCTGCTTCTGCCGCTGCTGCAGCTGCTGCTGCTGGTGGTTGCGCGAGGGGCGCGCGCGCATCCTCCCCGCCGCGACGTAGCCGTGCTCGCCCCACCTGCGGTTTCCCAAGACCACGCGGGCGGAGCCGGCCGCGGCCGAGAAGTAGAAGGACTCGTCGTCGTCGTCGAGGTCGTCGTCGTCGAGGTCGTCGTCGTCGTCGTAGTAATGCTGGCGTCGGCTGTAGGTTCTCCCGCTCCCGCTCCCGCCGATCCCGCCCCCGTTGGCATGAATCCTGTCCGCCTGGTCGATGTCCGAGGGCGCCATCGGAGGCGACCGCGGCCTCGCCGCCGCGGCCGCGGCCGCCGCGGCCACGGCCGCCCCGGCCCCCGCGCAAAACCACCGCGCCCGGCGGAGCAGGCACACGGATTCCTCTACGGGGTAGTCGCTCAGCGTCCCGTCGAGCCTGCGGTGCGTGGCCACCGACGCGTACTCTCTCTTGCACTGCGGGCACTTGCCGCAAACGTCGGACCCGGAAGCGTCCGCCGGGGAAGAGGCGACGGCCCAGCCGACGATGCACGCGGCGCAGTAGGCGTGCTCGCAGCCTGGGACCGTCGCGAGATCCTCGAGAGGGATGGCGTCAAGGCAGATGGCGCAGGTTAGGTCGCCCGCCGAAGAGGAGGCGGCGGAGGCGGCCGAGGCGGGGCGAGAGGAGGAGGAGGGTTTTTTGGGAGGCGACACGTTCTCCTCCTCCTCTTCTCCCTCCTCTTCTTCCTCTTCCTCTTCCTCTTCGTGCTGTGCCGTTTTCGGGTCCTCCTGCTCTTCCTGGAAGCCCTCGTCCCACTCGTCTTCGTCGCCGTCTGCTGCTGCTGCTGCCGCCTTTCCGACGACGGCGGAGGGCAGCGAGGAGCCCGGGGACCATGGGCCTGGGCGCTGCTGGGAAGGAAGGGCAGCGGGCGACGGCAACGGCAAGGCGCCGGTGCCGGCAGCGCCGTGCGGCGGCGGCAAGGGCTGCTTCGGTGTTTTCTTTTGCAAGGGATTACCGTTCGGCGTGTGAGTGAGCAGAAGAAAGAGGGGCTGGGGACAGAGAGCCTTCGTTGAGCGCGAGTGCGGGGGGAAGCGGCGGCAGCAACACGGCCGCGGGAGGGTCGGGGGTTGGAAAAAAAAAAGGTATCTCTCTCCTCAGCGCCACGGCGACGGACGAAAACGGGAAAAAAAAAAAAAAAAAAAAGCCGTGTTGAAGCTCTCCCCTTTCTTCATCTCTTCTCGCTTCTTCTCTCCCGCAAGCCGCCTCTGCTCCAACGTCTCGTCGCTTGGAAAGAAACGCATCGAGCTTCTCTGTGCTTCCCCGGGCGTCAGAAAGAGAAGGCAAGGCTGACTGCGCGGAGAGAGGAGAGCGGAGATTCAACACGTCCGAGGAAAAAATGCGAGTGACTGGACGCAAAATGGCTGAGAGAGGTTTTCCTTCTTTCTCGGGCAACGCCTCGGCTTCCACACGCGCGCTCTCCTTACTCACCAGCTCTGCCGCATTCTCCCACGAGTCGTCGTCGGACATGTCGCGAGAGAGAAAAGAAGAGGCGAAGAAGAACAGGGGAAGCTTTTCTTGTTTCACGAAGGAAGCGAAAAACAAACTTTTTCGGACGACGCTAGGTTCTTTCGGGTCGTCGGCTTTTCGCGAAAACGGGCGCCTTGCTGGCACTCGCTCGGTCCTTTACTCGCCGCGGAGCGGCGGGCTGAGTGTGCCTGTTGGCGTTATGGTGGAGGAAAGAGAAGCAACGCGCGAGGCGGCTTCGAGAGACGGAACGAAAGAATCGAGAGGCGAGAGAGAGAGAGAGCGCGAGCAGCGCGAGAGCAGCCCAGAGCGCCAAAGATTTCTGTTCTGTCCAGTTTTCTTTCGCTCAGTTTCCCTTTTTTTTGCCCCGCTCTCCTCGAAAATTCCAATGCAGTGAGAGGAGAGAGAACTCCTTCTCTCTCCGCGCTATGGAAGAGCCTCCCCGCGCCGCGGACGACGGCGCCGTCATCTTCGCAGCCGTCAACGGGAGCAGCGAGACGACGGCGACGACGGAGAGAGCAGCAGCAGAAACAACGACGACGACGAAAGACGAAGCACCGTCGACGTCACCTCGGCCGATGCCCCTTTCTCCTCCGCCGCCGCAGCCGTCGCCTCCTCTGCCGGCCCCTCCGGGCCGCTCCATCAGGGCCCATCGCCGCAGGGGTGATAACGCTGGGCTGCATTTTATCTTCTGCGGAGGGAGAATAGCGATAGGTGCGGTGGTTTTCTTCTTTTTTCTTGGGGCTCTCGATCGATCGACGCTCGACGTTTCTTTCTTTTCTTTCTTTTCTTTCTTTTCTTTCTTTTCTCAACCTCCCTCGTCTCTCCTTCCGAAACCCTCCCCCTCGACCACCAGGCCCCGACTGGAAGTCCCTCCTGGGCTCCGTCTTCCTCATCGCGGCCCCCTCGGCGGCCTTCTTCGCCACCGCGGGACTCCGCATCCCTGCCTGGCAGACGGCGATCGTCGCGGCGCTGCTCGCCTCCACCGTCGCCTTCCTGCTGACGACCGCCCTGCTCGACCCCGGCTTCGTCCCGCGGGACCCGTGCCCTCCGGACCTCCTCGCCGCCGCCGAGGCGGGACGAGTGCCCCATTTGCACGAGTCGGGCCACTACGTCCCGCCGTCGCCCGCCTTCCAGAGGCCGCCCAACCTGCAGGTCACCGTGCCGCACACGGGCGCCGTCGTCTCGTCCAAGTGGTGCTCGACCTGCTGCCACCACCGGCCCCCGAGGTGCTCGCACTGCGCGATCTGCGACAACTGCGTGCTTCGGTTCGACCACCACTGCCCCTGGGTGGGGCAGTGCGTCGGGGTGAGGTTTTTGAAGTTGTCTGAAGGGAGGGAGAAATGAGCGAGAGGGAGAGTGGAGGAGACCATTAAGGAACGGAAAAAAAACTCACTCGTTTTTTCATTCAAGAAAAAAATAAAAAAATAAAATAGGCCCGCAACTACCGCTTCTTCCTGCTCTTCGTCTCCTCCGCCACGGCCCTCTGCGTCGCGGTCCAGGTCGTCTGCTGGTCCAGGCTGGCCCAGCTGGCCCGGAGCGGGAAACCGGGCGAACCGCCGACGGACATTGGTACCGCGGTCGGCGCCGAGCCCGCGGCGCTGGTGATCGCTCTGTACTGCTTCTTCGGCTTCTGGTTCGTGGGAGGGCTTTCGGGGTTCCACGCGGTGCTCTCGTCGAGGAACACGACGACCTACGAGCACTTCCGCGGAAAGAGCGGCGGCAACCGAAACAGAAACGGAGGGAAGACCAACCCGTACGACAGGGGCTTTTTCGGAAACTGGTTTGAGACCTGCCTCTCGCGATTGCCCAAGCGCAACCCGGAGAAGCTGCCGGAGATGGAGGCCGCAGAGGCGATGGGCACCGCGCGGGCGTGGCTGGAGGGGGCCGCTGAGGGTAACGGCGGGGCCGAGGCGAGGAGGGAGAGCCTGAGGGAGTTTTTCGGGACCGCCGGAGTAGGGGCTGCTGCTGCCGCTGCTGGAAGCGGAGGCGTCGAGCTCGCTTCGACGACGACGGCGACTGCTGCCGCTGCAGCTGAAGCTGCCCCTCCGAGAGCAGCACTCGCATCAGCGGCAGCGGAAGCGAAGGCGAATAAGCCAGCGGAGGAGGAAGGGCCCGCCGCGAGCTCTTCTTCCCCTGCTGCTGCCGTCGCCGTCGCTGCTGCTGCTGCCCGCAACAACGACGACGACGAGCCCGAATCGACAACGGCGGTCCCTTCCTCCCCTTCGCTCGCCTCGAGGGCGATATCGGCGGCCGTCTTGTCGTTCAGGCGCACGACCAGCACGGATGCCGCCGCTGCGGCGGCGGCTGAGAGCATGGCGGAGACCGGAGGAGCAGGCGGAGGCGGAGGAGGAGAGGAAGCAGCAGCGGCGAGCGCTTCCGCTGCGGAAGCGCCCCAGCGACCTCTCCCTCCCCCGCCCCCTCCTCTCGTCTCCGCCTCCTTTCCCCCGCCCGCCTCTCCGTCGCCCTCGACGGCCTCCGATGCCTCCCCAATCACCGCCGCGAGGAGAGAGGCGATGCGCTCGCTGTCGAAGCAGCAGGAGAGGGGGGCCGCGCGAGAGGGGACGGCGCCCCCTCCGAGGCCGGCGCCGGTCCGTGTCCGAAACGACAACGACGGCGGCAGCGGCAGCGGCGGCGGCGGCGGCGACGGCGGCGGCGGCGGCGGAGAGGAGGGTGGGGGCGACGACGGAGGGGGGAAGCCCTCTGGCTCCGCCGCGACCTCCGCCTTCGTCACGCCCGTCGGCAGCCCCTCGAGGCCGCCGTGGAGGCCCGCCGGCGGAGGAGGGGGAGGGGACAGCAGCGTCGCGAGCTCGAGGGCGTCGTCGTTCGCGTCGGCGCGCTCGGCCGCAAGTGGAGGAGCTTCATCGAGCGGTCTCACGGCGCACGCGCTGCAGCTGTCTCCGTCGTCGTCGGCGCCCAGCCCGCCGCCGGCGGGCTCGAGTAGGAGGCCGTGGAGGGGTTGAAAGTAGCATGAATGGAAAAAAGAAAGTAAAAAATAGTAAGTCTCTCCTCTCTCTCCACAATCACCTCACCACATTCACTCGCCGTCGGCTAGACTTGAAGAAAAAAAAATCCGACTTCTCTCTCTCTCTCTCTCTCTCTCTCTCTCGACCGTCCGGCAATGACCGATTTTCTCGATGCCGCAGACGACCTCGAGGAAGCGCAGACGCGGGAGGGCTTTGAGGAGGGCGAGCGGTGAGAATTTTTTTTTGTGATAATTGGATTTCAATTCGGCCTCTCGACCTCAAACCTTTTTGCTGTCTCTCTCTGCGAAGTACTTTTGTTATTAGCCGGCGCGCGGCAGCAGCTTGTCCACTCGCTCGCCGTTTGATTTTCCTTCGAGAGATTGTCTTCGCAAATTGGGTTCTCACGAGAATGATATTCATCGCTGAAAAAACGAAAACTCGAAACAAAAAAAATAGCGCCGGCCGCGTCTCTGGCGCCGCCGACGGCGCGGCCGCTGGCCTCGAGACGGGCTTCGGCCTCGGCCGGGAGGTCGGCGTCTACGCCGGCGCCGCCGCGGCGTGGGAGAAGCTGCTTCTGGCACGCAGTAGTGGCGGTGCTACTACTGCGAGCCTCGTTACTACGAGCGGTAGAGACGAGGACCAGAAAAACGAGGGAGAAGAAGAAGAGGAAGAAGAGGAATCGTCGACATCTTCTCTACGCCGCCGCCGGCGGGCCGCGCTCGCCTCTGTCCGCTCGCTCGCGGCCGCCGTCGCGGGCTTCAAGGACAGGCCCAGGGAGGAGGCCCTGTCCGACGCGCTGGAGGCGCTGAGGAGCAAGTGGTGCGTCGCCCGCGCGAGCGTGGGCGCGGTCGCCGCTTCCGGAGTCGGAGTCGGAGTCGGGGTCGGAGGAGGAGGAGGAGGACGAGGAGCAACCTCGGCGGAGACGTTGGTGGCAACGACAACGACGTTCGAGGCGACTGCCGGGGAGATCAGAGGCGCAGTGGCAGCAGGTCACGTTGGCTCGTCTTCTCCCTCGGCGCTGCCGAGCCTCGACTTTTGAGCGCGCGCGCGCGCGCGCGAGAGAGAGAGAGAGAGAGAAGGCGGAAAAAGAAGCTGTGTAAAATCAAGAAAGAAATACAACAAAACAATACGACATTGCAACAGGAAAAAACTGCTCTGTTGCTCGCTCCCTTTTTTTCAAAACGCGCAGAGCGAAAGACAAACGCAAGCAAGGAGGCGTGGCGGTCGAAAGGCAAGCAGACGAGTTAACAAAAGGCAGGGGAAATCGGACACTCGAAACAAGACGGGAAAACTTTTTTTCGCTCCTCGCCTCCCTTCAAGCCGCGGCGTCCTCCTCGTCCGCCGACGCCGACGCCGAGGCGCCCGCGCCCGCCGCCGCCGCGTCCAGCGTCGCCGAGCCCACCGCCGCGGCCCCGACCTCCTCAGTGTCGAGCCCTTCGTCGTCCTCATCCAGGCTCGCGACGGGCACGACGGCGCCGCCGCCCTTCTTCTGCATCCTGCCATCGAGCCGCTCACGCGTCTCGCGCTCGACCCTCGCGAGCAGCCCCGGGTCCGCCTCGAGCGCCGCCGACGCCTTGTCCTTCCCCTGGCCCAGCCTGGTCGCATCCGACGCCAGGTAGAACCACGCGCCCTTCCGCTCGACGACTCCCACGGCCTCCGCGGCCTCCAGCACGCACCCGGTGTTGTTGATCCCGGAGTTGAACAAGATGTCGAACTCGGCGACGCGGTACGGCGGAGCGCACTTGTTCTTCACGACCTTGGCGCGGACGCGGATCCCCGGCGAGGCGCTGGCGTTGATCCCCGTCGTGACGCCCCCCGAGGGGGCGTCGAGCGCCGCCTTCCTGCGAACGTCGACCCTCGCGCTGGCGTAAAACTTCAGAGCGTTGCCTCCCGGAGTCACCTCGGGGTTCCCGTAGAGGACTCCGATCTTCATCCGAAGCTGATTCAACATCAGGATCGTCGTCCCGCTCCGGGAAGCGTTGGCCGCTACCTTCCGCAGCGCCGCTGAGAGCAGGCGCGCCTGCAGGCCGATCGTCGCCTGGCCGATCTCGCCCTCGAGCTCCGCGCGAGGGGTCAAGGCAGCCACGGAGTCGACGGCGACGAGGTCGAACGCGTCGGACCTGACGAGCTGGTCGACGATCTCGAGGGCCGCCTCGCCCGACTCTGGCTGCGAGATGAGCAGCTCCGGGAGCTTGATTCCCAGCGCGGCGGCGTAGACCGGGTCGAACGCGTGTTCGGCGTCGATCAGGGCGGCGCGCCCGCCGTTCTTCTGGACTTCGGCGATGGCGTGCAGCGCGATGGTGGTTTTCCCCGAAGACTCGGGCCCGTAGATCTCGACGATGCGGCCCTTGGGGAGCCCGCCGCCGAGGGCGACGTCGAGGGTGAGGGCCCCCGTGGAGATGGTCTCCCTGAAGAGATTTTTTTTTTGTAAGTCGAGGTGAGCGAACATTCCGCTCCCAACGTCGGACACCCGAACCGGAGAGGAAAAGAAAAAACTCACATCTTCTCCGGCTCCCCCCCGAGGAACATGATGGACCCCTTCCCGAAGCGCGCGTTGATGTCCTTCATCACGCTGTCGACGGCCTTGGCCTGGGTGCGGTGCGAATCGGTTTCGAGGAATAAAGAGAGAGAGGACGAGGTCGAAGAGGTTGAGGTCGAGAGACGAGGGGGAAAAAAAGGCGGCAAAAAAATAAGAAATAAGATGTCTGGAACACTGGCCTTCGCTTCGCTCTCTCCCTCCGCGCGCCTTCTCCTCAAAATCGAACAAGAACAAACGCTCACCTTGTCCGAGGCGGAGGAGCCTGAAGACGTCTCCGTAGAAGCCGAGGCCTTGGAGGTCTTGGAGGCCCTGGCGGCGACGGCGCGCGACGCGAAAGAGGCGATCGTCGTCGATGGCACCGACGTCGAAGAGGGCACCGCCGACGCCGGCGATAACGCTGGAGAGAACGAGAGGAGGGAGCGAGAGGCGGCAACAGCTCCTCCGCCGATTCGGTTGAGCGCCATCGCCGTGGCGCGGAGCATGGTTTTGGTTTGAGTGGGATTAGAGGAGGAACGGGAAACCAGGCGCGGTTGGCGGTGGAGCATAGTAAGAAGGAGCAGGGAGAGAACGGCAGAGAGGGAACGATCTCGAGCGAGCAGCGAGCATTCGAGAAGTAAAATGTTTTTTTTTTTTTCGAGGCAATCGTCACAACTATCTCTCTCTGGCTTCCGTCTCCTCCCTTCCTGTCAAACCCAATGCACTCGCTCGCCGTCAGGCGCGCCGCGCTCGTCGCGACCCGCGCGGCGTCACCGAGCTCGTCGACGAGCAGCAGCGGCAGCTGCAGCAGCAGCAGACGAGCGCTCTCGTCCCGGTCGGCGCTGTCGTCGTCATCGGCGACCTCGTCGCAGCTCCCCTTCTCGCTCTGCCGCAGTCCGTTTCCTCCCTCTCCGCTCCGTCGCCCGCTTTGTTCTCCTCGCTGCCATCGGCAGCAGCACGTTCGTTGCTATGCCTCCCGCAAGGAGGAGGACAAGTCGTGGGGCGAGATCGCAGGTAAGGGGAGAGAAGAGATGGAAAAGTTTTTACAGACACGTCTCCGGAAAGAAGAGAAGAAGAAGAAGAAGAAGCTAGTCAGCACCTCAAAAAAACCTCCCCCCCCCCTTCTTTCTCTCTCGCAAACAAAAAAACAGGGGACGCCGCCGAGGTCGCGAAAGGCGCCCTCAAGAAGCTGAGTCTTGGCGCCCTCACCGCCGTCGAAAAGGTTTTCGGCGGCGGAGGCAAGAAACCGAGCCCGCCCTCGACACCCTCGACCCGACAGCAGCCGCGCCCCGGGGACGAGGGCGACGGCGATTCCTTCTGGGGTCCCATGGGCCGCTCCGACCGCGGGGGCGGAGGCCCCCTGGCGGGCTCCTCCGGGATCAGCGGCGGCGGCCTCCTCGGGAGCCTCGTCGGCGGCGTCCTGGGAAGGGCCGTGCAGGGCGCGATGGGGGCGATCGCCGAGCAGTCGAGGCTGGCCGGCGCGCTCGCAGACTCGGCGCTCGCCGACGCCAACGGCGACGCCGCGGTCCGCGAGGAGTTTGGCGGCGAGCTGCGGAGGAGCTCCGCGGGCGTCGGCGGCGGAGTCGCGCAGAGCTCGTCGACCGTCGTCGTCAACGGGCGCGCCCGGAAGAGCTCCTCTGTCTCTTTCCCCGTCGCCGGGCCGCGGGGCGCGGGGTTTTTGGAGGCGACCTCGGTGAGCAGCGACGGAGGGGCGGGGGCGAGCGAGGTGGTGGTTCGGGTGAGGTCGCAGCGGGGCAAGGTGCTCGTCGTCGGTGGCAACGGCGGCGGCGGAGGAGGAGGAGGAGGGAGCGGCCGCGGCGGAGGAGGAGACGTCATCGACATCGACTTCAGGGAGGTCTCATGACTGGAAGTTGCTCGGGGAAAGTGTAAAAAAGAGAGAGGTCAAATCCGCCGTCAGTTTTTCTCTCTTCCTTTCTATTCTCCCGACCGTGCCCGTCGTCTCTTTCCTATTCTTCGCTCGCTTTCTCATCCTCTCCCTTTGCATGCACCGCGTCACTGCGCGAGCAGCGAGAGCAGCAGGCTTCGCGAGGGGAACGACGGCAGCAACAGAGAGGAGCAACAGCAGCAGCAGCGTTCGATCGGCCCGATCACCGTCGCCAAAGCTTGTCGCCATCGATCGCCGATCGACCTCGACCTCTCGCTCCTTTTCCTGCTCGGCCGTCCCTTCGACGAACGGAAGCGCCATGCCCTCTCCCCCTCCCCCTCCCCCCTTCGTCTCCGCGGCGGGCGCCGTCGACGCCTCCGCCGTCGCCAGGGACATGCTTAAATTCATCGACGCCTCGTGGACGCAGTTTCACGCCGTCGCCGCGGCCGCCTCGCGGCTCGAGGCCGCGGGCTTTGTCCGCCTCTCCGAGAGGGACTCCTGGGAGGGGGGCGCGAGCACGAGCGGGCCCTCGGCCGTGCAGCCCGGGGGCCGCTACTACTTCACCCGCTCCGGCTCGACCCTCGTCGCCTTCGCCGTCGGCGGGCGCGCCGAGCCGGGCGCGCCCTTCCACATGGTGGGCGCCCACACCGACTCGCCCTGTCTCAAGGTCAAGCCGGTGTCCGCGGGGGCCAAGTCCGGTTACGCCATGGTGAACGTCGAGCCGTACGGCGGGGGGCTCTGGACGACCTGGTTCGACCGGGACCTGACCGTCGCCGGGCGCGTCCTGGTCAAGAAGGGAGGAGGAGGAGGAGGAGGCAGCCGGATCGAGGCGCGGCTCGTCGCGATCGACAGGCCCTTGCTCCGGGTCCCGATGCTGGCGATCCACCTCCAGAGGGAGCTCGCCGAGGGCGGCTTCAAGCCGAACAAGCAGCAGCACCTGGTGCCCGTGCTGGCCACGGCGGTGAGGAAGGCCGTGGAAGGGAAGAGAGAGGGAGAGGAGGAGGGAGGAGCGAAGAAGAAGGACGAGGAGGGGGACGGGGACGCCAAGCCCGCCGCCGCGCCGCTGGCGAAGAAGCACCACCCGGCCCTCCTGGACCTCATCGCCAAGGAGCTCTCCGTGCCCGTGGGAGACATCGTCGACTTCGACCTCAACGTCTGCGACACGCAGCGCGGGACGCTGGGCGGCGCCGAGGACGAGTTTGTCTTCGTCGGGAGGCTCGACAACCTGGCGATGAGCTACTGTGCGACGGCGGCGCTGATCGACGCCTTTGGCGCGGCGGGGCCGCCCGGGGCCCGGGAGCGTTTAACCAAAGAGACGGCGGTCAAGGCCGTGGCGCTGTTCGACCACGAGGAGGTGGGCTCCTCGTCCGCGCAGGGCGCGGGGGGCCCCGTGATGAGGGACGCCATGTTCCGCGTCTCGAGGGCGCTGGCGGCGTCGTTCTCGCCGGCGGCGGCGACCGCGGGCGAGGGCTCCCCTCCGGCCCCGGCGCCTTCCTCCCCTCTGGGAGACGCCGCGGCGCGGTCCGCCCGCTCCTCGTTCCTCGTCTCCGCGGACATGGCCCACGCCTTGCACCCGAACTACAGCGACAGGCACGAGCCGGACCACAAGCCCCTGTTCGGCAAGGGGCTCGTCATCAAGCACAACGCCAACCAGCGGTACGCGACCGACGCGCTCTCCGCCGCGCTCTTCCGCGAGGTCGGGGCGAGGTCCGCAGCCTTTGGTCCGATACCGAGCCAGGAGTTCTGCGTCCGGTCGGACATGGGGTGCGGGTCGACGATCGGCCCCATCCTGAGCAGCGGGCTGGGCGTGAGGACCGTGGACGTGGGCGCGCCGCAGCTGAGCATGCACAGCATCCGCGAGATGTGCGCGGTCGAGGACGTGAGTTTTTTGAAGACGGGAGGGTTTATTTTTTCGGGGTTTTTTTTCGGCTTCGGTTCGGCCTCTTTTTGACCTTTCGACCCTCTTCGTCTCCAAAAAAATAAAACAAAAACGTAAAATCGTCATCAGATCGGCTACGCGTACGCCCACCTCCGCGCCTTCTTCGAGGACTTCACCGCCCTGGCTGAGACCGTCGACGAGGACTCGATCGACCCCCCGAGGGCGCAGGGCGTCCTGGACGAGAAGTCGTGCGAGCAGTGCACGTAGACAGAAAGAGAGAGTTTTTCATCTTCTTCGTTTTTCTTTTCTTCTCTTTTTCATTTTTTTGCAGTCGCCGTCACACTCTCTTTCGTTTCTTTATCGCTTCTTCTTCTTCTACGAAACAAAATGGAGCTCGACCCCATCACTGCAGACTTCCCGTCTCGCACCGCGAGGGAAGAGGACGAGGAGGCCGCGGAGAGGGCGACGGGCGGCGGGCTGGCGCCCGAGGCGGTGGCGATTGTGAGCAAGTTTTGATTTTGATGGCCAAAGCGATCAGATCGGCAAGAAAAAAAGGCCTCGCGCGCTCACCCTCTCTCTCTTCTTCGAATAAATCTCCCAAACAGTGGACCCCTGCGGCACGCGCCGCGTCAGCTTCAACGGGAGGACGCGTGAAGACGCCGCTGATGGTGAGAAGCAGCGAGAAAAGGAAGAGAAAACGAAGTGAATAACGTCGGAACACGATCACCACCAACAACGCTCTCTTGACGACTCTTTCTCTCACCTTTTTTCCCCCACGCTCTTTCCCCCCCGCTCTTTCCCCCCCTTTCATCAAACGAACAGATCGTCGCTACCACCCCCGAGTCCTGCGCGCTCCTCCGATCTGCAGCAGCAGCAGCGGCAACAGTGGCGGCGGCATCTCCGTCAAGCGTCTCCCTGATCGGGGCCCTGGTCCTCCCTGGCCTCTCGCTCAGCGGCAACACGCTCTTCTCCCTCGCTTCCTCGGACGGCGCCCCTTCTTCTCCTTCTCCTTCTTCGTCAAGCGGCTCCCCTTCCCCTCCGCCTCCTCTCCCGGCGCCCGCCGACCGCGTCTGCGCCGTCGTCTCCGTCCGCAGCAGCGGCGGAGGAGAGCATGGGCAGGAACCCCAGGAGGCGATCCTCGTGCTCTGCCAGTACGACCCCGTCCCCGACGAGCGCGCCTTCGGCCTCGCCGCCGCGCTCTCCGAGAGGGTCGACGCCGAGCAGACCCTCGTGCTCTCGTCCCTGCCCGCCCACCTCATCCCCGGGTCCGCCGGCGCCGAGGAAGGGGAGCCCCCCCTGTACCGGCTGCAGACGGCCGAGGCGCTCGGCTGGGCGCGCAGGGCGCAGCAGGCGGTGGCGTCCGCCTCCCGCTCCTCTCCTTCCTCGTCGAGGCTCGTCGTCGCCGCGCTGCCTCCCGGGGCGGCCGCGCCGGGCTTCCCGGCCGCCGTCATCAGCCGCGCCGCGGCGCAGAGGAAGCCGGCGATGCTCCTGATTAGAGCCGACGCTCGTGCGGGCCCCCCGCCGGCGGCTGCGCTCGCTGCCCTCGCCAGCGGGGCCGCGGCTGCCGTCTCGGTTTCCGGTACTGCTTCTGTGGCGAAGTCGTTCTCTTCGGTCTTGGCGAAGGCGTCGGCGGCCGTGGCGTCTGCGGCGGCGGCGGCAAGGGCGGACGCGGCGAGTGCGAGGGCGGCAGTTTACGCGTGAGATCGTTGTAAAAAGGTAATAAGCAAACGAGATTGCTCTGTCTTGAAAATAGGGGGAAGGGGCGCGCGAGAGCGCGAGAGAGACGGAGAAAAGGAGAGAGGGAGAGAGAGAGAGGGGGGGAAAGGTCGAGGTTTCCCGTCAGACGACACAGTTTTTTTCTTTTTGCCCCCGAAGAAGAAGAAGAAGCATCGCAAACCGAAACGATTCTCTCTCGCACGCGCAGAGGTTATCGAGCTTCTTTGCTCGTTAATTTAGTATCTAAGAGGAGTCTTCACATTCGCCTCGCACCTCCCGCTACAGCGCTAGGCCCCAACGAGCCTCCGTGTGCGGAAAAGACTCTTCGAAAACATTGACACGTTCAAATGTTGCTCGCCGCCTCCGACCCCTCGGCAATCACCGGCGGCGCCTTCGCGCGCCTCCCTCCGGGACCACCGCCGCCGCTCGTGATGGCTTCGACATCCGGCAAGGACTCTGTGATCACGGTTTGGTGAGTTGGCTCGGTTCGGTGAAGTTGATGATGAAAAAATAAAAAATAAACAGGTCGAATTGTTTCTCCTTCTCCTCTGACGGCGGCTAGACTCACGAAAGAAAAAAACAAAAAACAAATTTAAAAAACCCCCAAGGGACGCCTCGACCGGCGCCGTCGTCGCGGCCCTCCGGGGCCACTCCGGCGCCGAGCCCTCCTCGTCCTCCCCGCACGCGCTAGCCCTCGTGGGGAGCAGCCACGTCGCCGCCACCCAAGCCGGGCGAGGAGGGGTCCACTTTTGGTCGTGGAGGGGCGGCGGCGGCGGCGCAAGCGCTGGCCACGCGAGAGAAACCTCCTCGTCCTCCTCCTCCTCCCCCTCGGGGCGCTCCTTCCCGGCCGAGCCCGCCCTGGCCCTCGCTTCGACTCGCTGCGGCTCCCTGATCGCGGCCGGACACGCCTCGGGAGCCGCCTCCCTCTGGGACTCCACGGGAAGGCTCCTCCGCTGCTGGCCGGCGCACTACAAGAGGACGGCCGCGCTCACGTTCTCGGGTGACGGCGCCTGGCTGCTGTCGGGCGGCGGCGACGGCGGCGTCTCGCTCTGGGACATCGCGGACGTGTGCGATGGCGGCGCAGGCGGCAGCAGCAGCGCGGCTCCTTTCCGGGCGTGGCCATCGGCGCACACGCTCCCTGTGACCTGCGTCGCCGCGGGCGCGGGGAGGGTGGGCCCGCTCGCAGCGTCGGCGTCGCTCGACTACTCTGTCGTGCTCTTTGCCGCGACGGCGGGCACGATGCTTCGCAGGGTGCAGCTGGGCTCGCCCTGCCGCTGCCTCTGCCTGGAGGGCGGGGAGCACTCGCTCTACGTGGGCTGCGAGGACGGGAACATCTTCGAGGTCGACCTGGTCGGAAGAGGAGAAGGAGAGAACGGAGGGAACAGCGCCAAGAGGAGGGACGGCGGCGGCAGCGGCGACGATTCCATCGTCCTCCCGCCGGGCGTGGCGGCCGTGCTCTCTGGCCACGGAGGCGCCGTCACGTGCCTCGCGTCTCCCTCTTCTGCCAACTCGTCGCTGCTGGTCTCCGGGTCCGAGGACGGGACGGTCAGGGTCTGGGACGCCGCCTCGAGGGCGACGCTCCGCCTGCTGAAGCACGCTGCTGCAACGACGACAACGGCGGCAGCCTCGTCTTCTTCGTTGCTGTCTCTCGCTCCGGTCGTCGCCGTCGCGGCGCTCCCCGTCGGGGTCGGTCCCCGGGGCGCGCTCTCGCTCTCCTCCGCTTCTGCTGCCGCCCCTCACCTGGGCCGGGAGGAGCGCCCCGCGCCGTGGGAGAGCGGGGCCGTAGCGCTGACCGGCCTCGGCGGGGGAGCCCCGTCGGTCGCCTCTTCGGGGCTCGCGGGCGCCGGTGTCGCCGAGGCGGGGGAGTTCGTTGCCGCCCCTGCTGCCGCTGCTGCCGCTGCCGCTGCTCCTTCGACGACGGAGGAGGAGGAGAACGCTTCCAAGCTCAGGGAGCAGCTCGCCTCGGCGCGCGACGAGGCCTCGAGATGGAAGGCGCTGCACGCGAGGCTGCTGGCCGAGACGGCCGCGGAGATGGCTTGAAAGATAAAATGTAAAAAAGATAAAAAAATGCAGCTTATTTTTACAGTTTGATATGACGGACGTGGAAGCTTCGTTTTTCTTCTGAAATCGCGACGCGCGAAGCTATTGTGATAATTATTATTTCAATTCAACACATAGCTTCGTTTTAAACGATGCCGCCGACGCCGACGCCGACGCCGCTGTTGCTGCGCCTCGGGCCGCCGCCAGCGCTTCAGCCGTCGTCGACCTCTCCTCCTCCCCTTTCGCGCTTTCTCCTCCTCCTCCGGTCCCCTCGCTCCTCGACGAACCCGAACGCGAGCAGGATGCAGCCAGCCAGCGCCTGAAACGCAGCCATGATACTCATCGACGTCCTGAGCGAGGTGGCTCCCATCAAATAGGGCCCGCCAAAGCCGCCGACGGCGACGAAAGAGTTCCTACGAACGTTTTTTTCAGTTTTTTTTGGGTTTTTTTCTTTTTTTTAGTCCGGTGTTT
>Ga0315289_10002546_pt1 | contig 27881 bp, 30 predicted proteins | sample YL17G11_40_MG_FD_203452 | JGI IMG/M metagenome (GOLD analysis project Ga0315289, IMG submission 203452) | Sediment microbial communities from Yellowstone Lake, YNP, Wyoming, USA - YL17G11_40 | ecosystem: Environmental > Aquatic > Freshwater > Lake > Sediment | place: USA: Wyoming | collected... | reverse complement strand
GATGGCCTGGGCCTCGACGAACTTGCCTTTGTTGCTGGTGACAAAGTAGATCATATTCTCCCTGCTGACCAACTTTTAGCCACATTAACCTTCTGGCGAGGGCAACGTTTTTAGAGGCCCGGATAAACTATTGGAAGCTTATGTCGATGGCCCGGAGGTCGTATTGATGCTGGAGCTGGGGGATATAGTGTCTATAAAGAGGGATAATGTGACCTACGAGGGGGTGCTGATGCCCTCTCGCCGCAAGGATACCGTGGTCATAAAGCTGGACAACGGCTACAATATTGGCCTTCGGGTTCAGGAGTCGGAGCTGGAGCTGCTTGGCAAGGGCAGAGAGCAGAAGCCGCTCTTGCCTCCTTCAAAAGCCGGAAAGGATCTTCCGACTGTCTCCATACTCTCAACAGGCGGCACCATCGCCAGCAAGGTGGACTACAGGACGGGAGCAGTGACCAGCCAGTTCTCAGCGGGGGAGATCTTGGCTTCTATCCCTGAGATGGAAGAGATTGCCGCTTACGATGCCGAGGTCATCTACCAGATTCTCAGCGAGAATATGAGGGCAGAGTACTGGATGGAGCTGGCCAGAGCAGTCGCCCGGAAGGTTCGCGGCGGAGCTGCGGGAGTGGTGATAACCCATGGCACTGACACCATGATGTACACCGCCGCTGCCCTCTCCTTCATGCTTCAGACACCGGTTCCTGTGGTGCTGGTGGGCTCCCAGAGGAGCTCTGACCGGCCGAGCAGCGACGCGGCCATGAACGCCATCTGCGCGGCCACTGTCGCCAGGAGCGATATCGCCGAGGTGGTAGTGGTGATGCACGGCTCCCCGAGCGACGACTACTGCTCCATCCACAGGGGAACCCGGGTGAGGAAGATGCACACCTCACGCAGGGACGCCTTCAGAAGCCTCAACCAGAGCCTTCTCGGCAGGGTGGAGTACCTCTCTAGGGGGATAGAGACCTTTATGCCTTACCGGAGACGGGGGGAGGTGGAGCTGGAGCTGAAAGACAGTCTGGAGCCGGCCTGCGCCCTGGTGAAATACGTCCCAGGGGCATCTCCTGATATCCTGGACTACTACATCGATAAAGGTTACAAGGGCATAGTTCTGGAGGGATCCGGCCTGGGCCACGTGGCTTCTGACTGGATAGCAGGAATAGAAAGAGCCTCCCAGGAGGGAATCCCCGTGGTGGTCACCAGCCAGTGCCTGCAGGGGAGGATATGCGATCGAGTCTATGATACGGGAAGAGATATGCTGGAGGCAGGAGCCATTGAGGGGGCAGACATGCTCCCCGAGGTGGCCCTGGTCAAGCTCATGTGGGTGCTGGCCAACTGTCCGCAGCAGACGAGGTCCATGATGAAAAGGCCGCTGGCCGGCGAGATATCGCCCTCATCGCCCGTCATAAAGAAATGCTAAGCCTTATAAACTCGGCGGGATTAGAGGAGAACTCTCGAGTTCATCGGAGGAAAAAGTCATTGACGCGTAAGCCAGGAAGCATGTATAGGAAGATTGAGCGTCCCTATACTCGCCGAGAATACATGGGAGGTGTCCCGGGGAGCAAAGTTGTCCACTATGATATGGGCAACCTCCAGGAAGATTTTCCAGTCAAGCTCACTCTGCTGGCTAGAGAGCCCTGCCAGATCAGGCATACTGCCCTTGAGGCAGCCAGGGTGGCTGCCAACCGCTACCTATTGAAGCAGGTAGGAAGGACGAACTTCTATCTCAAGCTCAGGGTCTATCCACATCACGTTCTCAGGGAGAACAAGCAGGCTACGGGCGCGGGGGCAGATCGAGTCTCCAGCGGCATGAGGCATGCCTTCGGCAAGGCGGTGGGAACCGCAGCTCAGGTGGATATGGGACAGAAGCTGTTCACCCTGGGAGTGCCACCTCAGTATCTGAACGACGCCAAGATCGCTCTGATCAGGGCCGGCCACAAGCTGCCCACCCCCATCCAGATAGTGATGGATCCGGCCAAGAGCGCATAAGGTAGCTATAATGGACGACTACTTAGCCGGCCTGGAGCGGGCGATGAAAAAGATGCCCGCCACCAGAGATACAAAAGAGAGGTTCGTCATACCTGCCTCGAGAGTATTCTACGAGGGGAAGACCACCGTTCTGGAGAACTTCCGGGCCATAGCCGACACCCTGAATAGAGATCCCGATCATCTGATGAAGTACCTCTTGCAGGAGCTGGGAACTGCAGGCAAGATAGAGGGGCAGCGGGGAATATTCCAGGGCAAGTTCACCGAGCAGGCCATGGCTCGCCAGATAGAATCCTATTTTGAGGAGTACGTCGTTTGCACAGAGTGCCGGCTCCCCGATACTCATCTCACCAAGAGCGATCGAGTGCTCATGTTGAAATGCGATGCCTGCGGAGCCCATCGGCCTGTCAGAAAGAGAAAAGCTGCCGTTGTGGTGCAAAAGGATGCCGTGGAGGAGGGGGAGAGCTACGAGCTGCGCATCGAGTCCGTGGGAAATAAGGGCGATGGCATTGCCAAGATCGACAAATACCTCATCTTCGTGCCCGGCGCAGTCAAGGGTGATGTGGTCAAGGCCAAGATAAAGAAGATCAGCGGCACTCTGGCTTTCGCCGAGATCGTGGAGAGAACGGGAAGGGCGACCTAGATGGAGAAGACGATTCTCCTGAGCTTCACTGAAAGCCACAAGTACCAGCTGGAGTTCTCACCGCCCGGTTTCTGGAGGCCGTTTGCAGAGAGCTACAAGGCTCTTCCCTGGCTAGAGCAGAGCGATCGACGGCTGGCCGTGGTGGCGGAGAACTACACCTATCTTTTGGACCTGCTGGTGCAGGCCAGGCTCTTCAACCTATCTTCCATGCCCGTCCAAGAGCGGTACGGGTAAGATCGCGGATATGCCTGTCACGGCTGACCTGCAGGCTTTTCTTGTCCGGGGGATGCCGGCCATAAAAGAGGGAGACGACCTGGCCTCCCTGGTGGAGTCACTCTTTCCCCTTTTAGAAGGTGATGTGCTCTGCCTGGCCAGCACTGTAGTCTCCAAGTCGGAGGGCAGGGCCAGGGATCTCGAGGAGTACCGGCCGTCTCCCAGAGCATTGGAGCTGGCTGAGAGGCTGGGCAAGGATCCCAGGTTCGTGCAGGCCGTCCTGGAGGAGTCGGAAGAGGTTCTGCTGGAGAGTCCCTTTCTCCTGGTGGCCACCAGGTTCGGCCACATCTGCATCAACGCAGGGATTGATCAGTCCAACGTGGGAAAGGGCAAGATACTTCTCCTGCCACAGCATCCCCGCGCCAGCGCCGCGCGGATCAGAGAAGGGCTAAAGATGGGTTGTGCCGTGATAATCACCGACTCCTGCGGCCGGCCGTTCCGCTGCGGCATCTGTGGGGTGGCAGTGGGCTGGTCGGGGATAGGAGCTTTGAGGGATTGGCGCGGGATCAAGGATCTCTACGGCAGGCCTCTGGAGATAACCCAGGAGTCGATAGTTGATGAGCTGGCGGCAGCGGCCAACCTTCTCATGGGGGAGGCAGGAGACGGCACGCCGGCAGTGGCATTCCGGGGATTGAGCTACCCCAAATCAGGGGGCAGCCTCTTCCGGCCCCAGAGCCAGGACGTCATCCGCGCGAGACTCAAGGATTAAGATTTTATCCTCTCTCGGAGAACCAGAGGGCGTGCCTCGCCCTCTGCGCGTGGTCCTCCCCTTCAAGCTCTGTGGAGCCAAGAGCCGCCTAGCTTCTATTCTGTCGCTGCAGGAGCGGGAGCTGCTGGCGCTCTCCATGCTGGAAGATGTCCTGGCTGCTGTCTCGGGCTTGGGGAAGGTTACCATCTTATCCAGGCCGGAAATCGATGTATCGCACTTTACCATGCCCCTGGAAGTGGTGGTATCGGACCTGGACTTGAACCAGGCTCTCAACGCTTTCTTGCAAGAAATGGCCCGAGGGGGATGGCAGGAGGATCTCTTGATAGTTATGTCCGACCTGGCCCTTCTGACCAGAGAGGATCTTCTGGGCATGGTGAAGACTGAAGGAGATGTGGTTCTGGCGCCGGGACGTGGCGGCGGGACAAACATGATACTGGTCCGCCACCCCCAGTTCAGGACCTGCTATGAGGGAGTGAGCTTTCCTAGGCACCTGGATCAGGCCCGGAGGCTGGGGATCCAGGCTGGAATCTTCTACTCCTACCTGGCGGGATGCGATATCGACGAGCCTCAAGATCTGGCCGAGGTGCTGCTCCATGGTAAGGGAAAGGCGGCCAGAACTTTGCAGGACTTAGGCCTGGCCGTCTCCGAGGAGGGGAAGGGTGCTCTTGTTCGCAATAGAGATGTGTCTTGAGCCCTAAAGAGCAGCGGATTTCTTTATTTGTATGTGTTTAGCTCCTCTCAATCAGCATCAGTAAACCGATTTCATGATATCATGCATGGCCTGTTCCGAAAGGCTAATTTCAAGCAGCATGGCAAAAGATACCGGTTTAGATTTGGGCGAATTTGTTGTTCGTCTTGCCTTCATCGAAAAAACCAGTATCAGGCGAACAAACATAGGGAGCTAAACACATACCTTTATTTTTATCGCAATACCCCAAGATTTGCAGCGTGGATGAAGGGCATCCGATTCTAATTTAAGGATGGATCAATTAACACACTGTGGCTTAATGCGGGGCGCCTTGCACGCCCACGCAGCTTGCTGTAAGGTGCGCCGCAGCAGTTTAAATTCGCTATCCAAAAAAAAGCTCTAAAGCAAGGAAAAAAAGAGTTAAGGAAATGGGAAGTCAAATAGAATGAGAGTAAATAAGAGGAAACCTTGGAAGCGGTGCTTTGTCGATGGCTCTTCAAAGGATATAAAAGGAGATCCCTTGCTGACTCCTCCATCAGTAAACAGTCACCCGCTTGACGCCGTCTATCTCCATCAGCTGCCTTACCAGATCCCCAGGGATCTTGCCCTCAGTAATTATGGTCAGCATGGGCTTCTCCACGAAGTAGGGGTCATCAGAGAGCGCCTGGCGGATGGACAAGCCATAACTGGCCACGGCGCTGGCCACGTCTCCCAGTAGGCCGGTCTTAGCGGCGTTTACAGGAGTTATCTCAATTACCCCCAGGCCCAAGACAGGGGCCACCTCTCCCAGAAAGGTCAGGGAGCGCACATTTCGGAAGATCTTCCACAGCTCCTCATCCTCGCGAATGGCCATGGCTGTTGTATCCACTACCCGTCTGTCTACGTCCAGCTCTCTGGCAATCTGGGCGTGGGGTATCTCTATGCCTCCCGAGACGACTCTGCCTCGCTCGTTGATCTGAAATCCCCTCTGCAGTATGAGCCGGATTACCTTCTCCTGTGCCGGGAACCTTTTGAACTTGTTCAAAATCTCCTGCCACATGTTAAATCCGTTGAATATTTACTTAGATGTATAAAACTCTTCCTTAAGGATCCCATCTTCAAGGGTCTTTATCTCCCTGGCATGAATCGGGGGCTCTCTTTTAGGAGAACATCTCTTTAGGAGGCTCTCTGTAATCTTTTCTGGCCTTGAAAATGGTCTCCTCCAGGTGCCTATTGGTGATCTTGCCTTCCTCCATGATGGCGTGATGAAGGGCAGCCTTTAGAACCTTCTCTACCAGGTCTCTTCCCGAGAATCCCTCTGTGAGCTTGGCAATTTCTTTGAGATCGACACCTTCCATCTCCACGGGGATGGTCAGAGCATTCTTCTCGAGGATGGCCAGCCGCTCGCCGTAGTTGGGGAGCTTGAACTCGATCTCCTCCTCAAATCGCGAGCGTACGGAGCTGTCGATGAACTCGATCTTGTTTGTCGCGCCGATGGTGCAGACTCCTTTGCGGTTGTGAATTCCGTCCATCTCCGTAAGAAGGGAGTTTACAATCTCTGACACGTCCCCGCGCAGGTCCTGGTAGCGCCTGTCGAGGGCGATGGCATCGAGCTCGTCTATGAAGATGATGCATGGAGCGATCTGCTCTGCCTTCTCATAGAGGCTGTGAATCTGCCTGGCCCCCTCTCCCACGAACTCCCCAATGAGGGTGGTGGCTTTTACGGGCAGCATGGGCACCCGGGCCTCCCCGGAGAGGGCCTTGGCGATCATGGTCTTGCCAGTCCCGGACACACCGTAGAAGAGAATGTTCCTGGGAGCCCATCTTCCAAACCTCTCAGGCTCTGTCAGGAACTTCTCAATGATCTTGACCTTGCGCTTGGCCATCTCCTGGCCGACCACATCCTCGAAGAGGACGTCGTGCTCGGCCTTGACGGGCTTGGCCTGCTGCTCTACCTCAATAACGGTGTCTGATCCCACAATGGAGGTGCCAGGATAGACTTTTATGGCCTTGAAAGCGAAGTCGGGGTAGAGCCTGCGGTCGAATAGGTAGCAGCCAGGCTTGACCGTCTCCCCGAACCACTGCTCCCGGGCGTAGAGCTCGAAAAGCCTGGGGTCAGAGACCACAGGATGCTCCTGAAATAGGCTCTTGAGAGGGTAGCCGGCCGGCCTGAGAAGAACGTACCTCGCTCCCTTTGCCCTGCTCCTGTCCAAGCGGCCCCCCTGGCCCTTCGTCCCGCTCTTCTGGATGGATCGCACACTCAAAAGATTCCCTATTAAATAGTTAAAGGTATTGCCTTTTGATCGTCAGGAATTAATACTCCTTGCAACAAGCTCTTGGAAACTGCATTGAGTGAGGATCTTCATGGGAGGAAACGGAATAGCTTTGATTCTGATGCTGGCCGGATTTGTGATCGCTTTCATCGTTCCCATAATGGCTCTGACATTGCTCTTCTAAAAGCAGAGGCGGGCGCCGGAGCCTGCACATTTTTTATCTTCATTGAACCCGCCATTGGGTCGTGAACCTCTAAATAATTTGAGTTTTATAATGCTTTTTTATTCCTAATGCTATATTTTTCCCTGATGTCATCTTCTTTCCCGCTCACTGCCGTCAGCTTTGATTTGCTCAAAATCGATGTGACCTGTATCACCAGGGCGGGGTGTCTGTCCATGCTGGTTCGGCTCGGCTCTTCTCTCCAGATCTGGCTGTCCTCGGTGTTTTTCCCCCAAGCTACGACTTCTCACTATTACTACTATGCTTCCTATTGTGTCGCACCGGTGCCTTTAGATCCCGCTCAAGGCCGCGGGCGGCAACCCTCCAGCGGTCGCGGGGAACACCATAGGCAGGAGCATGTCGAGAACGGTTGATCGATCGATTTTCTCTTCACTGTCTGGTTTGAGTAGATATGCACAGTAAGCGCGAATATAATTAAGCCCAATTTTTTATTAAACTTTTATTTTTATTCCGAAGAGCCTCTCAAACCTATCAAACTTTGCCCTCGCCCGGTATAGGTTCTGCCTGGTGTAAGGCTGGCCTCGCTCGTAAGCCAGCATATCCCTGATCTCTGCAGGGGTGAAGACCGCCTCCAGCTTCTCCCTGGGCAGGTAAGGAATGCTTTCTGCCTCCGCAGAGATCTCCAGATCCTCATCGCCAAGCCAGTTCCAATCCATATCATAGCGCATGAGCACCAGATGCTCTCTCTCGCATTTGGCCGAGACAAGCCAGTTCTGCTCGCATATATGGTAGGCTATGCTCTCCATCTCAGCCTGGCATCGGCTGCAGAATCCCACCATATTCTTCTGGATAGAAGCAGGGTCCAGCCTCTTTCCGTCGCAAAAAAGAACGCATCTCTCCTTGTCCAGATGGTTCATCTCCATCCCAGAACGTCGGCCATGCTGTAGACTCCGGGCTGGGCCTCGACCACCCATCTGGCGGCTTTGACTGCCCCGCTTGCAAAAGCCGTTCGGCTGTGGGCCTGATGCTTTATCTCCAGGCGCTCTCCTGTCCCGGCCAGGAGGACGGTATGGTCCCCCACGATGTCCCCAGCCCTGATGGCATGGACTCCAATCTCCTTTCTCCGCGGTTTGACTCCCTCGCGGCCGTAAATGACCTCCACCGGCCCGAGCACGCTTTTTATAACATCCACTGCTGCGAGAGCGGTGCCGCTGGGAGCGTCCTTTTTCTGGTTGTGATGGGCCTCGATCACCTCGATGTCGTAATCTCGCAGGGATGCCGCTGCCAGGCCCACCAGCTTCCAGAAGACGTTGACGCCCAGGATGAAGTTGGGGGATATCACTGCCGCCACCCTTCCCTCGATGGCTTCCCGCATTTTATCCTTCTGCTCTGCAGAGAAGCCCGTGGTGCCCACCACCAGGTCTACTCCCATCTCGGCCGCCGTACAGACGTTCTCCACTGCAGCGGCGGCCACTGTGAAGTCGATGAGCACCTCAGGCCGTGTCTCGGCCAGCACCTCTCTCATCTGCGAGGCGCTGGATACAATTGCCCCTCCCAGCAAGGGCGTGGCAGCTCCTGCGATGTCAAAGCCCGATACCAGCTCAAGGCCCTCCGCTCTGGCTATCTCCTGGATCACCAGGCCCCCCATCTTTCCAAGAGCTCCAGCGACAGCTACCCTTGTCATCTGCCTTCGCCCAGCCTTTCCACGATCTCCTTCAGCGTATTTTCCTTATCCGGGCTCATGGGGGCCAGAGGAAGTCGCAGCGGCCCAGCCGCCAAGCCCATCAGCCGGCAGGCGGCCTTGACGGGGATGGGATTGGTCTCCAGAAACATTGACCTGACCAGGGGAGCCAGCTGAAAATGAAGCTTCCTGGCCTCGTCCAGGTCTCCTCTGGCCATGGCCTCCACCATTTCCACCGTCTTTCTGGGGGCCACATTGGCCACCACGGAGATAACGCCAGCACCCCCCAGGGCCATGATGGGCAGAGTCATGTCGTCGTCTCCCGACAGGACGATAAATCCAGATCCCTGGTTTTGCTCTATGACCTGCGAGACCTGAGATATGCTGCCGCTGGCCTCCTTTATTCCTATGATGTTCTCGAGGCCGGCCAGCTTCTTCACCAGATCCGGCCGCAGGTCGGCTCCAGTGCGCTTGGGAACGTTATAGAGGATGATTGGAATATCGCAGCTTTCGGCGATGATCTTGTAGTGCTCGAACATCCCGCGATCATTGGGCTTATTGTAATAGGGCGTGATCAAGAGCGCAGCGTCGGCTCCAGCATCGGCAGCGTGCAAAGTGAGCTCCAGGGCTTCGCGGGTGTTGTTCGAGCCTGTGCCCGCTATGACGGGAACCGTGGCGCAGTCGATGGCGATCTCCACCACGCGCTTGTGCTCTTCGAAGGTGAGGGTTGCCGACTCCCCGGTAGTGCCGCAGGGGACTATTCCCGAGACGCCCGACTCCTGCAGAAACTCTATATTCCTTCTTAAGCCCTCCTCGTCCAGGCTGTAGTCGTCTTTGAATGGCGTGATGATGGCAGGCAGCACGCCTCTAAACATCTAGCTCTACCTCTCCTCGGCGCGTGGTCTTACGCCTCAGCACGCGGCTGACATAGCCCGCCACTCGGTTGCGGATGGTCTTGTTCTTGATATCTGTTAACTCGGATACCTTGAGCTTGTTCTCCTCGAAGTCCGTTCCAAAGGCACCCTCATGGATCTTCATGAGGTCCCTAGCAAAATTCTTTATGTAACTGGGCTTTACGCTTCCCATAATCAACACTCCAGCTAGAGCGATCTATAGCATCCATCAGCCTTTGATTTATATCTTCCCATTCTATTTGGCAGCCATCCTGGCCAGCTCCAGCGCTATCCTGGCCAGATCCAATGCACTGCTGCCCAGGAGCCAGACCAGGGGACCGGCTTCCCCATCTCCAGGATCCAGGAAGGCACGCGGGAGCTGGCCTGCATCCTCAGGTCCCCCCAAGGCATCTAAATGTCCTGCAGAGGCACCATCGCGGACGCTGGCTGCTGCCAAACCTAAGGAACGGCAATGGGGCAGGGCCTCTTTGCTTAGGATAACGGCCGCCCTTGCCTGGGGGCTATAGCTCATGGCAGCTAGAAGGCCTCTGGCCAGATGGCGGTCGGCACCAAACCTCACGCACCCTGGCCGCACCCCACCTCTGCTGCCCAATCCTCCCTCCACTGCGGCCACATCCTGTGGGGTTGAGGCGCCAGCAATGGCCATCCCAATGTTGGACCCCTTCTCGGCAAAGAGCCTCTCCAGCGGCTGCCTGGCAAGCATATCCACCGCCTCCTGCACCTCGGCCATGGCCGCAAACCTCTCCGCCCTGTCCAGCACTGCCCCTGCCTGGTTCACGGGATGGACACCCCGCCCCACCTCCTGGCTCCAGGAGATGGCCTGGGCGGCAAAGCCCTTGGCCTTCCAGGCGGCCTCTTTGAGGGAGAATCCTCCTGCCAGAAAGCAGGTCAGGGCTGCAGAGTAGGTGCAGCCCACGCCATGATTTCCCCCCATGACCCTTTGCCCCTTGAGAAGATGCACCTCCCCTTCGGCCAAGAGCAGGTCGGTGCAGTCCAGATGTCCCCCCTTCACGATCACCGCTCTTGCTCCATAGGAGGAGATCTCGCGGGCAGCCAGCTCCGCGCTCTCAATGTCCCCGACATATCTGCCCGTCAGGCACCGCGCCTCAAAGATGTTGGGGACGATCACCTCGGCTAGAGGAATCAGCTCCTCCTTCAAGGCCACGACTGCCCCGGGCTCAAGAAGCCCTCCGCCGGCTTCGGCCGCCATCACCGGGTCCAGGACCAGGGGAATTCTTGATCTCCGCATGTGCTCCGCTACCGCCAGCACTACCGGAGCGGAGTGGAGCATGCCTGTCTTGGCAAAGGCCACCTGAAAATCGTCGGATATGGATTTCAGCTGCTCCGCTACCGCCTCCGGCCCCAAGGGAAATACCCTCTGCAATCCTACAGTGTTCTGAGCTGTGACAGCGGTCAGCGCGGATGTGCCATGCCATCCCAGGATGGAGAAGGTCTTGATGTCCGCCTGTATTCCGGCTCCACCCCCGGAGTCGGAGCCGCCTATGGTGAGCACAACCTCTGACATTTCTATAGCCTTCAATTCTGCCCGTGATCTCTATCGGAGCCCTGGGCATCTGCAGCTCCGCTTTATCCCTTTCCGTACGCTTCTCCACTGCTTGCAGGATCAGCGTCTGGAATCCCGTAGCTAGCGTTCCGCGCGCATCAAAGACAACTGCAGATGGAAATCCAAGACAATTGGTGGGAAATATATTCGACAGACTCCCGGTCTTCCAAGCTGCAAGGCAACGATGCCAGCCGCTCTCGAGCAAAGCGGACAACGCGGAATTGACGGCCGGGAGCAGTCAACGGACACCCTCATCGAAACCATCTTCCTTTACTCGGATCTGCTCCCTTATCCCGGGACGAGCGAATCCCTGGAGGCCGATCCATCAAGAGGCATCGAATCTAGGATACCTTCTTCATAGCCTCGCTCTTCATCTCCTCTGGAAGGTTGTACTTCACCGCTGTCCTCAGAGCCTTCCGGTAAAGCCCGGCCTGCATGTACTGCTCAAAGGACGTCTTGGCCGCCTGCATCAACATCTCCTCGGGGAGACCGAACTCCTGGGCTATCTCTGCGGCGTTCTTGGCCAGGCCGAACTCCAGGCTCTTGTTGAAGGCCTGGATGGCTGCATCTCGGACTGCCCCCGCGGGCAGCTCCAGCTCTTTGGCATAATCTGCCGCAGCCCGGTAGAACTCGCTGTCGATCTTCCTCCAGAAGGACCGCAGAGCTGCGTCATTTCTGAGATCAGCGGGCAGGCCGTACTGCCTTGCTAAGTCGGCGGCTACGGCGAACTCTCCTTTGGCCATGATCCTGTGGTACTCCTCAAGGACGGCATCCTGCACCATATCTGCGGGTAATCCATAGTCGGACTTGATCCTGGCGGCCTCCTTGTAGGCCCCTTGTCTCATCTTCTCGGCAAAGATCTTCGCCCCTTCGGCTAGGCTGTCGGGCATCTGCACCTCCAGGCTATCATTAGGGATCCCGAGGATTTAAAAGATATCATTTCTGCTCACTTAAGGAGGTTACAAAGGCATACTGGGTGGTGGTTGGCAGAAGCCTGCGCAGCTCTCTGACTTCAGGAAGGTAGATGATCATGAATCTCTCCTGCGGCCGGACCTTCCCGAGGATCTTGCTCACCACCTCTACCTCGGCCTCCCCCAGGATTCTGGCCGAGCTTCCCCCGAAATCAGGGGACATCTCTATGAGGATCGGGAGCCTCAGGCGGCTCCACAGGAACCTGGGCAGAGACTGGGATATCCTCTCGAGCTCTGGTCTATCCATCACATAAAAGGCGTTATCCTTGCCCCTGATGCCCGGCCTCTCCATGGAGAGGAGCTCCTGTAGGGGCAGTCGTTTTCCCGGAAGATGCTGGTTCATGGTCTGAATGGCCTTGATCAGAATCTTCTTGTCGCCAAAAAGGCCATTGTCGCCAGAAAACGCCATCAAAGGTTCTCTGACTTGAGGGGACTTAAAGTTAACCTTTCTACGGCCGACAGCTTTTTTTTTCTGGCCTTTGAAGGCGACATAGTCGTATTCTGCAAAAAAAGAATTAAAAAGGATTCAACATCACGAATTCGTTGGCATAAATAATAATATTATGATTAGTAATACCAAGCCATAATCCATCCCGGATAACGCCCTAGCCCAAATCCTCAAAAGTATGCTGGACGGCATTCCTCTTGAGGCCCAGAACCTTTCCTGCGGCCCTCGCAACCTTTTCCTGATCCTCCTTCCGGCAGTAGATGCCGAGCCGCCAGGTAGCTCTTTGAGCCTTTTCGAGGGTTGCCACAAGAGGAGAGACCTCGCGCAGGGGCAGCAGGTCGCCCTCCACCAGCACCAGAAAGCTGCCCTCGGGGGCCAGAGGAAGGTCGGGAAGATCCACCAGCACATCCTCGGCGCCCAATTCCGCCTCCTCTGCCACCTCCTGGGCGATCCTTTCCTCCTGGGCAGTCCTTCTCTCCTTGAGCGGCGCCTGGTCCAGGCTCTCCCTTCCTACATAGACGGCCCGCTTGAACAGCCGCCTCGACCTGATGCGGGAGATCATCTCACCGGCAAAGCCTCCTGCGGCTGCCATGGCCATGAAGAGCTGGCCATCGTCCATGGCCTTGATATCTTCAGCCCTGGCTCCCTCCTCTCTCATGCCGCGTATTCCGGCCGAGATCATGCTTTCGGCTATCCGACAGACATGGTGAAAGTAGACTGAGGGCTGCATCAAGAGCCGGGAGATGAGGAGGCTGGTGGCGGCCTGAACTCCCCCCGCCTCCACTGCCAGCTGTTCCTGGCGCAGTATGATCTTGTCCATCAGCCTGAGCCTGTCGACCACTCCGTAGGCCACGCCCGTATAATGAGAATCCCGGCTGAGATAGTCCATCCGGTCCACGTCTATTTCCCCGCTTACTATTCTTCCAAGCCGGCTGCCGGATATCAGGTCCTGGATCTCCGCGGGACGAAGGCCGTGAGAATCCAGAACATCTCTCAGCTCTCCTCTTCGCAGGATATCGATGATCCTCTCGTGCTCCCTCTTTAGGAAGGGGGCCAGGACAGCCTCTGTGGCATGGGAAAGGGGACCGTGGCCTAGGTCGTGCAGCAGGGCCGCCGCTCCCAGCTTGAGCTTCTCCTCTTCTGCCAGGCCCAGATGATCAGCCAGGCTTCGAGCCAGATGGTAGGCTCCCAGGCTATGCTCGAACCTGGTGTGGTTGGCGCCGGGATATACCAGATTGGCCAGGCCGAGCTGCTTGATCCAGCGCAACCTCTGCATCTGTGGGGTATCGATCAAAGCTAGGGCCAGGCCGTCGAGCTCGATGTATCCGTGAACTGGATCCCTGATAGCTGTCATCTCATCCTGGCTATGGAGAATAATGAGGCGAACTGGGGTGAGAAATGGGCAAAAAAGGGGAAGAAAAGGCCAGTTGGGAAGAGCTTACTCGGCCTCGCCCACCAGATCCTTTCCGGGCTCCTTGCGCTCTACAGTCCCCACCTCGCACACCGTCGGACCGCAGACTATCACGTCTTGCTCCTGATATTTGGTGTAGGGATTCTCTGGGATAGTTGTGTCCAGCCCCATGGCCGCTGCCATTAGCTCGACTACGTCCAGCATCTTCATGCTCGACTTGGCGTCGTTTCTGCCGTCCATGATGTTGCGCCGGCAGAAGGGACAGGTGCTGGCGATGATCTCTGCTCCGATCTCCTCGCCATCTCTCACTCTGGCTTTGGCGCAGTCCAGCGCAAGGTCGGGCAAGCCTGCCTTCACGCCCCCGCCAGCGCCACAGCATCGCTGCAGAGCTCTATTTCTCACCATGTCCTGGAACTTGATCCCAGGTATGGACTGCAGAACCTCTCGCGGGGCTTCAAAGGCCCAGTCTCTGCCCTTCAGGTGCATCAAATGTCTTCCGTTATGGCATGGGTCGTGGTAGGTCACCTTGTAGTTGATCGGGTTCTTGAACTCGACCTCACCCGCTTTTATCTTATCCCTGAGGAAGGCGGAAAGGGGCATGGACTCATAGGGGATGTAGCCCTCATACCACAGCGGCCAGTCTACAGTGGAGTTCCTCTGGCATCCTGCACAGGCAAAGAGAACCGTCTCAACTCCCCGGTCCTTGATAGCATCGACGTTGTGGACAGCGCACTCTTCCATAACCGGCCGCTGGCCAGTTCTCACCATGGCCGATGCACAGCACCACTCATCCTTGCCCAGCATACAGAAGTCCACGCCAAGGGCGTTCAGCACCCTGACGGTGGCCACTGCCAGGGCCTGCTGCCGGTAGGCGGCAGTACATCCTGCAAAGTAGGCTATCTTGCCAGACTCCAGCACCTTGGCGTCCTTGGGCAGCCAGCAGAGGCGGTCCTCCTGCTTGGCCTGGTAAGGATTCTTGTCAGTCTTGACGAGCTTTGGGAAAAAGGATTGCTTGCCGTAGGGCCCGTTGCCGCGCGCCACCAAGTTGGGCCTCATGGCCTCCCACAGCTCCACGGTTCTTATCCCTGCTTCGCATACAGTTCCGCATACGCCGCAGGTTGTGCAGTTGTACACGTCCTCGGTGAAGGTGGTCATTTCGTCGTCATTGAGGGGCTTGGGGCCGAAGATCTTTGCCCTCAGGCTATTGGTCCTGGCCATCAGCTCTCTCCACTTGGCATTCTTGTACATGGGGGTGATGCCAGGCCTGTCCTGCCTGACGTCGAAGGTCGGACACCACTTCATGCATTCCTGACATCTGTTGCACCCATCCACCTCCATTAGCTGGGTGGACAGAAGGTATCCTGACATCAATGGCTTTGAGTTATTGGGAGCCATTTACTCTCCTCCTCGGTTGGCGAGCAAGGTCATGGGCGTGGCGATTATGTGAATATACTTGCTCCAGGGCAAGATAAAGGCGAACAGTCCCAGGGCCAGCACAGTGTGGATCAGGGCGAAGTGGGGGGCGTAAATGGAACTTGAAAATGCATTCCCCACCAAGAAGGAATTTCCACGCAGCCACTCGGCATAGAATCCCGTGATGGTGATCAAGAAGACGCCGCCGATCAGAATGGCATCGTAAGATGTGGTGTTATCCCTCACAAACTTGAGAAGAATTCTTCTGGACACGGCTATAGTCGCGCCTATGAGGAGCAGATATCCGAATAGGTCAAAGGGCAGCTCCATAATCCCCTTCACCACTTCGGCCTGCTCGGCCAGCCCCAAGAGATTGAAGTGCTCGATGATGTCCATAAAGAGTCCCAGGCCGGAGAGGGTGGCTAGGGTGGCGAATCCATAGAACATGGACATGTGCATCACCCATCGCACAGGGCTCCTGGCCAGAGTTCTCCGCAGGAGAAATACATCGAGGATAATGGTCCTTATAAACACCCAGACGCCATCTTTGAAGGCCTCATGGATCCAGGTTGCAAGGAAAAGCCAGAAGCTGTATCGCAGCTGGTCGTGGTATCCCGTGGATCCGATGCCCCACTTCTTAAAGTTGAAATATATGCCATATATCCAAACAGCCAATACCATAACTGTGAGGATTAACACTATGTTGAAGGTGAGGCCCAACGTGTAGAATGCCATCTCATCTCCTCCTACTTATATTTATCTTTGTATCGATGTGATACGGCCGTGATTTTCGTGTCCAAGTTACCTGATAACTAATACTTAAATATTCCCTCGCGGCGAATATCCTAGAAAGGCCAGCTGCTGTCTGCTGATCGAAAAGTCATGCCCCGGAATAGGGCGCAAGAGGATATAGTAGGACCCCAGGCGGCTGCGAGCCGTGGCTTCCAGCCAGTGGCAAAAGGGAGGGGTTGGAGTTCTGGCAGCCTTAGCTTTTTGGAGCTGCTATAGAAGGCGAATTCCTAAATTGCGCATTGCATAGCCCTGAAAAGAATTTGAGGGTGCCGGGCTTTCTTGCGAGACCGTGCGCCGGCCATTAAACGATTTTGGGCCTTCTCTTCTTGGGCAGCTCCGGCCCCGGCGGGGGGCCCATGGGGTTATCCCTCAGGCCTGATCGCGCAGTCCCAATGCCACTCAAATCCACTGCCAAGCTCTCTATTTGAAACAAGTTTCCTCCGCAGCAATTCTCTGCCGGTGATATCGGCATTTATCGTATCAAGTCGCGACATTTGTCGAATATAAGCCTTTCGGTGGGGGATGCTTGACTGGAGAGATTAGTCTCCAAAAATTGAAGAGCTGGGGCCATTGGTACATCTCCGCAGGCCTGCCGAAGAGTTCAGCGATGCGCTACTCTCCGGCCAGCAGCTCAAACGCCTGCTTGAGCTGGGAGACGCTCATCTGCCCGGGAGCGGTGGGCTGCGAGACATATCCGTATGTGAGAACAGAGCCGTAGAGAGGGGCTACAGCCCTCAGATGGCGGCCCAAGCGGCCCATGGCTATCACACAGAGAGGCATATCCGCTTCCAGCAGAAGCTGTAGAATCTCCAGGTTGTCCTGGAGACGAAGGGGAGTGGCGGCGATTTTGGCGATCTCAGCTCCCGTATTCTTCATCTCCCCGAGGATGGCCCTCAACTCTTCCAGTGCAGGAGTGCGGGAGAAGTTGTGATACGATGCTATGATCGGCCTCTCGACTGTCTTCAAGAGCTTTCCCAAGAGCCCGCATCGCAGCTCCACATCGATATAATCCGCAAAGGCCGAGGCTCTGATGAGAAGCTCCAATCGCTCTCCCTCGCTGCCTTTGAACTGTCCGCCCTCGGCTTGCCAGCGGACGGTGGCGATGATGGGAACCTTGGCAACCTTCTTGACCGCCTCCAGGATGGAAAGGGGATCGTCCTCCATTAGGTCGAGCCTCAGCTCCAGCAGGTCTGCCTGCCGGGCTGCCGTCAGGTCGGAGAGGGCTCCTCTTCCTAAGGATGCCACGATGCGCGTATCCCGCTTCATCTCTCTGTGATGCTCTCCTCTATGCTCATCCCGAAGTGCCGGGCGGTCATCTCCAGGTGAACCAGCACCTCATCCCCCGGCTTCAGCTCGGCCACAGATATGGGGGTTCCCAGGGCGCTCACCAGCTTGATAGTCTCTGCGTTCTGCAGCAAGGTGCTTATCCTCTCTCCTGCCGCCTCCGCCTCCACCAGTATCAGTGGCCGCTTCTCTATCTTGGCGCGGCCGACGACGGCGCCTCGCGCCTCGCCATCCTTGCTCACCACAGTCACCTCGTCCCCGGACTTCAGCTCCGAGAGGTAGCGGGTTTTTTCGCCCACCCTGATGTAGGCGTGCACCGCACCGGCGTTGACCCGGAAGGGTCTGGCGGCCACGTAGGGGCTGTCCTCTGATTCGCTGTGCACCAGGAAGAATCCCCTGGCCTGGGAGCCCACCAGCATGCCCTCGCCAGGCCTCATCATGCTGGCAGTGTCCACGCACACTCTGTCCCCCATCCCCACCGGCTGGACATTTACCACCCTGGCCGATATCAGCTCCACTCTGCCTGTGGCCAGCTTCTCTACCACCCTCTGGACGCTCTTTATCTCCGAGAGGCTAATGCTATCCAGCAGAACTCCGTCTGCCCCCTGTTCGAGCGTGGCCAACGCCAGCTCCGCCTCCTCCGCCGTCCGTACACCGCTTATTATCTTTACATCCCTGCCCTGCAGCCCGGCGATCATGTTCTCCAAGGGTATAACCTTCCAGTCAGTGCCTATCGCTATCAGATAATCCACATGCTTGCCCAGCTCTACAGCGAACTGCTCATACTCTTTGCCGGCAATGATGACATAACCCGCCTTGGTGCCCTTTACAGCCTTGGCGAGAGCGATGTCCCTGGAAGCGCCGGGGTCCGCAGGCAGGGGAATAGAGCCGTCGCCTTCCCCATCACTTCCAATGATCAAGATATCCTCCGGACCGCGCTCAGAGCCAAAGCAGGCCACGTTGATGCCGCCCAGCTCTTTGACCCTGGAGACGTGATCCCGGTCCACCACCACTGCGTGGAAGCCGGACTCTAACGCGGTGGTGATTTTAGTTTTCACATCCTCCCAGTCTCCGCTGGCCAGGAGCCACTTCTGCTTCATAGACCTAGAAGTGCCCTTTCGCTTACAAAATCCTTTTGACGCCAGCGGCCCGTCTAATCCTTTAAGAGCTAGTAATAGCAAGTCGTTCTGTTTGGGCGAGAAGCACGGAAGGACCGCCAGACCGGGAGAGGGAACAGATAGATCCATCAATCGTTTTCGACATGCTTTTGCGGGTGTTGTTCCCCGCGGCCGCGGGGTTAGGGGGGGGCCGCCCGCGGCCTGGAGCGGGAGCTAAAGGCATCGAGGCGACACAGGAAGAAATATAGTAACAGTTTTTTAAGCGAGAAGCACGGAAGGAACTCCATACCAGGAGAGAGGCAGAAAATAAACATGCGTGGCCCCTCAAGTGATGCATGACGAACCGGGTTTTCGCCTAGTCGCCGACGCCCTCAAAGAACTTAATAATTGCTGGAATCCATCAACCTGGCATGGAGAATCGACTGGTCTACAGCCCGTTGGGCATGTTCTTCATGTTTGTGCTGGCCTTATTGCTCTTCGCCGTGGTGGCTTTCCTCTTTTTGGACCTGGCCAGGACAGCCTTTGTGAAGATTGGCTTCTCCTGGAGCCATGCCCTCTTTGTTCTCTTGGCCTCCTTGCTTGGCAGCGGAATAAACATCCCCGTGGCCAACATGGCCTCCAGCACGCCCATGGTCACGGAGAGATACGTCCGGGCCTTCGGCATGACCTACCGCGTACCTGTAGTCGAAGACGTCTCTGCCGGCACCATCCTGGCGATCAACGTGGGCGGAGCAGCGATCCCTGCCCTGATCTCAGTGTACTTGCTCATTGATTTCCCCTCCTCCCTGATCTATGTCCTGGCAGCGGTCATCTTCGTGGCTGCGGTCATCAATCGCGTCGCCCGCCCGGTGAAGGGCCTGGGGATAGTCACTCCGGCGCTGCTCCCGCCTCTCACCGCAGCCCTTGCCGCCATCATCCTGACCTACCTCCTGGGATCCCCTGACCAGTACATCTTCGTCCTGGCTTACGTGGGCGGGACGCTCGGAACGCTGATCGGAGCCGACCTCCTCAACCTTAACAAGATTCGCGACCTGGGAGCTCCAGTAGCCAGCATCGGCGGAGCTGGAACCTTTGACGGCGTCTTCTTGAGCGGCCTGATCGCAGTTCTTCTGGTATAGGGAAAGAGGCCTTAAGATCGTCTTCCCAAACGGCCTGATAGCAGTTCTACTTGTCATAGGGGAAAAGGCCTTAAGACCGTCTGGCATTGAAAGGAATATGAGCTTGAGGGCTTTCCTGGGAGGGCTGCATGACGAAGGCCGGCTGGAAGAAGTTCCAGGGCCTGCCTCGCCCTTCCTGGAGGCGGCCGGGCGATCCTGGAGGGCGGGTCCCATCTTATTCGGAGACGTATTGGGCCACAGATGCTGCCTGAACCTGCTGGGTAGTAGAGAGCTCCTGGCAAGAGCCCTCGGCGTCCCCGCTAATGAGATGGTGCGCCGCCTGGGCGATATGGATTATTCCGGCCAGGTAAGAGAGGTCGATTCTTCCTCTTTCCAGGAGGTGGTCTCAGAGCCCGATCTCTTCCGCCTTCCCATCCTGACCCACTTCCCTGGTGACGGCGGCCCCTACATCACAGCCGGAGTTGTGGTCTCCCAGCTTGAAGGCCGCCTCAACGCCTGCGTTCACAGGCTTATGGTCATGGGAAAGGACAGGCTGGCAGCCCGGCTGGTGCCCGGCCGGCATACCCATCAGCTCTACCTGGCCGCCCGGGAGCGTGGGAAAGATCTGCCGGTGGCCATCGCCCTGGGCGTGGACCCCCTGGTCCTCATTGCCGCCAGCACCCGCGTCCCACCGGATCTTGAGTTCCAGTATGCCAGTGCCCTGCGCGGAGAACCGGTGGAGATGGTGCGACTCGAGAACGGAGTCCCTGTTCCCCATGCCGAGATAGTGCTGGAAGGATATATAACCGGAGAGCGGGCCAGCGAGGGGCCCTTCGTGGACATCACTGGCACGCGGGACCTGATGCGCGAGGAGCCTGTGGTCAGGCTCACCAGGATGATGACCCGCGAGGATTTCATCTATCAAGGGCTGCTTCCGGCCGGGGGCGAGCACCAGATGCTGATGGGAGTTCCCTACGAGCCCCTGATCTTCAAGGCCGTCTCCAGGGTGGCGAAGGTAAAGGATGTAGTTCTAACCCCAGGAGGATGCTGCTACTTCCATGCGGTAGTGCAGATCGAAAAGCAGACAGAGGATGATCCTAGAAGGGCAATTGAAGCTGCCTTACAGGCGCACCGATCGCTGAAGCACGTCCTGATAGTGGATGCAGATATCGATATTCATAATCCAGTAGACCTGGAGTACGCGATAGCCACGCGAGTGAAGGGCGATGAGGACATAATCCTCTTTCCAAACGTCATGGGCAGCACCCTCGATCCAAGGAGCAATGAGGGCATCACCACCAAGATAGGGGTAAACGCCACGGCCAGGCTGGACAGGCTATGGAAGTTCGAGCGCGTAGCTCCCAGCTCTAACTCCAATAAAAGAGATTAGATCGTAGAGGCCCGTAATAGAAAAGGTAAGACAGATCAATGCGGCCTAACTACCTCCAAGGGCCGCTAAGTTCCGTTGAGGAAGAGGTGGTGTGATTCAATGGGAGAAGAGCCGAATAGAAGGGATGAGAGCATCAGCAGCCCGGCCAGGCTGGAGGTCTCCCGGCGGGACCTGGTGAGGCTGGGCGACCGCCTGGACAACCTGCAGGCCAGCATAAAGATCCTCGAGAAGGATCAGATGCTCCTGCAGAAACGCATCTCTGAGCTGAGGGCAAGGGCGGAAGAGGCAAAGGAGATGTACGTCGCCCTCTTTGCAGAGCGGCGGCGAGCGGTGGAGATGAAGGCCGAGCCCGTTCCCGCGACAGTGCGATCGCCGGAGCAGATTACCCTGGGGATAAGCGAGGTCACAAGAGAGCGAATCCTATCTGTCATGGATGCCATCCGGCGCGTCTCCGAGGAGAGCCAGGGGTCGGCCCCTAAGGATCTGGTGAGGGCCCGGGCCGGTGCCATAGGCATTTCCGAGGAAGATCTCGCCGAAGCCCTGGGGTGGCTGAGGAGAGCGGGCGCTCTGAGGGAGGCAGAGGGAAAGCTAGAGCTGATTTAGCAGCATCTGTTGCCTCCTCGGGGCTCCGTCGGCCTCTAGCCTACTTTCCAGGCCTTCTGCCTAGATCTCCAGGTAGAGGCGGATGCTATAGATGGCAGCCGTTCCCAGCGCAAGGGAGAGGACCAGCGCCGTCAGCTCAAAAACCAGCTCGCTCATCTCGTCCTCGCTGGGGCTCTCTCCAGCTTCTCATTCCTCTTCCTAGCCATTCCCAGAACTTGAGCAGATTTTACGCCGGTGACAATGGCCATCAGCTTAGCAGTCCCATTCATCTCCGGCCTGATCCTGGCTCCCCAGATGATGTTTGCCTTTGGGTCCAGCTCCTGGGCGATGGCCCTGGCCATGGCTGTGGCATCCCTTAAGGTCAGGTCCGGCCCTCCCGTCATGTGCAGCAGGCATCCTTTTGCCTCATGTAGGTCCGCCTCCAGGAGGGGATTTTGTAGGATGGATGAGGCCGCTTTCTCCGGTCCTTCCCTGAGGCTTTTCTCACCGGTGAAGATGACGGAGGGTCCTCCGGCGCCCATGATCGTCTTTACGTCAGCGAAGTCTAGGTTGATCAATGAAGGCTGGATTAGGGCCTCAGTGATGCCTTGCACCACCTCGGCGGCCATCTGATCCATGAGGGCAAAGGCTTTCTGAAGAGGCAGGTTGGGCACAAGGTCGAGCAGCCTGTTATTATCCAGAACTATCAATGTATCCGTCCAGTCTCGGAGGGCGGCCAGACCCTCCTCTGCCACCAGAACCCTTGAACCCTCCACGTAAAAGGGGGTGCTGACCATGCTCACCACCAGTGCTCCTTCCTCCTTGGCAAGCCTTGCCACTACAGGGGCCGATCCGGTTCCCGTCCCCCCTCCCATGCCAGCGAGTAGGAAGACCATATCAGCTCCCCGGAGATATCTCTGAAGGACGCTCTCTGCCCTCTCTGCAGCCTCCCTGCCTGCCTCGGGGTCTCCGCCTGCCCCCAGGCCGCCGGTGTTTCTCCTTCCGATTAGAACTCTGGCATCGGCTAAAACGAGCTCCAGCTGCTGGAGGTCGGTGTTTATGGCCAGCGTCCTGGCACCCTCCAGCCCAGCTGCTGCCATATGATGAATGGCATTGCATCCCGCTCCACCGCAGCCCACGGCCAGAATTCTGATCTGGCCGAAGCCTGCCAGATCTTCAGGCGGCTCCGATCCCGCTCCGATCGCAGCATTTCCCCTCATTGCCAATTCCCTTCTTGCTCTAGCATCAATAATAATAAAATTAAAGTAGATAAGACTTTCCAAGGACGGTTAGCTTTATCAGGCCTGGCGGCCGAGCAGAGATAGCATGGCTTTGCCGGAGATCGAAGCTAGAAGGGATGGCGAAAAGGCGCGGCTTCCCAAAGGGGTGAGGGGGGCGCAGGAGCTGGCCGACTTTATAAAAGACAACTACTCCGGCAAGGTGGTGGAGGTTGGGGTAGGCCTCCGGCCTGAGGTTGCCTCGCTCTGCAGACCTCTACGGCTATTGGCAACAGACAAAGAGACGCGAGCTCTGGGCGACGTCCGCGTGGAAAAGGACGATATATTCTCTCCCCGTCGGGAGATCTACCAAGGGGCGAGCCTGATCTACTCTGTCAGGCCACCCCTTGAGATGCAGCAGGCCATGGGAGAGCTGGCCAGGGAGGTGAATTGCGACGTCCTGATCCGTCCCCTGGAGGACGAGATTGCCGATCTGCCGGGATTCTCCCGCCGCTTGATAAATGCGGGATGGGCCAGGTTCTATCTCTACAGGCTGAAGAGAGATGTATGAGAAAGGCCGATCAGGCGTCTTTTGCCAAGATATCAATGAAAATCCGATTCGACATAAGGTCGAGCGTATGTGTTTAGCTCATCGGCCTTGAACCGCTGATTGGATTGAATTTTATGCCATCCCATCCAGGTCTGCTGTCCTTCCATGCTTCTCCCCGAGACAGACACACTTACTATTACTACTGCGCTTTTTCGTGTGTTGCCCCGATGCCTTTAGCTCCCGCTCCAGGCAGCGAATCCCGGGGCGTCCGCGGGGGACACTGCACGCGGGAGTGCATTGATCGAGGTAGATAGATCGATTCGCTCCTTGTTTGATTCACAATCAAATTATTTATATTAATATTATTCAAAAATCCATATTTCCCATCCCTCGCAAGCCCCGGAGCTCATCTGTTCTCGACGCACCTGCCGTAGGCAACTATGGCCGATATCCCCGGCCGGGCCAGCTCCTCCTCCAGAAGCTTCTCGATCTCCTCCTCTGCAGCGGGCAGCCTCAGCCTCCGCAGGGGCAGGAGGCTCTCCAGCAGCCCGGTCAGGTCAGGGGCCTCTTGCCCTCCCGTGGTGGCCGCGATATCATTCTTGAGCAATACCACCAGAAGATCGCGTTTGCGCCACAGGGCATTGATCACTCCCTGGAGGCCGGAATGGGCCAGGGCGAAGTCGCCTATGACTGCAATCCCCTTCTTCCCAAATCCCGAGGCTACGCCTACTGAGGAGCCCAGGCCATAGACTACGTCCACCGATTGATAAGGCGGCCGGGCAGCCCGGATGACGCAGCCTGCGTCCCCTGCCACAGGCACATCCAGCCTTCCCAGAGCTGTGAAGAGGTCTGCAAAAGGACAGCCCTGGCATATTCCCAGGTAGCCTCTCTGTGCAGCCAGCTCATAGCTGTAGGAGCCTTCTAAAGGTTCTACATCCGCAGAGGTGGATTCTGCTGGTTCACAGCCCATCCCCCTTAATTCTCGGTCGGCTTCCGGCCCTTCTATCAATCCCCGGTCGATGCTCTCCAGCGCCCTCACTAGGTCCGATCTTTCCAGAGGCCCGAAGGGCAGATCTCCCGTAAGCCTTCCCCTCACCTTGGAGCTCATCTGCAGCCATGACTCGATCAAGGCCCCGGGCTCCTCGGCCACCAGAATCCATCGATGGGCGGTGATAAAGCTCCTGATCAGCTTCCAGGGAAGAGGATGGGAATAGGCCACGGCCAGCAGCGATGCTCCCAGGCCGGATGCCAGGTGGGCGGGAAAGCCGCTGGCCACAATGCCCACCTCTGCGGAATATTGGACATCATTTAGAGGCGTGGCCTCGGAGATCCCAGCCGCCTGGGCCAGCACCTCTTTGCGATGCCTCTCCTGTCTTCCTCTGGCCGTAAGGCCCCAGGTAGTCCAGTCGAACCTGCGACCGTCGAACCTGGGGCTGTTGAAGCTGCAAGGCTCTGCTGAGGTCGGGATGCGCTGGACCTGCGGCGCGGCCGTCGAGAGCAGCCGCCAGGTGACGCGGACGATCACTGGCACTCTGAGCCTTTCTGAGACCCCGTAGGCCTCCATGATGGAGCGGTAGAGGTTGGCGGGATCCCTGGGGTCCAGCACGGGAAGCTCTGCCACCAGGCCGTAGAGCCTGCTGTCCATCTCCACCTGCGATCCCCGGGGGCCCAGGTCGTCTCCGGCCATCACCACCACCCCTGATCCCACAGAATGGAAGGAAGAGACGGCCAGGGGATCGGCCAGAAGGTTCATCCCCACCTGCTTTACTACCGCCATGGACCTGCAGCCTGTGGCCGAGGCCCCCAAAACGATCTCCAGGGCCACCTTCTCGTTTACGGAGATCTCGGCTCCTAGCCTTTCAGCCAGCTCAGTTATCGGATAGCCGGGAACGTAGGTTATAGTGCCCACGCCCGCGTCCTCGGCTGCATATTTCACAGCCTCTTGCCCTTTCATTCCATCCCCGGGACTACGGATTCGTCCGGCCGGGCGAAGAAGGGTAGGGCTGCCACGGCCCCTATCAGTCCTCGCCCCTCCAGAGCTATCTCCACGCCCGCCTCTTTGGCAATCTGCAGGGCATCTTCGTACTGCACCCGCTCCCGTTTGCACCTCATAGCGAAAGAAAGCAGCTTGGAAGCCTGAAAGCCTCTTAGGACGGCCATCCCCGTATGCTGGGATACAGTGTACCTCCGTAGCAGGGCCTTGAAGTCGACCAGCATCTCTTCCGAGCGACCCGGGAGGCAGGCGAACTCCACAACAGTAGAGACGCAGTTCTGGGTCTTGGTGGGAACTGGAAAGAGCTGGACCAGGGCATGGGTGATGTATCTGGCCTCAGGCCTTTCTACCCGGCAGGCGATGTTGTGGACCAGCGACCAGGTGGCGCCTGTGGTCTTGGAGTCGGTGTCGTCAACACCGATTATGAGCCTCTCCCTTCTGGGAACCACAATGGTGCCCCTGGCCACCTTCCCACCTCCGCTATCCGTCACCTTATGGCGGATGACATCCCCGGCCCTGGCCCGGGAGAGCGTGGCTCCCACCCCGCCGCCCCCCAGGCCGGCGTAGCTTATCTCCACCTCGTCTCCCCTGACCAGAACTGACTCTATGCCAGCAGACCTCTTTGAGGATATCAGATCCAGATCAGCTCTCCCCGGCTTGACAAGATAGCGGAACCATTCTCCCACGTTCCTTGAGCTCAGCACCATCGGACCCTGGGAATAGTGAAACCTGGCCCAGGCCGAACCTCCATAGCAGCTGGACCTCTCCAAGAGCTCCACCATGCTATCGTCCTCGCTGCAAAGGGCGTGGATCTGCTGGTAGACCACCACATAAGGATCTTCAAGCTGCACGCCAAATCTTTCAGGGCTGATCGGTGATAATGGTATCGCCTGCGGTAGTGGTGTCCATCTTCATATATTCCCTCAAGACCACAGTAGCATAGCTCCCCGGCGGAAGGAAGAACTGTAGCTCAGCGACGTCCTTCTCTACATCTGCAATGATATTGCAGCGCAGCAAGGCAGGCCTTCTCGCCCCGCATGACCCCAGCTCAGAGCAGGCTTCCACCTTGAAGCCCTCCAAAGTCACCCCCTCCCCGGCCAGCATTTCCCTCTCCATGTCTCCTACAGCTCCTGCGACCAGATCTGACTGGTAGCCCAGCAGGGTCAGAGTTACAAAGGCCCTTCTCCGCTCGGCCAGACGGTTCACCGCCTCCAGGTTGGCCTCCGTGGCTTTTTGCGTCCTGGAGGCATCGGGCAGACCATCTCGAGCGAAGCAGACAACATCGCCCAGGACGGCCCTGTCCAGGGGCAGGCCTGACCTGAGGCGCCTGCTCAAGAGGCGGTTGAAGAGATAGGACTGGTAGGCGTGCACGAAAAGACGCCGCAGGTTGGGAGGCAGGACCAGAAAGGAGCCAGCATAATCCTCGGGACTGGCGACCAGATGGTTGAGCATTGCCCGCTCATACCGGAGGTGTTCTGGAAAGGCCTTCAGGGCTAAGGCAGGGTCTCTATCCTCCCAGAGCTGCCCGCGCGCTCTCCGGCTGAGCTCCAGCTCTCCGGCAAAGGGAAGGGCCAGATAGATGAAAGCAGCATCCTCCAGGTTCCCGCGCACCAGTGCTTTGCCAACCAGGTGGGTAACCGGCCGGGATTCTCCAAACCTCTGCACACCGAAATAGTTGGGCAGCCCTCCCAACCTCGATATCTCCTCTGTTATCCCCGATATGCTCCATCGGGGCCGAGGACATTCGAGCTTCATGATCTTGATCCTGAAGTTATTCCCCCGCAGGTCGCCCAGGCCCACCGCCCGGTTGCTCCGGCCCAGGACCTTCATCTTCAGGCCGTGGAGGGTTACCTTCTCAAGATCGCCTTCCTCCAGGTTCATGATGCTCATGCGCTGCCTGGTGACGGCTCGCTTGTCCTTTGTCCCGGCGAAGCCCACTCTCTTCTGGCTTATCCTGAGCTGCCGGGAGATCTCCCGGATGAGATGATGAGTGTCCCAGTCCCTCTTCTCTACCTCCAGGACCAGATAGCGTCCTCCGGCATACCTCAGGTCCGGATAGACCTCTTCCACTGAAAAGTCCTCCGGGGAGCTCCTCAAAATCCCTCCGCAGCCGGGAGAATCGGTGAGAAAGAACTCCATGCCCAGCGCATGATCCTTCTCCGGGGCCTCTATCATATAATCTACCTCTAGAGAAGGCTGAGCTTTCCTGTGATCCTGTCCATCTGCTTGATGGGCGCCGGCCCAATTCCGAGAGCGGTTATGGTGCCAGGAGGAATCTCCGTCAGGCCGGCATCGGCCACCAGGGCAGAAGGAAGGCCGGCCCTCTCCGCCTCCTCCCTGAGCCTGAAGAGATCCTGCACTCCAGGCACCTTCAAGACCACCTTCTTCTGTCCCTCGGACTTCCAGGAGGATGTCATCGACTTATCAGCCCTCTCCAGGGCCAGCACTGCGGCGTGGGCCACCTGCACCGCCAGCTTGCCTGCCGAGAGCTTCAGATCCTCTCTGACCACAATGCACTGCTTGAACTCCATCGCTACCCCAAAAGCCCGGGACGGTAAAAAGATATTGGGGCGAAAATTGGAGATCAAAGAGAGGTTTTCATCTCTCTTTGGTCAGGACCTTGACGCAGATGGGGCTCTTGGCAATGTTGCCGAGCTTGGCTCCGATGAGGTACTGAAGGCCCTTCTCAGCCGCTATGTCCAGGATGCGCTGCGTTACCACCCCGTCGAAGAT
>Ga0315289_10002544_pt1 | contig 27888 bp, 27 predicted proteins | sample YL17G11_40_MG_FD_203452 | JGI IMG/M metagenome (GOLD analysis project Ga0315289, IMG submission 203452) | Sediment microbial communities from Yellowstone Lake, YNP, Wyoming, USA - YL17G11_40 | ecosystem: Environmental > Aquatic > Freshwater > Lake > Sediment | place: USA: Wyoming | collected... | reverse complement strand
TATCGAGGCAATTGAGTTAAAGGGACATCCCTTCTTTATCGGGGTCCAGTGGCACCCGGAGAGAGATCCTGAAGATCAGATTACCGAGCGGATCATCCGGGGATTCATCAAGGCGAGTAAGACTTCTCAACCTCACTCTGTATCTTCTCCCCCTTCTTGAAAAAAGGAGGTGAAAGGCGTAGTATCGTTCAACAAGAGGGATATATATGCGAACTTAGTTCGTATATACCCCTAAATTTGGAGGATATCCGAACCTGTTTCGGATACAAACGAGAAGGGCAGATAAGTTACCAAAGGGGGGAATATGGCTCATTTACAAACACCCAAACCTCCTGATTTTATCGTAAAGCTCTGCCAACAGGCTGGTGTCACGCAGAGGAAGTTAAGTGTAGAAGAGTTTGAACAAGAGGTTGCCTGGTTCATGAGAAGGCACGATGTTCTTCACCTTGCTACGAGCCGTGGCGATCAGCCCCGCTGTACTGCAGTCGGTTACAAGAACATAGGTACCACCATATACATCCTTTCCGAAGGGGGTGCCAAATTTCAGAACCTGGCAGCCAATCCGCAGGTGGCGTATTCCATTGCCTCCCGGATAAGGAGAGGGAGAGGGTTTCTCAAGGTCAGGGGACTTCAGGTCTGGGGAAAGGCTGAGGTAATCTCGCAAAAAGATGTAAGAAAGTTTCAGGAGACACTGGATCTCATGGGAGTTACCCAGTCATTAAAGAGAAGGGGAATGAAACTTCCACCTTTCCCTTACCGTATCATAAAGATTGAGCCGGAGAAGATGCGTTACCTCAACCTGAGTGAAGGGATTTACTACATGACCTGGCTGAAGAGATGAGTGGTAGTTCGAAGGGGTCTAGTTCGTAGGAGAGGAATCGGTGTCACCCTTTGCAATGACACCCTTTGCATACAAAAGAAACTTTTCTACAACGAGCTTAACCTCTTCGTCAGGGTATCTACGATACTACCTTTATACAGTTTATAGGCCTCTTGAACGAGAGGCAGATATCCATTTCTTTCATGCCTGCCTATAATTGACCCGGTAATAATGATACGTGCCTGTCTGAAACGAAAATCACTCCGGTAGTTATAGTGGAGTTCATGACCACCGTGGAATTCATGTCCATAGTCAATGCCATCCACCTCAAAGGCCCAGTGCCGCAGGTGTTCAAAGAGATCAATGGTTTCATGGGTAAAGTAGTAGGGTTGGAAAATAATGGTATCAAAACCCCGATGCAGATAATCTACCATCCATTCCATCGAAGACATCTGCCATGAATCAGGATTGTTGTTAAACTCATTCATCCCGAGGCGGTATTCCGTGATTCCCTTTCGTAGCTTTGGTAATGCCCTGTCGTACGCTCGGCAAATATTCTCCCGCAGTCGTGGCATATTAACCCCAATCACGTCTTCTTCTCCATTTCCGGGAGGATATCCATGTTCACCCATGATCAGCCCTACTTTTGCATCCTCAGGGATACGGCAGGTTGTTATCTCATTCATTGTCATCCTTAATGCTGCCTCGGCAAAATCTGGATGGGCACCGATGAGATCTCCCTCTGTTGTGTACACAATAGAGAGGGGGAGTTTCTTTCCGGTCTCCTTGGCCACCAAGTCAATCGCTTCCTGAACCTCTTCCCAGATTGCCTTGGTATCTTCAAAATCTGAAATGTCCGGTATGAGATCACAGAGAACAACGCTCGTAACGCCATTCTCAACCACATGTTTTTTAATCATCTCCTTGAGATAGGTCGGCTTTTCTCCAATGAGGAGAGAGTGGACTGCCCAAGGGAGGGTAAAACCGTTCTTTCGAAGATCTTCCATAATATCTTTTACGATAGTCTGGGTCTGATCCCATCCTCTCATCCCCCCGAGAGGGGCAAACTGATAATAGTAACTGATTACCCTGGCGGCAAAGACCTCGAAGATTTCAGGAATTTCATTCGGCAATCCCATTTCAGGAATGTGGTATCCCCTGAGGATGGTACCCAGTCTGGTCTTTGTCTTTTCAATCCAGTAGGTCGTTGGAATCATATCCGTATAGGTCTTTCCCTTGCAACCAGGCCCGGTTTCCCTACCTAAGACATCTACCAGCTTATAGGGTTTATATTCCTCTAAGCCTTTATCAAGTTGGGTGGGATCGATGAGTACTACAAACTGATCAACCTCCTTTAAGAAACTGGGAACAAAACCGTAGTGCATCAGATGACTCATCATATTCTTGGAAAAGACAAAGGCTGCCTTGTACATGTCCGGTGTCCATTCCCCTCTCGGATTTTCTATCTTCGGCTCTAAGACACCACCAAAGAGAAGGAGGGGTTTTGATTTGTCAAACTTTCCATTGGCAGCAATGACATTAGTATAGAATGAGGCTAAAACAGCATCCTCTTCTCCATCTTTCTTTCCAATCGCTTGAGCCTTCAGGGTGATGAGACGGTGCCCCGCATAGGTGGTGTCAAAATCCACTTTGCAGGGCGGCTTTTCGAATTCAAAATGCTTCCCATCGATGGTGAGGATAATTTTCTTGAGATTCTTCTCTAACTCTTCATTCCCTTCCCTAATCTTTAATTCTACCTGCATGATCCCGCTCACCTGCGAAGCACTTGCCGGCTTCACAAACTGAAGGGGATTCGGCTTGCAGATGGTCACCGGTGCGATCACACCCGGGTGCTTCCCTATTAGCTCAGGGACCCTTGATACCTTTGGATCATAATCTTTCTTTCCAACATCAACTCGTCCCATGGAATCCTCCTTCTCTATAGTCAATTGGTAATATCGCTTCTCTGCCACAATTGGTAGATCCCTGTCTTCTCATCTGGTAAATTGGTGTCAAAATAGATAATGGTGGTGGGGACAATCTTGACCACATCAAAACGGAGAAGTGCCCGTACCTTGCTCACCCTGGCCAGACGATAGGTATCGATGATTTCGTTAAATCGTGGATCAGTAGAGGGTATCACCTCAGCGTTCCCCCTTATCTGGACACTTTTCCACTCTTTCTTGCCACCTCCGGCCAAAGTCCACCCTTCATAGTGGACAGCGCAGATCCGTGGGTTTTTCCTGATGTGCATGAGTTTTTCAGTGCCCTTTTCACAGACTGCATAGAGTACCTTCTTGTTTTTATCCAGAACCATATCGATCGTTGTTGCATTTGGCTCATTATTGTAGACGGTGGTGAGGGCAAAACGTTCCCGTCCTGGCAAAAATGCCTCTATCTTTTTCCAGATCTCGTCATTATTTAACTGTCGATAGTTGATAACAAACTGCTTGGTTGCAGTTGTAACGGCATCAAAGGTCACTTCATGACACTCTACACAGACCATTCCCCGTGCGAAGCTTGGATGATCCTTGCTCATCGGTTGATCTGCCTTGATGGGCGATCCTTTGATAACCGTTGCCTCTATATCCATCTCTCCTGCGCCAACTTTTACCCCTTTCTGTTTCTCCTTTTCCTCAGCGGCATAACTGCCCCAAAAACATTGAGTAACCAATACCGTAACTCCACACAGAATCCAAATTCCCTTTCGCCGTATTCTCATGTTTACTCACCTCCCTATATACCTCTTCTTGATACACTCCCCCCTCATCCACGTTCATCGGTTGGGAAATCCTGCTTTCCTCCTGGGTTCTAAGATGTCATCTTCTAATTGGAGAACAACTAGGGAGAACAACTAGGGAAACAACTAGGGACAGGCACCTATTTATACATGGAAACCTTAGGCACATCGTACAGCATCCGATATGCAAAATAGTCTAATGTGGAAAATCACCCATCACAGGGCATTCCTATGCAGCATTTTGCGCTGCAAGGAGCGCACAAAGTTGGTGTTAGAAATTTCGGTGTCAGGTCTCGCCTTTTTATGTCAACCCTTTTCACCCATCTGTAAAGAATTTACCTTTATTTCTTTTACCAGGAAAATATGAGGACTGAAAATATATTACCAGCGCCGCCCACCACCACGGCGATCATCGCTACGGGGGCGTGCCTCATTCACTGTAAGTGCTCGCCCTTTTAATTCTTTGCCATTCAGACCAGTGATCGCGGACTGGGCTTCAGCTTTGCCGGGCATCTCCACAAATGCGAATCCTCTCGATTGAGCAGTGAACTTATCCGTAATGATCTTGACAGATGTGACCTGCCCGAAGGCTTTAAATGCCTGCTGTAAATCCTCTTCGGTTAGATCGGGAGATAAATTGCCTACATAGATATTCATTGTACCCTCCTGTTAATTTGTAAACATCAACAACTCTTTTCAAATATGAAGTAATCGAACCATATCCTTTATCTCCGGTCCAACCCCTTCATACATATAATACATGGGATGCGGTGCTCATGCAAGAAAGAATACACAGCAAAAGATTTAATTTTGGGAGTCCTTCTGGACTTTCTCATATCACTGCTGTTGTAGCACGTCTGGAGCCTGCTTCACCACATCCTTATTAATCAAATCGAGCAGGTTTTTTGCAAGTCCCTGGTCGAGTTTCTGAAGAACTTTGTATTCCTCCTGTGCAGCGTCTTTGTTTTTCATAAGCACATATGCAATCCCGAGACCTAAATGGGCCTCTGCATAATCCGATTTAATTTTTATCGCCTGTTTATAGGCATCTACTGCCTCTGCATAACGTCCAAGGCTGGCACATGCATACCCAAGACCATAGTAAGCACTGACCAAATCCGGCTTAATCCGCACCGCCTGTTTATAGGCATCCACTGCCTCTGCATAACGTCCAAGCATGCCACAGGCAACACCAAGATTGTACTGAGCGTCTACATAATGCGGGTCAATCTTTATCGCCTGTTTATAGGCATCCACCGCCTCTGCATACCGGCCAAGGATGCCACAGGCAATACCAAGGTTGTAGTGAGCCTCTGCTGAATCCGATTTAATTTTTATCGCCTGTTTAAATGCATCTACTGCCTCTGGATATCGGCCCAGATTGCGGTAAAGTTTGCCATAAGTAATATTGAGATTATATTGAGCGTCTCCATAATTCGGTTTAATTCTTATTGCCTGATTGTAGGCATCCACTGCCTCTGTATACCGGCCAAGGTTACTATAGGCAACACCGAGATTAAAGTAAGCCTCGGCTAAATCTGGTTTAATCTGTATGATCCGGGTACAGGCATCTACTGCCTCTGCATACCGTCCCAGATTGCCATAGGCAATACTGAGATTATAGAGAGCATCTACATAATCCGGTTTAATCCGTATGGCCTGTTTGCATGCCTCTGCTGCCTCTGACCATCGGCCCAGATTGCCATATGCATACCCCAGACCATAGTGAACTTCTGCCAAATCCGGCTTAATCCGCAGAGCCTGTTTATAGGCATCTACTGACTCTTCATACCGGCCAAGGTCGCTATAGGCAACACCGAGATTGTAGAGGGCATCTCCATAATCCGCTTTAATCCTTACAGCCTGTTTATAGGCATCTACTGCCTCTGAATACCAGCCGCCCATGCTAAAGACTAACCCAAGACCATAGTGGGCATCTGCCAACTCTGGCTTAATCTGTATTGCCTGTTTATAAGCATCTATTGCCTCTTTTGTTAAACCAGCCGCTCCATAGTAGTAACCAAGATTAAACCAATACTCCGCTGTTTTTTTATAGTCCTCAATCCCGGAGTCTTTCAATGCAGTAACCTTTCTATCTGAAATCCTGTCCCGTATGAGGGTTACCGGCACTGCGAAATATAGGTTCTGTGCCCCCTGGATGAGGAATGTTACGATACCTATTACCTCACCGTTTTTATTGAAGATAGGGCCTCCGCTGCTGCCTGCTGAGGCAGGGGCTGTTATCTGAAGGATTTTCCTTGTAGGGTTAATCTCTCTTACTCCACTAACTATCCCTTCAGATATGCTATTGTTAAGACCCGGAGGACTATTCATGACATAGACCTTCTCCCCTATGTTTACTTTGCCTGGATCTCCAAGCTTCACAGGCTGAAGGTTTTCACCTTCAGCCTTCAGGATCACAATGTCATTTTCTCTCTCTAGGTGAAGAAGCCCCTCAACTTTTAAAATCTTATCACCCGCTTTTACGGTTACACCCGCTACGTCACTGATAACATGGTAGTTGGTGACGATTACCCCGTCCTTTCTCACGATAAAACCGCTCCCCTGGCGTAGGGGATTACCCACCTTGTCATGGGTGACAACCATCACTACTGCCTGGTTGTTTTCGTTAAAAATCCTGTCAGCATTGGCACGGGCAATGGAAGGAGAAGAGATGATCAGAACTATGAGAAGAAAAAATAGGCCTCTTTCTCTCATAGGGCACCTAACCACTTGTACGGTCTGAAAGGTTAGAAGAAGTAAAAAGTCCGAAAATTTCCTTGGAACCTTGTTCATTAGTTGTCCCTAATTCTACTGGCAAATATTTTTTCCATCCAGCCTGTTAAGGATCAGAAAAGAATAACCTTACGGCTTTAGACCAAGGGCGGAGATCAGGGCTACTGCCTTATGAATGGTCTCCTCGTATTCCTTTTCCGGATCTGAGTCAGCTACGATCCCTCCTCCAGACTGGAAGTAGACCTTCCCATCCGCAATAACCATGGTGCGGATCACGATATTCAGGTCGGTCTGTCCATTGAAGCCGAGATAACCGAGAGAGCCAGTATAAATCTTCCTGCGGGTGGGTTCGAGCTCCTCAATGATCTCCATGGAACGGATCTTGGGGGCGCCGGTGATTGAACCACCTGGGAAACAGGCCCTGAGACAGTCGATATGATCACATTCTTCCCTGAGTGTTCCGGTTATGGTAGAGACCATATGAAAGACCGTCGAGTAGGTTTCAAGGGTGGAGAGCTCAGGAACAGAAACCGATCCATATTTACACACCCTCCCCAGATCGTTCCTCTCGAGATCCACGATCATGATAAGTTCTGCCCGGTCCTTTTTGCTCTTCAAAAGTTCTGATTTCAGGCTTCGATCTTCAGAAGAGCTTTTACCGCGAGGCCGCGTCCCTTTTATCGGCCGAGTCTCCACTCTTTTGCCTGATATACGGAGGAACCGTTCAGGCGAGGAACTCAAGACCGTTATCTCATCAAAGTTGAGGTAAGCAGCAAAAGGGGCAGGATTGATGGTGCGGAGCCTCTTGTACAATGGAAAGGGAGGAGTATGTGCCTCCGATGTAAATCTCTGGGAGAGGTTTACCTGGTAGATATCGCCTGCAGCAATATACTCCTTTGCCTTATTGATTGCACTGATATATTGATCATAGGTGAAGTTTGAAGTTAATTGAGGTGAGGTATCACTCACAGGGAAATGGAGAGGTTTTGGGTTCCCTTTGTTTAAGGAAGAGAGTTTCCTTTCCCACTCCTTAATCTTCGCTACGGCCCTCTTTTTACGCAGTGTTTCACTCTCTTCTGGAAATCCAGTAGAGGAGATATAGACTCTATCCTTTGCATGATCAAAGATGACTACTGTGTCGTAGAAAGCAAGATAGGCATCAGGGATGGGTATATCATCAACTGATAAGGAAGGAATTACCTCTATGAACCTCCCCAGGTCATAACCAAAGTATCCAACCATCCCTCCCAGGAAAGGCGGCATACCAGCACGTGAGGCAAGGGAATAGGAAGAGAAAGGTTTCTTTAAAAGATCGAAGGGATTTGCTTGAACTCGGGAGGTCTTTCCATCCTGAATTAGATTGATCTCGCTCCCTCTTACCGTACATACCAGAAAAGGGTCATATCCAAAAAAGGAGTATCTCCCCAGTCTCTCCTTTCTACTGGCGCTATCGAGGAAGAAACTGGAAGGTTCATCTTGGATAGTCTCGAAGCAATCGATTGGGGAGAGAGAGGTTTTAAGTTCTTCAATCAATGGAACTACTTGCTTCTTCATTTATTAAATCCTAAATCCGAATATCGAAATCCGAAACAATTTCAAATTTTACTCTAATTCCCAACTCCTATTCCCTAACCCTTGTCTTTATCTTCTCCCCGGAACCAATCCCAAATCCCTTATCTCCTGTAAATCTTTCTTCGGATCTCTCCCGAGGGTAGTGAGGTAGTTGCCTATCATAACAGCATTGGCACCAGCTAAGTAAGTGAGCGATTGCAGGCCTCTTAAGTTCACCTCTCTTCCTCCACAGATTCGGATGTCCTTGTCAAGGAGGATGAAACGGAAAAGGGCAATAGTCTTAAGGATCTCCAAAGGAGGTAAGGGGGGGAGATGTTCTGCTGGCGTGCCTGGGATGGGATGCAAGAAGTTTAAGGGAACGGAGTCAACATTGAGTTCCCTTAAGGCAAAGGCTAAATCTATGCGGTCTTTCATCTCCTCACCCAACCCAAAGATCCCACCTGAGCAGACTGCCAATCCGTTATCAAAGGCTACTTTAAGGGTTTCTACCCTTTCTTGATACGTATGAGTGGTACATATCTTTGGGAAAAATTTTTCCGAAGTTTCTAAGTTGTGATGGTAACGCTCCAGGCCAGCACGCTTCAGTTTTTTTGCTCCTTCATGCGTCAGGGTTCCCAGGGATGCGCACCGTCCAATATCCGTCTCGTTAGAGATGACAGTGATAACCTCACAGATCCTATCCAGATCCTTTCCTCCCTTTGTTCCTCTCCCACTGATCACAATCCCGAATCTATCCGCTCCTATCTCTTTGGCTGACTGAGCCCCTTCAATGATCTTTTCCCGGGATATGAGCGGGTATCTTTCGATTTTGGTTTTATAGCGGGAAGATTGAGCGCAGAAGATACAATCTTCTGGGCAACCCCCTGATCGTGCATTAATTATCGAGCAGAGATCGATCGCCTTCCCCTTAAATTCTTCCCTGAGGAGATTTGCGTAAGCGAGGAGAAAGAACAGGTGTTTCTGTTCTTTTACCTCGTGCGAAAGTCTCAGCACCTCTTCAAGGTTTATTTGCCTTCCTTCTTTAATTTTCTCCAGTGCTTCTTCAAGAATGCTCAGTATCATCTGTTACGTTACCTTCCTCAGGCTAATCTCAGCGAGACATCCCCACTTACGATCCTCTTTCTTTTCCCCCTATCATCCACCAAGATGAGGAAGCCATCTTCATCTATGGACTCTGCAATCCCGTGCTCTTCAGTTTCTCCAGAAGAGACCATGACCCTTTTACCGAGGAGGAAAGAAAGTTTATTCCACTCCTCTTTCAATCTTTCAACCCCTTCCGTCTTTAAGCAGTGGTAACTCTCCTCAATCCTCTCCAGTATCCCTTTAAGGATTTGAACCCTTGGTACCTCTTTTTGAAGGCATTGAGAGAGAGAAGTGGCAATATCCCTGATCTCAGGATATAAGGCGGGATCAAAGTTCATATTGATCCCGATACCTACCAGACAATAACTCACCCTGTCCTGTTCTCCTGCAAATTCAGTGAGAATGCCGCATAGCTTTTTTTCGTTCAGGTAGAGATCATTTGGCCATTTGATGAGAGGTCTTAAGCCTGTTTCCCTTTCAATTGCTCTTGATATGGCAAGAGAGGAGATCATGGTGAGGCGAAATACCTGCATAGGCTTCATTTCTGGGCGGAAGATGATGGTGAAGAGAAGATTCTTTTTCGGTGGGGAAATCCAGTTTCGATTGAGCCTCCCCCTTCCTTTAGTCTGTTCATCAGCAATGACGATAGTACCTTCCTTAGTACCCTCTTCAGCTAAATGCCGTGCAACTTTGTTGGTGGAATCAATCCTCGGATAGTAATAAACTTGTTGACCGAATTGAGAGGTCTTTAAGCCCCACTTGACCACTGAAGGGAAGGGGATATCGGGCAGAGAAATGAGGCGGTAACCCATTCTCGGATGAGCTTGAATGGTAAAACCATCCTTTCTCAGTTTCCTCATCCATTTCCAGATGTTTGCCCTGGAGCAATTGAGACTCCGTGCTAAGTACTCACCCGAGAGGTAACCCTGATCATCCATGAGCAGTGAGATGATCTTCTCATCCTGATTCAAGCACTCCCCCTCTTTTCTCTTTACAGGCCTTAACACAGATTCCACAGATAAAGTGACCGAGATTTGCTTTTTTTTTAAAGGACTTCAGTTGGTCATAACATCGCCAATGGTCAAAATCCTCCTGCTTCTCCTTTATCGCCCCTGCAGGACATGTTGGGATACAGGCCATACAATCCGCACATCCCTCAGTTAAAGGTGTATCAGGGATAAGGGGAAGGTTGGTTAAGATCGTGACCAATCTTACCCGTGCGCCAAATTGCGGTGTGACGAGTAAATTATTCCTCCCGAGCCAACCAAGGCCACTGCCAACTGCCACCTTCTTATGAGAAAGATGTCCTCTCTGATTCTGCCAGTCGATCACCTGGGATGCTGCGATGGGGAGTGCTTGAAACCCTTTCGCTTCAATCAGGCACGTGATTTTGAAGGCAGTGCTATCCAGAAAGTTGTTGGCCTGACGGTAGTGATGGAAGTAGAGCCGTGTTGGCTGATCAATGATACCCTCAATGATCGCATCAGATAGTTTCAGGCCTAAGGAGATGCCAAAAGGGAATCTTGTTAAGGTATCACGAGGGAGGTTGAAAAGATCTAAGTTTAATGTGCTCAGTTCTGCCACCCCGCATAGTGGTATTCCTCTTGATTCTGCTTCCTTTTTCAGGAAAAGTTTGTTCGTCTTTTTCTCATTCATCATATGCCCTGCATTTCAAGGTGTCCCAGCTTCTTCAAATAAATCATCAGGATGGATAGGGCAGCAGGGGTTATTCCGGAAATGCGGGAGGCCTGCCCCAGAGATAAAGGCTGGATCTTTGAGAGTTTCTCCTTCACCTCTGTTGACAGGCTGGGAATGGACTTAAAATCAAGGTTGGCAGGTATCTTTAAACGTTCCATCTTCCTGAACCGTGCGATCTGTTCCTCCTGTCGTTCAATATAGCCTTGGTATTTGATCTGGATCTCGATCTCCTGAGCAATTACAGGTGCAACTTTTGGGTGATTCGGATCAAACACCGAAATCGCCTCATAGGACAATTCTGGCCTTCTCAGGAGTTCCTCGAGTGAGGTAGTATTCTTGATCGGGGTGCTGCCAAGCGAGAGTAACGTATCATTTATTTGCTTATGGGGAGTAATCTTTACTGCCTTTAATCTCCCCATCTCCCGCTCTATAGTTGTCTTCTTCTCAAGGTATCGGGCATAATCCTCTTCATTCACCAAGCCCAGTTGATACCCCTTCTCCCTCAACCTCAGGTCAGCGTTGTCTTCTCGTAAGACCAAGCGATACTCAGCCCGGGAGGTGAACATACGGTAGGGCTCTTTCGTTCCCTTGGTGATGAGGTCGTCGATCAGCACCCCGATGTAAGCCTCAGACCTGTCTAAGGTGAAAGGAGGCCTTCCTTTAACTTTCAGAGCTGCATTGATGCCTGCAATAATCCCCTGTGCTGCTGCCTCTTCATACCCGGATGTCCCGTTGATCTGTCCGGCACAGAACAGGTTTTGAATGAATTTGGTCTCGAGGGTGGGGAGGAGTTGGGTCGGATATATATAATCATACTCTATCGCATAACCAGGTCGCATGATTTCTACCTGCATAAGTCCCCTGATTGTTCGGAGCATCCTGATCTGGATATCAAGAGGCAGGCTCGTAGCAAGGCCATTGGGATAATATTCAGAGGTATCGCATCCTTCTGGTTCAAGGAAAATCTGATGACGATCCTTATCTGGAAATCTCACCACCTTGTCTTCAATAGAGGGACAGTATCTTGCTCCAGTCCCCTTAATAATACCGGTGAAGAGAGGGGAACGATCCAGACCTTTTCTGATGATCTCATGGGTATCAGGATTGGTGTAGGTAATGTAGCAGGGGATCTGGGCCTGTCTGATCTCTCGGGTGGAAAAGGAGAAAGGGATGGGAGGGTTGAGTCCATGCTGGCAATCTAATTGGGAGAAGTCAATGGTTTTTCCATCGAGACGAGGTGTAGTACCGGTCTTCAGCCTTCCCATTTCAAAGCCCATCTCTTTAAGGCACTGAGAAAGTTCAATGGAAGGTGGGTCTCCCATACGGCCAGCCGGGAAATGGTTGAGGCCAATATGAATCAAACCTTTCAGAAAGGTGCCTGTTGTGATAATCACCATCTGAGAAAGAAATTGTTCTCCCCAACCGGTCTCCACACCTATGACTTTTTCATTGTCTACTATGATTTTGTTAACCTGGGCCTGCTTCAGTTCCAGATTGGTCTGTCTTTCTAAGACGGATTTCATTCTCAAACGGTAAGCCTGACGGTCAGCCTGGGCCCGGGAAGACCGCACCGCCGACCCCTTCTTGGTGTTGAGGATGCGGAACTGGATAGCAGTCGCATCAATATTCTTTCCCATCTCTCCACCAAGGGCATCAATCTCCTTAACGAGCTGTCCCTTGGCCAGACCACCAATGGCTGGATTGCAGGACATCAAGCCAATGGTGTCGAGGTTGTGGGTAAGGAGGAGGGTATGACAGCCTAACCGAGCAGAGGCCAATGCCGCCTCACATCCAGCATGACCACCACCGATGACGATTACTTCGTATGCCTTGGGACAGGTAAGCAAAGAGGACTCCTTAGAGGAATTTGATATATATACCATAGAATTTATTTATTGACAAAAATCTCAAATTAAATTAGTTTTTGATATTAAATTTTTGTAAATTAAGGTCTGGGGTATCGATTGATGTATGCTGTAATCAGAAGTGGGGGCAAACAGTACAAGGTTAATTTAGGTGAGCTGTTAGAGGTAGAAAAAATCTCTGGTGAGATAGGAGATAAGGTTGAATTGACTGAAGTTCTCTTGCTCGGTAAGGATGGAGAGGTAGAGACCGGGAAACCTTTCCTCTCCAATACCAAGGTGATCGGAGAAATCGTAAGGCAGGGAAGGTCTAAGAAGATTATTGTTTTCAAATCTAAGCGGAGGAAGGGATACAGGAAGAAGCAGGGCCATCGCCAGAATTTCACTACCCTCCGAATTAATGAAATCGTGACTAATGCCTTGTAATGCAGATGAGGGGAGATGAAACTTGAGAGGATATGAGATCATTGTAATTGCTGTTCCAGAGATAACTGAAGATGAGGTAACCACCATCACCAATAAATTGACCGAGACGATTACCCAGCTCCAGGGAAAGGTGGTTAAGGTTGAGAAGTGGGGGAAGAGAAAGCTTTCCCATAAGATTAAGAAAAACCAGAAGGGGTACTATGTAATCTTCTATTTTATGGCCTTACCCCAGGCAATTAAAGAGATAGAGAGGATACTTCGTTATAATGAGAAGATATTACGGTATCAAACGATCTTAACCGGGGTTGCCTCAGCAGTGGGTGAGACTTTAGCACTGCCTGAAGAGGAGATATCACCTAAAGAAGATATACTTTCACCCCCAGAAGAGGCGATTTGAAAAGGAGTGGATGAGGGTTGGACTTTAATCATGTTATCCTTACCGGAACCCTCTTCAGGAATCCCGAGATCCGGTATAACCCAAAAGGGAAGCCAGTTATCACATTTACCTTAGCCTTTTCTCATCCTTCGAAGAATCTCCGTAAAACGCAGGAGGAGATGAACTTTATTGAGGTGATTGCCCTTGGATCGAGCATGGAGAATTACCAGGATGATTTGAAGGAGGGGAGGAAGGTTTTAGTTAATGGCAAACTCAAGCAGAGGAGATGGACTACTCCTCAAGGGATTGCTCGAAACAGTCTGGAATTGGTTGCCGATCGCATCCAATGCTTAGAGAGGAATTGAGGAGAAATTGAGACCAACACAGAACAAGAAAAGGGGATTATTTCAGAGGCGTAAGGTATGTCGATTCTGTGCAGATAGCACCATGGTAATCGACTATAAGGATTCAGCAACCCTGAAGTATTTCATTACCGAGAGAGGAAAGATCATCCCCCGAAGGATTTCAGGGAATTGTGCCAAGCATCAAAAGAGGATAGCCCAGGCAGTAAAAAGAGCACGGAATATAGCTATTCTGCCTTTTACCACGGTTGGACATTGATATCCTGCAGATCTTAAGAAAAGGATAAAAAGTGAAACTCATTTTAACCGAAGATATTCCCTCCCTGGGTAAGATAGGGGATGTAGTTCAGGTGGCTGATGGGTATGGAAGGAATTTTCTCATACCACAGGGAAAGGCCTTACTTGCTACTTCTCAGAGTGTAAAAAGATTTGATCACCAGAAGCAGATGCTGAAACAGAAGGTGGAAAAGGAGAAGAAGGAAGCGGAGAAGCTGGCTAAGAAACTGGAGGGCATTTCCTGTACCATCCCTATGGCTACCGGTGAAGGGGATAAGTTGTTTGGTGCGGTAACCTCTATGGATATCGAGACTGCTCTCAAGCAGGAAGAGATCGTGGTTAACCGGAAAAAGATACTTCTCGAGGAACCAATAAAAAGTCTGGGCATCTATACTGTTCCAATTAAACTGCATCCAGAGATAACTGCTAATCTTAAGATTTGGGTAGTTAAATCTTAACGGCCTTTTCTTTTTTTCGATAAAGGTTTTTTTATTATGGATTATTCCAATTCCTCAACCCGTAAGCTTCCGCCACAAAATATGGATGCTGAGCAGTCGGTCCTCGGAGGAATCCTGCTGGAAAATGAGGCAATCAATAAGGTCGCAGAACATATTACTGAAGAGGACTTCTACCGGGAATCTCATCGAAAGATCTTTCTTTCCATGCTTGAGCTCTTCGAGAAAAATGAACCAATAGACCTCATAACCTTAACCGATGTGCTCAAAAAGAAAAATCATCTGGAGGATGTGGGAGGAGCTGCCTATCTTTCCTCTCTGGTGGACAATATTGCTACCGCTTCCAACATCGCCTACTATGCCAAGATTGTCCGAGAGAAGGCTATTCTCCGGAGGTTGGTCAGCGCAGCTACCGAGATAGTTACCAAAGGGTATGAGGACAGTGAAGATGTTGAAGACCTCCTGGATCAGGCGGAAAGGTCAATATTTGAGATCACCGAAAAACAGATCAGACCTTCTTTCTTCGATTTGAAGACCATACTCAAGGAGAGCTTTAAGACCATTGAACGGCTCTATGAAAAGAAGGAATTTGTTACCGGTGTTCCCACAGGCTTTGCGGAGATCGACCGGTTGACTGCCGGTCTGCAGCCCGCTGACTTAATTGTTGTGGCTGGCCGTCCCAGTATGGGGAAGACCGCCTTCTGCCTCAATATTGCTCAGTATGCAGCCATTGAAGCCAATATTCCTGTGGCAGTATTTTCCCTGGAAATGTCTAAGGAGCAGATAGCCTTGAGGATGCTCTGTTCTGAAGGGAGGGTAGATGCCCAGAAGCTCAGGAGAGGATTCCTCGAGAAGGAAGATTGGCAAAAGCTGATCAGAGCGATCGATGCGCTCTCCCAGGCGCCCATCTTTATTGATGACACTCCCGCTTTAACTGCTTTAGAGATGAAGGCCAAGGCGAGAAGGCTTAAAGCAGAACACAAACTTGGACTGATCATCGTTGACTATCTCCAGTTGATGAGGGGGAAAGGGGGAAGCGATAACCGCGAGCAGGAGATCTCGGACATCTCCAGATCGTTGAAGGCATTGGCCAAGGAGTTGAACCTCCCGATAGTAGCCCTTTCTCAGCTGAACCGGAGGGTAGAGGATCGTCCGAATAAAAGGCCTCAACTGGCTGACTTGAGGGAGTCAGGTGCTATTGAACAGGATGCGGATGTTATCGCCTTTATCTACCGGGATGAGATGTATAACCGTTCTGAAGACAATCCAAATAAGGGTACAGCAGAGATCCTCGTTGGAAAACAGCGAAACGGACCCACCGGTGATATAAAACTCACCTTTGTGGATAAGTATACACGTTTTGAGAGTTATTCACCTCGAGTAGAGGAATTTTAAAACCCCTTCACAAAAATCGATTCTGGGATTCTGGTTTTTCTATTAATTTTTTATCAACTTTTACACACGATAAGCCACAAGTATTTGGCGTGATTTTGCTCGCTTTATCAGCTAAAATAGTTTAAAATATAAATATGGTTGGGAAAAACGCAGAGAGATCCTATGCAGTTGTAATGGCAGGGGGTAGAGGGGAAAGGTTCTGGCCTTTGAGTGGTGGAGAGACTCCGAAACCCTTCCTTCCCCTCCTCGGTGAGAAGAGTATGATCCAACTGACCGTAGAGCGGATCAAGCCCTTGATCCCCTTTAAAAGGATTTTGGTGGTAGTGGGAAGGAAGCACCTTAAGGTGGCAAGGGAGCAGTTGCCTGAGTTACCTTTAGAAAACTTTTTAATTGAGCCAGTTGGTAAGGATACCGCCCCGTGCATCGGTTTTGCCTCTCTCCATGTGGAGAGGAGAGATCCAGATGCTGTTATTGTAGTTATGCCCTCTGATCATTATATCCCGGATCAGGAGAGGTACTTAAGTTCCCTTTCTGCAGCTATTCAGCTTCTCAATACCCGTGATTACCTCATCACCTTGGGGATTAAGCCCACCCGTCCAGAGACAGGCTATGGTTACATTGAGGCCAGGGAACAGGTGGGAATGGTAGGAAACATCCCATTCCTTAAGGTGGGAAGGTTTGTGGAGAAACCTGATTTCGATCTGGCCAAAAAGTATGTAGAGCTTGAACACTACTACTGGAACAGTGGAATCTTCATCTGTAGGAACAAGACTATGCAGAATCTCATAAAAAAACATCTCCCTGAGATATGGCATGGCTTTAGCCGGATCAGAGAGAGATTAGGGGATGACCAGCTTATTTCTGAAGAGTTTAATCTTTTTCCCAGGATCTCGATTGATTACGGGGTATTGGAGAAGGCGAGTGATATCTTCGTAATCCCGGCAGACTTTCGCTGGGACGATGTAGGGACGTGGGTGGCCTTAGAGCGGGTCTATCCGCTCGATGAGAATGGGAACACGGTGGTAGGCAAGCATGCTGGTATCGACACCCGGAACTGTGTGATCCATTCTCAGGATCATCTCATCGCTACCATCGGTCTTTCTCATCTGGTAATTGTTCAGGCCAATGGAAAACTGCTCATCTGTTCCAAGGAGAGGAGCCAGGAACTCAAGGAACTCTTAAAGCTCCTATCATCTCCTTGATCGAGAATCTTAAAAGGTGTTGAAGGAGCTTAGCGGAATGAATATAATATATTTCTATAGCATTACTGAAGGAGGTTGATACTATGGGAAAGGTAATTGGTATTGATTTAGGCACTACTAACTCAGTGGTGGCTGTAATGGAAGGTGGGGAACCCAAGATTATCATAAATGAGGAGGGGAGCAGGCTTACCCCTTCTGTGGTTGCCTTTACCAAAGATGGTGAAATACTCGTAGGTCAGGTAGCAAAGCGACAGGCTATCACCAATCCTGAGAATACTATCTTCTCCATCAAACGTTTCATGGGGAGAAAATATGATGAGGTGACCGAGGAGATGAAGATGGTCCCCTACAAGGTAATCCGTGCATCCAATGGTGATGCCCGGGTGGAGGTGAAAGGGAAGATCTATTCTCCACCGGAGATCTCCGCCATGATCCTTCGCAAGTTGAAAAAGGCGGCTGAGGCTTATCTGGGGCAGGAGGTAAAGGACGCGGTGATTACCGTACCTGCCTACTTTAATGATAGTCAGAGGCAGGCCACCAAGGATGCTGGTATCATTGCTGGTTTGAATGTCTTAAGAGTTATCAATGAACCTACTGCATCGGCATTGGCCTATGGTTTAGACAAGAAAAAGGATGAAAAGATTGCCGTCTATGACTTTGGGGGTGGGACATTTGATATCTCCATCCTTGAGGTGGGGGACAATGTTGTGGAGGTAAAGGCCACTAATGGTGATACTCACCTTGGAGGGGACAATATCGATCAGCGGATCATTGATTGGCTCGTTGCTGAATTCAAGAAGGACCAGGGGATTGACTTAAGCAAGGATCGAATGGCTCTGCAGAGGCTGAAAGAGGCAGCAGAGAAGGCCAAGATTGAACTTTCCTCTACCTTAGAAACGGAGATCAATCTCCCCTTTGTTACAGCGGATGCCTCGGGACCTAAACACCTCAACATCAAGCTTACCAGGGCTCGGTTTGAACAGATGGCGAGTGACATCATCGAAAAGAGCCTGAAGCCATGTCTGTTAGCTTTTGAGGATGCCAAAATAAGGCCTGAAAGTGTTGACGAAGCGGTTCTGGTAGGAGGCTCCACCAGGATACCCAGAGTTCAGGATCTGGTTAAAAATTTAGTTAAGAAAGAACCTCATAAAGGGGTAAATCCCGATGAGGTTGTGGCCCTCGGAGCAGCGGTTCAGGCAGGAGTTTTAGCCGGGGAAGTGAAGGATGTGTTACTGCTTGATGTGACTCCACTATCTTTAGGGATTGAGACCTTAGGGGGAGTGACCACCAAACTGATTGAACGGAACACGACTATCCCCACCCGCAAGAGCGAGATTTTTACCACGGCTGCTGATAGTCAGACCAGCGTGGAGATCCATGTCCTGCAGGGTGAGAGAGACATGGCGAGGGACAATCGTACCTTAGGCAAGTTCCATCTGGTGGGTATTCCATCTGCGCCGAGGGGTGTGCCTCAAATTGAGGTAACCTTTGATATTGATGCCAATGGGATTGTGAATGTCTCGGCCAAGGACATGGCTACGGGAAAAGAACAGAGGATCACCATCACCGCGAGCAGTGGGTTAAACAAGGAAGATATTGAGAAGATGGTGAGGGATGCCGAATCTCATGCTGAAGAGGATAAGCGAAAGAGAGAAGAGATTGAGGTGAGGAATCAGGCAGACAGCCTGGTTTATACTACTGAAAAGACCTTGAACGAAAACCGGAGTAAACTACCTGATGCTGATGCCCGGGCAGTGGAAGATGCAATCAAGGACCTCAAATCAGCAATGGAGAGTGGGGATGTAAATCGGATGAAGGAAAAAATGGAGGCGCTTACCCGTGCCTCTCACCGTTTAGCCGAGATCATGTATCAGCAGAGCCAGCAACAGCGTCAACCTTCTTCAGAAGGTAGAGCCGGTCCTCAAGAAAAGCCCAAAGAAGAGGAAGTGGTGGATGCTGAGTTTGAAGATCCTAACAAGTAATTAAAGAGGAGATGCTGGGCTCAAAGATTGGCCGCAGGTTAGACCCACCGATTCACTATATTATCCGTTCCATCTTTAAAGGGGAGGTTAGTCCGACAACATTCACCTTTCTTGGCCTTTTTTTAAATACAGGAGCGGCTGTCTCCTTTATCTCAGGGCAAATGCGATGGGGGGGGATTCTCATCCTCATCGCAGGTATCTTCGATGTCTTAGATGGAGCAGTCGCCCGTACCCTCGGGAAGGTTACCCAGTTCGGTGGTTTTCTTGATTCTGTGATTGACCGATATTCGGATATGTTCCTCCTTATCGGTCTTATCCTTCATTACTCCATGAAAGGTGATATCCCTCTCGTAGCCTTAACGCTGATGGTATCCTTAGGGACTATTCTTATTCCTTATGCCCGTGCCCGGGCAGAGAATTTTATCCCGCAGTGCAAAGTCGGTCTGATGGAAAGGCCGGAGAGAATCATTATTCTTGCCCTGGGCGGGATCTTTAACTTCATGACAATAGCGCTCTGGGTACTTGCTGTCTTTACCCATTTTACGGTGATTCAACGAGTTTACTACACCTGGAGAGAGGCAAAGCGATTAGAAAGTTGATTATTGAAAATCATTGACTATATTGGTATAATATAAAAAATTTAAATGAAGGTTAAAGGTGACAAAAAGAGACTATTACGAAGTCTTAGGGGTTAAACGGGAAGCCAGTATTGCTGAGATCAAAAAGGCGTACCGTAAGTTAGCCAAGAAGTATCACCCCGATGTAAATCCAGGGAATAAACAGGCTGAGGAGAGATTCAAGGAGATCACCGAAGCCTATATGGTGTTGAGCGATCCGGAGAAGAGGAAGAAATATGACCGTATTGGCCATCAAGCCTTTGAAGGTGACTTTGACTTTTCCCGGATGTATTCCCAGCAAGGACAGCCTTTTGGCGGTTTCAATTTCAGTGGTTACGGTGACCTTGAGGATATCTTAGGAGATCTCTTTACAAAAAGGGGAAGGGCCAGACCCGGCCCCATGCGGGGAGAGGATCTCCAGTACGCCATGGAGATAGGGTTCGAGGAAGCAGCCAAAGGTTTCACCACTGAAATTACGTACAACCGGGAGGTCAAATGCCCGGAATGTGATGGGAGTGGTACAAGACTCGGAAGCGCCAAGCAAGCCTGTTATGAATGTGGAGGGACCGGACAGAAAACCGGAGGGTTTCTCAATCTTCCCCAGCCCTGCCCACGGTGCAGAGGGACAGGTCAGATCAACATTAATCCCTGTGGAAGGTGTCAGGGAAGCGGGAAGGCGAATACCCATGAGAAGATCAAGGTGAGGATACCAGCCGGTGTTGATACCGGTTCACGGGTAAGGCTCAAAGGGAAAGGCGGGGCAGGGATACAGGGAGGACCAGGCGGGGATCTCTACATTATCACCAAGGTGCAACCTCATCCCTGGTTTGAAAGGAAAGGGGATCATATTTATCTGGAACTGCCTTTGACAGTGAGTGAGGCAGCCTTAGGCTCGAAGGTGATGGTACCTACCATCGAAGGTCCCACAATGATAACCGTACCTCCTGGAACCCAGAGCAACCAGAAACTGCGTCTTAAGGGTAAGGGTATAGCCCGTAAGGATGGAATGAAAGGGGATCAGATCGTTACGGTTAAGATCTTAGTCCCCAAGAATCTGGACGAGAAGTCAAAGCAGCTCTTAAAGGAATTTGAAGAGCGTAATCCGTACAACCCCCGGAGCGCCTGGAATTGATATGGAGGGAAATGTATGACGAATCAGATAAAAACGGTTTTGCTTTTAGGGAGTCTCACTGCTCTCATCATACTCATCGGAAAAGCAGTAGGGGGCAGGCAGGGTATGTATTTTGCTTTCTTCTTTGCCGTGATCATTAACTTCGGGAGTTACTGGTTCTCTGATAAGATCGTTCTCAAGCTCTACCGGGCAGAGGAGGCATCACCTTCGGAGTTCTCCTTGCTCTTTTCCATTGTAAGCAAACTGGCCCTCTCTGCAGGCATACCTCAGCCGAGGATCTTTATCATACCCTCTGATTCCCCCAATGCCTTTGCAACGGGGAGGAATCCCGAGCATGCAGTGGTAGCAGTGACTGCTGGGATAATGAGGACCCTAAACCGGGATGAGCTGGAAGGAGTGATTGCACATGAGCTGGCCCATGTCAGGAATCGTGATATCCTGATCAGTTCAATTGCTGCTACCATGGCCGGAGCAATAATGATGCTGGGGAGTATGGTCCGCTGGGCTGCTATGTTTGGTGGATTTTCTCGCAGTGACGATGATGAAGGGGGCGGGTTTGCCGGTATGATTGTTCTGGCCATCCTCGCGCCGATTGCAGCCATGCTTATCCAGCTCGCCATATCCAGATCGAGGGAGTATCTTGCTGATGCAACCGGTGCCTCCATTGCAGGTACCCCTCTGGGACTGGCAAATGCCCTGGAAAAACTGGATGATGCCTCTCAAAGGGTTCCTTTGGATTCTAATCCTGCTACTGCCCATTTGTTCATTGTAAACCCTTTGTCTGGCCGATCGATTGTGAACCTTTTCACAGTACCCATCCACCGATTGAAGAAAGGATAAAGAAGCTTAAAGAGATGAGATGGTAAAGGATAAGGAGCGTTATGATAGACCTGAGTAATTATCGAGAGTATCTTTCTGAAAAGGCCAGTGAAATATTAAGTCTGGCCATTAATGAGTCAAAAAAGAGACAGCACTACTATCTGGGCACTGAGCATATCTTCCTCGCCTTTATGCAGATTGAGAATGCCCTTTTCCAGGAGATCATGGCTGATCTAAGGCTTGAGCCTGATCTTATTGCTCGTTTCTTAGAAGAACATCTTACAGTATCCAAACAGTACCTGGGGGTTGGTCTTAAGATCCCTCCCTCTACCAAGAACGCTTTCAAACAGGCCTGGGAGGAGGCACAGCATGCTGGGAGGAAGGTGATTGAGCCCGTTGACCTCATGATCGCTATCTTTCAAGATATGGAAGGGGTGCCTATAAGGATCTTCAAATCGCTGGGGATCGAACCGGAGGTGATCACCCATATGATCATGATCAAAGCCCGGAGCAAGGAAAAGGAGACAGAAGAACTCAAAAAGAGGTTTGAGCTTCCTCCTCATCTCAAGTACTTTGGGGTAAACTTAAACAAACTCGCCAGACTGGGAAAACTCCCTCAGATCATTGGGAGAGAGAAGGAGATCAATCAGATCATAGAGATCCTCTGTCACCGAGAGAGGTCGAACTCTGTGATGATCATCGGTGAAGCCGGGGTTGGAAAAACTGCAATAGTGGAAGGCCTGGCCATGAAGCTTGAGTTCGAACCTCATACGATTCCTTACCGGCTCAGGAATCACCAGATCGTGAATCTCCAGATGAATTCGATTGTTGCCGGTACCGTGTTCCGCGGAATGTTTGAAGACCGTGTAGAGAAGATCATCAATGAACTAAAGGAGAGAAAGAACCTGATCCTCTTTGTCGATGAGGCCCATACCATTATCGGTGCTGGCTCAGCTTTAGGCGTACACAGCGATGCTGCCAACATCTTCAAGTCCACCCTGGCTAGGGGTGAAGTCCAGATCATCGGCGCTACCACGAGCGAAGAGTACAAGATGTACGTGCAGGAGGATGAAGCTCTGGCCCGGAGATTCCGAGTTGTTGATGTCAGGGAGTCCTCCCTTGCAGATACGAAAAAAATCCTCTATGGGATCAGGCCAAGGCTGGAAAACAATTACAGTGTGAAGATCTCGGATGAAGCGATCGAGGAGGCATTAACCCTGGCTCCCCGCTACCAGCATTCATTGAGGCTTCCAGACAAACCCATCTCGTGGCTGGATACAGCCTGCGTAAAGGTGGAGATCAATCGCCCAGAAGATGACGTGAAGACAAAGGATATCGTTGAGGTGGTTTCTCAGGAGGCTCGGGTACCGATTGATATGGTCTACCGTGACACCACAGATCGTCTGCACAGTATGGAAGAGGTAATTGCCCGGAGGATCGTGGGACAGAAGGAGGCGATTACAGCCCTCAGCCGTTCGCTCAGGTTGAATAAAGGGCCTTTGAAAGAGAATTTTGATAAACCGGATGGCGTCCTCCTCTTCCTGGGACCCACCGGTGTTGGTAAGACAGAAATGGCTAAGGCCCTGGCTGAATTCCTCTTCGGAGATGACAAGAAGATGGTAAGGATTGACATGTCAGAATACCGGGATTCAACCGCTGCTATCGACAAACTGATCGGCATGCCCCGGGGGATTGTGGGTTCGGAGCGAGGTGGAATCCTCACCAACCAGATCAGGGATAATCCGTATACCACCCTCCTCTTAGATGAAATGGAGAAGGCCAATAGTTATGTACTGAACCTCTTTCTCCAGGTCTTTGACGAAGGCTGGCTTACTGATGGCAGGGGCAAGAGGGTCTACTTCAGTGATACGGTCATCATCATGACCTCCAACCTCGGCTCAGATAAGTTTAAGAAATTCACCAACCCCTTAGGGTTCTTAAAGGACTCCAACACAGTTGCCTCGGCAAAGAAGGCTATCATGCGTGAGGTAGAGGACACCTTTTCCCCTGAGTTCTTGAACCGGATTGATAATATCGTGGTCTTTTCTCCTCTTACCAAGGATGAGGTGAAAAGAATCGCCTCCATGTACTTAGAGAAGATCCATCAGCAGCTTCAAGGTCACGGCAAAAGGGTTGAAGTGACTGATGAGGCGCTCGAATTCCTGGTGAAGGTTGGATTCAGCGAAAAATATGGGGCTCGGTTCTTAAAGAGGACCATTGATGAAAAGGTAAAGATCCCCTTGACCATCCACTGGAAGGAAGGGACAAGTTTCTCAGTAGATATGAAGGACCATGAGCTGTGGATAAGCTGGGAGGATGAAGCACGATTTGTGGATACCTCACTACCTTCTTGATATTTCTGAATATACAGGGTTCCTCGTTGCTCAGGAACATTTTTTCGACAATTCTAGATCTCGCTACACTGCAAATTCGAAACTCGCTCTTCGAGCTCAAACAGCCGAATTTGCAGCCGTTTCGTTCGATATGAATTGTTACCGAAAAAATCTTCAATTCGCACTCGGATCCCTGTTCACGATCTTTTGGAGATTCCTTTATTAAAAGGACAAGAGAGAGATGGCAGAGGAAAAGGATAAAACCTTCACTGTAAAGGACAAGAGACACTTCACCTCTGAGGGTGAGATCAAACCTGAGGTAGGGAAGGAAGAACCAAAAGGAGAATCAAGAGAAGAGGCAAAAAAGGAAGAAGCTCCAAAAAATCAGCTTCCTGAGATCAACTTTTCTTCTTTTATCTTTTCGCTCAGTACCTCTGCACTCTTGCACTTCGGTGAGATCTCTGATCCCATCTCAAACAAGAAGGAGAGAAACCTCCCCTTAGCCAAGCAGACCATTGATCTCTTAGGCATGCTCAAAGAAAAGACAAAAGGGAATCTCTTAAAAGAAGAAGAAGAATTACTGGATAACATCCTCTTCAACCTTCGGATGAAGTACGTGGAGGAGTTAAAGAAAGGCTAAAATACGGGGTTCGAGGATTCAATGGTTCCAGGGTTCAAGGGATGAACCGGGAGCCCTCTTTTTAAAAGGAGATGGTCAAGATGAAAACAATTGAGGAAACACCTAATATAGATATCTTAAAGAAAATAGGGGCGATCGAAAAGGAAATTGTGGACTTAAAACTATCTGTGCTAAAGAAACTTGCACCTGCCGGGAAAAAGGCTATCAAACTTAAAGGTATTCTCAAAGGTGTTCAAATCACCGATTCCGATATTTGCTCTGCAAAAAAGCATTCCCGAACCTCTGACCCCTAATCCCGAACCCCTAACTCTTCATTCTACTGTGACTAGTCCCTCACGAAAATCCACAATAAGCCGTTGCCCTCGGAAGAAATCCAAGCCAATTAATCCATCCACTGTGGTACTCGGCGGTAAGGTGTGGCAGAGAACAGGGAAATTTTGATGGACATGACCAAGCGCTTCGATCTTTTCAACGATAATCTGAGGAACAAATTCTACTCCGCTTCCAGTAGTCATCTGTATCCGCTCTGTTACAACAGCCGGGTCATATCCCAAAAACACTGCTACATCCCAGTTTACCAGAGAACCGGTTGCACCTGTATCGAGTGCCATTCGAACCACTGTATCACCGGCTGGACCAAACATCTTTGTCGGAATGACAATGAGTCCTTCCGTGGGGTCAAAGCGGAAACTCACAGGACGACCACCATTTTTTCAGGCAGTCTGCCAGTGTACAAAATGGCTGAATGCTTTGGCCGCAGTTCTCTTGCTTTGCGGTAAACCTCATCTCGGTCTTTGCTATGCCAGAGAACTTTACCGCCTTTCACTTCCAAGGAATCGATTGTTTCAGGGTCTTCAAGGAGAACCCACTCCGATTTGAATCGGGCCTTAATCTCTGCTATTGATATGATATCACTCATTCACATCACCTCCATCGGTGGTTAATTTTCATTCTATCTTATCTATTCTATATAAGCAACCTTTGGGCGTCCCTACATAAAACCGAAGGCCCCGCCACAGACAGGGAGATTTTTTAATCCCCTTTCAGGATTCACCTAATCCCAAATCCCGAATCCCTAACTCTTCACTCCATAACTCTCAACTCTTGCACTCTTTTTTATCACCGCACTCACCGGTCCATAGGATGGTGCTTTCATGTTATTCTTAAGGGGAAACATATTGGTTATAGCACGTAATCACATCAGTCCAGCTTGCCTGACCTGCCACATAGACGTTGTAATTATTGATTACATCAGTCCATGTGGAGCAACACCGCGTCATATCGTACTGAATGAGCAGAGGATCAACAATAGAGCAGGGGGGCATCGGGGTAACCCAGCTAACTCCTTTGAAGTCCCCAAGGAGTGCTAAGTAGCGATAGGGATCCCCCGAATAAATAACTTCCTGCCCTGTATCTCTATATTGCTTTATGTCAAACCCTGGCTCAAACTGTGTATACTCTGCAAAATCATTGAAAGATTCAAGAATAACGGCTTGTGCTTCGCCTCGCACCGAAGCAGACAAGAAATCATATAGAATCTGGCCGTTATTTCTTAGGCCAAAACGCCTTTCCTCTCTATCAGGTATTGCTCTTTCATCAAAACCTGGGTAGCCATGCGCGATGGATACAAACCCTGCACCAGTCAAATTACGGAGTTCACTCTCAAAATCGGGAAAGACAAATGACCATCCGCTCGTAGTGGGCACGTTATAAGTTAACTCTTGGGTTGCTTGGGCTTGCGTTGATTTTTGTTCAAAGGCCCTTAGCTGATCGAGAGTTATACCACCTATTATCCAGAAGGTTGATCGGCTGTCTAAAAAAAGTATAAGTTCGTCAAGGCTCATCCATTGGAGATAGAAGTTAAACCATATTGCCGGCTTACCGTTAATTCGTAAAAAGGCAGGATGTGAGGCAAATGTGTCAATTTGGTTTTGCACTTCAGCTTTCCATGTTTCTTTATCAGTTAAATCAAGAGGCTGCCAATCTTCGATGCCAAGGAGGAAATTCTCTTCCTTGGCAATATCCAGCATCTTCGAGAAGTTAGACAAAAAATACGACCGTTGCGATGATGTACAGACCGTACAAAAAGAATAAACTGAAACAAAGAAACCGCTCACGGCAGCGGCTTTTGCGAGTCGAATATGCCACCGCAATACCTCATCATTAGAGCTATCGTATGGCCCGATCAATGGATAGCCTGGTGAAGAAAGTTCCCTAAGCCATGGAGCCCCTGGAAAAGGGGTCTCGCACGGATTGTGGTCTGGTGACCATGACCAGTGCCACCAGTCAGCCTGTGGATTGAACGAGGGACATGAGCTTCTCGTAAACCAAACATGATACTGAATGTAAATGGGTGGCGTTTGACTTGCTCCCTCGATGGGCAAGGTAAGACCTGTGGCCGCCCCATCGGGATTTATTCTCACTGGCAGTGTAGCTACTACTGTGTGATCAGCGATACCTAACGCGTTGGCAGTAGCTGACTTGCTGTTTACCACGTAAGTGGGGATCTCGGCCTTTGCTTGAGCCAACCCGCCTATCCCAAGATGGAAAATCCATACCGTAAACAGCATGGTCTGAATCCAAGACAATCTCCCAAATTCTCTCATTCTCGTCAACCTCCTGCCTTGCTCAGATGTTCTTCATCTTGGGGAAAAGGAAGGACGCTTCCCCCATTCCGATATACTCAAAGTCAAAGTTGGATGGCGTACCCACAGGCTGTAAGCACTTTATTCCTTAGCTTTCCTTAAAACCTCCCTGCGGATTTTATCGCTAACCCTGAAATTCTTGTCCTGTAATTCATCGAGAAGCGGCTTTACCGCAGGAATAAGCTTGCGTTCTTTTGCAAGCAGCAATATACCCAGAAGCCCTATTACCTGGAAACCAGCTGAGATGGCAGCGGTTCTTGCCCTTTCATCATCAAGAATAAGCCAGTCGGCACTAAGCTCTTTTCCGAGGACAAGTACTTCTGCTTCTCCTAATCCCAATTCAGCTTCAAGCATTTCTACATTCCGTCTATCCTGTACAGCTTTTTTGTAAATCCATTTCGCATTTGATATTTCTTTTACCCCAGGTTTACCTCTGCCTTTAGTAACGACTTCGTGAAAAACTGCCTCGGGGAGATAGATTGAACGAAAGATCTGGTTAAGTAGTTGGATTTTTCCTATCTTTGTAAGGCCAATGAGAACCGAGGAGTCGCAAATGACTTTCAATGTTTGACCACCTTCCTCAATTTCTTCACAGCCTTGAATTCTCTCTCCAACTGTTCCTCGCTATATTCTATGACATCCACATTGTTTTCCCCGAGAAACTCTATAAAATCCCAAAGGGGAAGACCCGCCAACTCTGCGGATCTGCCGAGAGAT
>Ga0315289_10002543_pt1 | contig 27889 bp, 23 predicted proteins | sample YL17G11_40_MG_FD_203452 | JGI IMG/M metagenome (GOLD analysis project Ga0315289, IMG submission 203452) | Sediment microbial communities from Yellowstone Lake, YNP, Wyoming, USA - YL17G11_40 | ecosystem: Environmental > Aquatic > Freshwater > Lake > Sediment | place: USA: Wyoming | collected... | reverse complement strand
CCCGCGACGACGACGCCTCCCTCGCCCCCTCCCCCGGCGCCGACGACGCCCCCCGCGACGACGACGCCTCCCTCGCCCCCTCCCCCGGCGCCGACGACGCCGCCCGCGACCACGACGCCTCCCCCGACGGTGAAGCCGCCTGCAGTGACCCCCTTACCGACCGCGGTCCCGACCCCCACCGTCCCGGCGGCCTCGAGGCTCGTCCTGCTCGTGTCCGCGACCTTTGCCGGAGACGCCGGCGGCGCCAAGGCGGCGCAGCTCGCGGGTGCCATCTCCGCGAGCCCTGCCACCGTCCTCGGCCCCTCGGCCGCGCCGCCGCCGGCCGGGACCGCCATCGTGTCGCTTGTGGGGGCGACGAAGGCGCCGTAGTGATGACGAGGACGATGGAACTATCGGCGCGTTTTTTCAAAATTCGTTGGGAGGGAGAGGAGAGGGAGAAGGATAATTCGCGTTGAAGCGGAAAAGGGAAAAAAATCATTGCTTCAAAGAAAGAATTTTGTTTTTGTTTTTTGCCCTTGTTTTCTCTCCCTCGTTCGTTTACAACAAAAAATGAATTCAAAAACTAAACACAAGAAATGACAACATGCAAGGGGGGGGGGGGGAGGAAGGGGGGGGGCAAGAGAGAATCACAAGAGAGAGAGAGAAAAAGGAGAAGAAAAGCATCAGCGCGCATGGCGACCTCCTCCTTCGCCGCGGCCTTGGCCTTGCGCGCCGCTGCCGCCGCCGCCGCGGGAGCCTCCTCCTCCTCCTCGCCCGCGGCCGCCGCCGTACCTCCCTCCTCCTCCTCCTCCTCCCCCTCCTCCCGCTGATCCTGAAGATCCCCCGCGGTAGCCTCCAGAACCGCCGCTGCGGTTGTAGTATCCACCGCCGCTTCCGCCGCCGCCGCCGCCAGAGTAACTCCCTCCGCCGCCGCCGCCGCCGCCGCCGGATCGATAATAGCCCCCCCCTCCCGCGCTTCCGCTTCCGCTTCCGCGGCCGTACCCAGGGGGGTGCTCGTTGCCGTATCCGCGCCCCCCGTCTCGCCCATATCCTCCTCCTCCGCCACTGCCGCCGCTCCCAGAAAACCCGACGGCCCCGCGCCCGGCGTTGTCCCCGGCCTCCGCCCTGAAGACGGCGACCGCGGCCTCCGCCGCCCCCGCCGCCGCGGGGGGCAGCGCGACCCCTGGCCTCTCGACCAGGTGGGCGAAGCACTCCTCGATCCGCTGCCTGAGCACGAAGAGCGGCAGGTCGGCGCCCGCGGGGACCCGCAGGGGGAGCCAGCCGTCCACGACGAGGACGGGGGAAGGGTCCTCTTCCTCCTCGGAGTCGGAGTCGGAGTCGGAGGGCAAGTCTTCCTCGTCTACGTCGTCGATGCTTCGTTCTCCTCGTCCGTCGCCGTCGCCGTCGCCGCCGAGTTTCGCTCGTTTCGCGGGCTTTGGCGGCTGCCTCGAGACGCGCTCGGCCACGAACAGAATTGGGTGCGCCCCCACCGCGGTCGTTTGCCTCACATACAGAGAAGACTCGGAGCGCGTGAGCTCGTCAAAGACCACCAGGGGACACGGGTGCAAGGGCCTTCCCCCTCCTCCGCCGCCCTCCCTCGACGACGACGACGACAGCGGCGGCGGCTGCGGCGGCTTGAGGTTGCTGTTGACCGAGGACGCGTGGATCCGGACCTTGTCGTCCTTCCTCGTCGCGATCGCTGCGCCCCGGCGCTGCTGCGCGGCGTGAAGGTTGCCGTTGGCGTCGGGGGAGTTGGCCGGGAGAAGCCTCCCGGCGTTCGGGTAGAGGCCGCAGGCGAGCGCGGCGCGCACGACGGCGGCGTCGCGGGCGCTGACCGAGGCGTTCGCCAGCGACGTCCCGATCAGCTTGCGGTTGCGGAGCTCCTGCAGCAGCTGCGACCGCATCCCGTCGATCATCGCCATGGTGCCCGGGGACAGGAAGTTGCGAGCGGCAAAGGCCCTGTCCCCGCCCCCGCCGCCGCCGCGCGCGGCAGACCACGCCTCGAACGCGGCGGCGACAGCCAGATGGTCCGAGCAGCCGCCCGCCCGGTCGCTCAGGGCCAGCTTCACCGCCGTGGCGCTCCTGCGCAGGCTCGGGTCGACTGGAAGGACCCACGGGTCGCGGTAGGCCAGGCAGCAGGCCACCGTCAGCACGGGGTCGAGGCAGCGGAAGAGGACCCCGTAGAGCACGAGCTTGCCGACGGCCGGCGCCAGCGGCAGCGCGGCGAGGTGCCTCCCGAGCGTCGTCAGCCGCTCCCCTCGCTGCTGCTGCCGGCCCGGCGGGTCTCCTCCCTCGGCCGCGGGCGGGGTGATGGCGCCGATGGCCTCGAGCAGCCGCAGCGCGTTGCCGACGGCGGCCGGGGGAGGCGGCTCGGCCGCCTTGGCCAGGAACGCCGCCGCCGACGCGGCCTCGGCGAAGCCGCGCCGCTCGAGCAGCTTGACCTGCAGGCAGAGCTCGTCGAGCGGCGACCGCTGCAGCTCGGGCAGCGCGAACTCGGGCAGGCTCGCGGCCCTGGCCCGCGAGTACAGGTGCACCGCCACCCCGGGCCTGCACCTCCCGGCGCGGCCGGCGCGCTGCCTCTCCGAGGCGCGCGGCGCCCAGCCCGACTGCAGCGTCGACACCGCGGTGTACGGGTCGTACGACTTCTCCTTGTGCCTGCCCGAGTTGATGACGACGACGACGTCGTCGATCGTCACGGCCGTCTCCGCGATGTTCGTCGACAGCACGACCTTGCGGACCCCGCGGGGGGGGCGAACAAAGGCCCTGCGCTGGTCCTGAGGGGGGACCATGGAGTGCAGGGGCAGGACCAGGTAGCGGCCACCGCCGAAGGCGGGGTTGGCCTCGAGCCGCTCCTTGAGGCGCGCGATCTCGTCCCACCCGGGCAGGAAGACGAGGACGGCCCCGAGGGCGGCGGGGCCGCGAGATGGCGATTTCGACGATCCCTTGTCTTCGATCTCGCCGCAGTCGACGATGCCCCCGGAGGCGTTGTGCAAGAGCCCGCCCCTGCGCCGCCGCGCGCCGCCGTCGCCGTTGTCGTCCTCTTGGTCGTCCTCGACGGCCTTGAACCTCCCCTCTCCCCCGACGTACGCGATCAGCGCCTCGATCAGGTCCAGGTCGACCTCGTCGGCGTCCTGGCCAGCCTGGTACTCCTGGAGGGCCTCGGCGGCCCCGGCGGCGACGTCGAGCGCGGCAGCGGAGGAAGCTGACGAGAACGAGTTTTTTTGGGGTTTTGATCATTTTTTTGGGGGTGAGTTTTTTGGCTTTTTTTTAAAGGCAAGAAAAAGAATGGAAAAGACGCCGCCTCTCCCCGCTCTCTCTCTCTCGCGACCGAGAGAGCGCAACCGCTTAAGTCCAGTGGAACGAAAGCGGGGGAACTTAGAAAAAAGGGAAGGCAGAGGGAGAGAGAGAGAGGAAAAAAACGCCAACTCACCCGCTGTATCGAGGTACTCGGCGACGTCCGAGTGACCAAACCGCCGCGCCCACCCGGCGGCCGTCGACCCGTCCCTCGACGCCAGCCTCGGGTCCGCGCCGTTGCACAGCAGCGCCGCCACGTCGTCGAGCCTGCCCTTTCCGGCCGCGGCCATCAGAGCCGTCGCGCCCGTCTCGGCATGCGAGACGTCGATGAGCCCTCCGGCCCCGCCGCCCGCGGCCGCGCCGTCGTCGGCGACGGCCGCGCCCGTGAGGTCGAGCAGCCTGAAAAAGGCGTCGTCGGAGCCGTTGACGAATGCGTCGAAGATCGCGGCCTGGACCTCGAGGCCGGCGGGCGTGGAGCGGAGGCGCTCCAGGGCAGCGAGGGAGTCGGCGGAGCGGTGGGACGACGACGACGGGCTGGCGGCGCCGCCGTTGGTGCCGCCGTTGCCGCCGCCGCCGCCACCTCCAGCTCCTCCACCGCCGCCGCTCCCCCCGCGCCTCTTCTTCGCCTCCCTGACGTGCTCCGAGTACCCCACCAGGCTCAGCGCGTCCTCCAGGTACAGATTCGTGACAGGATGCGTCCGACCGGGCACCCTGACCACGGGGCAGCCGCCAAAGTAGGCGCTGAAGAGGTCGACGTGCAGCGTCGCCGACATCAGCACGACGCGCACGGTCGGGTGCCGGGGCAGCAGCTCCCGCAGCAGGATCAGCAGGAAGTCGGCGAACCGGTCCCGCTCGTGGATCTCGTCGCAGACGACGTGCGTCACGCCCTCGAGCCCCGCGCCGTGGGTGATCTGCCGCAGCAGCACGCCGTTGGTGCAGAACATCAGCGAGGTATTCTCAGAGCCGACGTACTCGAGGCGGACGGCATACCCGACGCTGCGGCCGCACCTCCCCTCGCCGCGCTCCTGGGCCACGCGCTCGGCGACGGAGATGGCGGAGATGCGCCGCGGCTGCGTGCAGACGATGCGGGCTCCCCGAGGGGGGGAGCCGTTCTCCTCCCCCTCGCTTCCTTGCCAGGCGTCGTCGAGGAGGTATTGGGGGACCTTGGAAGTTTTTTTTAGTCATGTATTTTTTGTCGACGATTTTCGAGAGAAAAACGGCTTTGTCGTCGTTGTGAGAGCCCCGGAAGACGAAAAGGGCGAATGGAAAGGCAGACACGCAGAAAAGAAGGACATCGGCTCTAAAGAAGAAGAAACAGGAAAGCGAAAAAGAAGGGGGAAAAAGAAGGATCTCTCACCTGCGTCGTCTTGCCGCAGCCCGTCTCTCCGGCGACGAGCACGACACGGCTCGATCGGACAGCCTTTAATATCTCCTCTCGGAAGGCGGCGATCGGCAGGTTGGCCCGCGCGTGCGCCAGCTGCGGGCCCGCGGTTTTCACGGCCGCGGCGTGCGCGGCGCGGGCGGCGGAGACCTGGTCGGGCGTCATGGAGGCGGCGGTCCCGTTTTTGTTTCTGCTGCCGTTGCCGCCCTTGGCGCTCATGTCGTTGTTCCTCGTCCCCTTCTCTTCCTCCATCGACAGGCTCTTTTTCCCCTCATTCTCGTCGTCGTCGTCGTCCCCGGCAAAGATGCCCCTGGCCTCGGACTCCGCGCGGGCGACCTCGGCGGCCGTCGGCGGGTGCGCCTCGAAGTGCGACCGCAGAGTCGCGGCCGACGCCGCCGACAGCGGCAGGTCGAACACGCCCGCGGCCCTCGACTTCTCTTTCGGTTTGTAGATGGTCACGGCGCGCGTCTCGCCTTTCCCGTGCGATTTGGAGCGGAGGCCGTACTTGCGGCACTCGGCGTGGACGACGGCGCGGTCGTGGTTGGAGAGGCCCGGCGGGAAGGTAATTTCTGTTTTCGGAGAGAGGTGGAGGGGGGACGAGGCTGAGTTTTTTTTCATCGGCGTCGTCGTTTCGATGCGATCACGCATCTCTCTCAGTCTCTCTCTTTCTCTCTCTCCTCGTAAACTTACGCCTCTCGTCTCCGCGCCTAAAGTCCTCAAGCGCGTCGGCAATAGAAATGCGGGTCGTTTCCTCGACTGGACGCAGGCCGGGAGCCATCCCGAAGGGCCTGCCCCCGCCTCCGCGACCGCCTCCGCCGCGGCCGCCTCCACGGCCAATGCCGCCGACCGGTTGGAATCCTCCTCCGTCTCCTCCTCCTCCGCGATAGCCTCGGTCGCCGCCGCCGCTGCCGCGGCCCCTTGATCCTCCTCCGCGTCCCGACATTGTCTTCAGCACGCGACGCTGAAGAAGAAGAGAAGGAGGCTTGATAATAGTTGGTTTGTGTTTTGAGTTTCTTTTTTTTTTTTTCAGAAAGAGGAAGTGTTCTACACAGATCGATCGAGGGCGTGTCTAGTAAAAAAAAAGCCATCAATCTCGCGCGCTGCACGTGCGCCTCTCAAGATCTGAACTGAGCAGCACACGCGCGCTTGCCTTCTTTGTAGTCAGGAAGCAACAGAAATGGGAGGCGACGGAGGCGCAGCAGCGCCAGCGACGTCGGGGAAGAAAGAAGAAGAAGCGAAGAAGCAATCGCACCCTCCTCCTCAACCTCCTCCTCTGTCCGGCGGCGGCGGCGGCGGTGACTCCGTCGGCGACCCCTGCGTCCTCGGCGTGCTCACCGTCTCTGACCGGGCCTCCCGGGGGCTGTACGAGGACCTCGGCGGCCCGGCGATCCTGCGCTTCTTCGAGGAGGCGATAAAGTCGACGTGAGTAACAAAGAGGGAGGGAAGAAGGAGGAGAGAGTTGAGGATGATGATGACAATAAAGAAAATTCACCTCCCCCCCCAAAAAAAACCCCGAAAAACAAAAAAAAACAGCTGGACCGCGATCTACAGAATCGTCCCCGACGAGCGGGAACAGATCGAGGACGCCCTCAAGAAAATGGTCGACGAAGACCAGTGCTCCGTCGTGGTCACAACGGGAGGGACGGGCCCGGCGCCGCGTGACGTGACGCCGGAAGCGACGGTGGCGGTGAGGAGATTTATTCCCCCTTCTTTTTTCTCGACCTCCTCTCTCTGTCTCTCTCCATCGCAGCTCACTCACGAAAAATAACACCTCCGCTTCCAAAAAAACCTTGCACAGGTCTGCGACCGCCTCATGCCAGGCTACGGCGAGCAGATGAGGTCCATCTCGCTCCGCCACGTCCCCACCGCGGTCCTCTCGAGGCAGACGGCAGGCACGCGAGGCAAGTGCCTGATCCTGAACTTGCCGGGGGCGCCGCGGGCGATCCGCGAGACGGTGGACGAGGTTTTCGCGTCGGTCCCGGCCTGCGTTGATCTGCTGGGCGGTCCCTACATCGAGACGATGGGACCCGTTGAGAGCTTCAGGCCGTGCAGCATGGTGCGGAAGGCGAAGGAGTAGAGAGGGAGAGAAACGAGTAACAAGGAAACCAAAAACAGCACTTTTTTCTTCTTGTTTTACTTTTTTTTGGTCTCTCCCTCTCTTCTCTCTCTCGTCTCTTCTCTCCCCTCTCCCCTTTCTCTCCCTCTTTTTTTTTTCTTGTTTTGCTTTTTTGGTCTCTCTCTTCTCTCTCTTCGTCTCCTCTCTCTCTTCGTCTCTTCTCTCCCCTCTCCCCTTCCTCTCTCTCCCCCCCAATGGGACTTCATACCTATCACTACACCCCGCACCTCAGGTTCGCGGGGACAGCGTCGTCGATCATCCTCGGCTTCGGCAGATCCAGCGACCCCATGAGTTCCGCGAACTCTGCCGCGCTCTTCCTCCCGAGCCCGAGCCTCGGATTTTGGAGCTTCTCTTCGCCGATCGTCGAACTCGACATCCCCCTGTAGTCGTGCGCGGGGTACACGAGCGTGTCGTCCGGCAGCGAGAAGAGCCTGTCTCGGACCGAAGCGAAGAGCCGCTCGGCGGAGCCGCCCTGGAAGTCGGTGCGGCCGCAGCCGCGGATGAGCAGGGCGTCGCCGGTGAAGACGAGCCCCGGAGTGCAGCGGCGGAGGCGGCGGCGGAGAGCGGCGGTCGCCTCGCCCGCCCCCTCGCCGGCGGCGGCGGCGAAGGCCTCGTCCGGCGCGAGGTAGAAGGAGCAGCACCCTTCCGTGTGTCCGGGGGTCGCCAGCGGTCGCAGGGCAAACCTACCAAAGACCAGCGCGTCCCTATCGGGCTCGAAGCAGACGTCCGCGGCGGCGCCCGCGGTCTTCGAGATGGCGGAGCGAGGGACCGCCGTTCTGCCGCTCCTTTCGCGGCCTCCTTCTCCCTCGTCCTCGTCTCTGTCCTCCTGCTTTTCCGAAAAGATCTCCTTGAGCTTGCCCGTGCCCGTGACGTGGTCGGCGTGGACGTGGCTGTGAGAAGGATGCTTCTTTTTATTTCGTGTTGTGAAAAAATAGACTCTTCCTTTTTCTCCTTTTTCTCAAAAGCACGAAAGAAGGAAAAAAAACCGGCGGAAAAAAGAAAAACGCACGTGTTGATCGCAAACACCAGCTCCAGGCCCAGCTCCTCGACCAGCCCTGCGTCGCGCTCTGCGTTCTCCCTCACGGGATCTATCAGCACCGCCTCTTTAGCATCGGCGTCGGCCAGCAGGTAGGTGAAAGTCGATGAGGCCGCGTCGAACAGCTGCCTGAAGACCAGAGACGAGGGGAGGAGGAGGCAGTCCTCGGTTCCCTCTCCGACTCCCTCTCCCGCTCCTCCTCCTCCTTGCGGCCGTTCCAACTGCGCCGCCCAGCGCTCGAGCCAGCTGAAGACCCCGGGATTGGAGGCAAACTTGAACGGCGCCGAGCGGGCGAGAGAGAGGGCGGCGGCGGGAGCGGAGGGAGGGGCGCCGTCGCCGCCGTCGCCGAGCAGCAGCAGCGCCGCGACGGCGACCGCGCCGGCGCGCTGCGCCGTCGAGCACTGGACGACCAGGGACGGCGGCGGTCCCCGCTCCTCCCCCCCCGCGGGGCGCTGCAGCAGCAGCTCCCTCGCCATGGACAGCGCGCTGTCCATCGAAGCGACCTGCAGCGGGGGCACGCAAGGCGCGACGGAGAGGCGCAGCTTGCTGCTGCCCCCGTCCCCCTCTTTGGCCGCCGCGGCCGGGAACGACGCGCCGGGGTTGAGGTAGAGCCACCTCGTCCCGGAAGAAGAGGAATCATCTTCTTCCCTCGCGATCCTCAGGATCTCCTCGGCCGAGAGCTCGCCGAACAGGGAGACGGAGCGCCCCCGGGAGGCGAAGATCTTGGAGCCCTCGCCCAGCGGGGCCGGGAAAGGAGGAGGAGGAGGAGGAGGGTTTGGAGGTGGAGAAGAGGACGACTGGGGCATCGTTGCTGAGGCTCGCAGATGCGTTTTCGACGCCCTTCGAACAGGCGGTTTTGGGAAGCAGCTCCTGCTGCAGCTCTCGCTCAGACGGCCTATCGTCTCCAGGGTTTCTGCTGTGAGGTCGGCGAAGGTGTCGAGCGAGCGGAGAGAAGGTGGGCTGCGGGTTCGAAAGGAGAAACGTTTCAGTAGATTGGTAATGTTTTTTCCCCCCCCCCTCTCTCGTTTCATTCCTTCACCCCTTTTTTGCTAGAGGGCAAAAAAAACGAAAAAGAGAAAAAGCCATCTTCTTTCACCTTCAAAATGTTGCGTGCCGCCCGCGCGGCAGCCCTCCTGGCCGCTGCCCGCGCCGAGGGCGGCGCCGCGGCCAGCACGAGCGGGAGCAGCAGTAGCATCAGCGCGAGCAGCAGCAGCGGCAGCGAAAGGAGAGGAGGCATGCTCTTTTTCTTCGCCCGCTCGCTCGCTTCGACGCCGGCGCCCGCCCCAGCTGCTGCCGCTCCCGTGGTCGACGGGATCGAGTGCACGGTCAACGGGAAGACTGTGACCATTCCCAAGGGCGCCAACGTCATGGCCGCCTGCGACGCTGCGGGCGTGGACATCCCTCGGTACGAAGAGAGGGTGGTTGTGTGTGTGGAGGGAGAACAAAGGAGATGCCCATCGGGGCTGCTCCCCGATTGGCGCACCGAAAAATCGAAGATGGCTTCTTTTGGGTTTTTTCTGTGCATCGCCGCTGCTCTTGCTCTTAGCTTCAATGCTTCTCTTCTCGCACCTGGGCATGCATGCTCTCGCTTTCGGAGAGGATAGAAACTAGAGCAAGAGAGTGCCTCGAACAAGGAGGAAACGCTGCTTGATTGCTCCTCACGGCGGCCGTCGCTCGCTTGCCCAACGCCGGCGTTTTTCGCCCTCGATCGGTCACCTCCGTGCTGATTTATCCACCCCCTTTTGTTTTCTCCCTTACAAAACAACAACAACAGATTCTGCTACCACCAGCGCCTCTCCATCGCAGGGAACTGCCGCATGTGCCTGGTCGAGGTGAGCGCGAGAGAGAAAAAGAGAGAAAGAGAGAAAGAGAGAGAGACAAAGAGAAAGAGAAAGACAAGTCGCACGGAGCTCTCCTCCGAAAGAAGACTTTGCTTCCTTTGCCTCCTTTCGACCTCGACCCCTCATCATTCCCCCCCCCTTTCCCCTCCCCCCCCTCCCACAAAACCATCCCCCCTCTCTCTCGCTTCCTCCTCCTCCCCCCCCCACACAAAACCATTCCCTCCTCAGGTCGAGAAATCTCCCAAGCCCGTCGCGTCCTGCGCCATGCCCGCCATGCCGGGGATGAAGATCTCGACCGACACCCCGCTCGTCAAGAAGGCCCGCGAGGGCGTCATGGAGCTGCTGCTGATCAACCACCCGCTCGACTGCCCGATTTGCGACCAGGGCGGCGAGTGCGACCTCCAGGACCAGTCCCTGCACTTCGGCTCCGACCGCGGGCGCTTCTCCGAGGCCAAGCGCGGCGTGCCCGACAAGAATGTCGGGCCGCTCGTCAAGACGGTGATGACGCGGTGCATCCACTGCACGCGCTGCGTGCGGTTTGCGACGGAGGTGGCCGGCGTGCAGGAGCTGGGGATCACGGGGAGGGGCAACGCGTCCGAGGTCGGGACCTACGTGGTGCGTTTTGCGTTTTGCGTTTTGAGTTTGGGTTTGGGTTTCGGTTGAGGAGAGCGGAGGAAGAGGGGCGGGAGAAGGGGGGGAGCGAGAAAGGAGGGAGAGTTGCCGCTCACTTTCTTTCCGACCCCCCCGAGAAAAAAAACAAAAACGAAAACTCGTCAAACAGGAAAAGGCCCTTACCTCTGAGCTCTCCGGCAACGTCATCGACCTGTGCCCCGTCGGTGAGTGGGATGGAGTTTTAACGGAGAGAGAGAGAGAGAAAGCAGCAGCAGCAGCAGCTGTGAGAGAAGAAAGAAACGCAAAAAAGGACAAGTCGAATAAAACTCACTCTCTCTCTCGCGACCCCTCTTTTTCCATCCAAAAAAAAAAAACCTCATGCTTCAAAACCCCCAGGCGCACTCACCTCCAAGCCCTACGCCTTCACTGCCAGGCAGTGGGAGCTGAAAGGCACCGAGTCCGTCGACGTCTCCGACGCCCTGGGAGCCGCGATCCGGGTCGACTCGCGCGGCCCCGAGGTGATGCGCGTCGTGCCGCTGGCCAACGACGCCGTCAACGAGGAGTGGCTCTCGGACAGGGGCAGGTTCCAGTACGACGGCCTGAAGAGGCAGCGCCTGGGCGTGCCCATGGTGCGCAAGAGCGACGGAGGGGGGCTCGTCCCGAGCTCCTGGGAGGAGGCCCTGGGAGCCGCGGCCAAGGCGCTCGCCGACGCGGCGAGCAGCGGCGGCGCCCACAGCGTGCGCGCCGTCGCGGGCAAGCTCGCCGACGTCGAGTCGATGGTGGCCCTGAAGGACCTGCTCGCGAGGCTGGGAAGCGGCGACTGCACCTTCGAGGACGCGACGGCCTCCGGGGTCGACGTGACCGCCCGCGGCAACTACACGCTCTCCACCCCGGGCGCCGGGGCTCCCGCTCCCGCCTCCTCCTCGCCGGTCGGCGCCGCGGCGCTCGACGGCGCGGGGGCGATCCTGCTCGTCGGGGCCAACCCGCGGGTCGAGTGCGCGGTGCTCAACGCGAGGCTGCGCAGGGCCTGGCTCGGGGGAGCGAAGATCGGGGTCGTCGGGGCGGCGGGAGGAGGGGCCGACGGCGACGAGATCGACCTCACGTACCCGTACTCGCACGTCGGGACGACGGCCGACGCGCTGTCGGCGCTGGCCGAGGGGAAGGGCGAGTTCGCCGCCGCGCTCAAGGAGGCCGCGGCCTCGTCCCCGGGCGGGGCCCGGATCATCGTGGGATCGTCGGTGGCCGCTCGAAGGGAGGATTCCGCGGCGATCGTCGACGCGGCGCACGAGCTGGCCAGGTCTCTGGGCGGGAAAGCCGAGGTCGGGTTTTTGCACAACGACGCCGCCCGCGTCGGCGCCGCCGACGTCGGCTTCGCTCGCTCCGCGCGCGCCTCTGCTGCCGCCGCGTCCGGAACCTCCCTCCCGCGCGTCGTCTTCCTCCTCAACTCGGACGACTACGACGAGTCCCTGGTCCCGGACGGCGCGTTCGTCATCTATCAGGGCCACCACGGCGAGCGCGGCGCCGCCAGGGCGGACGTCGTCCTCCCCGGCGCGGCCTTCACGGAGAAGGACGCGACCTTTGTCTCGACCACGGGCTGCGCGCAGAGGACGAGGGCCGCCGTGCCGCGAGTCGGCGACGCGCGCGAGGACTGGAAGATCGTTCGCGCCCTGTCGGAGGTGGCCGGTGTCGCGCTCCCGTACGATGACGCCGCGGCGATGCGGGAGAGGCTCTCGGAAATCGCCCCTCACCTGGCCGCGGCGAGCAGGGGCGCGGTGCCGGAGGCGTCTCCGAGGCCGACGCCGGGGCTGGCCGCCGCGGTCGCCGCTGCCGTCGCTGGTGCGGGCGGCGGGAGCGGCAAGAAGAAGGCTTCCAGGTTCTCCTCCGCGCCCCTGGTCCCCCGTCTGGGCCCGCTCGGCTTCCACCAGACTGACGTCATCTCGAGGACGTCGGTCGTGATGGCCAAGGCCGCGGCGTCGAAGAGGGAGAGCGTGAGGGCCTCCGCCGAGGAGTCGTCGGCGATGGCGGCGTGAAAAAGGAAAGAGAAGAGTTTTTCTTCTTCTGTTTTCCACCTTTTTCAGGGGGGCATTTCCATTGAATGTTTTTTCGTATTTGTTTCCTCTTTTTCGTACTTTGGTGAGAGAGACAGAGAAAGAGAGAGAGAGAGAGAGAGAGGTGGGCTTTTCCCCTAAGAGAGAGAGAGACAAGAGAGAGAAAGAGAGAGCTTGCGAGTGTAAAAAGGCGAGTGAGAAAAGACAGTTTTTTTTTCCAACAAACAAAAACAAATTCATCACAGAGGTTTCCCTCTCTCTCATTCCCGTTTCTTCGACGACGCTGCCGCCGCTGCCGCCTCCGGAGACTCTCCTCGGCCCCGCCTGACGGCCGCGAGCGCCGCGGCGCTGAGAGCGATAGAGCCGGCGGCGCCGGCGCCGGCGAGGACGACGTTGAAGCCGCCTCCCTTGCCGCCGCCGACCTTGCCCTTGCCGCAGCCGCCAAACAATGTCCTGGGGAGCGCCACCGCGTCCGCGACCGCCCTTCCGACCCCTGAAGGGCCCTCGTACTCCACCAGCGGCCCCCAGCCGTGCCTCGCGAGACTCTCCGCCGCGGGGGAGGAGGCGTCGGCTGCCTCCGCGGCGGAGAAGGAGGCCAAGGTCCCCCCCCCCCCGCCGACGACCGCGCGGGCGGCGCAGGGAGCGGGGGCGGGCTGCTGCTGCTGCTGCCGCTGCTGCCACGCGGGGGGGGCGAAGGAGGCCGCGACGGGGCCGGTGGGGTCCGAGACGAGGCGGTAGAGCAGGTGGTCGAGCCACGGAGGCGGCGGGGGAGAGGAGGAGGAGGAACCGCCGCCGTTTTCTTCCCCTCCCCCCCATTGACTTTCGTTAACTCCGTCGGCGTGGCGAAATTCATGAGCGTGGGAAAGGGAGGAGAGCGCCGCCGCGACGCGCGAGGAGCGCGAGCGGGGAGAGATTCTTGTCCACACCCCGCCGCTTCCGTCGTCGTCGTCGTCGCGGCAGTCGCTCCGGACCTCGACTGCGACGGGGGGAGCGGCCGAGCTCCCGACCCTCCCCTCCTCCTCGCGCATCAGGCTCCCGAAGGAGGGCCCCGTCGCCCTCCACGGCCGCGCCAGCCACGACAGCCTCCTCGCCACGACCAGCGCCGCGGGGCCCCCGCCGCACCCGGGCCCGCCCGAGCAGCCCCGGTCCGCAGCCGCGGCCGCGGGGGACGCCGCCGACGTGAAGACTTCGAGGCAGCCCGCGCAGAAGAGCAGCAGCGAGATCGCCCCCACGAGCGCCGGCTCGTGCGCGCCGCGGACGTACTCGACCTTTTGGGGATCCCTGGTGCGTCCTCCTCTCTTCCCGAGCTTCCTTTCGTCCTTCTCTTCTTGCTTTTGCTCTTGAGCTTGCCTGCGACGCATCGAGAGCGTCATCGGAGGAGGAGCTGAAAGCTTCTTGGTCTTCTCTTGTCCGGTTTCTTCCTCTTCCTCGAGGAGCCCGACGATGCTCGCCGAGGCCATCGACCGGAGCACGTCGGCCGACAGCGACGCCAGCATCGTCAGCCCCGCCGCCGCGAGGCAGTAAGGAGCGTAACTCGACAGAGAGGTCTCGAAAGAGCTCGAGGAGGGGAAGGAACGCGGGGAGAGCACGCCGAGCGCGGAGAAGAGGGCCGGGACGAAAGCTCCGGCGGAGACGAAAAAGCGCGCGGCGAGCTTGATTTTACCCCCTCCGGTCTTTTCCGGGCTGCTGCTGCTCCTCTTGTCGCTGCCGCTCGTGTCGAGGAGCCCCGCGTGGAGTAAAGGGAGCACCAGCACGGGCCTCAGGATCAGAGTCCAGAGAGGCGGGGCCGCCGCCGCCTGAGAAGCAGAAGACGGAGACGAAAACTGGAAAGCGAGAACGCCGTCGATCGCCGACGAGACCAAGAGCGCCGTCGCCGCCACGAGCCTGGGGAGCCTCGCGGGGGACAGGGCCATCGGCGCGAGCGCGACGTCGGCGACGAGGGCGACAAGAGAAAGAGGAGAATTAGGAGCGGAAGAGGAGGAGGAAGAAGAAAGTACCGCCACGGCAGCGGCGGCGGCGGCGCTGCTCCTCTTCCAGCGGCAGAGCCCTCGGAAAAAGGCGTTTTTCGCCACAATCCACCGGAGTAAAAACGCCGGAGCGAGGGCGGGGGCAGAGAGCGAGGAAGGAGAAGAAGAAGAAGAGGCGGCCTCCTCGTTTCCTCCCCCCACCTCCTCCCGCTCGTCGTCTTCTTCGTCCTTCTCCTCTTTGCTCTTGGGCCACAGCGGGGCCCAAAGCGCGGCGGCGAACGCGGCCTCGAGAAGGAGCCCGTCGGACGGCAGCTCCGCCCAGGGCAGCGAGCTCCCCCTGGTCGTCGCCGAGGCGAGAGGGGCGATCAGCGCCAGGTACAGCAGCGACAGAGCGACGAAGAGAGGCGCGCAACCGCCCAGGTAGCCCGCGAAGGCCGCGCCGGCGAGGAGCGCGCCCAGCAGCGAGAGGCAGTCCGCCGCGGCACCGGCCTCGACGCCGAGCGCGTCGAGGAGCCAGATCAGCGTCGGCGTTCCAGAGAAGCTCTCGAGGAGATCCCCGGGCACGCGGCGCTGCTCGATGATCGTCCGCAGGGGCTCGATGCCGCGGGTGCCGACGAGCTCTGTGCGTTTGAGAGAGAGTGAGAGAGTTTTGAGAGTTTTGAAGTTTTGTTGAGGTAAAGAGCGATGAAAAAAAAACAATCGGCGCGTTTTCGACAATGCCTCTCTTCTTCGGTTACGTATCCTCCCGGGGTCCGCCCGAGGAGAACGCGTGTCGTCGCCAATTTCAACATCAGGCCTGTCTGACCTCGGCTCTGCGCGTAAAACGAGCAGAATGCGAGGAAGAAAGAGAGCGCGAGCGCCCGCTGAAAGGCATCGCGAGCGTCGATTTTGAGGCGCATTTTGTTTTTCTTGTGAAGCAATTTTTTCTCTCAACCTCCTCCTTCTCTCTACCCCTTCAGACTCTTTTTTCTTTCGCGCTTCCATTCATTTGTTCCCTGTATTGCGAAGTAGGAATACAAATATGAGAGGCAAAAGAAAAAAGTCGAAAGGAAACAATCGATATCACCCTTGCTTCGCGGCCTCCTGCCACGAGGCCTTCTCCGCCTCGGACAGCTCCCGCCACCGCTTGGCGAGCTCCCTCGAGACGTTGGTCATCTTGGCCGCCGCCGCGTCACCGCCGCCCTGCTCGAGCAGCTCCGCTTTCACCTGCTCTCGCAGCGAGTCGCAGAAGGTCATGTAGCTCGTCTTGCGGCCCGTCCCGGGTCTCGCTGGCGCGGGAGACTCGGACGCGGAAGAAGAAGCAGCGGCAGAAGCAGCAGATGGAGAGCGCCTCCCCGCCGCCGCCGCGGAGGCCCCGGCGACGCCGTTTCCGCCGCCGACGGAACCGCCCTCATCGTCCGTCGTCTCGCCCTCGCCCTCGCCAGACATGGCCGTCACGCTCGCCACCGCGTCGCCCTCGGCCAGCCTGACGACGCGCACGCCCTTGGCAGACCGGCCCGAGGCCGGGATGTCGGCCTGCGCGAGGCGGAGCATGACGCCCGAGGCGGTCCCGACGAGCAGGTCGCGCGAGCCGGCCGAGGCCGAGGCCGAGGCGGCGTCGGCGCGCCGCCGGCTCCTCGCGGCGGCGGTCGGGCTGCCGCCGGGGCCGCCCACGGCGCCCCCGGGCACGGGCAGCAGCGCCGCGAGCTCGTCGCCCTCGGCCATCTTGATGGCTCGCACGCCGACGCAGTTGCGCCGCATGTTCCTGAAGGCGGACAGGGGCACGCGCTTGCCCATGCCCTTTTTGGTGACGAAGAGCACCGAGCCGTCGTCGTCGGCGTCGGCGGCTGCTGCGCCGGCGCCCTCGTCGACGTCGCCCTCGTCGCCGTCTCCCTCTCCTTCGTCCTTGCTGCTGTCGCCGCTTCCGTCGTCGGCGCCGCCGCTGCTGCCCTTCTTCGGGACGTACCCGGGAGGCGGCGGCAGCACGCACATCCCCACCAGCTTCGCCCCGGGGGCGAGCTTCATCGCGTTCACCCCGGTCGAGGCCCTGCCCGTGGGCCTCAGCGAGTCGGTCGCGAACAGCAGCGCGGCGCCGTTGCTCGCGGCGAGCAGCACCCTCGAGCCGGCCGGCGCGCGCGCGACCCAGGTCAGCTCGTCCCCCGCGCCCTCTCGCATGCCGATCGCGGTGATTCCCGTGCGCCTGACTTTGGCGAACTGGTCGAGGGCGGTGCGCTTGACCAGGCCGTTGCGCGTCAGGAGGAGCAGGCCCTGCTCCCCCGCCGAAAAGTCGCGGACGGCCAGCATCGCCGCAAAGCCGTCGCCGCGGTCGACCGAGATCAGCTTCGGGATCGCGGTCCCCGCCGCGCCGCGCGAGGCCTCGGGGATGGCGTGCACCCGCAGCGAGAAGACGCCGCCCTCGCGCGTGAAGAACAGCAGCGTGTCGCGGTTGCTCGCCGCCAGCACGTCGCCGACGCCGTCCCCCTCGCCTCGCGGCGTCGCCCCCAGCTTGCCCCTCGTGCCGCGCGCCTGCTGCGAAAAGGTGTCGGCGGGCATCCTCTTGACGAAGCCGCGCTTGGAGAAGACGACGATCGACTCGCCTTCGGGCACCAGAGCCTCGTCGTCGACGCTGCCGTCGTCTCCCAGGCGCAGGGCCGTGCGCCTGTTGTCGCCGAACTTCAAGGCGACCTCCTCGGCCTCTCGGACGAGCGTGTCCGCGACGCGCTCGGGCGAGGCGAGCAGAGCGTCCAGGTCCGTGATCCTAGCCGAGAGCTCCTCTGATTCTTTGTTGAGCTTGTCGGCCTCGAGGCTGGTGAGGCGCCGCAGGGCCATCGCGAGCACGGCCTCGGCCTGCAGCTCCGACAGGCCGTGGTCGGATATCAGGCGAGCCGAGGCGGCGGCGGCGTCCGGCGCAGAGCGGACGGTGGCGACGACCTTGTCCATCGACTCCATCGCGATCAGCAGACCCCGCACGATGTGGTCGCGGGCCTTGGCCTTGCCTGTATTTTTGGGAAAGAGAGAAGGAGAGAGAGAGAGAGAGAGAGACGAGAAGAAGAGAAAGAGGGAGAGAGAGTGAGGAAAGAGCGTTTATTTTCCTTTGTGAAAAAAAAATCGAGAAAAAAACCTCGTTTCAAAGAAAATCTTCCTTCTCTCACTCACCCAGCTCGAACCTCGCCCTCTTCCGGATCACCGACGACCGGAACTCGATAAATTTCATGAGCATTTCCCTCAGGGACAGGGTGCGAGGGGTGCCGTTGACGAGCGCGACCATGTTGCAGGAGAAGCGGGCCTTTTATTTATTTATTTATTTATTTTATTTAAGTTTTTGTTGTTCGAGGTCGAGTTCTTTTTCGTTCCTTTTTTCCCCCGTTTTTTTTATCCTCTCGAAAAAAAGAAAAAAAAGAAAAACAACGAACTCACCTGCAGCGGCGTCTGCTTGTACAGCGACCCCAGCACCACCCTCGCCGACACACCCCTGCGCAGCTCCACCACAACGCGCGTCCCGGCCCTGTCCGACTCGTCCCTCACGTCCGCGATCCCCACGAGGGCCCCCTCGTCGACCAGCTCGGCCACGCGCTGGACAAAGGCGGCCTTGTTGGTCTGGTACGGCAGCTCGGAGATGACGATGCGCGTCTTTCCCGCGGCGCCGTCGAGCGAGGCGTCGTCGAGGGCCGAGAGGGACTGGGAAGGAGCCGTTCCGGCTGCCGCCTCCGTGTCCGAGTCGGCGGAAGAGAGAGCGGCGGCGGAAGCAGCAGCTTCTGCCGCCGCCGCTCCCTTCCTGCCGCGCCGGGACGGCGCCTTCTTCGCCTTTTTGCCTCCGTCGCCGTCGATTTCGATGTCCACCTTGCCGCGCACCGTCACGGGGCCCCTGCCGGTCTCGTACGCCGTCGCCACGCCCCCGGCGTCCAGGATCTCCCCTCCCGTCGGGAAGTCCGGCGCCGGCAGGAGCCTCATCAGCTCCTGGGTCGAGGCCTCGGGCTTCCTGACCAGAAGCGTCATCGCGGCGACGACCTCCCTGAGGTTGTGCGGCGGGATCCGCGTCGCGATGCCCACCGCGATCCCGCTGCTGCCGTTGACCAGCAGCAGGGGAACGCGCGCAGGAAGCACCGTGGGCTCCTCGACGGAGCCGTCGAAGTTGGGCGCCATCCTGACCGTCCCCTCGGCGGCGAGGTCGCGGAGGAGCACCTCGGCCGACAGCGCGCGGAGGCGGCACTCCGTGTACCGCATGGCCGCGGGGGGGTCGGCGTCGAGCGAGCCAAAGTTGCCGTGGCCGTCGACCAGGGGGCTGCGCATCGAGAACGGCTGCGCGAGCCTGACGAGCGCGTCGTAGACGGCCGTGTCGCCGTGCGGGTGGTACTTCCCCAAAACTTCGCCGACGACGCGCGCGCACTTGCGGTGCGGCGTCGAGGGGGACAGGGAGAGGCCGTGCATCGCGAAGAGGATGCGGCGGTGGACTGGTTTCAGGCCGTCGCGGACGTCGGGGAGGGCGCGGCCGACGATGACGGACATGGCGTACTGTTGTTCGTTTTGTTCATCGGAAGAAGGGTTTGGGGTTTTTCGAAAAGGTCGGGGTTGAGGGGGGGGGAGAGAAGAGGAGGTCGAAAAGGAAGAGGGAAAAAAAAAAAGATGGTGGTGAATTTCTCCGTCTCTGCCCCCCCCTCTCCTCTCTCCTCCTCACCGCGATGTAGCTCTTCTCGGCCTCGTCCTTCAGCTCCGTGTCGATGATGCGGCCCATGACTGTGAGGGCGCCGCCCGCGTCGGCATCGCCGCCGCCGTCACCGCCCTCGGCAGCAGTCGCCGTTGCCTTCGCCGAAAGGCCGCGGGATCGATGGAGCGAGGACGACGACGACAGTGGCGACGCCGAAACCATCACCATCGAGCGACGGCTGCTGCTCGTCGACATCGCCGCGCCTCCTGGCCATGATTTCAATGCAGAGGCGGCAACAATAGAAGAAGACGACAAACTGTTACTCTGCACTGCCGCTGTCCGAGCAGACGCGAAGCAGCGGGCCAGCAGCCCCCGCGAGCAGCGCATGCCTCGGCCGTGAGATGGCAGAAGAAGCGTTGGACTCGATGCCGACGGCGACAGCGGCGACGAAAGAGGAAAAGGTTTGTCGGCCTGTGAAGAGGGGGGGGGGTTTCGGTGCTTGCTTCCGTGTGAGAGAGTAGGCCCCGTCCCCGTGCTCTCGTCTCCCGTCCTTGCCGATGGAGGATTCGAGGCCGCGAACGAGGGCGGCACTTGCGAAACAGAATGCAACACGGAAGCAAGGCCGCCGACCCGGCGGCGAAACAATGCCTCTCTCTTCGGCTTACCAAAAACAATCTGCTGCCTGCGGGGGAGGGGAGCGGCATCTGCAATTTGCAAGAGGCGCGAGAGCGAGCGTCGGGTTGTTCTCGTGCTGCCGCTGCTTCTAGGGAGACCAAGACCAAGAGAGGGAGACACGAAAGCGAAAGCTAAAAGAGAGCACGAGAGAGGAAAGCCTTGTTGCTCTGTGCCGAATTTTGATGGAAAGTGTTTCCAGTTTTTTTTTCTTCTCCTTCTTGTTACTTAATTTTTCTCCCCTCGCTCGAGCGAGCTGGCTCCGGCCCGCCGCAGCGGAGACAGCCTGTGAAGCACAGCCGCCGCAGCCCTCCCGACCGCGGAGTGCTGCTTCTGCAACAACGGTTGCTGCGTCGGAGAAGTCTTCAAAGGAGAGGAGGCGACGGCTGTTGTGACGACAACAGAGGCGCTAGGAGCGGCGGCTTCTTCTCTCGTCGCCGTTGCCGCTCGAGGAGCCGCCGGGGGCGCAGGCGGGGGGTGCACGACCCTCCATCCGATGACGTTGGCGGACTGCGAGGGAGGAGGGAGCATGGACGAGGAAGAAGAGGGGGCTGGATTTCTCTCTCGAGCTGTCGTCGCTGTTGCTGTTGCGAGTGGCGGCGGCGAGGGAGAAGGAGAGAGAGCTCTCGCTGTCGCCGCCGCCGTGGAAAAAGGCTGCTGCTGCTGAAGAGCGTGGTTGCTTCGCCTCGCAGAGGCGGCCCTCGCGACGGCCGCGGCGAAGGAGGGCCGCGGGGCCCAAGCTCTTTCTTCTTCTTCCTCCTCCCCTTTGAGCGCCCCCGAAGCGGCGGCGGCAGCCGCGGCGGCGGGGGAAGCAACTGCTCTCGCGTTTGCTGCCGCCGCCGCCGCTGTCCTTTTTGGAGACGGCGGATGCAGCAGGTCTCCTATCCTGCAGATCGAGGCGTCGAGGGACTGGTCGTGCCGCTGCTTCGCTGCCGCTGCCGGCGAGAGAGGAGCGGCAGCGGCAGCTCCGCCCCCCTTCTCTGCCGCTCCCAGACTCATCACCGAGAGCGAGGCCGCGAGCCTCCCCATCGCTGGAGCCCGGGGACCCGTCTTGGGCGTCACGTGGAACCTGCGACCGCCCCCCGCGGAGAGGGGCCTGCGGCCGCGAGACTCCGGGAGGCCCCCCTCGCCGCCGCCCCCGGCGACGGCCGCGGCGAACGACGACGAGGTCTGAGTCAGGAGCGTGGGGGCCGCGGGCGAAGGGGAGCGGTCGAGCTGCTCCGCTGCAGGCGTCGAGGGTGAGCCCTGGAGGGCAGAAGAAGGCGCAGGAGCAGCAGCAGCAGCAGCGGCAGGAGCAGCAGCAGGGGAAGGAGAAGAAGCGGAAGGAGCGAAACTCGAAAACGCCGAAGCAAAGACGACTCCTTTGTCCTTTATCGCCCTCTCCGCCGCCGCCGTCTCCTCCCTCCTCAGCGCCTCCTCCACCTCCTTCCTCTCCAGCAGCTCGGCGACGCGCCGCCGCTCCCTGCCGGCCTCCTCGCGGAATCGCGCCGCGTCGGCCTGCGCCTCCTCGAGCCAGCCCTGCGCCTCGGCGAGCGCCTCGGCCGAGCGCCTCGCGGCGGCCTTGTGCCTTTCCTTCAGGGACGCCATGGCCGCGTGGAGGGCCTCGTTCTCTTCCTTCATCGCCGAGGCCCACTGGGCCTGTTTTATTTTTTGGCGTTGTTTCATGTGTGGTGGTCGGGGAGGAGGGGAAGGCGGTGAGGTGAGGAAAGGTTTGAGAAGAGAGCGCGTTCTTGGAGACGACGAAGAAATGAGTCCCGATGGCGCGACGATGAGAGGGCGAGAACGTGCTTCGAGTTCTGCCCTTTCTGGTTCTCGCATGAAAAATGCAGCGCAGCCAGAGGTGACGCTCAAGAGAGACCCTCCGAGCAAGCGTTCGCCCGTTCAACTCGACAGAGAGTCGGAAAAGGCGGGGAACGAGAAGAGAATCTTCCCCCCACCGAGCGCAAATGAACCGACAGACCCGTTTTGTCTCTCTCTCTATGCTGCTCTCGTCGAAACGTTCGCTTACCGCCGCATCCGCTTCGGCACGCAGGGCAGCGAGCTGCTGCTGTGAATCGGAGAAGGAGGATGACATGACGTATGGAGGGAGAGAGAGAAACAGAGAGAGAGAGAGAAACAGAGTGAGAGAGAGAGAAACGAGGAAGAAGCGAGAATTGAGAGTTGCTCTCGGCTCTCTCTCTCTCGAGGCGAAAAAAAATTTCTGTTTGGGCCTCAGCTCGAATGCTTCGCACTCGTCGAAAGCACAAAGCGAGGAAGAAAAAGGAAAGCATCGTCTCTTTCTCTCTCTCTCTCTCTTTTCTCGTCAAGCGATGGAGAACCACCTCCTCCGCCACGGCGAGGCCATGGAGGCCGAGCTCAAGGCGATGGGCGCGGTGCAGCTCGGGGTGAGGGAAGAGGAGTTGGAGAAGAGAAGAGAGAGAGAGCGAAGATGACAAAACAGAGCCATCGATCGTGCGATCGAACGGTTTCGTCGATGCCCTGTCCTTCTCTTTTCTTTCTCTATCGCGCGCAAGCTTGTTCGTTTTTCTGCTTGGCTCAGCCCTCGAAGGAGACTCGTTCTCTCAAGCGTTGCGGAAGTATCGAAGGAGAGAGAAGAAGAAGCAAGCGAGGGCGAGTCTAAGAGCAAAAAACACCCCAACAATCGAGACCTCAAGAACTCCATTCCATCGACCCCGGCGCCTCCTCTCAACCTCCTCCTCTTTCTCTCTCGACCTCGCCTCCCCCCCTCTCGAACCTCCCCTCCTCTCCCTCTCCCAGACCACCATCATGGCCGCCACCTTCGACGGCGGCGTTGTTCTCGGCGCCGACTCCCGCACCTCCACGGGCAGCTACGTCGCCAACCGCGCGACGGACAAGGTCACGCGTCTCACCGAGCGCGTCTACGTCTGCCGGTCGGGGTCGGCGGCCGACACGCAGAACATCGCCGCGGCCGTCGCCTGGCACCTCGAGCAGATGGCCGTCGAGCGCGGGGGGAAAGAGGCGGGCGTGCTCGCCGCGGCGAGGATGCTGAGCAGGATCACCTACCAGAACAAGGACGCGCTGCAGGCGGGTCTGATCGTCGCAGGCTATGACGAGGCGGACGCGAACGCCAAGTCTTCCTCTGCTTCTGCGACGGCGGGAGGAGAGGGAGAAAGCAGCAACGGCGGCGTCGTCTACGCCGTCCCGCTCGGCGGCACCATGGTCCGCGTGCCCTTCGCCATCGGCGGCAGCGGCTCGGCCTACATCACGGGCCTCTGCGACAAGCTCTGGCGGCCCGGCATGACCGCCGACGAGTGCGTTGCGTTTGTGCGCCGCGCCGTCGCGCACGCGATCGCCCGCGACGGCAGCAGCGGCGGCTGCATCCGAACCGTCTGCATCACGAAGGAGGGGGCGAAGAGGGAGTTTGTTCCGGGGGACGAGGTGCCTGGCACGTTTGGAGACCTGTCGCAGCCGGTCGGAGGGAGGGAAGGAGCGGCAGCGGCGGCAGCAGCAGCGACGGCGGTGGCTTGAGAGAAAGAAGAAACTTTTTTCAACTTTTCCGTCGTCCTCGTTTTTCTTTTCCTTTGCAAAAAAATAGTTTCAAGTCATAAATAAATGTCTTTCTCGAACCCGAGCGCCAGGGCTCTCACGTCGCTGCGGCGAAACAGCTCGACGGTTCGGAACGTCGGGTCCTGCGGGCGCACGTCGAGGGAGCGAGGGAGCCTCGCCAGGAGTAGGAGGAGACGCTCGGCGTTGCTGCTTTTCGGTCCTTGCTCCTCCTCGCCGTCGCCGCTGTCGACGTCGTCGTCGTCATCGCCTTCCCCGCCCCTCCTCAGGATCCTCAGCGCCGCGGCAGCGTCGACGAGCCTGGTTTTCCTCTGCCGATCCGCCGACGTCGAAGAGCAGCCGTGGCAGTGCCGGAGAGAGAGCGTCCGAGGAGGAGGGGGAGGGCAAGGAGAGTTTCTCGCCGCCCCCTCTCCTCCTCCCTTTGCCGTGGCTGCTTGCTGCGGCCTCCTGCGGCCGCTGTCCGGCAGCCGGCACTCGAAGCAGAGCTCGGGCCACGCCGCGCGCACGCGCGCCCTCCAGGTCGACGAGGGCGGGCCCGCCGGCAGCAACGGGGCGCCGCTCCGGAGGGCGCGCCTGTCGAGCGTCGCCGCGACTGCTGCCGCGACTACTACTTCCTTTTCTTCTTCTTCTCCTTCTCCTTCTCCTTCTCCTTCTTCGACTTCTTCTTTTTCTTCTTCTCCGAGGCCGAGGCCCAGCGATTCCGCCACTGCCCTCCAGAGCCTCTCTCCCTCCTCTCCTCCTTCCTCCGCGGCCCGGCGCCAGTGCCTGCAGACGCAAGGGACGGTGGCGAGGTCCTGTGGGTCGCGGAGGTGCGAGAAGATCTCGGAGAGGGAGTCGCGGTCGAGGTCGAGGCCCGTCCTCGCCGCCGTCGTCGTCGTCGCTGGTGCTTCGGTCGGCGGTAATTCGTCGAGATTATTCATCATCGCCGTCGTCAGTTCCGCCGTTTCCCTCATCGATGTCGCGCTTGTCATCGTCGTGACATCGTATCTCTTCTTAGCTGTCGAAGAGGGCGGGGGCGGCAAAACAGAGGGCTCGGCGCGGGGAGTCGCGCGAGGAGGAGCAAAATTGGGGAGGAAGCGAGATGCCGAAACGAAAAATCGAAATATTTTTTTTTCTCTTCCTCTCTCGTTTGCAAACAAAAAACAACCTGCGTTCTCTCAACCCTTTCACCCCCCCCGCGCGCTCCCTGTCCCTTTCGGATTCGCATTCCCCCTCCCCCTCTCTCTCTTCCCACTCTCAAGGCACTCGACAAAAAAAAGTTCGAAATAAAGAGGAAGGCAAAAACACTCGAGGAAAGGCTGTAACGTTTCCTCCTCCTCCTCCTCCTCTTCTCTTACCCGGCGTAGCGCGCGAACGGCGACGGGCGCGGCCTCGCCGCCGCTTCGTTGGTGCTCTCCTCGTTCGCGTTCGCCGCCGCAGAAGAAGGCGGGGGGGCCCTGGCGCGCGTGACGCGGGGCGGAGGCAGGGCGCTCCCGGCGCGGACTCCCCTTCCTCCGCCGTTGTCGTAGGCGCCCCCTCCTCCGCCGTTGTCGTCGTCGGCGCCCCCTCCTCCTTCCCCTTCCCCACCTCCCCCACCTCTCCCTTTCCCGTTTCCGCTAAACGCCACCACCGTCTCGACCAGCACGCCCATCGCCGTCACGTTCCTCTCCAGCGCGCAACGCAGCGCCTCGACCTCCTGCCTGAGCCCCTCCGCCGCGCTCGAGCTCTCGCGCCACCGGCGCTCCGCGTCGCGAAATTGCGCGTCCAGCTGGCGCTGCGCCGCGGCCGAGCGGCGGAGCGCCGCCTCCAAGCTCTCGTTCTGCTCCCGGAGAGCGGCGAGCCCGCGCGACTTGGCGTCGGACTCGGCGGCCCTTCGAGCGCGGACGCGCCTGGCCGAGTCGCGGTTGGCGAGCTTGCGCTTGATGCGCTTTTTGGCGGCCTCGTCGACGTTGGGGTCGGCGAGGAGGGCGAGCTCGGCGGCGTCGGACTGGCGCTTCGAGGTTCCCGTTCCCGTTCCCGTTCCGTCAGCAGTCGCCGTAGGCGTCGTTGCCGCCGCTCCGCTGCCTCCGTCGAAACGCTCTCCCTCCGAGTGCTGCTCCTCCTCTTCGTCGTCGGACCAGTCCTCCTCGGAACTCGCGCCCTCTCCTCCTCCTCCTCCGCGGCGGCGGCGGCGAGCGGAAGCGACAGCGGCAGCGGTAACAGCGGCAGCGTTGGCGTCGGCGGCAGCGTCGGCGTCAGAGGCGTCGGGGGCGACGGCGGCGGGGGCGGCCAGCTGGCGGCGCGGCGAGGGGGTCGGGACCGCGACGAAGGGGACGCCCCCGCCGCGGTCGCGGCCGCGGCCGCGGCCGCGGCCCCTTCCCCCTCCGATGACTCCTCCCGTGGCGCTCGGAGCTGCCCAGGGAGGCCCCCCTCCTCCATTCTCGGCGGAGAGCGCGACCTCCAGCATGGCCGCGGCCGCGGCGCCGCTGCGGGGCGTCTCCGCCGTCGGCGGGAACGGGGCCGCCGTCGCCGCTCCCGCCCCGCTCCCGTCCCCCCCGCTCGCCGCTGCGCCGCGGGTCTTCCTCTGCGGAGACAAGGAGGGCATCATCACCGTCTCCAGAGGGGGTGCTGCTCCTCGATCTGAAGAGGCGAAGTGGCGCTGAGAACTCGCGGCGGCCGTCGCGGCCGCGGCGGCAGCAGCCGCGGCGGCGACGGCGGCGGCCGAGGCGGCCGCCGGATGCGGCGTCGCCGGCGGGAAAGGCGAGCTGCCGTTGCCGTTTCCTTCGCCGTTTTCGGCGCCACCGACGATCTCCAGCGAGGGGGCCATCATGAAAGACCCGCCGAGGCCCAGGCCCAGGGAGGCGGCGGCCGTGGCCGCGGCGGCGTCGTCGACGGCGCCGAGCGCCTCGAGCGACGGCGCGGGCCCCCCGTTGGCTCCCGCCGCCGCCGCTCCTCCTGCTCCGGCTCCGAGGGAGAGCGCGCGGGAGCCCCCTCCGCCTCCCGCTCCGAGGTAGACAAACTGGCTCGACGCCAGCAGCCGGCCCGAGGGGGCGGTGACGAAGGGGAGGAGCCCTGGGAGGGGGATCGAGGGCTCGCGGCGCGGGGGCGGAGGAGGAGGAGCGGGAGGCCGAGGGTTCTGCTGTTGCTGCTGCTGCTGCTGCTGCTGAAGAGCAACGCCGTCGCGGGCGCCTTGGGCGGTCGACGCAGCCGCCACCGCTCCTATTTTTTGTTTTTCGTTTTTCCCGCTCCGTTTTCCGCTTCCGCGAGTGAGTTCCTCCTCCCCCCGGCACGTAAGAGGGCAGAATCGCGATCTCAGAAACGCGCCGCGGGGTTGCGGTGGCCGGGTTTCAGGTCCGGCGTCGGAGCAGAAGGAGGAAGCGGAAAAAGGAACGAGAGAGTTTTGATTTCTGGCCAGCTTCGGCTCCGTTTTTTCCCGTTTTTTTTCCCTTAAAAAGAAAAGAGAGGAAACGGAGCAATCGCACCTTCCATCGCCGGGGACGAGGGCGATCTGTCTGCGCTCGAAGCAAAAAGCAAAAAGAAAGAGCAGGAAAAGAGAGAATGCGGGGGAAGGGAGAGAAGAAGCGTCAACGAAAGCAAGAAGAAAAAAAGTGAGAGGCAAAAACGTTTCCCCCCCCCCCCCCTTCTGAAAAATTTTAATTCACACTCGAAAAAAACAAAACAAAAAACAAAACTCAAGCCCTCTTCACCACCCCCGTCATCTCCCCAAACAGGCTGTACGCGTGCACCCGGTCCACCTTCACGGTGACGGTACTCCCCTGCAACTCCTCGCCGTCGCCGTCGAAGAACACCAGCTTGTTATGCCTCGACCGCCCGAACGCCGAGCCGCCGACGAGCGCAACGCCGCTCCTCTCGGCCTCGGCCAGCTTCGGGTTGACGCCCTCGACCAGGACCTCGAGCTCGCGCCCCAGGAACCTGCGCGCGCGCTCCTCGGCCACCTCGTCGACCACGGCGTTGAGGCGGTTGAGGCGGTCCGACTTGATCAGGTCCGCCACCTGGTCGCCCCTCGCCGCGGCGGCGGTGCCCGGCCGCGGCGAGAACGCAGCGGTGTTGACGCGGTCGAACCCGACCTCCCTGACGAGCCGCACCGTCCCCTCGAACTGCTCCTCGGTCTCGCCCGGGAAGCCCACGATGGCGTCACCCGAGATGCTGGCGTCGGGCATGTGTCGCCTGATGGCGTCGGCGACGCGGCGGTAGCGCTTGTGAGTGTACCCGCGGGCCATCTCCCTCAGGATGTCGTCGTCGCCGCTCTGGAAGGGCACGTGGAAGAACTCGCACAGCTTGGGCAGATCGGCGCACGCCTTGATGAGCCGCTCCGTGAAGTACCGCGGGTGCGAGGTCGCGAAGCGGATGCGCTCGATCCCGGGGACGTCGTGGACGTGTCGCAGCAGGTCGGTGAAGGTCCACTCGCGGCGGCCGCTGCCGTCGGCGGCGGCGCCCGGGAGGTCGCGGCCGTACGCGTCGATGTTTTGGCCGAGGAGCGTGACTTCCTTGTAGCCGGCCTCGCTGCGAGAAGAGTAAGTTGAAGAGGGAGGAGGGGGGGGGGGGAGGGGTCGAGGCGAGCGGGCGCTTTGTTAGTCTCTTGGTCCTCGGGGGGGGGGGGGAAGGGCCGAAAATCAAAGAACGAAAAAAGGAACAAGAGAGAGCTTCTTCGCTCCGCTGCCGCTCCGCCCGATGGCAAAACGAAAACGAAAAAAAACTCACCCCAAGCTCAGCATCTCCCTCCGGATGTCTCCCGGCTTCCTCGACTGCTCCGCCCCCCGCGTCCTCGGGACCACGCAGTAGGTGCACGCCTCGTTGCACCCGAAGCTCGCGTTC
>Ga0315289_10002542_pt1 | contig 27895 bp, 18 predicted proteins | sample YL17G11_40_MG_FD_203452 | JGI IMG/M metagenome (GOLD analysis project Ga0315289, IMG submission 203452) | Sediment microbial communities from Yellowstone Lake, YNP, Wyoming, USA - YL17G11_40 | ecosystem: Environmental > Aquatic > Freshwater > Lake > Sediment | place: USA: Wyoming | collected... | reverse complement strand
AAGGCTTGGTGGATGCACATATCTCATCGAACGAAGAAACTATTTTTGGCGATTGGCTGGAAGGACTTGCTATTTTCATCAACGATAAGGTTTACGGTGGACGTAAATCAGGCATTACAGGCATTGACCTTGAATTTGACAGCAACGGAACAAGAAACATCGTAACAATCAAATCGGGACCAAATTGGGGCAACAGTTCACAAATTGCGAAAATGGTAGCAGATTTCAAGACTGCTAAAAAGACGCTGAGAACCAGTAACTCACAATTGAGCATAGTTGCTGTAAACGGTTGTTGTTACGGTATAGACAACAAACCAGACAAGGGAGACTATTTCAAATATTGCGGTCAACGCTTTTGGGAGTTTATATCAGGCGACAACGAACTGTTTACAGAAATCATCGAACCACTTGGGTATAAAGCTAAAGAAAAGAATGATGATTTTGTAAGATCGTATTCGCAAATGATTAACAAATTCACCAAAGAATTTTCAAATATATTCTGCAAAGACAATGGAGAAATTGACTGGGACAAATTGGTTCGATTTAACTCTGCGACAGCCAAGCCAAAGAAATAAAAAAGAACGCCCAACAAGGCGCTTACTAAAGGTTGCGTCAGGAGCTACTCTTCCGCCTCTGGCGGAATCCTGGTGACTGACGCCCGGATCGTCTCAGGACTAGGTCCTGACACAACTTTGAAAGAACCGAGGCTTTTCATTGTTAGTCAGTGACTTACCTCCCCAAGGACTTCGTTTTCTCCCACCAGAAACAACAAAATCACCCCAACTTTGGTGGTGATAGGGATAGGGAGCCGGTTTATGGGAGAGGTTGTTGTTCCCTCTCCCCACCGGGGAGAGAGCAAGGGTGAGGGGGAAATTGGGTTTTGAAGGAGTCATGGGGTAACCCTTTTATGCTCCTGTCAAGTGTTGGTGGGGGGTTCCCTTCAGGGTGAATCCCTTCAGGATGAACCCTAACCCCCCACCAAAAACATCAAAATCACCACAACTTCGATTTATGGTGAGCGAAGTCGAACCATGGTGAAAGAGATAGAGAGAGTATATATAGGAGAGGTACTGTGGCTCGGTTTCTTTTGCTTATATATTGGGAATCAATGTATGGTGAGATTGCCCCGCCAAAGGCGGGGCTTGTCGAACCTAACTGCATGGTTCAAAGCAAGTCGAGCCATTAGGTGGGTTTTAAAGGAGAAAAAGTTTTTGAAAAACAAACACAAGAAAGGCACGAAAGCCACGAAACACACATGACCATCTCTTATATTCCTTTGTGTTGTTTCAACTTAAGAAAAAGAATCAAAAAAATAAAAAAATTCTCAAGAAACACACGAAAGGCACGAAACACACGAAACCCTACTTCCAGAAATTCTTGCTCTCTGTCAGTACTCCTCACCAACGGGGAATGAGGCCTGTTTTTCAGCACCCGGTTAGATCGGGCCTATATCACTTAATGATGAATTCGCATATGCGACTTGTGCCATGGTGATCTTGGTGGTGAGATGGGACTTCCAGTAGTCATAACCTTTATGCCCGCGGGGAAAATCCTCATCATTAAGCACCTGCATCATTATTTCGATACTTGCCCGTATAGGATTCAGATTAGGATCAAACATCTTTTCTATAATATGTAGCTCAGTAAGGCGAACCGGCAAAACCCTTTTATGACCCCATATAAATAGAGTAAGAGGTTGATTTTCAACCCGTCTGGACAAACTGATTCCTAAAAAGCTACTATCTCTCTGTTCTGAATTTTGAGGGTATAGCAACAACTCGAGCGCCGATAATTGGGGGTAAATGCCAGACTCAACCGTATTCGGATGCTCTTGGGGGGTCTCTAAATCATCTGTTGCATCCAGTATCAAGGTAAACGTGATCGTTTCCCGGGGCAGGGAGCCTTTGGTGCTCGCTTCGAGCTTGCGGCAAAGCGTTTCTGGATTATACTGAAATGAAATCACGCGCCCCGGTGCCGTTTGCTGGTCAAACTGGACAAAGGCGCCTTTTTTTATCCGTGGTGAACGTGGAAATTTCATAGGTCAAGCCTCTATTCCTAAGACGTTGCTGAAGAGAACCAAGTCTCCTTTAGGGACATTACTTTCTTTTATCTATCATATATAAAAAACATCGTATAAGTCCCTCTCTTTTTAAGAGAGGGATTTAGGGTGAGTTGGAAGATGTGTCCCAATGAACTCATCCCCTAGCCCCTTCTCTTAAAAAGAGAAGGGGGTGTAATTTAGAACTAACTCGGCTCCGTAAAGGACGGCTCGGTTGGCTCTTTAACTTCGTAGTCGCGTTCCCATCCCTCGTTTTCCAGAGTCAATTTCTGGATGGCAACTGCGCCTTTATTCGCATCCAGCTCCGGCAATGCTTGAAACTCAGACACCCAGCATCGGTAGATTTTATAAGCCATCACCAGTTGTCCGGCTTCATTATAGAGCTCCAGGATAATGTCTTTCCGAAAGTCTTTTAATGAAACCTCAGTCCCTAAACCGGATCCAAAGTTCCATACTTTATTTGCCCATTTTTCAAACTCTAAATCATGGGTGACTCCGCGCTCCAGCTCGATAGGTGCATATTCTGTTCGTCCGGGCGACTTTCGGCTGGTACTGGGGTCTCCTCCCTCACGATGTATAACCACCTCGGTTTTTCGGATGAGCGGACTCACTTTGCTAATTCCCGCCACATAGCGTCCATCCCACTTGATTCGAAACTTGAAGTCTTTGTAGGGATCAAATCTATGTGGATTAACAGTGAATTGTGCCATATCACTCCTCCTGTGCTGTGCTTTTGTGAATTATCTTCTGTTCAGGATACTGCAACATTATGTTTTTGTTTACCAGACGCCTCACATTATAATGTAGAATCGCTTTCCGTTGGTGTTCTTCACCAAAGGGAAATTAACGGCGGGTGAAAAACACCCGCCTAAAGCAGGGGACTAAATTTTTTTCTCAGTCTCAAATCTCAGTCTCAGTCTATCCCAGCTCTCCGTCTCAGTCTCAACTCTCCAGCATCCTTTCTCTGACCATGCGGATGGGGATGGTGCCGTAGCTTAAAAGCTGGTCGTGAAATTTTTTTAAATTGAATGCTTTACCCACAGCCTTTTTGAAATCGTCCCTTAGTTTCATGATCTCCATCTTTCCCATGATGTAGGTCATGGGCTGGGTGGGATCGTAGGAATATCTTTTGACTTCGGCAATGGCATTGGTCTTTTCCAATTTCGCCACATCGACCAACATTTCTACTGCTTTATTGAAGCTCATCCTGTGGGTATGCAAACTCGCATCGATCACCACCCGGCAAGCACGCCAGAGCTGATCTTTAAGTTGAAGCAGTCGGGTTTCTGGCTTGGTATAAAATCCTTCCTCATACATTAATTCCTCGCAATAAAGCGCCCACCCTTCGGCAAAGAGCGAAGTGCCGAATTGCCGCCGGACCTTTGATTTTATTTTATTGGAATGAACCAATTGGAGATGATGACCGGGATAAGCTTCATGCAATGCGGTCAACACCGCTCCGTTAGAGTTATGACCCTGTAATTGTTCCTCTTGTTGCTCAAAAGGCAGCTTTTCATTTATCGGGGTGACCCAAAAAATCCCTTCTTGTTTTCTCTCAAATGGGGCTGGAGACATGTATCCGCCATAAGGGATGACGTTTCTCTGAAAAATCGGAGTTTCTACTATGGTCAGGTTCTCACCTTTGGGAATGGTGACAAAATCTTTTTTTCTAACAAAATCCCTGGCTTTTGCCATCTCCTTTTCATAGAACTTCAGCAGATTTTCTTTAGGGGGATGCTTCTTCTTTAAGTCAGCCACAATCTCGGTCCAGGTCCTTTGAGGATCTATCTTTATAGCCAAAAATTTCATCTCCGCCTGAGTCTGGCTGATGATTTGGTTGCCCATAAACAAAAGATCATCTGCAGTATAGGGAAGCTGGTGATGGACGGACAGAAGAAAATTATAAAATTTTTCTCCTACCGCAAAACGACCTTTGGATCTGGGAAGAAGTCGCTTTTTCAGAAAGTCTTCATAATCGTCAAAAGCCGAAATCGCTTTTTGATTTGCGGCTTGTAGCTCTTTTTTGAGGCGAGGAACTTTTTCGGCAAAGAGGGGTATCATCTGCTTGAAGAATTCCTTTCCACTGGTGGTGGTCTCGATGGCGATTTCGGTCCATACTTTGGGAATGTCTTTTCCCTTTCTTAAATTCTCTTCACCTTCTTTCATTAAGCGAGGAACCTGTTTTAATCTTCCCAAAACAGATTTCATTCTCTGGCTTAAGGGAGCGAAATCCCGCAAAATGAGAATGTAGGAACCGAAGAGAGCGATTTCCGGATATGTCGAGGCAAGCCTTTGGGTCCAATGTAACTTCTCTTCCCATGCGATCTCCACCTCCAGTGAATTCCTCAACATCTTCCAATCCATCTTTTCGTCTACGGATAGCTTCGGTTTTTCCGAACGAACTTTACGAACAGAAGAGAATTTATCTAATCTCTTCAAATACTCTTTCGCCTTTTTGAGATGTTGCCTTCGAAACTCCGGATCGGTCTTATCCAATTTATCATCGTATTTATGGATTCCCGAAAAAGTAGCCGATACGGGGCTATCTTTCCAGCGGAACTCCAAAATCTCATCCACTAACTTGTTAAATTCTTTGTTCATCTGAGTCCTCTCCGAAATTAGAATTTAGACTGAGACTGGGACGGAGACTGAGATAGTTTAATCATTCCAGATAGCATTTTGGAAATCTCTTCACAGGATGAATATAACTTTTCAAGTATTTCCTCATTAATGTATCCCTTTATATTTAGAACTTTTGATAGGCTTGCCACTTCATAGGTAGATCCTCTTGCCACATTAAAAAAGTAGCTGGCTTCTTTTTTAGAGTTCCTTCCGGTTCCTTCTGCAATATTAGTTGAGATTGCCAAAACCGCCCGCCTTATTTGATCACCAAGAGAATAGGATTCACTTCTTGGTAGCTTCTTAATGACTTCATCTATTTGTAGGATCAAATCAACCGCCTTATGCCATACATCTAACCTCTCAAATCCAAACATTTAACGCCTCCTTTTTAAGACTGAGACGGTGACTGAGTTTTAGCTTTTTCTCAGTCTCTTCTCTCAGTCTCAGTCACAGTCTCATCTCTCAGTCACAGTCTCATCTCTCAGTCTTTTTTTGAATTCTCGGGCTTGGTGCATGAAGGCTTCCAGACGGGTGATCTCGTTGGTGTCCTCTAATCCCTCGTAAGCGATATTCAGCCAGGGGAAGTTTCCAAAATCCTCTCTTAGCTTCTTGGAGATGGCAGTGACGACGGTCCCCGGCATGCAGGTAAAGGGCATGGCGTTGATAATTCCACAAAGACCCTGTTTTACATAATCTATGGATTTTCCTACCGAAAGTATGGCTTCGCCTCCAAAGGATTCATGCAGATAAGGACTGGCGAGCTCCAATACCTTTTCGATCTTGGATTCATGCCATCCCTTAACCACCCCTTTGAGATTTTTTTCTAATTTGTACTCCTGGTTTCCCTGCACCCAAGAGGTAAGAAAAGCTTTGATGAATTCTTTATGATTCTTTTTGATCCGACAATCTTTTTCATACATTAAGCTGGTATAGGAAATCCATTCGGAAAAAGGTGCCACCCAGGCTTCACCCCCTAAAGCTTCGATTTTTCTCACCAGGTGGTTATTGGAGAACCTGTTCGATCTTATGTAGATCTCTCCCACCACCCCGATAATCGGCTTTCTTTCTGTTTCGTCTTTCTCAATTTTTGCAAACAGGCCTTTAGCCCAAAGAATGAATTCTTGAATGTCCCCTTTTTCAGCGATGGTCTTGGAAAGCTGTTTTAAACAGATATCATAAATTCTATCCGTTTCCCCTTTGTTTTTCTCATAGGGTCTGGTCTGCCGAGCGAGTTTTATCAACAAATCCGTTGTCACCATTCCTCTCCAGGCCAGCTTTCTGAAATTTCCATCTAAATTCATAAGGGAGGAATAGGAATCTTTGGAATCAGGAGAAACGATGGGTATGTCCGGATAACCCAAATCGTCTAATATTATTCGATGCAGATTGTGATATTGCCCGAAGCGGCAGGGACCGTTGGCTTTGGGCATAAAGAAGGCTACTTTGCTTTTATCGAGTCCATCTTTTTTCAAAAACTTGATTAAGTCTCCGGTAGTCAAAATGCAAGGATAGCACTCTTTGCCTGAGGTGAATTTTCTTCCCCAGATCAAAGTCTCTTCATCCGATTCATCCATCACGCATGCCTGTTGCCCGCAGGCGGCTAATGCCGATTGCATAGCAAAGGCATGATCGCACATATAAGGGAGATACAAAACCCGATGGTCTATTCCACGCGAAACCGCGAAAACCGGCTTTTTCTCCTTTTTGGGTTCTTTTTCTTTGTATTTTTTAAGGCTATCCAAAAAGGCTTCACAACGAGTGATTACGCCAGCATCCGCTGAATGCTCGTCCAACTCTATTAAGAGATGAGGTTTTCCTTTCAAATTTTTCTTAAAGAAATGAGTGATGAAGGAATCAGGTCCACAGCCAAAATTAGAGACATATAAGCCGAAGAGATGGGGATGTTTCTTGATAATTTCCGAGGCGTCTAAAATCTTCTGCCCATATTTCCAATACATATCAGGCAGATGATCTTTATTAATTTCAGTTTCGCTCTCCAAAAAGTCCATGGGCAAAGCTAATACCCCCAGATCTCTTAGCTTTTTAGGGAGATTCAAGCTGATCTCAAGATCACAGGTATTATAAGGTCGACCCACTATGACTAAAACCTTTTGATCTTCTTTTAAATTATCTAAGATTTCCCTGCCTTTCTTCTTAAGCCTTTGCGAAAATTCTTCCTGGCAGGCTTCAGCTTTTAAAATGGCGGTTTTGATGTCACTTTTCCCTCTTTTCAAATCCTTCCTAAGTTGGTAAAGCTCTTTTAAAAGAATAGCTCTGTCCAGCTGAAAATGGACCGGGAAGGTAAACATCTTAGTAGGCCCTTGTCGTTCCTTATCTATGGCAGATTTAATCACATAAGGAAAAGATTGAACGTAGGGACAGGCGTAAGTTTCTTGGGTAGAGTCATCCTCTCTTTTCATGTTTATCAAGCTGGGAAGGAAGATATAGTCGACCTTTTTCTTCAAAAGATTTAAAATATGCCCATGCGCAACTTTGACCGGAAAGCAGGTTTCAGACAAAACCTGCTCCACTCCTTCGCGGATGATCTCCTTGTTGGTTCTATCCGAAAGAACCACCTCAAAACCCAGATCCTCAAAGAAAGTAGCCCAATAGGGAAAAAAATCATGGAAGAAAAGAACACGGGGAATGCCGACCTTTTTCTTTTTCTTCTGCGTTTCCTTTTCATTCTTCGATACAAACTCTTTGTGGATATTGAAAAGAATTCTTTCTCTCTCTTTAAAAAGATCGGGAAGCTTGGACTCTCTTTGCTTTCTTTGGGTATCGTATTTTTCGCATCTGCTTCCATAGTATAAAGGCAACTCCCCTTCCACCCGAACCTCTTTTATTTCACAATGGTTGGCACAATCTTTACATTCGAAGGTGTTTATGGTATACCCTCTTTCGGAGAGGTCGAATCCCTTGAAATTGCTTTTTTGTCCATTATAATTGTCCATAGCTAAGATGGCGGCGCCGATGGCTCCGGTGACGTCGTGATGAGGCGGAACGGTGATCCTTTTTCCGGTCACTTTTTCAAAAGCAGACACCACCGCTTTGTTCCAAGCCACCCCGCCCTGGAAAAAGATATTGTCTCCAACTCTCTTATCTCCAACCACCTTGTTGAGATAATTGTATACGATAGAGTAAGCCAATCCCGCCACTAAGTCTTCTTTGGGAACTCCCGACTGCTGATGTGCCACTAAATCCGATTCCATGAAGACAGTGCATCTTTCCCCACAATTGACCGGACATTTTGATCTTAAAGCTAACTCTCCGAATTCCTCTTCTATATTTATGTTCAGTTTTTCAGCCTGTTCTTGTAGAAACGAGCCGGTCCCAGCGGCACAAACCTTATTCATTTCAAAATCTACTACACCTGCATTTTCCAAGCTGACGTATTTAGAATCTTGTCCACCGATCTCAAAGATGGTATCCACCTGGGGATCGATGTTTACAGCGGCTATGGCTTGAGCGGTGATCTCATTGTGCACCACATCTGCTCCCACAAAGTCTCCGGTTAAGTACCTTCCTGAGCCGGTGGTTCCCACCCCTAAAATGTTCACCTTATCTTTGATCTGGTCACCTACTTCTTTTAACCCCCGCCTTACCGCCTCGATAGGTCTTCCCTCGGTCATCAGATAGGAGCGGGCAAGGACGTTTTTCTCTTTGTCGATTGCCACAACGTTGGTGGAAAGTGACCCCACATCTATTCCCAAGAAAGCATCGATTTTATCACTTTGGGGAACTTTATGACTTTTGGTCACCTCATAATATTTATTATCCGGGAAATCAAATATCAATGGTTCTTTGCCTTTGTGTTCTTTTTTTCGAGATGACAGATAATGACTCAAACTGCCCAGCCCCAGAAATCTAACCTTTTCTTTTTCAGTTCCTATGATAGATAGAGCCGCCCCGATAGCTCCCATCTCCTTATGAAATTCTGGAACCACTAACTCTCCTTCAGCCAATTCGAACACGCTTTCAAATGCCCTTCTCATTCCTAAATTGGAAGCCACTCCCCCCTGAAAGGAGATAGGCTTTTCTATCTTTTTCCCCTTAGCCAGACCACTTTTGAAATTTCTGGCCATGGCAAAGCATAAGCCCGCCACTATGTCATAATCCGGGGTGGCTATCTGCTGAAGATGGATCATATCCGATTTGGCGAAGACACTGCATCTTCCCGCAATTCGAGGAGGATTTTTCGACCTCAAAGCTAACTTGCCAAATTCATCCTCGATGGAGATTTTCAATCTATTCGCCTGCTGATCCAAAAACGATCCGGTCCCAGCCGCACAGATGGCATTCATGGAGAAATCTTCTAAACCTGAGCTTTTGGAAATTTCATCATAACGTAAAAGGACCAGCTTAGAATCTTCTCCTCCCATCTCTATTACGGTTCTTACCTCAGGACACAAAAATCCGGTGGCTTTAACGCATGCGATCACCTCGTTTATGAAACTTCCCCCTAAGATTGAGGCTAAAAGTTTCCCCCCGGTTCCGGTGGTGGCTGCCGACTTAATCTCTTTTGGATCAACTTCACCCAAGAGCTCTTCCAGTATGGTTTTTGTGGTGAGCAGGGGTTGTCCTTTCGATCTTCGGTAATAGCTTTTGAGGATTTCGCCTTCCTGGGAAAGAAGGACCACTTTTACGCTCACCGAGCCAACATCAATGCCTAAATATAGATTCTTACTCATGTTTTCCTAAAGTAAAGGTTAAATTTAATTCCGCTGACCAACTGACCTCGGGCATTCTCCTCTCTTTGCCAAAAATTAAACATATTATACGCTTTGGGAGTCAAATTGTAAAGAATTTTTTCTTATGTTTTTCGAGCCATCAAAGATTCCCGTTCTTGTTCGTGCGGGAATTGGATTTTTCCCCGCCAAAGGCGGGGAATCTTGATGACAATTCCCGAACCAACTTAGAATTGGGAAGGGTTTTCTGGAGTGTCAAGCTTATGGTCTTCAACCAAATAGGTTAGCATCCTCTGCTTCCACATAAGATCCAGGTCCAGTTCTTAGCCCATATGGGCGTTAGCACCTAAACCTGACTAAAGTCAGTTAGAACAACTAATAGGTACAAGGGATGTCAAATTAAATAGTTGGTGACCTTCAGGGGAGCCATATGCAAGTTTTTATCTTTCAAAGGATTCTCGCCCTCCCCCAAGTCGGAGGACTCTGGAAGAACCCCTCTATTAATTTTTTTGCGAAAACTTCAAAAAAAGACTTGACAAATTTTGCCGATAGTTTATATTATAAATAGCTTTGAAAAATAAAGTAATTTGAAACATTAAGGAGGTCGTTATGGATGAGAAAGAGGCAAAGGAAAACATAGAGCTGATAAGAAGCATGATAGAGGAGACCAAAAGGTCCACCGCTTACTCTGGTGCCATCTATATAGCCTGGGGAGTGGTTACGCTTTTAGCTACTTTAGGGACCTACCTGTTGGTGGTTTTAGAATTATATCAATACATCTGGATAAACTGGATCGTGTTTATGGCGTTGGGCTCCGTCTACTCATTTTATCATGGGGTAGCCCAGGCTAGAAAAGCCAAGGTTACCACCTTTGCAGGAAAGATTTTGGGGTACACCTGGTTTGCCTGCGGCGTAAGCTTGGTTATTCTTGCATTCGTGGCACCTTTGGCGGGCTTATACCCGGGCATGATGGTTCCTGCAGTGGTGGCGACGGTGATAGGGATTGGGTATTTCATTACTGGAGAAGTTGTGCAATGGAATCTTCTCATCTGGCTGAGTGTTCTGTGGTGGGTGGGGGGAGCAGGAATGATGTTTTTGAAGAAAGAGAGCATCCTCTTGGTTTTTGCATTCTTGATGAGTGTAGGCTATCTGGTTCCGGGATTCATCCTGCGTGCCAACTATAGAAAACAGACCCATGGACAAGATGAAGAATAGAAATCAGACCCCCTTGGATTCCACGTGGGGGGACTTGGATGATCTTATTCATTCTAAGATCCGGCTGGCTATAATGACCATCCTGATGTCGGCGGAGAAGGCACAGTTTACTTATCTCAAAAAGCTGACCAAGACCACAGACGGCAACTTGAGTGTGCATCTGAAAAAGCTGGAAGATGCCGGATATATTTCCGTGGGGAAGAAATTCGTGGATAGAAAACCACAAACCACCTGTAAGATCACCGAAAAGGGAAGGAAAGCTTTTGAAAAATATATAGATATTTTGGAGAGGATAATCAGGAAATAAATTCTTTCAACACAAAAGTATTTATAGCACGGATTGAATAGATTGACATAATCACCTTGCCCCTCGCCCCCTCCCTTCTCGCCAGAGGCGGATTATGATTGATCGGGACAAGGGAGGGGAGTTTATTACCGAGACCCGTCTGGGAAGTTCCCTCTCCCCTTGCGGGAGATGCGTATGCATGCTTCGCAGGGTCAGGGTGAGGGGGAATCAAATAGAATGTTACGAGGTTGATGTTAAGAAAAATCAAAAATATTTAATTTAACAAAATCGGTTGGAGGTGTTATCATGAAAAAAATTTCAATTGTCATTATGTCCACTCTCTTTTTAAGCTTATTCTCTGCCTCCCCCTTTGGCCAAAGTCAAAATGAAGTTGATCCTTCGGGGCTTATTATGGAAGGGAAGAATATGATTCAGAGCGGAGTCGACCAATGGATGTTAAACGTTTTGTTGAATTCCAGGGGCATTTTTGAAAGAATACTCTCTATTCGGGAAAAGGATTATCTCTCACATTATTACTTAGCTTATGCCGACTATCGTCTCTGTGTGATGTATCTTTCACAAAAGGATGAGAAGAATGCATCCAAATATTTAGATGAAGGGGTCAAGCATTTGGAGAAATCAATTGAGCTTAAACCGAATTTCGCCGAATCACAAGCTCTTTTAGCCTCGCTTTATGGATTCAAAATAGGCTTAAAATGGTATTTGGGAATGACCTTAGGACCAAAGGCAGGGACCTGCTTTGATAAAGCTGTCGAGATAGATAGCCTAAACCCCAGAGTCTATCTCCTTTTGGGAATCTCAAAGTATCATACTCCCAGCCTGTTTGGAGGGGGGATGGACAAAGCCAAGCTCAATCTTTTAAAATCAATTAAACTTTATGAAAGCTACTCCGTTTCAGACTCGCTTTTACCCGATTGGGGATATGAAGAGGCGTATGCTTGGTTGGGGAAAATATATATGGAGGAAAAAGAATATCAAAAAGCAGAGGAGCAGTTTGAAAAAGCCCTCCAGATAAATCCGAAATGCTCCTGGGTAAAATACGTTCTGAAAAAAGAGTTGGAGGAGAAAACAAAAGAGAAAAAAGAGTGATTTAAGAATGATCAGTTTGTATGAGAGTTTAAAAGAAATTAGTTAGAGGTTACTTATATGAGAGTCCACCTGGCATGACATTATTAAAGAGTTACCAGCCTCCTTTGACGGACATCACTTTCTATTATTTATGACATGTCAAGAAGAATATCATATAAGTCCCTCTCTTTTTAAGAGAGGGATTTTCCGCCATAGGCGGATGCGCCTTTGGCGCAAGGGTGAGTTCGAGGGGTGTTATAATGAACTCATCCCCCAGCCCCTTCTCCCCCGCCTTTGGCGGGGATCTTCGACTTATGAAGAGAAGGGGTGTGTAAATGAAATTCTACTTGGCATGACATTATTAAAGAGTTACAAACCTCCTTTGACGGACATCACTTTCTATTATTTATGACATGTCAACAAGAATATCATATTAACTACCCCTCACCTTTATCCTCTCCCCAAAGGGGAAAGGAATGGTCTAATGTTCTATAGAGAAGTGGGAGGATGAAATGAAAAGAATCATAATCTGCCTTTTGGTTTTCCTCTCTCCAAGTATATCCTTTGCCCAGATGGGAACCTGCATAATCAAAGGTGTGGTCTATGATCAGAAAAAGGAGACGGTCCCCTTTGCCAATGTCTTCTTTAAGGATGGAAAGCTGGAAGGAGAGCTTACGGATGAAAAGGGAGAATTTGAAATCAAAGCCTTAACTTGTGGCAAAAGAAAATTGATGGTATCACGCTTGGGCTATGAAAAAAAGGAGATGGAAGTCCAACTTTCACCGGATCAAATCCTTACTTTGGAAATAACCTTAAAAGATGAGCCGGTTGAATTAAAAGGTATAACCGTTACCGCCAGCTCCTTTTCTTCGAAACAAGAGGATGCCGGGATCGCCATAAACCGTATGGATGTGGTCACCACACCCGGAGCAGCCGCTGACGTCTTTCAGTCTATAAAAACTCTGCCGGGATTGACCCCTGTGTCTGAAGGAGCCGAACTTTTTGTAAGAGGGGGAAATCCCTATGAGACCGCAACTCTTTTGGATCAAGCCAGCCTGACCCACCCTTATCATCATGAATCCTATTATGGAGGACTTTTTGGGGTGATCGATCCTTCGGTGATAAAGGAAATTTATTTCTCCAGCGGAGGCTTTTCGGTCAAATATGGTAATGCCCTCTCCGGAGTTTTGGACGTAAGGACCGAAGATTATGTGGAGAAAAGCAAAATGGACTTTAATGTGAACATAGCTGGCTTTGCCATCAATTCCGCATTTCCCTTATATAATAAGAAACTGGCACTCCGTTTCTCTGGAAGGAAAAGCACAAATGATCTTCTTTTTCAAGTCAACCGAATCGGAGCAGATTTTGTTTCTATTCCTACTTCTCAGGATGGCACTTTTAGTCTAAGCTGGCGATATTCAACTAAAGGGAGACTCAGATTTTTCGCTTTAGGAGGGGATGACCAGCAAAGCTTGATGGTAGAAGTCCCATCTTATCGCCAAGAGTTAGGCACTAATTCTAAAAACATTTTATATAATCTGCAGGTAACGGACATCCTTCCCCGAAATATACTAACCAAAATCAGCCTCTCCTCCAGCCGTTATCTTAAGGGATGGAGATATGGAATATGGAAATTTGAAAATAAAGATTACCTCGAAAAGTTCAGATGGGACAATGAGCTTTTGTATGGGAGCGAAGGTTTTTTTAATTTTGGAATGGAGATTAATCGAGAAGGGTTTTTATTTCGAGGAATTTTTCCGGAGGACTCCTCCGATCTTTCTTCTGATGCACCCCAGAAGGTGGTCGAAGATCAAAATGAAGTCATTCATCTGGGTGGATATACAGAAAATGAGCTTCATCTTTCAGAAAAACTCTTCGTGAAGGGTGGAATCAGGTGTGACTACCAGAGTTTGTCTCAATCCTTTACCTTTGATCAAAGATACTCGCTGGGATTTTCTGTTTCCGCTAAAGACGTGATAAGGTTATCCTGGAGGACATTTCATCAGTCCCCCCATCCCCAATATCTCGATCGAAAATATGGTAATCCAAAACTTAAGCCCAGTGAAGCCTATCATGCAGTCGTAGGCTGGGAAAGGGAATGGGATAGAAATGCTTTAAGGATCGAAACATATTATAAGAAATATGACAAGCTTCCTTTGGAGCACGATCAACTGAACTATTCAAATCAGGGATATGGTTATGCCGGAGGAATAGATCTAATATATAAGGCATATTTGACCTCAAAGATTTCAGGCTGGATCGCTTACAGCTTTATCCATACCAAAAGAAAGGAGCTTGATTTCCCAAAACTGCTTCCCACCAGATACGACATTCCTCACAATCTTAACCTGGTTGGCAAAATAGATTTAGGAACGTCCTATCAGGTAGGGATAAATTATCGTTTCTCCGCCGGTCCTCTTTTCACGCCGGTGGTAGGAAGTTACTACGATTCTTGTCAAGCTGTGTGGAAACCTGTATATGGTCCAATCAATTCCGAAAGATTCCCGAACTATAATCGGCTGGACGCTCGTTTAACCAAGCTTTTCTCCATTCGCCCGGAGGTCTTCAGTTTTTGTTATCTGGAGATTCTCAACCTCTTGAATATCCCCAATATCATGGATTACACTTACTCCGCAGATTATTCCAAAAGAGAAAGGATTTTAAGCTTTTTCAGCAAAAGGTGCGCAGTTTTTGGCGTGGGGATGACTTTTTAGGATGCAGACCATCATCGCGACAAATCTGGATTAGCGAGATTCGTATGAATGCATACGCACTTGTGTCGCATTCTAAACGCTATTCCACCAGGCCCCCTGCACAATTTTCTTTTAGGTTTGAACAAATTTTGTGCGGGAAACTAAAAGGAATCAATCTCCGAACAATATTGCTGGTTTGTTAATCTGTTGGCACACAGCCAATTAAACCCTCTCTTTGTAGTTCTATGTTAAGCTCCTCGTCTTGGCATAAGGCTTGCTTATAACATTGTTTGGAATGAAAAAAGTTGGGTTATCATAAAGAGAGGTGTGAAAATGAAAAAGATATTCTTCAGCTTAATCCTTCTGCTTGGACTAAGTTTCATCTTTATAGGCTGTGAGGAAAGAGTTTATGTGTTCAGACCCGATCATACTCCACCCTCAGTTCCCAAAGGTCTTTATAGTGTCACGGGTGACAAGGAGGTACGGTTATACTGGGAAGAAAATGATGAAGAGGATTTTGCGGAATATCGAATTTATAGAGGATTAGAAGATGATGAATATTACAAAAGGATTGCCATCACTAACGTAGCTAAATATGTGGACAGAAAAGTGACGAATGGTATTACATATTATTACGCGGTCTCGGCGGTGGATGAAGATGGTAATGAAAGCGATCTTTCTGATGTCATCTATTATGTTTACGATACTCCAAGACCAGAAGGCTCCGGCGTGATCATTCGGGATTATCATCAATACCCCCAAGCATCCGGCTTCGATTTTTCAAGAGAGGAAGTGCTGAATTGGAAGGATGAGGATGCGGACATTTATTTAGATTATGATGCTGATTATGATGTGTATTTTTTGTGCGTAACGGATAAATATACTGATATTCAAGATTTCGGATATACTAAGAGTTTAGATAATGTTAATGTTTCCCCAGATAGTGGCTGGTCACAGTTGGGTTGGGTGGAGGTGATTCTGGGACATTCCTATATAGTTTGGACTAGAGATAATCATTTTGCCAAGTTGAGAGTAAATGGATTTGTCTGGTCTTATGGCATTGTTTTTGACTGGGCATATCAGATCGCTGAGGGAAATCGCGAACTTGCCCCAAGACCACAACATAAAGAGGGTTATCTAAGAATAGCTGTAAAAAGGTAGCCGCCCATTTGGGCGCAAGATAGTCGCCCGTATGGGCGCCTAAGAAAGGAGTGAGTAAGATGTCGAAAATCAGTAAATCAATAGGGATCGCCTTGATCTTTAGCCTATACTTTTCCGCAAGTCTGTTCTTGGGGACAAGTAGCTTTGCCGATCCACAAGGTGAAAAGATCACCCATAATTATGATGATAATTATGATGTTAGCCACAGGGTGATCCATCGTCCATATCTGGACATTGAGGTCTGGGTGGACAAGGGTGAAGGGGCAACTTACTATCCGGGTGAGGATGTAAAAGTTTATTTCAAAGCTTCGCATGATTGTTACGTGGTGATCTATGATATCGACACCAGAGGATACGCTACTCTTCTCTATCCTTACGATGGATCCGATGATTGTTATGTTGAGGGGGGAAGGACTTATAGGATTCCGGACCGATTCGATGATTATGATTTAACCGTAGATGGACCAGAGGGCACCGAGTATATTCAGGCGGTGGCAAGTTTTGATCCCATTGCATTGCCCAATTTCCCAGGACTTTCTGAAAAATACGATTCCGCCGAAGAAATATACGCTTATAAATTGGATGGAGAAGATCCTTTTGAATTTATGGAGACGATAAATAGAGAGATTGTTCCCGATGATTATGCCTCAAATGTATGCATCTTCAACGTGGAATATGAGCACCCCAAATGGTATTATTGGCCACGGTTAGTCTATGTTGATCGTCCGGTAGATCTGGTGTTAGGCGGAGCCTATTTCGACTATCCCTGGGGAGTGGAGGTCTGGATCGATGGGGTTTTCTATGGATTCACCCCCATCACCATCCCCTACTTGGTGATAGGAAGACACTGGGTGACCTTCTGGTATTCTGGATGCTGGATATGGAGAGATTGGGTCTGGATAAGAAGAGACTATACGTTTAGAATCCGGCCCCGCTGCGATGACAGATACCGATATGTTAAAGAAAGATTCGTGGAGAAAAGCTACCGGGATGAAAAAGCTAAAAGAAGACGAGGAGTTGTGGAGGAAAGGGAATTTGTAAAGCCTCTTGATCTTGGCGAGAGAAGGAGATTAACCAAGGCTGAAGAATCCAGAATTCACGTAACCACCCGTGAGTTCAAAGACGATTCCCAAATAAAAGGAAAAAGAAAAGTTGTGAAATCCGAGGAGGAAAAATCTCGATTCATAGAAAGAAGACAAAAGGGCAAAGAATCTAAAAGCCAATTCCAAACTGAGGAAAAAACAAGGATTATAAAATCCAAGAATGAAAGACCGCAAATCAGAGAAAAAAGAAGAAGCGAGGAAAAACCACGTTCCTCTGAACTAAAATCCATCCAAAGACATGAAATCAAAAGAACCGAGGTTATCATAAAAAGAAGCGAAATGCCAAAAGCACAAACCAGAAGTGTGGAGAGGCAAAAGGAACCTAAGAGGAGAAGATAGAAGGCTACGAAATTATTGTAGGGACAGCCCTTGTGGCTGTCCGCCTTTCAAGTTGGTTCGGGAATTGTCACCAGGATCCCCCGCCAAAGGCGGGGGAGAATTCCCGAACCACTCAGTTCCATTAGGTGGACCGTGAAAACGATTTTGAGCTTTTATTGAATTATAGGACAAAAAACCAAAGAAGAGGTGGGATACATGAAAAGGCTTTTAACTCTCTTTATATTCGTCATAATTATTTTAGCTTTTTTCTCTCTTACTTTAGCCATTGAGCGAACTTCAAAAGAGACAAAAGCAGAAAAAAAGGAGGAGCCTGTTGAAAATCCCGCCCTTCGACTGGCTCAGGGTGGTGAGCAAAGTCGAACCACCGAAGGCGGGGCGGATTCTCAAGAATATGAAAAGACCGAGATAAGAGAAGGAAAAACTGAAGGAACGGTCTTGTCTGAAAATAAAGATGAGAAGACAAAAGAAGAGACTAGAGAAGAGGGAAAAACAAAGGGAACGGTTTCAGAGAAGTTGACCAAGTGGTTACAATCCTTGGAGAAACAAAAGGCTGAAGAAAAATATGATTATTTCATAGATAAAAACAACAACGGCATCGACGACCGACAAGAGAAAAAATCCAAAGAGACAACCTCTCCACCTACCATTCGTCCCAAACCAAAGGAGGAACAGCCCACCAAGCCCGCTCCTTCGATCAAAAAGACCGGTGAGAAGGAAAAGAACCGGGAAGCCCCTAAAGAAAAGGAAGGGAATGACTCCGCCCCCAAGAAACGAAGAAAATAGAAACCTTTTTTGAGTTTTACATTCTTAGAGGGTGAAAAGAAATCTAAGTGGGAATATGGCGCAGGTCTGATTTACGATCTCAAGACACAAAATTCGTGCCTGCGCTATAAAACAATCTAAGTTCTAAAATCGTTATTGTCCCCATCGGGGAATGGGAGAAAAACCCTCGCCTTCAGGCGAAGACTTTAGTTCGAGCATCGGTATGAAGCAACACACCCTCCCTTTAGTCCCCTCCCGTCAAGGGAGGGGAAGTTTTAAGACTCCCTCTCCCCGAGACCATGTCACAATGTAGCGGTGCGATTCATCGCACGCAACATATAGAGTCGGATAAATCCGACCGCTACAATATAATGTGCAATTATTTCTCAAAACCAAATTATAACACAACCTCCCCTTGTGGGAGGGGGCAAGGGTGAAGGGTATATTGTATTACTTTAGTCGGTAGTAGTTTACTTTTTCTCTTTTTCATGCAGGGGCACGGTTTTTTCGGTCAACATATTCTTTAAATCTTCGTTCGTCATCATCATATCCATCATGGCTTCCGCATGGCTTTTGTCCTTGACCATAACTTCCATGATCTTTTTCATGCTCTCCGGATCATTCATCACCCTATTCACCAGAGTGTCTTTATTTGCAGACCATACTCTATCCAAAATCAACTTGGACATCTGAGGATCGGACATCAACTGTTCCACCGCCTTCTCCCGACTACAACTAGAAAATATTGCCAAAAACGTCAGACCCACCGCAATCAAGAAGACCACCATAATCTTTGCACATCTTGACGATTCCATTTAGTTCACCTCCTTTTCTGTGGGTTAAGCATTCTTACAATAATTTGTTAGTTCATTTTTTAAATATTTTAAAAAGTTGTTTTTTATTTACACATCCATTTTGCACAAGTTTAGTTTAAACTGCCTGGGTTGTCAAGTGAATTTTCGGGAACTTCTAAATAATAGAGAGTTCAGAAAAAAAAGGGGTGGTTGGTAGCCGTCCATATGGACGGGGTAGCGATCGAAAAAATGAGGAAACTCCACACACATAACATCTTGACAATCTGGGGTTAGAAATTATATTCGAGAAGCCGTATTAGATTGAAGAAAGGAATAAAAAGTATGGAAAATAAGTCCTATGGATCCAAAGTCGGACACAAACACATAGCCCAAAAAGAGGACCAGCTTCTCAAATGCCTAAAGTGCGGCACCTGCCTTTCGGTTTGTCCGCTTTATGCGGAGACCAAGTATGAGCCCGCCGCACCCAGAGGGAGAGTGGCGTTAATCAATGCGGCACATAAGGGAGAAATTGATTTAAGCGAGCTGTTTCGGAAAAAAATCAACTTCTGTCTGAATTGCAAATCTTGTGTGGAGGCTTGTCCCGGTGGGGTAAGGTCGGACGATCTGATCTTATGTGCCAGAGCAGATTTAGTGGACCAAGGCAAATTTACCCTTTTGGAAAGGCTGATCTTTCGCCACTTGCTGAAAAGGGGAAGGCTTCTCCCTCCGGTGGCAAGATGGGCAACCTTTGCCGGAAGATTAGCCAATAAGATTCTGCCAGAGAAAAATCCCTTAACTTTATTCCTACCTTTTCCCGACGGATGGAAAGAGAGGATCTATCCTGAAATTGCCAAAAAGCCTTTGAGAAAAAGAGTTCCTGAGGTAGTAAAGGTAAAAAATCCGAAGATGAGGGTGGGGTATTTTTACGGGTGCGGAACTAATTTAATCTATCCAGAGATTGGTGAGGCGTTAATAAAGGTTTTAACTCATAATGATATAGAAATCGTGATTCCCAAGGACCAGGTATGCTGTGGCACATCTATCTATAATTCAGGCGATTTCAAAACCGGAATTAAACACGCCCAGAAGAACTTAAAAATCTTCAAAGATGCTAAAGTAGATTGCATTGTGGTGAATTGTGCCTCCTGTGGTTTGACTTTAAAAAAAGAATATAAGGAGCTTTTGGGAGTCGATTTCGACATTTCGGTTTATGATATCTCGGAATTTCTGACCAAGGTCATAGATCTCAAGAAAGATTTTAAGAAACCGAAACATGAATACACTATAACCTATCATGATCCGTGTCATCTGAATCGGGGGCAAGGGATAAAAGCTGAACCCAGAAAGATACTAAAAGAGCTGCCGGGAGTGAAGTTTGTGGAGATGGCAGAGGCGGATAGATGCTGTGGAGGCGGAGGATCATTTCATCTGAAATATTATCCCATCTCCGCAGGGGTGATGGAGCGCAAACTAAAAAATATGGAAAAAATCGATCCCGATTTTTTGGTTTCTGGTTGCCCCGGCTGTATGATGCGCTTCGAAGAAACCTTCCTCCAAAGAAAGATGAGGCAAAAAGTAAAACACCCCATCCAACTTTTGGCTGACGCCTATCCCGATGGGAAAAAATCGTAGATTAAGGTTTGCATTCTTTCGTTCGTCACGGACGCCTCGTCCGTGACGTACAAATGGGGGGTATATTAATTAATAAACACCTCTATTCGGTTCACCTATTTATGGTGAGCACCCCCAATTCGCCTCCCCAAGTCCTATGGATCCTCATTTGAGTCCAAATGGACAAACTCAGATAATTTTTCTGAGGTCTCAAAAAAGATGCTACCTATCCAAAATTGGACGTTGTCCCAAATGTCTGTGATGATCATGAGATTTATGGATTTGCCAAAGAAGGGGTGCTTTGCCAAACTCCTTAAACGTCCGACAGAAACGTCGGACGCTACAGTTTCCGTAGCGCCCGACCTTTGTGTCGGGCGTAGATCTCTTTTCTTGCCCTTTTTCAATAGATACGTGTTTTCTGTGTCACATACTTTTGAGACAAACCTCAAATTTGAATTGGAATGAATGCAGAATTCAATTATATTTGAAAAAATTTCAGGGATAGGTTTCTGATGGAAAAAGAATTCGCCAAGAACAAACAGAAATTGAGAGCATTGGTCACCGGGGCAAATGGATTTGTGGGAAGCCATTTGATAGAGGGACTTCTCTCCAAAGGCTATCAGGTAATCTGTCTTGTCAGAAAGACAAGTAACCTAAGATGGCTTTCCGGACTCAATGTGGAATATGCTTATGCTGATATTAGCGAGAAGGAGTCGCTGAAAAATGTTTTGAAAGATGTTGATTTTGTCTTCCACGCAGCCGGGCTAACCAAAGCCAAAAGCAGAGAGGAATACTTTAAGGCAAATTATCAGGGGACCAAAAATCTGCTTGAAGTCTGTGTTGAAAATAATCCTCAGATCAAAAAATTTATATACATAAGCAGCCAGGCGGCGGTGGGACCAGGCGAAAATAAACTACCTCTGGATGAAACTTCGCCTTGTAACCCCATCACCGATTATGGAAAAAGCAAACTGGTAGGCGAAAAAATCGTTCTGGAATACTCCTCCAGGTTGCCGGTGACCATCATCCGTCCCCCCGCAGTCTATGGTCCAAGAGATTCGGATATCTTAGGTTTCTTCAAGGTTGCGAATAAAGGGATCAAGACTTTGTTCGGAAAAGGGGAAAGTTATTTTAGTTTATGTTATATTGAAGATCTTACTCAAGGAATAATCTTAGCCGCAGAAAGTCCAAAGGCAATAGGTCAGATTTATTTCATAGCAGATGATCAAATCAATTCTTGGAGAGAAGCTTTCCAGATCATTGCTAAAGTTCTAAATAAGAAAACTATCACTTTGAGAATTCCTAAAGCTTTTTTATATGTCATTGCCTTCGTTTCAGAAAACATTGCCCGACTATTTGGAAAATCAACTGCGATCAACATGCAAAAAATCAAAGAGATAACCCAGAGATATTGGCTATGTGATGTTTCCAAAGCCAGAAGAGAATTAGGTTTTTCTCCCCAATATAATCTCCAAGAAGGCGCGAAAAAGACGGTGAGATGGTATAAAGAAAATGGCTGGCTATGAAAAAAGCAGGTGAAAGGTGATAGGTGATAGGTCGAGTTTCCCAACAGATGAAATAATAAAAGGAAATAAGATGAATAAATCAGAAAATATCAATCCGGCAAAATATCGAAAGGAATTCCCATTCACCAAAGAAATAATATTTTTTAATCATGCCAGCTTTGGACCTATGCCCGAGACAAGCTGGAGGGCGACCGCAGACTACTACAAATATCTAAGATTGGAAAAAACAGAAGACATAGACGAAGAAGCTTTTAAAAAATTGGATGAAATTAGAGTTCTAATCGCAAAGATGATCAAAGCCAAGCCGGAAGAGATCGCATTTGTTCCCAATACTTCTTATGGACTAAACGTGGCAGGCTGGGGATTGGATTTAAAAAGAGGGGATAAGATCCTCCTTTCGGATGTGGAATTTCCCGCCAATGTCTATCCTTGGACAGGTCTCAAACAGAAAGGTATAGAAACAAAATTCATCCCGAGCTCCTATGGATCCTGCGGAAAAAATAAATGTTTCGATATTGACAATTTTGTAAAGGCTATCGACAAAAGGACAAAAGTTTTATCCATAAGTTTTGTCCAATATTTCAATGGATTCAAAAACGATCTGGAGACCATCGGCAAGATATGCGAAGAAAATGACATTTTCTTGGTGGTGGATGGCATTCAGGGAATCGGGGCGGTGGATTTGGATGTCAAAAAATGCAAGATTGATTTTCTGAGCTGTGGTGGACAAAAATGGCTCCTCTCTTCTTTGGGAACCGGATTTTTCTATCTTTCCTCTTTTGCCAAAAGAAAGGTTAAACCCAGCTTTTTCGGCTGGCTGGGGGTGGACTGGAACCTGAAATTTACAAATCTTTTAAAATACGATCTGCCACCATTCCCTTCAGTTAGAAAATTCGAGATAGGAACCTATCCCTACTCTCTTTTGTGGAGCATGCACTCTTCATTACAACTTCTGTCAGAGATAGGAATCAAGAATATAGAAAAACATAATTCAGCACTTTTGGATTTGTTAATAGATTATTTAAGTGATAGCCCCTATCAGATCAGAAGCTCCCTTAAGCCTCTGCACCGATCCTCTATACTCTCCTTTTCAGGAAAAAACATCAAAAACTTATATGAGAAACTGATCAAAAATAAAATCTTAGTTTCCTTTCGTGAAGGCGCTATCCGAGTCTCTCCACACTTTTACAACACCAAAGAGGAGATGAATAAGCTTATTGAGTTTCTTAGATAGATGGTCCGGAAACTTGTGAAAAAGCCGTTTAGAAAGAAGCTTCGATGTTAGCATATCTTTTTCCGTCACCCCTCCTGTCTTTGATCCTGCACTCTATCTCTCCCCCACTTTGTGGGATGTGGAAAGAAAAAAATCAGTCAGATGGCGAAGGAGAACCTTTAAGACCAAGTATTATAATAAGTTTGTTGTCTTAGTCTGTTTATTTTTTGCCCGAATTTGGATCCGTAAGAATTGGTTTGGGTTTAGTTTGGAGAAGCTCACTACAAGTCGCCCACGTGTCGATTTTTTCTTCAGCCTTGACACGACAAACGCTTTACGATAAACGATACGTAACCGCCTTGTAGTGAGCGAAGCGAATCTAAACCAAAATCTTTTTTTAACGAAACCCGTAAGGAAAATACATAGATAACATTCCAATAATTATGCATTTAGACCGTGGAAATAAAAAAAGACCCCCCGCCAAAAGGCGGAGGGTCTTCTTTTAGCTTGCTTCTCTCATCCCAAAAGATTACGGGTCACAAACCCTAACTCTACACTTCGGTTCCGGTCCGCCTACAAACAAGTAGTTGATCAAGAAGGATGCGTCCGCAGAGTTTATATTCCCATCACAGTTAACATCTCCCTCTGACAATGGAACCGGTGCAGGTCCGCCGACAAACAGATAGTTGATTATGTAAGATACGTCTGCACTGTTTACGTTGCCGTCGCGGTTGCAATCACCCCGATAATCCCAGATCCACTCCCACGGGCTGATATGCACCGCATACTCCACCTCAGTGAATATCTGTGGTTGACCAGTCCAAGGTGCAGACATAGGCAAAAATTCATCCGGGATGTTCTGCATGGAGAACAGCTCACAATAGCTCGGATTTAAAGAGACCGGATAGTCGGGTAACATCCAAACCCCACCAGGGCTGGGAGACTCTGGGATCACATGGTAGATGTCGTGAGATACATTTCCCTCGTCATTATGCACGTAACTCTCATGTCCAGAGGTGTGAGGTATGAGCATGCCGCTTCCCACTCTTCCCGGAGCACCTGTCTCCGCATTGTCAAAGAATGGGTCGGAGAAGGCTATCTGCAACTCTTGCGAGTTTACTCCAGCCACAGTAACATAATGTCCACCACATCTACGCCATTGTCCTGATGTCTCATCGTAATACCAGAACCCTAAAAGCAGGATCACGTCCTCGGACTTCTCCACCAGAGATTCGACTGTGGCGAAGGTAGGAGCCTTCAAGGTCACTTCGCATAGAGTGTCAGCCAGGGTTCTGCCATTCTGGAATTTCTCGCTTAAAAGCCACCTGTCAATGCCCTGTTCCATCTGTCTGACGTTGGTTCCTGAAAACTGACAATATCCAGTTTGAATCCCATCTGTATTGAAATACCAAGCCAGCCTCTCCACTAACTCGCCCCAAGAAGGCATTCCGCTGGGCTGTGGCTGTGGTCCAGGAATAAATGGCTGAGATGTCGCCGGAGGCGGCAGAATACCAGGTGGGTTCCAAGGAGTAGCTCCATGATCCACATTCCACGGGTCGTGGTCATCCCACATGGGCATGAAAGGCGGATTATTGTCCATATAATCGCGCACCAGTGGGAACATATCAATTCCATCTCCAGGGAAACCCGGCGGAACATTATACTTGGAGTCGAACCACTTAAAGCAGTTGGCAACTGCTACAGGACCGCAGAAAGTCCACCCCTGTATTGGTCCAACCTGCTTCACCCAGTTGTCCTGCTTCTGGTCGATGTCCGGCATACCATTAGGGGCATAGTCCTCGTAAGGAGGCTTCCAATACCAGCCTGGCGTCTCAGAAAGAACCACATATGTTTTGCAGTAGGAGGTATCACAGCCGTCAGTCAGATCGTGGAGAACCGTGTATGTGCCTGCGGAACAACCACTGGTTTGCCAGGAGATCTGCCAGGTGCCAGATGAGGTTCCTTGCCCTGAAATTCTGGTTATGGAATACGAACCACAAGAAGGAATAACCTGGATGGAGGCCTGGTCCAGAATAACATCTCCGTCTGGGTCTGTCCCATCGATGGTGTAACTTACATCATCACCCACATAAGCACGAACGGTATCCGGCTGGGTAATAACTGGCGGATGGTTCGGGTCTAAATGACAGTAGGTGGTGCAATAAGAGGTGTTCCCCTGGTTATCAGTTAGGTCAACAATGATCCTGTATGTGATGGAATCCTGACAGCCTATAGTTATCCAGGTAACTTGCCAGGTTCCATTCCAAGTTCCCTGTCCGGTGAGCCTGGTCACTGAATATGTGCCACATGGAGGATCTATGGCTAAAGAAGCCTGATCCAGGATAACATCGCCGTCCGGATCTACGCCGTCAAACGTGTAGATGACCGTGTCGCAAACCTTGTAGCCATACAGAGTATCCGTTTGGAAGATCTCTGGTGGATGATTGACTGGTTTTGCCGAAATCACCACCGCATATTCCACCTCGGTGTAGACTTGTTGCATTCCATCCCAAGGACTGGTTTGAGGCAAAAACTCAACGGGTACATTCTGTCTGTTGAAATTATGCATCCAGTCAGAAGGATACAAAGATGCAGGATAGTCGGGAAGCGACCATTCCCCACCCGGACTGGGAGAGGGCTGCATCACCTGGTAGATGTCATGGGAGACATTTCCTTCATCATTGTGGATTTTGGTGTTAGTATGAGGAATAGGGCTATGGGGAATGATCGTGCCATTTCCTATTCTACCTGGGAATCCCATCTCCGCATTATCGACGCATGGATCGGAGAAGGCGATCAGAAGCGAATCGGAGCAAACTCCTGCCACAGTGACGTAGTGTCCACCGACCCTAACCCACTCTCCCGGACCACTGGGGCAGGGTGGGAAATGGGCACAACCCAGCCCATCCAGAGTTGGGTCTAAGCCACAATCGGGGAATGGTGGCGGTGGCGGTGGACCTATTCCCATGAGCCAGTTGCTAAGATAATTACAGTCAAGAGTATTCCACACTCCATCATCATTCACATCCGCCGCATCATCGCAGGAAAAGGGTGGTCCAGCATAGCATCTGGAAACATCAGGCATGTTAACCACCCCATCTTCGTTCACATCACCTCGGATAAACTCTTGCTCTCCAGGGGCATAATACCAGAAGCCTAAAAGCAAGATTACATTCTCACACACCTCCACCAAGCTCTCCACTTGAGCGAAGGTAGGTCTTGGGATGGTTCTTTCATAAAGGTAGTCCGCTAAGGTTTTTCCATCTGGGAAATGCTCGCTTAAGAACCATTTGTCGATACCTCGTTGCATGCTGTCGACATAGGTTCCTGAAAACGCACAGTACCCGCTTTGGATCCCATCCGTATCAAAATACCAAGCCAATCTCTCCACCAACTCACCCCAGGAAGGCACCTGATTAGGTGTCTGCTGTCCTGGAACAAAGGGCTGAGGCGTGGCTGGAGGCGGTCCAATAAGAGGTCCCCAGGGGGTGTTTGTGTGATTTACATTCCAGGGATCGTGATCATCAAACCCGACCAGAGGCGGATTATTGTCCAGATAATCTCGCACCAAGGGGAACTGATCCACCCCATCTCCGGGTGTTCCTGAAGGAATATTAAACCAGGAATCGAACCATTTGAAGCAGTTAGCTACTGCTACAGGACCACAGAAGGTCCAGATCGAGTCGGTGGCAGAGAGGCGCTTTACCCAACTGTCTTGCCTCTGGTCGATATCCGGCAAACCGTTGGGAGCATAATCGGGGAATGATGGTTTCCAATACCAGCATCCGCATCCGCTCTGCACCTCGCCTGTAAGCCCACTTATCCCTAACAAGACCCATCCCGGAGGAGGATAAGACCACAAATGATACCACTCCCACCAGGGGGGAGAGAAACCATTATACCAAACCCATTGATAACAAGGAAGTACCACCTCATCGTCTATCATTATACTGGGAATTGAGCCAGTGGTTCCGCTCATATACTCCAGATTGACGAAGAATGGTTTGTTCAGGCAGAGGGTATCCGAATAAGGGAACTCTATGGTTACGGAATTCGGATAGAAAGTGGTGATGGTGTAAACTGGGGAGAGATAAATCTCTTTCCCGGGTCCCTGACACTTGTCAGGAGAAGCTATCTCCACACTGAATCTGACATTCACGGATGCCGCCGCCCCTGGAAACCTATAAAGCACAAACTGTACATCAGTCAGCCGGAAAGGCAGAGGGTCTGGCGTCTCACAGTTCGAGGGATCAAAGTATATGGAGATCTTGTCGCCCACATTCCAATAAGGGAAATACAAGGCTGGTCCCCAACTGGTATACGACAAAAAACACTCATCTTTTGCCCCAGCCGGTGGAGTGATGGGCACGATCTTGTCAGCCGGAATCGGAGTTACCTTTTGCTCTGGCGCCACTCCCGACTTTTGAGCTATTCCCAAAGAGAAGCTGATCAAGATCAAAGCCAGGATGCCCAAAGTGAGTATTAATTTCTTATTCATTTTCTCAACTCCTTAGGGTTAAAAGTTTAAAAAGAATTGGTTCTCAGCGATGAATTCAAGTGTGGATTCACCATCTAAGGAGAAACCTCTAACAAAACTACCCCCAAACATCACCTCCTTTAGCTAAATAAAGTTGTCTCAATGTTTTCCTAAATAGTTAGATTTGAAGCCCCGACTGATAAAAGACATCTCACCTCCTTTCATTAGATCGGGGGATACTAAAGACTCTTTAGCCT
>Ga0315289_10002540_pt1 | contig 27917 bp, 19 predicted proteins | sample YL17G11_40_MG_FD_203452 | JGI IMG/M metagenome (GOLD analysis project Ga0315289, IMG submission 203452) | Sediment microbial communities from Yellowstone Lake, YNP, Wyoming, USA - YL17G11_40 | ecosystem: Environmental > Aquatic > Freshwater > Lake > Sediment | place: USA: Wyoming | collected... | reverse complement strand
CCTTACCCTACCGATGGTTAGGCCATTTATCTACTAAAAAACACCAAAATTCGATGAAATATGCGGGTTAAACCTCCTCTGGGCCCCACCCTTCCAGTATTCCATTATTCCACCATTCCAACCACGCTTGGTTCCCTGGGAGCAAAAGATGCAAAACGAACCCAATTCGCCCAAACCGGCAGGCGAGCCGGGGCGCCGGAGCGTGAAAGCGCGCGAAACGAACCCAATTTTGGAGGAATCTCAAGTTTCAAGTGCGAAGCTGGGAGACCCGGCGGACTGCGGGCCCAGGGGGCAAATTGTGCAAAACGAACCCAATTTGGGCCGGGGGGCAGGCACCGGTGGGACCAAACGTGCGAAACGAACCCAATTTCGGAGGGAGTTTCAAGTGTAAAGTGTCAAGTGTTAAGTTGGGCAGGCTGGCTGGCCAGCCCTCGGAGTCTTCTTACTTCACACTTCACACCTCAAACTTCGCACTGCGGCGGAGCCGCCGAGGCAATCATGCAAAACGAACTCAATTTGGCCGGTCGGGCGGGGCCCCGGAGAGCGAAATGCGCAAAACGAACCCAATTTGCCTCGGACAGGCGGGAAGGACCATCGCCAGGGCCGGAGACCTCGACGTTGCCACCGGTCGCGAGGGGCAATTGCGCCAAACGAAGCCAATTTCCGGCCGGGCGGCTAGAAAGGAGGTGGACGGGGACAGGTCCTTGGGGTTTGTGGGGCGGGTTAGCGGAGCTTGATCGTGGCCAGGGCCAGGGCGGCGAAGGCGGCGGCCATCAGCCAGAAGCGGACCACTACCTGAGGCTCGCTCCAACCCGCGAGGTGGAAATGATGGTGCAGGGGGGCGCAGCGGAAGAGGTGCTTGCCGTGGGTGTATTTGAAGTAGCCGACCTGCAGGACCACGCTCATCAGTTCGATCACGAAGACGCCGCCGATGATCAGAAGGAGGATTTCGTTGCGGGTGACCAGCGCGCCGTAGCCCATCGCAGCGCCGAGGGGCAGCGAGCCGGTGTCGCCCATGAAGATTTGCGCTGGGTAGCAGTTGAACCACAGGAAGCCCAAGACTGCCCCGAGAATGGAGGCGTAGAAGATGCTCAGCTCGCCCGCCTCCGGGATGTGCGGCAGGAGCAGGTAGCTCGCCCAGGTCACCGGGGTCGTCCGCGACATGGCCTCGGAGGCGACGTAGCAGAGGATCACGAGCACGAGACAGACCATCGCGAGGCAGCCGCCCGCCAGGCCGTCCATGCCGTCGGCGAGGTTGACCGCGTTGCTGGTCATCGTGATGTAGAAGATCGCGATCAGGATGAAGGTCCCAGTGGCCAAGGGCAGGCCGTTCTTGTAGAACGGGACCCAGAACAGCTTGCCGTCCAGGATGTCGCGAAAGTCGAAGAACAGGAACGAGGCGATCAGGACCGCCCCGGCGATCTGGAAGAGCAGCTTCTCCCAGGCGAGCAGGCCGTTGCGGCCCCGCTGGCGGGCGACGGCGGTCAGCTTGAGCCAGTCGTCCACGCTGCCCAGCACGCCGAACCACAGGAGCACGAAGATCGCCTTCTGGACGAAGGGATTGCTGAGCTTGGCCCACAGCAGGGTGGTCAGAATCGCCGAGGACAGGATGATCAGGCCGCCCATCGTCGGGGTGTTGGCCTTCTCCTTGGTCAGCTCGTTGAGAGCGGCGTGGTAGAACTCCGGGCGGTCCCCGATCTTCTTCCGCATCAGCCAGCGGATGATTCTCGGACCGATCACGAGCGAAATGGCCAGACTCGTCAGGATCGCCAGGACCGCGCGGAACAGGACGTACTGGTACGCGTAGAAGTGCAGCGTATCGGAGAAAAAGCCGCTGAAGTGTTGAAGCAGATGATAGATCATGTGAATTGATGAATGATTATTGAGACTGCCGATCAATCATCCATCATCCATAGTCCTTAACCAGTTCATTCACCACCTGCTCCAGCCGGGCCGTTCGCGACCCTTTCACCAGTATTATATCGTCTGGTTGAATGAATTCCTGCAAATGGTTACAGGCGGAAAGCGTGTCGTCGAAACTTCGGGTCTGGAGGTCATGCCCGGCGGTTTGGCGAGCCGCTCGGGCCGTGGTCCGGGGCGGCGCGCCGACCGTCACGAGGAGATCGACGCCGGCTTCGGCGACCGCTTGGCCCAATTCCGTGTGCAGGGCCTCGGTCTGCGGCCCAAGCTCGGCCATTTCGCCGCAGATGAAGACCAGCCGGCGACCCCGTTTCGCGTCGCCATCCGGGCGCAGGTTGTGGAGCATCGCCAAAGCGTTCTTCATAGACGCGGGATTGGCATTGTAGCAGTCGTTAAGGACCGTCAAGGTTCCGATCTTCATGGCCTGGGCCCGCATGGCGACGGTGGGCAGGTTTTCGAGGGCTTGGGCGAAGGCGTCGAGCGTCAGGCCGAACTGAGCGCAGACGGCCCAGGCCGCCAGGGCGTTCTCGACGTTGCCGGGCCCGGGCAGCGGCACACGAATCCGCGTTCCACCGATGGTGAAGGTGCTGTGCAGGGCTTCACAGGCGATGTTCTCGGCCCGGTAATCAACCCCGCGCGACTTGCCGAACGTGCGGAACGGCCTTCCTCGCTCGCGGCAGGCGGCGACGAGCGGCTCGATATCGCCGTTGACTATCAGAGTGCCCTCCTTGGACAGTCCTTCGGCGATCGAGAGCTTCTCGCGAATGATCGTGGCGAGGTCTCCAAAACCCGCCAGATGGGCCGGATGGGCGTTCGTCACGAGAGCCACATCCGGCTGGGCGATCCGCGTCAGAGGCGCGATCTCGCCGGGGTGGTTGGCGCCAAGCTCGGCGATCACGATCTGTGTCTGCGGCTCGGCGCCGAGCAGGGTCAGCGGCAGTCCGATATTGTTGTTGAAGCTCTTCTGTGCCTGGTGCACGCGAAAGCGCCGGCTGAGAACATGGTGGACGATCTGGCGCGTGGTGGTCTTGCCGACCGACCCGGTGAGCGCGACCACCTTGAACCCGCTCATCCGCCGATACGCGCAGGCGAGGTCCCCCAGTGCCTGGATTGTGGCCGGGACCCTCAGAACCGGCCCATCGGCCGGCTCAAGGGCTTCGATAGATCGCTCCACGACCGCGCAGGCCGCCCCTTTGGCGAAGGCCTGATGGACATAGTTGTGCCCATCGAAGTTCTCGCCGGCGATGGCAATGAAGCAGTCGCCTTTCTGAATGGTTCGCGTGTCGGTGCTGACGCCCGCAATGCTTATGTCAAAGCCTTCGGCTGGCCCGGACCCCAGGATCTGGGCCAGAACGCTCAGGGGCAGACTCTTCATGTGTTGTTCTTCAAGAATTCGTAATGCCTGACCGGCAAACAGTTTATGGCACATCCAGCGCAAGGGCGCAAGTATACGGCGGCCTCATCGGCAAATCAAGTTCGCATGCTCTCTCCTTGCAGGGACCCACGAAATTCGTTATCATCGGGTGTATGAAGGTGAGGGCGGTCATCAAGATGATAAAAGCCGACGGCTGGTTCGTCATTAGAATAAGAGGCAGTCACCGCCAATTCAGGCATAGAGAGAAGTCCGGGCTGGTCACGATAGCAGGCAAGCCAAGCGACGACTTGCCCCAGGCACGTTGAACAGCGTACTCAGACAAGCAGGCCTCAAATGAGATACTTGGTCATCATCGAGAAAACGGAAACCGGTTTCTCTGCCTTTTCTCCCGATTTGCCGGGCTGTATTGCCACCGGCGATACGAGAGAGGAGACGGAGACGAACATGAAAGATGCCATCGCCTTTCACCTGGAAGGCATGCACCAAGAAGGGCTGGAGATGCCACAACCGCATAGTTCCTCAACCTACCTGGACGTTCCTGTGTGAGGGAAGGATGCGTCCAGCCGCGTTTGTCCACCGCATTGTCACCGAGATCGAGTGTGCTACCGCTCCTTCAGGCATTGGCGGGCGATGTCCTTGTCGCTGAAGTCGAATCTCTTGTCGCCGATGATCTGGTAGGTCTCGTGGCCTTTGCCGGCCAGCAGGACGATATCGTCCGGATGAGCCGCTCCGATGGCCAGCTCAATGGCCTTCCTCCGATCCGGCTCGACAACCAGTCTCTCTGAGGTTGGGGCTCGGAACCCGACCATGATATCATTGATGATAGCCTCGGGTTTCTCGGTCCTTGGGTTATCGCTGGTGACGAAAACCACATCGGCCAGGCGCTCCACCACGGCGGCCATTCGTGGCCGCTTGGTCTTGTCCCGGTCGCCGCCGCAGCCGAAGACCGTGATCAGTCGGCCTTGGCACAGGGGCTTCAAGGTCGTCAGCACGTTTTGCAGGGCGTCATCGGTGTGGGCATAATCGACCAGAACGGCGAAGTCGCCGTTGCTGCTGACCTTCTCCAGTCGGCCGGGCACCCCCTTGAGAGACGATAGCCCGGTGGCTACGGTCTCCAGGTCCAGACCGGCGCCCAGGCACAGTCCGGCAGCCGCCAAATGGTTCGCCACGTTGTACCGGCCGAGCAGCGGCGTCTTGACACGTGCTTTTCGCCCGCCGTATTCGAGCGTGAACTTCGTTCCTTCGACGGTCATCGACTCGATGTGGGCGGAGAGGTCCGCTGACTCATCCACCGCGAACCGGCAGACGCGGGCTTTTGTCGCTTGCGCGATCGACTCCGATTCGGGGACCTGCTGGTTCAGCACGGCGGTAGCGTCCGGCGCCAGGGTTGTGAACAGCCGGGTCTTGGCGGCGAGGTAGTTTTCCTTCGTTTTGTGGTAGTCCAGATGGTCGCCCGTCAGGTTGGTGAAGGCCGCCGCTTTGAAGTTGACGCCCGCGAGCCGGTCCTGGGACAGGGCGTGGCTGCTGGCCTCGATGACCATGTATCGGGCGCCTCCGTCCACCATCTTCCGTTGAGCGTCGGCGATGGTGAGGCAGTCCGGCGTGGTCAAGGACGAGGAGGTCACGCCGGAGCCGGTGTCGTAGACGACCGTTCCCATGAGTCCGCACTTGCTGCCGGCGGCCTCGACGCAGGCGCGGACCAGGAAGGTGATCGTGGTCTTGCCGTTGGTGCCCGTGACGGCGAGGTTCGTAAGCTGGTCGCCGGGACTGCCCTTGGCGGCCTGGGCCAGCCGGCCCGCCGCGATGGCAGGGTGATCGACGGCAACAAACACGGGTTTGCCGGCCGGACCGGATAGGTCAGGGATGCGCCGGTCGCGCTGGTGCACGATGTATTTCGCTCCCGCGGTCACCGCCTGGCCGATGAAGTCGTGGCCGTCGCAGTTCGGGCCGGGGATCGCGACGAAAACGTCGCCCGCCCGCACGCGCCGCGAGTCGATCCGGACCGCCGTCTGCCGGTGCGAGGAAACGAACGTCAGCAATTCATCCAATGTCATGATTCAGCATCCTGCGCGGGATCGCGCCAAAAGGCCCCACCGTTCGTAAGCTCCGTATTCTACGCGGGATAAGGTTGTGGTGCAACCGGCAAAGGCCATGCATCGTACGAACATCATTATCGGCGCTTCGGGCGATTTGCGATGAATAAGAGAAGCCCGGCGCTTATAATGGCGGGCCGATCAGAAAAAATGGGACGCATGGGACCCATAGGACTTATGTTCAATGCTCTTGGACTTGGAAGGAATCATCTGATGATGGGACGAAAACGCTTCGTTGCTCTGTGCCTGCTTACCATGATGTGTGCGCCGGCCTTCGCCGCGACGGAGACGGATTATCTGGCGGTCTTCATGGATGGCAAGAAGATCGGCCACGCGGTTCATACGCGGGCCGAGGCGGGCGGCGAGGTTACGACGAGCGAAGACGTGACCATGACGATCAGCCGGCTGGGAATCCCGGTCACGATCACTACGACGGAAACGAGCGTCGAGACGACCGCCGGCAAGCCGCTGCGCTTCGAGTCCGTGCAGCAGTTGGGGGCCATCGCGATGAAGGTCGCCGGGACGGTCAACGCGAGCGGCGTCATCGACGTGGTGAGTTCCTCGCTGGGAACGGAACAGAAGAGCACAATGCCGTGGCCCGCCGGAGCCGTGATGGCCGAGGGGCTGCGCCTGGTGTCGCTCCAAAAGGGTCTCAAGCCCGGCGTGGAGTACACGGTGGACGTCTTCTACGCGGGCCTCATGCAGGTGGTGAAAGCAAAGGTGACCATCGGCCAGAAGAAGCCGGTGGACCTGCTCGGCCGCGTCGTGCGGCTGACGGAGGTGACGACCACGCTCAATATGCCGGGGGCCGGGCAGATTGCGAGCATAAGTTTCGTGGATGACGAGATGCAGGCCCTCAAGAGCGTCGTTCCGGTCGCCGGCATGTCGGTCGAGATGATCGATTGCCCCAAGGAGTTCGCGTTGAGCAACAATGACGTGCTGGAGATGATCGATAAGATGTTCGTCAAGAGCCCCGAGCCGATCCAAGACGTGGGCTCCGCCTCATCCATAGTGTATACGCTCAGTCCGGGCAAAAACGGCGATCTGGTCATTCCTACGACCGACAATCAGACGGCCCGGCGCCTGCCCGACGGCAGGATCTCGCTGGTGATCAAGCCTGCCACAGTCACGGCGGGGGGCACCTTCCCCTACAAGGGCAACGATCCGAAGCTGCTCGAAGCCACGAAGCCGACCCGCTTCCTGCAGAGCGACGACAAGCGGATCGTGGACCTGGCCCGCAAGGCGGTGGGCGACGCGAAGGATGCCGCCCAGGCGGCCCGGCGGATCGAGTCGTTCGTCGCCCGGTACATCGACAACAAGAGCATGTCCGTCGGCTACGCCTCGGCCGTCGAGGTGGTCGAGAGCCGCCAGGGCGATTGCTCGGAATTCGCCGTGCTGACGGCGGCCCTGTGCCGGGCCGTCGGCATCCCCGCCCAAGTGGCCGTGGGTGTCGCCTACGTGAGCGAGTTTGGCGGCCTGCAGGGCTTTGGCGGCCACGCTTGGACGCAAGCCTACGTCGGTGGCGATGAGCGGGGGCAGGGTGGCAAATGGATCGGCTTGGATGCCGCCTTCAAGAGCAGCGGTCGCGTCGGCTACGACCCCGGCCACATCGCCTTGGCCGTCGGCAGCGGCGACCCCGGCGATTTCTTCAACATGGCCGCCGCCCTCGGCCAATTCAAGATCGAGAAGATCAATATCCAGCGGGGTGGGTAAGCCTCCTGCACGGACGTGCCACCGCGTGATCAAGACGTGCATGTCAGGTTGAGACTTCCTGGTTTCGGAGGTATCTGGTAGTCAGAACGTTCCGAGTTTCGCGTTGAGCATTTCACACAAGCGGACAAAGTGTGGCAGGTGCCTCTTGAGTTCTGCCGGGTCGAGTTTGCCGAGCAGTTCGAAGGACCGTTTGCCTTTTTTGTAGCCTCTATCACATCCGCACGCGCGCGTGGCGTTGAGGAGAGCTTCCTGGACACTTTCCTTTGTCTGCGCCTCGAGGTTGTTCAGGACTGGTAGGGCACCCTCGCGCAATGCGACGCCGAAGAACTGGCGTAACGTATTTCTGTCGGCAACGCACCAACTCTCCATGCACTGGACCATAAGTTGCGCCTGCTCATCATCCACGCCAGCGGGGCGCTCCCAGCCGTCACGCGACTGAAGGTGTCGCCACGCGGATTGGTTGACCAGCGCTTCGCTGTCCACCAGCAAGACCGGATATTCGCCTGCCCCTGCTGTGTGCAGTGCAGTCTTGAAATCGCTGTAGGCATCATTGCGACTGCCACATGCTTTGAGGGCTGGCATGCGGCCGACGAACCCTGCGCGTTCCAGGAGTTGTCGAAAACCCTTGCGGCAGTTGATGTGATCGGATTTGCTCTCGCCGCCGCCTTCAAGGTAGAGCTTGACCGTCACCAGCGCACCCCCCCGATCTGGCCCTGGGTCCAGAGTTGACCGAGCCGGTACTTCTGGAGCCATTCCTGTAACGCCTGACCGTCCAGGCGTCTCATGCTCGTCTGACCCTCCGACTTCTCACATACGACGACCGATTCGGGCTGATCGCTGAACTCATCAAGGAGAATGTCCGAGTGGGTCGTCACGATCAACTGGCTGCGCGCCGAAGCCGTTTTCAGAAGACGGGCAATCGTCGGCAGGATGTCGGGGTGCAATCCCAATTCGGGCTCTTCGATGCAGATGAGCGGGGGAGGAGAAGGGTGACACAGCACGGCCAGCAGACACAAGTACCGGAGTGTGCCGTCCGAGAGCCGCGTCGCAGGAATGGTAAAACCAGCCTCGTGAAAAAACACCTGGACCGTTCCTCCCTCAATCGACACATCGTAATCCTCTATGCCGCCGTAGAGCTGTTGGAGATTCTCAAGAATGTCGCGCTTGACGGAAGCATCACGCCGCAGACGGTTCAGGACCAACCCGATGTTGCCACAATCGGGTTCCAGGACATCGTTGGGCTGATCTGCCTTCTGCGGTTGGCGCGGTACTGTGTATCGACCGAACGACCACTCGCGATATTGGCGAATCCTCGCGTAGACCCGGCCGAGATACGTGATCTCCGGGTACTCGTCGGGGTCCTTCCGCTGCGAGAGAATCGACTCGTCGAAGGACACATCCTCGCGACGCAGCTTGCGCTCGGTTTGACCTCGAACACACAGTACGGGGCGGCCCCGCTGAAAACGATAGTAGAAATACGCGTCGTCATGTCCCTCGTATGGCGTGGCGTTCTCGATCCGTTCGTCGACGAGCTCAAATTTCTGCGACGACTCGGTGAACTCGATTGTGTGGCGGAGAGGCTGAGTGCCGGTAGGATTGTCGACCACAACCTCCAGCATGGCCGTTGCCCCCGGCGTGCCTTTCCAGATCCAATCTCGAATCCCGCCCCCGTCGCGAATGGGCGCGGCGAGGTGGGTCGACGCCGCGCGCAGGAGGCTGATTGCCTCCACGAGATTCGATTTGCCCGAACCGTTCGGCCCAATTAGCAGGTTCAGCGGGTGAAGCTCCAGAGGATCGCTCTTTGGACCGAAAGACAGCAGGTTGCTTGCCTTGATCTCCCGCAGAAGCATATTCCCACTCCTTGCAGCCGACGCTTATTCGAACTGGATGTCGGTCGTGATGAATTCGACGCTGGTGTTGCCGTTGTAGTGGTTGAGCTGGGCCTCGTAGGCGATGTTGAAGTACTCGTTGTCGAGCAGCTTCTTTTCGAGATGGCCCATGCGAAAGCCGACGCAGCGGATGGTCGCGGTGTTGTCGGTGATGGCGAATTGCAGGTGGTCGCCCTTGGTGCCGACCCGGCGGGGGGCCGCGATCAGCCGGACACCCTTGGTGGCGAAGACGGGCTTGGGATTGCCCTGACCGAACGGTCCGAGTAGTTCAAGTTGGTTGACGACTTCCTTCGTGAACTGCCGCAGGGGCACGAGGGCATCGATGTCCAATTTCGCGACGACGTCCTGCTCTTGCAGATGATCCGCCGCGTAAGCCTCGAAATCGGCGGCGAAAGGCTCAATCTTCTCCGGCTGGATGGTCAGGCCCGCCGCCATTTTGTGGCCGCCGAAGCTCGCCAGGTGCGAGGAGCACGCCTGGATCGCCGACAGCATGCAGAAGCCCTCGATCGAGCGGGCGGAGCCTTGCGCCGTGCCGTTGTCGCCCGGTGAGGCATTGATCATGATGGTGGGGCGGTAGTACTTATCGACCAGCCGGGACGCGACAATGCCCAGAACGCCCGTGTGCCAGCCTTCGGCGGCCAGCACGATGCTCCGGCGATCCGGATGGCTCAGTCCGCGCTCCAGGACCAGGTCGCAGGCGTGCTTGAGTATCTTCCGTTCGCACTGCTGCCGCTGGACGTTCTGTTCCTTCAGGTACTCCGCGATCTGTGTGGCCCGCATCTCACTGGTGCTCGTCAATAGCTCGACGGCCAAGCGCGCGTGTCCCATCCGGCCGGCGGCGTTGAGCACCGGCGCCAGACGAAAACCGATGGCATAGCTGTCGACGCCCTGGCCCGCCAGTCCCGTCGATTGGATCAACGCCCGCAGGCCGCAGAGCTTGCTCTCCGGCAGGGCCTGGAGGCCGAATTTCGTCAGCACGCGGTTCTCGCCGCGCAGATCGACCACGTCGGCCACGGTCCCGATAGCGGCCAAACTGGTCGCGTTGAGCATGAACTGACGCATCTTCGTATCCAGCCGCTGGCCGCTGCTGAATTGTTCCGCGACCGCCCAAGCCAGCTTATACGCCACCAAAGCACCGGCCGATTCCTGGTTCGCATAGGATGCCTCCAGCGCCGGGTGCACGATCGCGGCGGCATTCGGCAAGGCGTCGCCAAGCTGGTGATGGTCGGTGATAATCAGGTCCACGCCGAGCTGCCGGGCGACGTCGGCGGCCGCGAATGCCGCGATGCCGCAATCGACGGTGATCAGCAGGCGCGTGCCCGCCTCGGCCAACGAGCGTACCGCCTCGCTGTTGAGACCGTAGCCCTCCTCGATGCGATGGGGGATGTAATAGTCGACCTGCGCGCCGAGCAGCGTCAGAAGCTCCCACAGGATCGAGACGCCCGTGATGCCGTCGACGTCGTAATCGCCGTAGACGGTGATTTTCTCTTTCTTCTCGACGGCCTCGCGCAAGCGGGCGGCGGCCGGCTCGATCCCCGGCATCTGGGCAGGCCGGATCAGCTCGGTCAGCTTGGGCTGAAGGAAGATGTTGCCTTGGGTGGCCTCGGTGATGCCGCGATTCAGAAGAACCTGCGCCACCAGCGGCGCGATCCGCAAGGCTCTGGCCAGCGGCTCCGCTCGCTCGTCGACGGGCGAAATGGCCCAGAGATTCGTTGGCGTCCTTGCCGACAGCGGCATCTGTTCGTTGCGTCCCATGCTTGCTTGTGAAACTTTCTCTAAAGCGTCTCTTATATCAAGCGTACCGTAGCGACGCAAGGCTTGTGCCCGATAAACTGCGCATCTTCTGCCATGTGCGGTACGCTCCAATCATCTCGTGAGCAAAGCCAAAAAGTCGTTCGGGCGTGTCTTGAGGTGCAGGTGGCTATCGCTTTGACGAACGAGGTTTCCTTCACTATGATTGTGCCTGGAAGAATTGGTCTTTCTTATCGGGAGGCCCACGACGGTGCGTAAACTGCCGATGCATACGAAGATCCTGCTGGCCTTAGTGGCCGGGGCGGCGTTCGGATTCGCGGCGAATCGCCTGGAGTTCGCCGGGTTCGTGATTACCTACCTCCGGCCGGTGGGCACGGCGTTCATCAAGCTCATCAGCATGGTGGTCGTGCCGCTGGTGTTCGTGGCTCTGCTCGTCGGCACCGCGAGCCTCAAAGACATCCGCAGTCTCGGCCGGATCGGGATCAGGACCCTGATCCTCTACGTGTCCATGACCGCCATCGCCGTCACCATCGGCCTGACGCTCGCCAACCTCGTGCGGCCCGGCGCCGGCTTCTCCCAGGAGACCAAGCAGGAACTGATGGATGGGGCGGCGGCGCAATCCGGCTCGGCGAAGCCGGGATCGACCGGCTCCGGGGCTGGACCCACCCTTGAAAGGCCCTCCATCAAGGACCTGCTGCTGGATATCATCCCCACGAATCCCGTGCGGTCTCTGGCGGAAGGCAAGATGCTCCAGGTGATCTTCTTCGCCGTCCTGATGGGCGTGTGCCTGACGATGATCCCGCCGGACCGGGCCAAGCCGGTGGTCGCCTTCCTGGAGGGCGCCAACGAGATCTTCGTCAAGATGGTGCACGTGATCATGCAGCTCGCCCCCTACGGCGTCTTCGCCCTGATTGCCGCCGTCGTCGCCGATTTCGGCCTGGGCATCATCCTGATGCTGATCAAGTACTGCGCCACGGTCCTCGTGGGGCTGCTGGTGTACATGCTGGTCGTCTATTCCGCCATCCTGAAAGTCCTCGCGCGGACCGGCGTCCGGCGGTTCTTCCGGGGTCTGCGGCCCGCCCAACTCGTCGCCTTCAGCTCGTCGTCCAGCGCCGCCACGCTGCCGGTGACGCTCAAATGCGCGACGGAAAACCTCGGTGTCTCGCCCAGCGTGGCCAGCTTCATGCTGTCGGTCGGAGCGAGCATCAATATGGACGGCACGGCCCTCTATCAGGGCGTGGCCACGGTGTTCATCGCACAGTTCTACGGGATTCATCTGGAGGTGGGGCAGCAATTGATGGTCGTCTTGACCGCTACTTTGGCCGCCCTCGGGACGGTGGGCATCCCGGGCGCCGGCGTGGTCATGCTCGCCATGGTTTTGAACAGCGTCGGCGTGCCGCTGGAGGGCATCGGCATTATCATGGGCGTGGATCGGTTCCTGGACATGTGCCGCACCGCGGTGAATGTCACCGGCGATTCCGTGTGCATGATGGTGATTGCGGCCGGCGAGGGGCAACTGGATGCCGCGCTGGCGTCCCGTCAGATCCAGCAGGAACTCCAAACGCCATCGGCCCCGGTCGGTTCAGCCGAGGAGATATGAGGACCAGTATGATTTCCGATTTCAAATCGCAAATGTCCCATCGGTGGGCCAAGGCCCACCCTACGTGCGTGCTGGCCCTGTTTCTTGTGATCATCGCGGGTGCCGTCAGGCCGTGCCGGGCGTGTTTTTCCATTGTCGTGGGCAAGAAGGCCTCGGCTGACGGCTGTGTGATCGTCGCCCACAACGAGGACGATACCGCCCCGCAGATCGTCAACCATCACAAAGTGCCGCGACGGAGCTATCCGCCGGGCGCCATGGTCAAACTGCGCAACGGCGGCTCGCTGGAACAGGTGCCGCAGACCTGGGCCTACCTCTGGTCGGAGATGCCGGGGCTGCTCTTTTCCGACAGCTACGTCAACGAGTGGGGCGTGACGGTCGCTTCGGACAACTGCCCCTCCCGGGAGGATAAACCGGAACTGACCGACGGCGGCATCGGCTACATGCTTCGGCGGCTGGTGGCCGAGCGTGCCAAGACCGCCCACCAAGGAGTGCTGCTGGCCGGCAAGCTGGTGGAGCGGTTCGGCTACATCGACTCCGGCCGGACCTACATCATCGCCGATCCCGGCGAAGGCTGGCTCTTCTGCGTGGTCAACGGCAAGCACTGGCTGGCCCGACGGGTGCCGGACCGTGAGGTCGCCATGGTGGCCAACACGTACACGATTCACGCGGTCGATCTCAAGGACAAAGCCAATTTCCTGGCCTCCGCGGACATCGTGGACTATGCGAGGTCCCGAGGCTGGTACAACCCGCAGACGGATGGACCCTTTGATTTCGCCAAGGTCTATGCCAACCCCAAGGCCGCCACCCACCCGAACAACATCGGACGCCAGTGGAGCGGATTGTCCCGCGTCACCCGCGACGACCTGAAGCCCGGCCCGGACCTGCCTTTTTCGGTCCTGCCGAAACGAAAGCTGAGTGTGTTGGAGGCGATGCAGATTCTGCGGCACGACAAGGAGAACGAGTCCGGCCCGGCGCCCGCCGATTCGCCGTTTGTCTGCGCCTTGTGCAGCGGCGCGACCCAAACCAGCTTCGTGACCCAGGTCCGCCAGGGAGTCCCCCTCGATCTCGGCCTCGTGTACTGGGTCTGCCTGGCCTCGCCGCGAACGTCGTTCTATATCCCGTTCCACTTCGGTCTCTCTGACTTTCCCGCGGGTTTTCGGCGGGAAGCGCAGCAACCCACGAGGGAGATCTACGACCGCCGGGTGCAGGCGCCGTTCACCGCGAATCCCCAGGAGGCGTTCTGGACGTTCTCCAATTTCCGTGACAAAGCGGACGGCCGCGGCCCAGGTGTCGCGACGGCGGTCAAGGCCGAAGCGCAGCGTCTCGAGCAGGAGGCGGTCGCTCTGCAGCGGCCGGTGGAAGAGGCCGCACGCCGGCTGTACAAGACCGACAAAGCGACCGCTCTGCGGCTGCTGGAGAACTACTCGAAGGGCAGATACCTTTCCTGCCTGGAGGCCATGAGTAGCATCCTGTCTGTAGATAACTGACCTCGTGTTTCTTGGACGGCTCTCAGCGGTTGGCAAGGCTCGTTTGTAGTGTGCCCGTCAGGGCATAGAAAGGAAACGCCTTACGGCGCCACTACGAACCAGTCAGCGAGGGGTAATAGCGTGTATCGGAGGATCGATCATGATGCAGATGGGAAGGACGGTTCCGTTGGCGATTATGAGTCTCTTGCCGGTGTTCATGAATCTGGCCATGGTGCAGAACGTTCGGGGCGAGACGGACGCCGAACTCCGCAAGAAAGCGGATCGGTTGGCCCACGAGATTCTGCTGCTCGATACGCACTTGGACACGCCGTTCGAGCTCCAGAAGAAAATGCAGGATATCTCCGGGCGAATCGAAGGGGGTCACTTCGATTACGTCCGCGCCAGGCAGGGCGGACTCGATGCCCTGTTCATGGCCGTCTATGTATCGCCGGAATACGAGGAGAAGGGCGGGGCCAAGGCGTATGCCGAGGGGACTATCGACATGATCGAGGGCTTCGCCCACCGATGGCCGGACAAGTTCGCCCTGGTCCATTCGCGGGACGGGATCAAGGCCCAGTTTGGCAGCGGCCGGATTACGCTTCTCCTGGCCATCGAAAATGGCTCGGCCCTCGAAGACGACCTGGACAATGTGTCGCGTTTCTATGCTCGCGGTGTCCGCTATATCACGCTGGTCCATTCAAAGAACAATCACATCTGCGACTCCTCCTTCGACGAGGGGCCGAAATGGCACGGCCTGAGTCCCTTCGGCAAGGAACTGATCGCCCGCATGAATCGTGTCGGCATGATGATCGACGTGTCGCACGCCTCCGATGAGGCGCTCGAGCAGGTCCTGGAACTCTCCCAGGCCCCCGTGGTCGCCACCCACTCCGCGTGTCGCTGCTTCACCCCCGGCTGGCAGCGGAATCTGAGCGATCGTCTGATTCGGCGGCTCGCCCAGAAAGGGGGCGTCATCCAGGTCAACTTCGGCTCGATGTTCGTCAATTCCGCCGTCAACGCCCAATTTGAGACGCTGCGGCGGGAAATCGTCCAATATATCCAGGCGAATCATTTGCAGGGCCCCCAGAGGAGCCGCTACGTCGAGCAGCGGTGGAAACAGGTCCACCTCGCCAAGGCGGGTGTCGGCGACGTGGCCGCTCACATCGATCATATCGCCCAACTGGCCGGCGTCGAGCACGTGGGCCTCGGGTCCGACTTCGACGGCGTTACGGAAGTGCCCGTGGGCCTGGAGGATGTCTCCGCCTACCCGAACCTGATTTACGAGTTGCTCAAAAGAGATTACAGCGAGCAGGACATCCGGAGAATCTGCGGCGAGAACTTCCTCGCCGTGTGGGCGGCGGTCGAGAAAGCCGCCGGAGCACCGCGTCCCCAGGGGCAGGTACGGGATGTCCCAGGAGGTCGCGGCGCCGGGTAAAAAAAACAATGATCCGCTTTAAGGCTAAGCCATGTTTTGGCCACAGAGGGCACAGAGAGCACAGAGAGCCCAGCCCGGCCTTCGGCCGGAACCAAAAGAAACGGTCGCTCTGCGGCCGACGCAAAGTACCATAACGCAATGACTTACAACACGGTCATGCAATTATCTGGAAATCTTTTTCAGTTGTTACGAGTTAGTAGCACAGAGAGAGAAGATGGGCAGGCACAAAGATCGGAAGGAAGGAAGTTGTTTCCTTCTTCCGTTTTCCCCTTCTTCCCCTCCTTCTTCTCTGTGTGCTCTGTGACCTCTGTGGCTTCCTCTCTTTCTTAGCTTTCTACCGGGTCGTTGAAAAAAAATCCTTGCACCGGCCGAAATTCTTCTTGACCCCCTGGGCCCGGGGGGGTAGATTACAGTTGCCCCGTTTCTGCAACTAAGGTTAGCGAGTCATCTTTGAGGGGCGAGTTGACCTGGGAGAAAGGAGCCCCAGGCTTCGAGTATTTCATCGAATCCGTGGGCTCTTGGGTGCGCAGCACTATGCGAGTGTGCTATCGCGCCGGGGCCATAATTCCAGGCACAGCGACTGACAGGGATGTGCATGGGTCGTGGTATGGATGCGTGGAGACAAGGTCCAAGGGTTAGCGGGGTGATAAAGGGAGGGAGCCGCATGTATCTTTCAAAGGAGAATGTCTTGCGTTGGGGAGAGGCGAAGTGGTATTATGGCTTGATGGCAGAGCATGGTCCGGACGTGCCGGAGGCCATCGCCCGCCGCGTCCGTCGGTGTCTGGTTTTTCGGAAGCAGGTCGATCGTTTGCAGGAGGCCGTCACGGGAGCCGGCGGCGAGGCAGATACGAACCGATCCAAGATGAAGCGCGACATCATTGACACTCTGAGTGAGCACTTCCGCTGCTTGGACGAGCAGGTCACCTGCTCGCGCGTCAAGCCTTTTCTGCCGGGCCTGCTGCTGCCGATGGTGCAGGTCCGAATCCCCACGCCCATCACGGTTCACCTCGACCATTGCTCGGAATGTGCCGACGACCTGGAAGCCCTGCGCGAGCTCGGCCTGAGCCCCGAGCAGTTGGAGAGGCTCGAACGGCTCTACCGCGGCCCGGCGGCCCAGGATCGGCGGCTCTGCCGGAAAGCCCGATCCAAGATCGCGGCGTTCGTGCGCGGCTCTCTCGAGGGGATCGAGGACGGACTTCTGGACCATCTGTGCCTGTGCACGCGGTGTCGGTCGCGCGTGTATCGCGGCCGCCAAAGGCTCCTGGAGAACGAAACCAACGGTGCCGGCCGGGCGGACGGACCTGAGGATGATCTTCCGATCGCCGAGCTTTTCGATTACGCGGTTCCGTATGGGCGAGAGAGCGCCGGCGTGCCGCAGGGGGGCTACGTCCCCGTGCCGAACGGCAGACCCTACCTGAAAAGGATCCAGGAACTCGACGAGACCCTCTACGGGATTGCCGAGCGCACGGATTCCGGCATCGCGACCGTCTACCGCACGCTCGAGACCGATGCACCGCCCCGAGGCGAAACGACGCCGGTCGCCGAGAGCCTAGACGCCGCGGGAATCGTCGAGTCATATTCCGATCCCTATCCGGGGTATCCGATCCACGTGCAAGTGATTCGGGGCCGGCCGCAACCGGCGACGCCGCGCTGGTCCCCCGCCGAGATCCGAGCGACTTGGCAGCGCGCGACGTGCAACCCCCAGGTTCGATTCCTGCTCAAGACGGCCGTCGCCGCCGCGGCGGTGATTCTGTTCGCCTTGCTGTTCCGCCACACCGGCAGCTCCTCCGGCATCACCCTCGCGCAAATGTTCAGTGCCTTCCGAAAGGCGGACAATATCTACATCGCCAGGTTCTATCCGGATACGGACCAGCCCTTCCAGGAATTGTGGTTCTCCCGAACGGCCAAGCGCGTCCTCGTGACAGGAGGACAGGAGCGTGCCTTGTTCGACCTTCGCGCCGGCAAGCGATATGGTGCTTCCGCCGCAGGACGGGCGGCCGACATCACCGATCTGAGCGACACCGAGCGTGCGACTGTGCGTCGATCCATCGAGGCCTGTCTGGGTTGCACGCGGGGCGAAGTCCCGGCCGGCGCGGAATGGGCGCGCGTGGAGGAGGAAGCCGCTTCGGACGTCGAGGTGTATGATCTGGTGTATACCGAAGAGAGCCAGTCCGGAGCGACCGCTCTTCACAGATGGAGGATCGTGATCGATGCGGACACGCGCCTGCCGAAGGAAACCTACGCGTTCCGCAAAGCGGCCACGGAAGAAGAGTGGCGCCCCTTGTCGAGAATCGAGTTCCAGTACCTGACCGACGAGGAGATGACGGCCCTTGTCGATTCACGCTGACCGACTAGCGAGTGTCGTGATAGACTTCGAATGACCCCATCAGGGATGAGGGTCGAAGTACAGGAAAGCGGAATTGTGGAACCCATAGGAACAATCTAGTTGGAGGATCCAATCATGAGGACTTGGAGCACTTGGCTGAGCGTCATGGCGGTTCTGTACCTGGGTCCGACGGCCTGGGGACAGCGGGCGTTGTCGAGCGCGGAGATCCAGCAGATTTTGCAGCAGGTGACGAGCCGGCCGCGCCAGACATGGCTGCCCGCCGGCACCATCCAGGCGATTCACCAGGAATACAGCGCCCCGCGGGAGACCGACCAGACCAAAATCCGGAACGAAATCGATAAAGCCGTCCGGGAATATCAGAATAATCCCAACAAGCTGGAAGAGACGCCAGCGCTGCAGAAGATGAAGCTCGATGCCGTGCCGTTCAACGTGCGGTACAAGCTATCGAACGAGTCCCACATGAGCTCGCGGGCGACGGCGAAGTACGACAATGGCCGGTTTTATTGGGAGATCAACGTCGATTCGCGATCGGATACAGTGAAGGCGGACGCCAGCCTCGCTGGGAACTATATGACGCGGCAGTTCGACATGGCCGCGAACCAGCGGCGGATCGCGGCCTGGGATGGACAGGAGTACACGGTCTACAGCGCCTCGGGGGGCCAGGCGATCGTCGACGCGGCGGGCAAGCTGCCGCGGGCCGTCACCGGGCCGCTCACGGCCGGACTGATTCCCTGGGGCAACGGGCGCTATTCCTATGCCAGTCTCATGGCTGCCCAGATTTCCGCGCGGCAGAATGCCGGCGGCACGATCGGCATGACGGTGACGCAAGGTGACGGGACATCCATGGATCTGACTCTCGATCCGGCCAAAGCCTACGGCGTGACCAAGGCCGTGCTCACCCACGCCGGCGGCCAGACCGCGACGTACACCTGCTCGGGATATCAGCAGTTCGGGGGCAACTGGGTCCCGAACACGGTCACCATCGAGCGGCACAACAGCCAGGGGGACCGGCTGCCGACCTCCGAGCAGTGGACCTTCACCTCGATCAGCGCCGCCACGCCCGCACCGGGCACCTTCAATGTGGCTCTGAAGGCCAATGACGTGGTGGAGTACTCTTCGCCCCTCACGGCCTCGTCGGCGGTCTACATCCATTCCGACGGCGTCGACACGCGCGGCCTGTTGGCCCAGCGCCTCGCGTACGCGTCCGGCCGGGACCCCCAGCGGCAGAACTGCGCCACGGCGGTCATGCCAGCGGGTCGCCTCGGAGTTGGGCAAGTCCGTCCCGGACAGTGCCCTGGCTCGTCTCGTGGGGACGGACGGCCGGACGAGCATGTATGACATGAAGCGGTTCGCCGAGAGCCTGGGTCTCTATTGCCGGGCCGTGAAGACCGATCTTGGGACGCTCCAAAGCCTCAACGGTGTCAAAGCCATTCTTCACATTCCGGGCCGGAACCATTTCGTCGTCCTCAGCGAGGCTGACGACCGCGATGTCTGGCTCATCGATCTGTCGAGCAAGAAGTTCTACTATCGCCAGAGCGTAGATTTCTTCCCGATGGAGTGGCCCGAGGGCATCGCCCTGCTGCTTTCCGACCGGCCCATTCCCAGCCAGGCCGGCCAGCTTTCCGGCAGCGTGCTCGCCACCGTCACTGGCGGCGGCGGCTGGGCCTGCAACTGGATAAAGCAGCAGGAGGCCGTATTCTACTGCGACGACTGGTATACCGGCTGCGACGGCGCTGTCAGCGTCTACTACGAACGATGGGGTTGCGGGTCGTCCCCGACTGGCTCATGCTACGAGCAGCAAATGGTCTTCTACCAGGACACCCCCTGTATCTGGGATCCCGACTACACCTGCTCGACCACCGGCGAGTGGTACTATTCCTACGGGCAGGCTTGCCAATAAGAATAAGATTCTTGAGGTTCAATGCAGACGGTGGGCAAGACATGTGCTACGGATCGCCGGCCGAGAGGCCATTGGGATCGACCGCGGGCTTGGCACAGTCTGTCCGCTCCAGCCAGTATTCACTGAACGGCATGAGGTCCGCCGCGTCGATCCGGCCATTGGCATCGAGGGACTGACAGCGATGTAGCCGATACGCTCGCCGACGGCCCGGCCAGGCCTGCGGGCACAGGGCACGCCGCTCGTTCCACGGCTGCATTTTTTGTGTCAGAAAAATGCCGAAAATCGTGCGCAGGAGCTTGCCACTGTCGCACGGTCAGGGCGCAGATCCGGGGGTAAAGCACGCCCCACTTGGCGTCGGCATCGTTCCCGCGCGATGCCTACCGGCCCTGCCAAAGACGAGTATTTGTATATTGGCCGTCTTTGACCTTCTCCACCAGCAAACCGCCCGCCGGCTGGAGGTCGGCGTGGCCGTCGGCAAATCCGACGTTTACCGTCTTATTGGGGTGACGTCCGCCGATGGCGTCCGTGGTCTGTCCCGGCTGCAGGACGGTGCTCTTGTTGATCTCCAAACCAGGGATATAAGCCGTATCGTCCATGCCGGCCTTTCCCAGGGCGCTGGGCGGGTCCGACGTCGCCAGCCACCAGCAGGTCAGGCTATAGCCGCTGTCGACCACCAGCAAGGTCGATCCCGGGCTGCGAAGATCGCTCAGGGATGAGGGCGTGCCGACGAAGGACTGGCTGTACGGTTTCTGGGCCCAGGTGCTCTTGCATAGAGCACGATTGACGCCGTAGTTGCCACACAGGGGATCGGTATTCAACTTGGGATCGTCGAGCCTCTTGGAGGGGCATTGCACCACCTTCAGTCCTTCCCGGGATTTGTGGCGTATGAGGCCGGCATAGTGGAACCACCACCAACCCCAGAGATTATACCCCATGTTACCGACAAAACCGCCGGGCGGTATCTCCTTGCGCACCGTATCGAGCCCGTAGGGGAGCGATTGGTGCTCGGTGTCATAGTCATGCAGACCGATCAGCAACTGATGGACGTTGGCGCGGCAGGCGACCGTCTTGGCCTGTTTGCGGGCGCGCCCCAGCGCAGGAAACAAGAACGCCATCACCAGCGTGAAGATCGAGATGACGACGAGCAACTCAACCAAGGTGAAGGCGCGACCTTTCATAGTGCCTTACTATAGGACAAGCCATGCCCAAAGTCAAGCCTTATCCGGCTGGCAAAAGGGACAGAAGACACTGGAGAACGCACGGGGAAGGGACCCCGGTCCTCTCTCGGGTGCAGGGCAGAATAGTGGCAGGCAAGCCGGGTGGCACGGCCAAACTCGTCGGCAATGTCCCCACGTTCTTGAGAATCTCCCCTGTGCGATGGCGGTAGCGTAGGGTGGGCTTTGCCCACCAGTTGACTGCTTGGGTGCCATGCCTACGGCTTTGCGTAGACATGCCAAACCAGCGCGAAAGGCATGCCTACGAGGCGTAGGCATGGCACCCGGTAAATGGTGGGCACAGCCCACCCTACGAAAACTGTCTTGCTTCCCGGCAGGGGGCTTGACCTTCCTGTGGCGGGACGTTAGAATTGTAGTAGTGTTTGAAGGCGTTGCGCCTGCCCTCGCGTCTGCCGGTTGGGGGCCAAAGGTAGGCCGGCGTAGCTGTGGTTTGATCGTGGCAGCTTTCCGGGAGGAGTGTACGCTGTGAGAAGGCTGATGCTATTAGCCGCGGTCATTCTCCTTGCGCCCGCCACCTGGGCGGATGTATGGGTCACGGTCTACCGCTGTGACGAGACGACTCCGCTGGCGGCAATTGATCGTAATCAGCCTACCGTCTACCGTGACATCATGGTCGGCAGCCGGCTCGTCTTCGTCATCAGCTCCGATAGCGGTGAATCCTGGAAAGGTGCCCTGCTGATTTCCGCGGATGACGTGGGGTACGGCACAATGGGCGGCAGAGGATACACGCCTGTAAGACCCGGCACCACCACCCGAGTCCGCAACTACACCGGCTCCTGTCTCGAAGCAGCGGGCACGGGAGCGCGTGTCTGGAATTACAGCGACCCCCTGGGCATCGGTCTTCAATTCTCGACCAAAAGTGTACCCTTTATCACGGGCGGCCAGCCCACCGTTCCCGGCGATTGGTTCATCCTCGATTATCATGCCGAACAGATCGGCCCCTGCGAGGTTGGTCTGTACACCGGCGCCGATCCTAACGTTCCTTTGCAGATGCTATTCTTCCGCCATGTCCCGTCCCGTGACTTTAATCGCGACACTATCGTTGATTTTGTGGATTTCGCCTTGTTGGCCTCGCACTGGGGCGCTTCGGCAGATCAAGACCCGAACAGCCGTGCGGACACCTTCGACCTCAACGCGGACACCAGGATAGACCTTCTCGATGTCGCTCTATTCAGCGAGTACTGGCTGGAGCGGACGGATTGCCATAAGTCTCCCATCGATCCCAACGAAGCGCTGACAGACCGTTCATAGCACGTACGCCACAGCACTCGCGCTACAGACGGAGGACAGATCGATCCTCATTGGCAGGCGTAGCAATAGCTGTAGTACCACTCGCCGGTGATCGTGCAATCGTAGTAGGGATCCCAGATGCAGGGGCTGTCCTGCGCGGAGACCATCGAGTGGTTATAGCACGATCCGCTCTGTGCCGACTCGCAGCCCCAGCGTTCGTAGTAGACACTGACAGCGCCGTCGCAGCCGGTCACCCAGCCGTCACAGTAGAATACGGCCTCGTCCTGGATGAGCTCGGTGCAGGTCCAGCCGGCGCCGCCGGTGACGGTGGCGAGCACGGCATCCGAAAGTTGGCCAGACTGGTTAGGGATGGGCCGGTCGGAGAGCAGCAAGGCGATGCCCTCGGGCCACTCCATCGGGAAGAAGTCCACGCTCTGGCGATAGTAGAACTTCTTGCTCGACAGGTCGATCAGCCAGACATCGCGGTCGTCGACCTCGCTGAGGACGACGAAATGGTTCCGGCCCGGAATGTGCAGAATGGCCTTCACGCCGTTGAGGCTTTGGAGAGTCGCAAGATCGGTCTTCACGGCCCGGCAATAGAGACCCAGGCTCTCGGCGAACCGCTTCATGTCATACATGCTCGTCCGGCCGTCCGTCCCCACGAGACGAGCCAGGGCACTGTCCGGGACGGACTTGCCCAACTCCGAGGCGACCTGCTGCATGACCGCCGTGGCGCAGTTCTGCCGCTGGGGGTTCTTGCCGGCGGCGTAGGCGAGACGCTGCGCCAACAGGCCGCGCGTATCGACGGCGTCGGAATGGATGTAGACCGCCGACGAGGCCGTGAGGGGCGAAGAGTACTCCACCACGTCATTGGCCTTCAGAGCCACATTGAAGCTGCCCGGCGCGGGAGTGGCGGCGCTGATCGAGGTGAAGGTCCATTGCTCGGAGGTCGGCAGCCGGTCCCCCTGGCTGTTGTGCCGCTCGACGGTGACCGTGCCCGGGACCCAGTTGCTCCCGACCTGCTTATATCCGGAGCAGGTGTACGTCGCGGTCTGGCCGCCGGCGTGGGTGAGCGTGGCCTTGGTCACGGCGTAGGCCTTGGCCGGATCGAGAGTCAGATCCATCGAGGTCCCGTCGCCTTGGGCCACGCTCATGTCGATCGTGCCGCCGGCATTCTGTTTCGCGGAAATCTGCGCGGCTGTGAGACTGGCATAGGAGTAGCGCCCGTTGCCCCAGGGAATCAGTCCGGCCGTCAGCGGGCCGGTGACCGCCCGCGGCAGCTTGCCCGCCGCGTCGACGACCGCCTGGCCTCCCGAGGCGCTGTAAGCCGTGTACTCCTGCCCATCCCAGGCCGCGATCCGGCGCTGGTTCCCGGCCAGGTCGAACTGCCGCGTCATGGAGTTCCCGGCGAGGCTGGCGTCCGGCTTGACCGTATCGGACCGCGAATCGACGTTGATCTCCCAATAGAACCGGCCGTTGTCGTACTTCGCCGTCACGCGCGAGCTCATGTGGGACTCGTTCGACAGCTTGTACCGCACGTTGAACGGGATCGCGTCGAGCTTCATCTTCTGCAGCGCCGGCGTCTTTTCCAACTTGTTGGGGTTATTCTGATATTCCCGGACGGCTTTATCGATTTCGTTTCGAATGGTGGTCGGGTCGGTCGTCCTCGGAGCGCTATATTCCTGGTGAATCGCCTGGATGGTGCCGGCAGGAAGCCACGTCTGGCGCGACCGGCTCGTCACCTGCTGCAAAATCTGCTGGATTTCCGCGCTCGACAGCGTTCGCTGTCCCCAGGCCGTCGGGCATAGACACAGAACCGCAATGATGGTCAGCCAGGTGCTTCGAGTCCTCATGATAGGACCCTCCTTCCAGTAGGTTCAGTTTGGGTTTCGCGCTCCACCAATCCACACTTTGGCCCTCATCCCTGACGGGCCATGCAAAGTCTACCACGACACTCGCTATGTGGCAAGCAGATACGCGCGATATTTTCGACATTTTTCTGATGTAAGGACTACAACGGTGGAACGAGCGATGCCCCCGGTGCCCGCGGGCCGCTCCAGGCTGCCGGTGGCCGTCGTGTGGGTCCGCCGGCCAGGAGGATAGATCAGACCTTTCCGGCTCGGTAAGGGACGATTTGTCTTGCCCGTTTGACGAGTCCGGCGCCGGCGCCATATAATCTGGCCTCAGAAGACAATTCCACCATTTGGAAGGGCCGTACGATGCAGGTGATCAGCACAGAGGTCAGTCATATCCTCCAGAATGCCTCCTGGATTCGGCGGATGTTCGAGGCCGGGATCGAGCTCAAACAGAAGCACGGGGCCGACAAGGTTTGCGATTTCACGCTGGGCAATCCCGATCTGCCGCCCGTGCCCGAGGTCGGCCGCACGCTCCGGCGTCTGGCTGACACCGTGGACCAGCCTTTGTCGCTGGGTTACATGCCCAATGCCGGCCTGACCACCACCCGCCAGCGCCTGGCCCAGTACCTCGCCGAGGAGCAGCAAGTCCCGCTCACGGCCCAGCAGGTGATCGTCACCTGCGGCGCCGCCGGCGGCTTGAACGTGGTGTTTCGTACCGTCCTCGAACCCGGCGACGAGGTCATCTGCCCGTCCCCGTACTTCGTCGAGTACGGATTCTACGTAGGCAATTTCGGCGGCAAGCTCGTCCCGGTCCCCTCCAAACCGTCGACGTTTGCCCTGGACCTGGACGCCATCGAGGCGGCCATCACCGACAGGACTCGTGCCGTGCTGATCGATAGTCCGAATAATCCTACTGGCGTAGTATACAATCGGGCCGAGCTCGAGGCCCTCGCCGCCCTGCTGACCCGTGCCTCTCAGGAACGCCGATCTCCCGATCGGCATAACAAGGAAGGCCAATCGGGAGATTGGCGATCCCGGCCCATTTACTTGATCTCGGATGAGCCGTACCGCTTCCTCGCCTATGACGGCGTGGAGGTCCCGCCCATCCTGCCCTTGTACCCGTTCAGCGTGGCGGTCGGCTCGTTCTCCAAGAGCCTGTCCCTCGCGGGCGAGCGCATCGGCTACATCGCCGTCAGTCCCTCCATGCCCATGGCCGACCCATTCATCGCCGGCCTGATCCTCTGCAACCGGATTCTCGGCTACGTCAACGCCCCAGTGATCGGCCAGCGCCTGGTGGAGGCGGCTCTGGGAGCCACCGTGGACGTCGGCATCTACAAGAGCCGTCGCGACGCCATGGCGACCGTTCTGCGCGACGCGGGAATCGAGTTCGCCCTGCCCAAGGGGGCCTTCTACTTCTTCCCCAAGGTCCCCGGCCCTTCTCGTGGCGAGGGCGTCCCGCCCTTGCGTGTCGCGGGCATCCTGCCCGCGATTCGAGGGCAAGATGCCCTCGACACCAAAGAGCAAGGCCAGGATGGCCTCGCCACGATGGATGACGTGCGATTCTGCCAATTGCTTCAGGAGGAATTGGTCTTGGCGGTCCCCGGCCGAGGCTTCGGCCTGCCCGGCTACTTCCGCCTGACCTACTGCATGGACGAGGCGATCATCCGCCGCGCCGCCCCCGGCTTCCAAAAAGCCGCCGCCCGCGCCCGCAGCCGGTAGAATGGATTTGAGGGACCTTGCCTCGGCGAGGACTTGTCATCCTGAGCGCAGCGAAGGATCTGGGCAAAGCATCGTAACAGACGTGACTCTTATTTACAGCGGAGAGGACTTCTGCCTCATCCAGCAGCGGGCGTGGCATTTCTCCTTGATTTTGAGAATCCCCGTACCATCGCCCAGTCGCGCCGGCACCTCAGCGAAACGCGTCTGAATGATGCTGGAGGCTAACCCTCACACTCCCGTAGCGTCGCGAGAGCCTTTTCGAGGTCGGGCGAGCCGAGCTTGGTGTAGATCTCCACTGCGCGTCGGGCGTAGGCCAGGCCCTCCGCCTTCTTCCCCTGCCGCACCAGGGCCGTTGCGAAGTGACGGCAGCCGTGGGCGATCAATTGCTGGCGGCCAACCTTTTGGGCCAAGGTCAGGGCCTCGCGGGCCAGGGTCTCGGCACCCGGCAAGTCTTTCAGATCCAGTGTCAACTCAGCCAAACGACCGGTAAGGACGGCCACCTGCTCGGTGTCATCAACCATGCGGGCTACCCGCCGTGCCTCGAGATAATCCCGCTTCGCCGCCTTGAGATCGCCGGAGCGATGCTTAGCATGAGCAAGCTCGCCTAGGGCTATGGCCACATCCCTACTCTCGTCAGACACCGTGCGGAATAGACGAAGCGACTCGAGGCAGTCATCGATGGCAGCGGCATAGTCGTTCTTCACGGTTCGACCCCGACCACGCAACCCGATCGACCAAGCGAGTTCCCTAACACCGCTGTGCGCAGCCTGCCAATACGCTGCTGCACGGTCGGCACTGGCTATCATCTCGTTCGCTTGCTGACGTCTTTCATAAAAACCTCCAATCCAAAGGGCTCTCCATCCGGCATTGATGGAATCATTAGTGGCGACTGCCTTCCTTTCGGCCTGCTGGAAGAGAGACAGCAATTCATCCCATCGGCCGGTGAAATCGAGAAAGAGTTGGAGCGCATCGCACACGGTCTGGAGCCGCGGATTCGGTCCGGCAAGGAAGAGCGGCAAGGCGGGGGCCACCGTGGACCAGGCGGCATCGAGCACTGGAAAGCGGTCGTACTTTTGATAGGCGTTCTCCACGATCAGGAGATAAGCGCGTTCCTCCACTCGGCTACCGGTTTCCGCGATAACCTCGGGCCGCCTACGCCGGAGGAACTCAGCGACCATCGGCACTAGGGCAAAGGCTTCCTCCTCTCGGTCGGGGACGACGAGAGAGCGATTGGCGAGGGTTCGTAGGGCAGTCTCAACCGACTCCTTGCCGAGCCCTGCCACTTCGGCAATTTGCTCCGCTCTTATCGGAAGACTGAAATAGGTGAGCCCGCAGAGGACGCATGTCTGGTCCGAGGTGAACTCTCGGACGAGATCGCCGAAGATGAAGTCCAGCGGGTCATTGTCGGGCGGACAAGTGCTCAGGAAATGCAGCGCATCGGCGAAAGTTCGGCAACTGCCACGGCCGAGTTGCCCGGCCACCCAACGCAACAGCAACGGCTTGCCGCCCGTCTGCTTATAGAGGACGACGCGCTCGGCCTCGCTGGTCTTCGCAAGTAGTCTGTTATGCCGGGCAAGGTCGGCAAGGGTTGCCAGCGCGGCGACTTGGTCAAGTTGTTCCAGGATGAGTTCCTCCGAACCGGACCCGATGCGGCGGCGGCTGGTAAGGATGGCCTTGCAGCCCTGCGGTAGGCGCTTGACCAAGGTCAAGAGTTGATCGCGGTCGGATTTGGGCAGGGATTCGAGGTTGTCGAGAATGAGTAGAGCCTGCGCCGGACGGAGAGCCTCAAGCAGCAGCCGGATGCGTTGGTCCTCCGGAGCCTTCGCGATGTCTGGCTGGCCGAGTTGTCGGGCGAGCTCGTTCAGCATCTCAAGGAACCCCGGCAGGATGAAGACACCGAGCGGGTGCACGCCATCCTCATCCATCTCGCGGTCCTTCGCGGAGAGGAAGATAATGCGCTGGAATTGACCGGGCGGGCAGTCGTAGGCAGCGCGGACGGCGAGCGAGGTCTTGCCCATACCACCGGGGCCATCGATCAGCGCACCCCACGTGCGGGACTCGGGATCGAGGGCCTCGGCCATCTGCTTGAGTTCTTCGGTGCGCCCGAAGAAGGGCTGGAGGCGCGGGAGGTTGTTCGGCGTGACTGTGGAGAGGGGTTTGCTGTCGCCGATGGCGATTTTGGTGTAGTAGTCCTTAGGCTTGCCTTCGTTCAGAGCGAGGCGTTCGAGAATGAGCGTGGCGACTTGATCGGGCGTCTTCTCGTCAAGCTCGATGAAACCGGCATCGGAGAAGAGCCCGTCGACCGTCGCGTAATCGAATCTGCAGAGCATTACCTCATTCTCATGGCGACTCTTAAGCAGATCGAATATGGCGTCCCACTCCAGGCCGCA